>Ga0302314_10006702_pt1 | contig 20796 bp, 16 predicted proteins | sample III_Palsa_N2_3_FD_200533 | JGI IMG/M metagenome (GOLD analysis project Ga0302314, IMG submission 200533) | Peat permafrost microbial communities from Stordalen Mire near Abisko, Sweden - III_Palsa_N2_3 | ecosystem: Environmental > Terrestrial > Soil > Palsa > Peat permafrost | place: Sweden... | reverse complement strand
GAGGCCGGCGGCATGGCCAACGCCACCATCATCGAGCGCCTCGGCTGATCTTTACCGGGAGCTTTACCGGGCTGTGGCGGATCGACTGACAAAGAGAATTCATGCGACTCGATGGCCCGCGCCGTCGGGGCCGCGCGATACGGTTTAGCCGCTATGACTGAAGCAGACACAGCAAGGCCCGTGATTGCGGTAGCCAACCGGCTCCCGGTCCAGCAGGGTGACGACGGCTGGGAGCTGTCGCCCGGCGGCCTGGTCACGGCGCTGCGGCCGGTGATGTCCACCCACCGCGGCGCCTGGGTCGGCTGGGACGGCGGCACCAAGGGCATGCCCCAGGGGCTGCCCGACTCCAGCGTCCGGCTTGAGCCGATCGGCCTGTCGGCCGCGCAGGTCCGCAACTACTATCACGGCTTCGCCAACGCGACGCTGTGGCCGCTGCTGCACAACTCGATCGAGAAGCCCCGGCTCGAGCGGGCCTGGTGGTTCAGCTACCGGGACGTCAACGCGATCTTCGCCGACCGGGTGCTGGCCGCCGTCGACGCCTACCCGGACGCGATCGCCTGGGTGCACGACTACCACCTGATGCTCGTGCCCCGGCTCATCCGCGAGCGCCGGCCCGAGCAGCCGGTCGGGTTCTTCCTGCACGTCCCCTGGCCGTCGCCCGACATCTTCGCCCGGCTGCCCTGGCGCGAGCACATCCTGACCGGCCTGCTCGGCGCGGACGTGGTGTCCTTCCACACCGACGAGTACCGCGGCAACTTCCTCCGGGCCTGCGTCCGGCACCTGGGCGATTCCGGCATCGAGGTGCGGGGCTCGTCGGTGATCATGCCCGACGGCCGGGTGGTGACCGCCACCACCGCGCCCATCTCCATCGACGCCGCCGAGTTCGTGCGGCACGCCGCCGAGCCGGACACCGGCCGGGAAATCGAGGCCCTGGGCGAGCAGTTCAGCGGCCGGGCCGTGCTTCTCGGCGTCGACCGCCTCGACTACACCAAGGGGATCATCGAGCGGCTGCTGGCGGTCGAGCAGCTGCTCGAGCGCAGCCCCGAGCTCCGCACCGGCCTGGTGTTCCTGCAGGTCGCCGTGCCCAGCCGGGACGACGTGCGGGAGTACCGGCAGCTGCGCAGCACCGTGGAGCAGCACATCGGGCGGATCAACGGCAAGTTCACTGAGCCGGGCAGCGACGTGCCGGTGCACTACCTGTACCGCAGCCTGTCGCAGCAGCAGCTCACCGCCTACTACGCGCTCGCCGACACGCTGCTGGTCACCCCGCTGATCGACGGCATGAACCTGGTCTGCAAGGAGTACGTCACCGTGCAGCACGCCCGCGGTGGCAGCGGCGCCCTCGTCCTGTCCGAGTTCACCGGCGCCTCGGTCGAGCTGTCCCAGGCCATCTCGTGCAACCCGTTCGACGTGGAGGGGCTGTCCTACCGGATCGAGCAGGCGCTGCGGATGCGGGCCCACGACCGCCGCTCGGCCCTGGCCGCCATGGCCGCGCGCGTCCGCACCCACGACGTCCACCGCTGGGTCTCCGACCAGCTCACCGAGATCGCCACCCGGGCCAAGGAGTCGCGCTAGCGCGTGATCACGAAGGTTTCGTACACCTATACGATGTTTTCCCTTCGTCAGGAACGAATCCTTCGTGATCATGGGAGCCGGCCGCGGACGGGGCGGGGTCAGCCGGCGGTCATCGCCAGGTAGCCGTACATTCCGGCCGCTGCCGCGCCGAGCAGCACGATCGCCGCGGCCAAGGAGAGCAGGGCGACACGCAGGCCGCGCCGGTCCCTGATGGATGGCGAAGCTGTCGCCGCGCCGCGTCTATCAGCCATTTTCGCTGCCTCCGTCGTACTCGCCAGCGGTTCAATTCGACTACTTAAGGTTTATGAGTCGTCACGAAGTGTAATATCACGCGCCGTACGCACCGTCCACATCGCGGTCGTCGTGGAGTCACGCGCCGCCGCGTTGTCGTTGAACAGGGGGATGGGTGAACACGGAGGCGGCGGATACCGATTCGTCACGTTTCGGACCGGGGTACGTGTCGGCCAGGCAGTGGCGGGTCGCCTGCGCGCGACGGCTGGCCCGGGCCGGGACGGAGGCGGGCTACGACGCGATCGTGTGGGTGTCGGGGCTGTTCTACGCCGGCTGGATTACCGCGGACATCCCGGGAAACGAGGTCAGGACGCTCCGGCTCACCGTCTCGGTGCTGGTGATCGGCCTGCTCTCGGTGATGTCCGGCCTGCTCGCCGGGCTCTACCGCGGCCGCCATCAGCGGGGCAGCCTGGACGAGGTCATCAGCGTCTCCATCGCCGGCGGCCTCATGCTCATCCCGCTCTTCCTGCTCAGCGGCGACCTCGTCGGAGGCCAGCGCGAGCCGCTGCGGACGGTCATCGGCGGCACCCTGATCGCGCTGCCGACGATCGCCGCCGCCCGGTACCTGCTGTTCACCGCCCGGCACCGGAAGCGGCCGAGCAATCGGCCCACGGCCGGGGTCACGGTCATCGTGTTCGGGGCGGGCGACGCCGGCACGGCGCTGATCAGCCGGCTGCTGGCCGAGCCGGACGCGGCTTACCGGCCGGTCGCGCTGCTCGACGACGATCCGGACAAGCGGCGGCTGCGGGTGCACGGGATCCCGGTGCTCGGCGACCGGACGAGGATGGCCGAGGTCGCCGCGTCGACCGGGGCCACGGTGCTGGTGATCGCGCTCGCCAAGGCCAGCGGGGGCATGATCCGCGAGCTGATGGCGCGGGCCGAGCAGTGCGGGCTCACCCCCAAGGTGATACCGACGACCACCGAGCAGATCAGCGGCAGCGCGCGGATCGAGGGCGTCCGCGACCCGCGGATCAGCGACCTGCTCGGCCGCCGCCCGGTCCGCACCGACGTGGCCGCGATCGCCGGGCACTTCGCGGGCAAGCGGATCCTGGTCACCGGGGCCGGCGGCTCGATCGGCTCCGAGCTCTGCCGCCAGCTGCACCAGTTCGCCCCGGCCGAGCTGATCATGCTCGACCGGGACGAGTCGGCCCTGCACGAGGTCCAGCTCACGCTGCACGGGCGGGCGCTGCTCGACTCGGACGAGACCGTGCTCGCCGACATCAGGGACCCGCGCCGCATCCGCGAGGTGTTCGAGCGGTTCCGCCCGCAGATCGTCTTCCACGCCGCCGCGCTCAAGCACCTGCCGCTGCTCGAGCGCTACCCGGCCGAGGCGGTGCAGAGCAACATCCTCGGCACCCAGACGGTGCTCGAGGCGGCCGCGGCCTGCGGCGCCGAGTCGTTCGTGAACATCTCGACCGACAAGGCGGCCGACCCGGTGAGCGTCCTCGGGTACTCCAAGAAGATCGCCGAGCGGCTCACCGCCCAGATGGCCGGGCAGGCCGAAGGCACGTACCTGAGCGTCCGGTTCGGCAACGTCCTGGGCAGCCGGGGCTCGGTCCTTGGCGCGCTGTCGGCCCAGGTGAAGGCGGGCGGCCCGCTGACCGTGACCCACCCGGACGTGACCCGCTACTTCATGACCGTGGACGAGGCGGTCCAGCTCGTCCTCCAGGCGGCGGCCATCGGCGGCAGCGGCGAGGTGCTGATCCTCGACATGGGCGAGCCGGTGCGGATCGCCGACATCGCCCGCCGGCTGTCGGCCCAGTCCGCGCACCCGGTCGAGATCGTCTACACCGGGCTGCGGCCGGGCGAGAAGCTGGTCGAGGACCTGCTCGGGATCGGCGAGGTGGACTACCGGCCCAGCCATCCGCTGGTCAGGCACGCCCAGGTCAAGCCGATCGACCCGGCCGAGCTGGCCAGCCTGGTGCTGGACGGGGATGACGGCGACCTGCGCCGGCGGCTGGCCGAGTGCGCCAGCGGGGAGGCGCAGCCCCGCGTGCCGCAGCCCGCTAGCTCAGCCGGCACAGCTCCACGAGGTCGAGGGTGAGCTGATCGAGCAGTTCGGCGGTGGCCTGGTACCCGCGCAACGGGCCGCCTACCGGATCGGCCACGTCATCGGCTGGGCTCTTGCCCAGCAGGGCGCGACGGTCGCGGTCGCCGGCGGTCCGTGCCAGCCAGCCGGCGAATGGCTCGGCCGGGGAGCGGAGGCCGGCCTGGTGGCCCAGGCGGAGAAACTCGCGCAGCGTGAAGGCCCGCGGCCAGGCCGTGGGCAGCAGCACGGCGGCATGCCTGACATGCTCCCGGGCCAGCCCGAGCATCAGGTCCGCGCCCGCGAGGCTGTCGGCGGTGACGAGCCGGCTGCGGTGACCAGTGACGTCGAAGCCTCTGGCGGCCATGACCGAGATGACCTCGGCCGGCGGCCGGCGGCCGCTGCCGAGCATCCCGGCCGAGGCCACCCGGACCGTGACGCCACGGGCGGTCAGCCGGGCCGACAGCATGGTCTGGGCCATGACCGATCGGCAGACGTTGGCGGTGCAGAGCAGCAGGATTTCGGTCACCACAGCAATTCAATCACTCAAAGTAAAGCTACGTGTACTCTTAGCTCGCAATCGAGGGGATTCTGGGGGGACTGATGATGGCTGAGCCTGGGGTAGAACCGACGCTCCGCGGCTACCTGCACGTCGTGCGCCGGGGGCGCTGGTGGGTGGCCGCCTTCTCGCTGCTTGGCCTGGGCATCAGCCTGGCCCTGTCGCTGACGGCGACCAAGCAGTACACGGCCACGGCGCAGCTCCTCGTGCAGTCGGTCGGGAACGCCAGCCTCGACTCTGGCTCGAGCCAGACCCTGATCACCTCGGCCGACGTGCAGACCGAACTGCAGCTCGTCACGAGCGCGCAGGTGCAGGACCAGGTCCGCACGGAGCTCGGCAGCGCGCCGGGGGTCTCGGCCTCGCAGGTGGGCCAGACCAACGTGATCGCGGTGACCGCCGTCAGCCCCGAGCCGGCCCGCGCCGCGCGGATAGCCAACGCCTATGCCAGAGCCTTCGTCGCCTGGTCCACCGCGACCGCGATAAGCAACCTGGCCGTGGCCGAGAACCAGCTGACCAAGCAGATCGCCGCGATTGGCAAGGAGATCAACAAGCTGCCCTCAAGCTCTGCCGCGCAGCTCGCCGCCCTCTCCAACCAGCAGGCCGTGCTCAAGGGTCAGCTGGCACAGCTCCAGGTGGCCGGCGCGACCGCGAGCACAGGCCTCGAGCTGGTCACGCCGGCCACGGTGCCAGGCTCGCCGAGCTCTCCCAAGCCCATCCAGAACGCGCTGTTGGGGCTCATCGCGGGGCTTATCCTCGGCATCGGCGCCGCGTTCCTGCGCGACAACCTGGACGATACCCTGACCTCCGGCGAGGCGGTGGAGCAGGTGGGCGGGGCGCCGGTGCTCGCGACGGTGCCGATGGTGGCCTCGTGGCGGAAGAAGGCGAACCCCGTGGTGATCTCGGTGAGCGAACCCACGTCGCAGCCGGCCGAAGCGTACCGGTCGCTGCGCACCTCCCTGCAGTTCGTCAGGCAGGACAGCCCGATGCGCACCATCCTGGTCACGAGTCCAAGCGCCGGGGACGGTAAGACCGCCACGGTAGTTAACCTGGGCGCGGTGTACGCCCAGACCGGCGCCCGGGTCGTGCTTGTCTCCTGTGACCTGCGCCGTCCTGGGCTCAGCCAGTTCTTCGCGCCGGGCGAGCACGCCGAGCTCTCCTCGGTGCTGACCGGCACTCAGCCGCTTGACCGGGCGCTGACCCCGGTATCCGGCGTGGAAGGCCTCTGGACGCTCGGCACGCGGGGGATCGTCGAGAACCCCACCGAGCTGCTCGCCGGCCACCGGATGCGGTCCCTCGTCGGCGACCTCGCCAAGCGGTTCGACATCGTGCTGATCGATAGCCCGCCAGTGCTGCCGGTCGCCGACGCCCTGATCCTGTCCGGGTACGCCGACGCGGTGCTGCTTGTCGTGGCGGCCGGCCATACCAGGCGGGCCGAGCTGCGGCGCGCCGCGGAGAAGCTGGCCCAGGCGAGTGCCCCCGTGGTGGGCGCGGTGCTGAACAAGGCCTCGGCGCAGGACGGGTACGGGTACTACGGCGGCTATCAGCCTTATGTCCTGCCGGCGGGCGCATCACCCGACGGCATCAAGGAACCGAGGAACGGGCGCGACAAGCAGAACGACTTTCCGCTTCCGTCCGTGCGCCCGGGGCGGCACGGGCGCTGACCTGCCGCTGGCTGCCGCCGACGCGATTACAAATAGTCGCTATATGGAAACAGAAAGTAATCAGCTCTGCTAGCCTGCCGAACGTGACCGGGGACAGGGTGGTGTGGGCGGCCGCGGCCTGCGGCCTGATCGTCGCGGTGGCCGAGCCGCCCACGATCGCGCTGTTGCGCAGGCTCACGGTGCTCGACGTTCCCGGGAGGCGCTCGTCGCACTCGGTGCCGACACCGCGCGGCGGCGGGGCGCCGATCGTCATCGGCCTGGTCGTGGCGGCGTCGCTGGCACCGGGCGCGGGCGACTGGGGGCCGGCGTTCGCGGTCGCGGTCGGCCTCTTCGGCCTGCTCGGCCTGCTCGACGACCTGCGCGGGATGCCGGCCATCTCCCGGCTCGTGCTCCAGGCGGCCGTGGCGGCATCGGCGGCCACGCTGGTTGTCCTGCGACTGCCGCTGCCCGCGGGCGCGATGGCCGTGGCGGCCTCGGCGGCGGCGCTCTGGCTGGTGGGCTTCGTCAACGCCTTCAATTTCATGGACGGAGTGAACGGTATCTCTGGTGCGCACGCCCTGATCGGCGGGGTCACTTACGCGTGTCTCGCGGGCTGGCGGCATGACGGATTCGGCACCGCGGCGGGACTGGCGCTCGCGGCGGGCGCCAGCGCCTTCCTGCCGTGGAACGCCGGCCGGGCACGGGTCTTCCTCGGTGACGTGGGCAGCTACTCGATGGGCGCGGCGCTCGCGGTGCTTGCCGTCCGGCTGATCGCGGACGGGGTACCCGCCGAGGCGGTCGCCGGCCCGGTCGGGCTGTACCTGGCCGATGTGGCGTGGACGCTGCAGCGCCGGATCAGGCGCGGAGAGCACTGGCTTGAGGCCCACCGCACCCACATCTACCAGCGCTGGTGCGACGCGGGGTGGTCGCACCAGGAGGTGACGCTGCTGGCCTCCGGGCTGACGGTGGCGCTCTGCCTGCTCGGCGTGGCCGGCGTGGTCGGCGGTACGGCGGTGCGGGTGGCGGCCGACCTGACCGGCCTCGGCGTGCTCGCGGTCTACCTCCGCTCGCCCGAACTGTTCACGCAGGCCGGCCTGGAAGCAGCCTGACATGCGCGTTCTCATCGTCACGCACTACTTCCCCCCGGAGACCGGCGCGCCGCAGGCCAGGCTGTCCGCGCTCGCCGCGACGTGGGCCGCGGACGGCGACGACGTGACCGTGCTGACCGGGATGCCCAACCACCCGACCGGGGTGCTGCCGCCGAAGTACCGGCGGGCCGTCCTCCGCCGGGAGCGCGCGGACGGCTACCGGGTGGTCCGCACCTGGCTGTACGCCACGCCAAACGAGGGAATCGCCCGCAAGACGCTCGGCCACCTGAGCTTCATGGTGAGCAGCATGCTCCTCGGCGGGCGGGCGAGCGGCCCGGCCGACGTCGTCGTGGTCTCGTCACCGACCTTCTTCTCCATTCTGTCCGGGTGGCTGCTCGCCCGGCTGAAGCGGGCCAGGTTCGTGGTGGAAATCCGTGACCTGTGGCCCGCCATCTTCGTCGAGCTCGGCGTGCTGACCAACCGCCGGGTCATCTGGCTGCTTGAGTGCCTCGAACTCGCCGCCTACGCGGCCGCGGACCGGGTCGTCGTGGTCAGCGAGGGGTTCCGCGGCGACCTGATCCGGCGCGGGGTGCCGGCGGCGAAGGTGCACACGATCAGGAACGGGGTGGACCCCGGGCGGTTCACGCCCTCGACCGCGGCTGCCCCGGAGCTGCGGGCCCGGCTGGGGGCCGGACCCGACGACTGCCTGGTGCTGTACGCGGGGACGCACGGGATCTCGCAGGCGCTGCCGGTCATCGCCGACGCGGCGGCAGCGCTCGAAGGGACGGCGCCCGAGGGGGTGACATTCGACGGGGAGACGCTCGGCGGCCCCGCCATCCTCGGCGGGGCCATCAGATTCGCTTTCGTCGGGGACGGGGCGGACAAGCGGCGGCTTGAGCGGCGGATCGCGGAGCTCGGGCTGCGCAACGTGGTGCTGCTGCCCGGCGTGCCCAGCGAGGAGATGCCCGCGCTGCTCGCGGCGGCGGACATCTGCCTGGTGCCGCTGCGCCGGGTGCCGCTGTTCGCGACGTTCATTCCGTCCAAGATGTTCGAATACCTTGCCGCGGGCAAGGCGGTGATCGGATCCGTGACCGGTGAGGCGGCGCTGATCCTGGCCGAAGCGGGCGCGGTCGTGGTCCCGCCGGAGGACAGCGGCTCCCTCGCGGCCGCGATAGCGGCCCTCGCCGCCTCTCCCGCGCTGCGAGCGACGATCGGGCAGGAGGGCCGCGCCTTCGTGGAGCGACGCTATGACCGGGCATCCCTGGCGCGGGAGTACCGCAAGATCCTTGAGTTCGACGCTGACTTCGACCGGGCCGGCGCGGCGCGATGAGGCTCCTGGTAACGGGCGGGAGCGGGTTCCTCGGCGGCTACGTCCTGGCCGAGGCGGCCCGCCGCGGGCATTCCTGCGTCGCGCTGGCGCGCTCGCCCGCGGCGGCGCGGACGGTGACCGCGCGCGGCGCCACGCCGCTGACCGGTGACCTGGACGACGGCGCCGCGCTTGCCGATGCCTTCGCTCGCGCGGGCTGCGATGCCCTGGTCAACCTGGCGTCGCTCGGCTTCGGGCACGCTCCCGGCATCGTCCGCGCGGCGGTCCGCGCCCGGCTTGACCGGGCCGTGTTCGTCTCGACCACCGCGGTCACCACCACGCTTGCCGCTTCCTCCAAGGCGGTGCGGCTGGCCGCCGAAGAGGAGATCTGCCGGTCCGGGCTGAGCTGGACGATCCTGCGGCCGACGATGATCTACGGCGCGGCCGGTGACAGGAACCTGTCCCGGCTGCTCGGACTGCTGACGCGGCTGGGGCATGCTCCGCTGCCGCACGGCGTGCCGCTGGCGGTGCCGGTGCCAGGCGGCGGTCTCCAGCTGCAGCAGCCCGTCCACGTGCTGGACCTGGCCGGGGCGGTGCTGACGGCGGTGGAGCGTCCTGAGGCGGCGGACCACGGCTACGACGTGGCGGGTCCCGAGCCGTTGACGTTCGCGGACCTGCTGCGCGTGTCGGCGGCGGCGGTCGGCTGCCGGATCCGTCTCGTGTCGGTGCCGATGGCGCCGGTGATCGCGCTTACCCGTGGCTACGAGCGGATCAGCCGCCGGCCCAGGATCCGCGCGGAGCAGTGGCAGCGGCTGGCCGAGGACAAGGCATTCGGCATCGAGGCCGCCGCCCGTGACCTGGATTACGCGCCCCGCTCATTCGTCGAGGGCATCAGGGCCGAAGCCGCGGCTCTGGGCCTTATCCGTCCGCGGAGGAACCATGCTTAGCCTCGCCAAGAGCCCCCTAGCCCCCGTCCTTGGTCAGCACGTGCCGTTGCGCGGCCCGGCCCGGCTGCTGTTCAGCTCCTACGCCCGTACGAGCTACCACCCGGAGAAGTCCGTCACACGGGTGACCACCACGGTCGGCGACACCTTCGACGTGGACCTGTCGAGCACCCTGGAATGGCAGCTGTGGGCGTTCGGCAGCTATGAGAAGCACTTCGCCGAGCTGTTCAGCTACCTGGTCAGGCCGGGGGACCGCTGCGTCGACGTGGGCGCCAACGTTGGCGTGCACACGGTCAGGCTGGCCAGCCTCGTCGGCGCCGATGGCGAGGTCATCGCCATCGAGCCCGACCCTGACGTGGTGCGGCGAACCCGTCGCAACGTCTCGCTCAACGGCCTGCCCAACGTCCGTATTATCGGTGCCGCCGCCAGCGAGCGAGCCGGCGAGCTTCGGCTGTACCGCCCGGGTCCGCGGGACACCAACCGGGCCAGGGCAAGCCTGATGCGGCACTCCTACCTGACCGGGTCCGTCACCACAGTTCCTGTGGTGACGGTAGACGACGCCTGCGGCGGTGCACCTGTCGCACTGATCAAGATCGACGTGGAAGGCCATGAGGCCGCCGTGGTCCGCGGAGCGGCCGACACGATTGCCAGGCACAGGCCCTCTGTCGTCTTCGAGTACGCGCCCGAACTGCTCGACGACGCTGTCGCGCAGACGCCGTTCGGTTGGCTCGCCGAGCGCGGTTACGAGATCTTCCGCGTGCGCTGCGCCCGGCACGTTCTCACCGGCCGTGGCCGGCTTGTCCTTGAGCGCCTGCTCGAATTGCCCGCCGTGGGCGGCGACCTGCTGGCCGTCGCTGGCGCCACGGCAGCGCGAGTGCGAGCGATCGTCGGTTAGGCGCCCACATGGCAACTGAAGGAATCGGGGCCCGGTCGCTTGACGCGACCGGCACGACCCATGGCGGAGTGGGGCAGGCCAGCGGCCGGTCGTCGCTCGGCGCGCTCTGCCTCCTGGTCACCTCGGCCGTGCTGCTCTGCGTGGCGATCAACACGGCGGTGCCCGAGGATGAGGTTTTCTGGGGTGGCCTGGCCCTTGGCTCGTACATCTACGGCCTGCTATTCGTCGTGCTCACGGTCCGTGGCCCTGGCCGGGGGCCCGCGAGCTGGCGTCTTGGCCCATGGATGATGATCTGGGCCGGGACGATGTACGGCCTCGCAACCGTAACCCTTGACCAGGCGCAGAGCACCCTAGCGGCCGAGATCGTCCTGACCAACGTGGTTCGCGCCCTGGGGCTGGTCGCTGTCGGAACCACGATGTGGTTCGCGGGGTACCTGGTCGGCCCTGGGCGGATCATCCGCGGTGGCGTCGCCCGCGGTGTCGATGGCCTTCGGCGGCGGTATAGCGCCGACATACGCAGCCCGCTGACCCCCTGGCTCCTGTACGGGATCGGCACGCTTGCCCGGCTGGTGAGCGCCGTTGCCAGCAGCCGGTTCGGTTACGTCGGTAACGCGGCCTCGGCGGTCAGCACAGCGACGTGGTACGGCCAGATACTTATCCTGCTCGGCCTCTGCGGCCAGGTGGGCGTGGCGGTGGCGGCGCTCCAGGTCTTCAGGCAGCGGCTCAGCAGCGCACGTGTCACTCTGATCATCTTGTTCCTCGCCGAGATCGGCTTTGCCGTCGCGTCCGGCCAGAAGGAGAACTTCGCGAACGCCGTGCTTGCGGTCGCCATCCCCTATACCGCGGCAAGGAACCGGCTGCCCAGGGCGATGCTTGTCACCGTCGGAGTCATCTTCCTTGCCGTCGTCATCCCCTTCACCGCCGCCTACCGGTCCACCGCACGGGAAACGACGGGTAGCACCCTTTCTGCCGGGCAGGCCGTTGGCGTGGCCCCGCAGATTCTGCGCGACACGCTCGACGGCGGCAGCAGCCTGCTTGCCGCGATCCCCGAATCGGTCAGCTACCTGCTCGCACGCGGGCAGGACATCGACGCTCCCGCCATCATCATGCAGCGCACACCGGGCCAGATCCCGTATTCCGATCCGGTCGAGCTCATCACCGGCCCGCTCAGCGCGCTGATACCACGCGCCCTGTGGCCCGAGAAACCGATACTTGCCACGGGTTACGAGTTCGGCCAGGAGTACTACGGGCTCCCGCCGACGGTCTACAGCTCAACCACCATTACCCCGATCGGTGACCTTTACCGCTACGGCGGATGGATGCCCGTGCTTTTCGGCATGTTCGTCCTCGGCTGCGGTATCAGGCTGCTCGATGACTTCCTCGACGTGCGGGGCAACCCGCATACCGTGTTCCTCACCCTCTTCCTCTTCCCCAGCCTGGTCATGTCGGAGCAGGACTGGATCACGCTGCTCGCCGCCATCCCGGCGTTCATCCTGCTGTGGTGGCTCACCGTAGCCCTAGCGTTCGGCCGATGGAGGCAGGAGACGGCATGAGGGCCGGTGAGATACCACGCGGGGCACGGACTGCGGCCCAGTTGCGGCCCGGCCAAATGGGCCAGCGCGTACGGCTGCGTGCGCAGCGGATGGCCATGGACCACAGGGTGCCGCTGGTCCGCCGCTGGCTTCTCGCTGGTCCGGATCCGGCGTCCGCCGCCGGGTGGCCGACCGCGTTCATCCCCCTCGACACGGCGGTCTGGCGGGACTGGACGGGCGGCGCGGCGTTGCTCGCGGGTGAGCTGAACCTGCTCGGCGTGACCCGCACGGTAGCCCCCGTCGGCGAGTCAGGCGTCGCGGACTGGACGGCCGCCGACTGGACGATGGCGGGCGTGCCGCTGCTTTGGCGCTTCCACCTGTATTACTGGGACTGGGCCTGGGGTCTGGCCGCCAGCGCCGCCGGGGAACCGCGGGCGGCTTTCACCCCGATATGGGAGTCCTGGGCCGCGGCCGTCCATCCGGGGTGCGGGCCGTTCTGGCACCCGTACCCGACGGCCCTGCGCGCCTGGTCGCTGTGCGGGATTTACCCGGCCATGGTGAGGGGAGGCCCGCTCGAGGGCCGGTTTCTTCGCCAGCTCGCCGTCCACGCAGGATTCCTGCGCCGCAGCCTGGAGACAGATGTGGGCGGCAACCACCTCATCAAGAACCTGAAGGCGCTCATCGGGCTCGCGGTGTTCTTCCGTGACGATGCGCTGCTGCGGAGCGCGAGCAGGCGGCTGCGCCGCCAGCTCGCCGTGCAGGTACTGCCAGACGGCGGGCATTTCGAGCGAGCGCCCGCCTATCACTGCCAGGTGCTCGGCGACCTCATTGACCTGGCTGGCCTGCTGCGGGCCGCCGGAGCGGCTGAGCCGGCGGATCTGCCTGCCACGATCACGGCAATGCGTCGCTGGCTCGGTGCGGTGCTGTCCCCGGCCGGTGATGTCCCGCTGCTCAACGATGGGTTCCCGGTGAGCCAGGAACTGCTGGCCGCGATACGGCCCGCCGCCCCGCCCGGCGCATCATTGCATGTTCTGCCGGACACCGGCCTAGCCCGGGCTACGGCGGGCGGCTGGCACCTTCTTGCCGACGTCGGTCTGCCCTGCCCACGGGAACTTCCGGCGCACGCTCATGCGGACACGCTCGGCTGCCTGGTCTACGTGGACTCGGAGCCGCTGCTCATCGATACCTGCACGTCCAGCTACGAGCCGGGACCGGTACGCGATCATGAACGGTCCACTGCCGCGCATAACACGCTCGAAGCCGACCAGACCGACTCCACCGAAGTCTGGGGGGCCTTCCGGGCCGGTCGCCGTGCCCGCGTCACGGGTCTGAAGGCCGGCACGACCGGGGATGCCGTGACGATCGAGGCAGCCCATGACGGCTACCGGCACCTACCGGGGCGGCCGACTCACCACCGGCGCTGGCAGCTGCGCGCGGATGAGCTGCGTATCGAGGACACGGTGACCGGGCTCGGACGGCACTCAATCGCCGTGCGCTGGCACTTGGCCCCCGATACGGTGCTCCGGCTGGTCCCTGGCGGCGCGGTCGTCACCGCCAAGACCGGCGACTTCGATGTCACCGTCACCGTCACCGTCACCGCGACCGCCATCGACCCTGACCTGACAGCCGAGGCGGCGGAAATCGCCTCAGGATTCGGCAGAACCGTCCAGGCTCCGGTGCTGACCTGCGTCATGCGATCCGAACTGCCCGTGCGGATCAGCACCGCCTGGCGGCGCAGCGCCCTCCGGCCTCACCCTCAGCAGGAGCCAACGTGAAGCAGGTCGTCCAGCCGCTCAATGGCGGCCCGGTGGAGCTGCTCGACGTGCCGTGCCCGGCGCCCGAGCCGACCGAGGTACTGGTCCGTACGATCTCGTCGGTGATCTCACCGGGCACCGAGCGGGCCGTCACCGCCCTCGCGCAGTCTAGCCTGCTCGCCAAGGCGCGGGCCCGGCCCGACCTGGTCCGCCAGGTGGTCAAGAAGGCGCGCGCCGAGGGGATCGCCGCCACCCGGCAGGCGGTCCGTGGCCGTCTCGCGCAGGACCTGCCGCTCGGCTACTCGGCCGCCGGCCTGGTGCTTGAGGTTGGCAGCGCGGTCAGCGGGATACGGCCGGGCCAGCTAGTCGCGACCGGCGGGGCAGGCAAGGCGAACCACGCGGAGTTCCAGGCAGTGCCAGGACTGCTCTGTGCGGCAGTGCCGGAGAAGGTGAGCGCGCAGGACGCGGCCTTTACCACGATCGCCGCCATCGCACTGCACGGGCTGCGGATCGCGGACGTGGGGCCAGGCTCGAAGGTCGTCGTGATTGGCCTCGGCCTCATCGGGCAGCTGGCCGCGCGGCTGGCGATGGCTGCTGGCTGCGACGTGGCCGGCATCGACCCGGTCTCGTACCCGCGCGCCATCGCGGCGGGGACCGGCGTGCTCGCGCTCGACGAGACCGGTGCGGAGACCACCGAGCAGGTGATGGCCTGGTCTAGGGGGCGCGGCGCGGACGCGGTGCTCGTCTGCGCGGCCGGACCGTCACCGGACGCCATGATGCGGGTTCCCGAACTGTGCCGGGACCGGGCCGCGGTGGCGATTGTGGGAGACGTGGGGCTCCAGCTCAACCGGACGCCGTTTTACGAGCGTGAGCTAGCCCTGCGCTTCGCCCGCTCTTACGGGCCTGGCCGGTACGACCCGTCGTATGAGGCGTGGGGAGTCGACTACCCGGCGGGCCAGGTGCGCTGGACCGAGGGCCGCAATTTTGAGGCAGTCCTCGACCTCATGGCGGCAGGACGGCTTTCAGTGGCTGATCTGGTGACGCACGCCTTCGACATCAGCCGGGCGCCCGACGCTTACCAGCTCATCGCGGAGCGCCCTGAACCGTACCTGGCCATCCGGCTTGACTACCCGGGCACGGTGGCTGGTCCCAGGGAACCAGTCCAGATCGGCGAGGTGGCCGCCTCGCCCGTCTCGACGGCGTCCGCCGCATGCGTGGCGGGCGAGCCGGGGATCGGCTGGGTTGGCGCGGGCGCCTTCTCCACTGGCACGCTGCTGCCCGCGTTGCGGGCGGCGGGTTTCAGCCGACTGGTAGCGGTTGGCTCAGCTGGCGGTCTGTCGGCGACGCGCGTCGCGCAACGGCACGGCTTTGAGAAGGCGGTCGCGGGGGCCGACGCCGTGCTCGCCGACCCGGACGTGACTGTCGCGGTGATCGCTACCCGGCACGACACGCATGCCTCACTCGTGGTTACGGCCCTCACCAGCGGCCGCCACGTGTGGTGCGAGAAGCCGGCCGCGCTGGCCGAGGACGAGCTCGATGCCGTGCGGGCCGCCTGGCGGGAGTCCGGGCGCGTGCTCGCCATCGGCTTCAACCGCCGCTGGTCCCCGGCCGTGGCCGCGGCGCGGCGGGCGCTCACCGGAGTGGCCGCGGCCAAGCTGGTGGTCTACCGGGTCGCCGCTGGCCCAGTCCCGGAGAACCACTGGTATCACGATCGGCGGCAGGGTGGCAGGCTACTCGGCGAGGTCTGCCACTTCGTAGATACGGCGCAGGCCCTGGTCGGCGCGCCGATCGAGGACGTGACCGCGCTCGCGGGCGGCGGTCCGCATGGTCCCGCGGATGACGCGGTGGTGGCGCTCCGCTTCGCGGACGGCTCGCTAGCCACCATTGGCTACGGCAGCGCCGTTCCCTGGGCCGGGAAGGAATGGATCGAGCTGCACGCGGGCGAGCACCATATTGTCATCGATGACTTTCGCTCAGTGACCGCTGACGGCAGGAAGCTGTGGAAGGGTCGGCAGGACAAGGGGCACGACGCCCTTGCCGCGGCCTTTCGTCAGGCGGTGACGGGTACGGCCGACCTGCCCACGGAAGACATGCTCGCCACGATGAGGGCCACGATCCGCGCTGGTGTGATATCAGGCGGCCATGGCCGGCCGTAGGACGAACGTGGACCTGGTGCAGACGCTGTTCGACAGCAAGGCGGCCGGCTGGTCCGCCAAGTACGCACCCGACGGTCGTCTGACCGGGCGGCTCGCGCAGCTCGCGGGGGCGGTTGGTGCACAGGTCCGCGTCGGTGAAGATCTGCTCGACCTGGGCTGCGGCAGCGGCGAGCTTGCCCGGCACCTGGCCGTCGTCGGTTATCGGGTAGTCGGCTGTGACATCGCGCCGAGGATGCTGTCTCAGGCGGCCGCCGCCGATTCAGCCGGGACAGTTACGTGGCTCCGGCTTGATCCCCGGTGGCAGGCGCTGCCGTTCGCCGCGGCCAGCCTGGACGCGGTCGTGGCGGCGAGCGTGCTCGAGTACGTGCCTGATCCGTCCGCCGTGCTTCGCGAGTGCGCTCGCGTGCTCAGGCCAGGCGGTGTCCTGCTGTGCACTGTGCCCGATGTAGCTCACGCGGTGCGCTGGCTTGAGTGTCCGCTCGCCTGGGCCGCGCGGAGGCCGCTTGGCGGCGTCTCGGCAGGCGGCTGGCCACGGCTCGCGAACTATCTGACCTACCTGAGGATCTCGCGCCATCGGCGGACGGCCCGCTGGTGGAACGCGACAGGCCGGCGGGCAGGGCTTCTGCCGGTGCCCTGCCTGACCGCGGTGAAGCCACGCGCTCCGCTGCGCCTGCTCACGCTCACCAGGCCCGAGGACAGCTCCGGGTCCACGTTCAGTACAAGCGATTCGACCTAAGCGAGGAGTACCGGTGACGACCACGACGGTAACGATTGACGTGGCCGGCGGCCTGACGGGCGGAGCCGCCAGGTTCCGGCGCGAGATCGACTCCTACCTGCGGCTGCACCGGCGCGATGACATCAAGATGATCGGCGTCAGGCGTCATCTCACTCCAGCCTGGCTAGCGGCGAGAGAGGCAGCGGCTGTGCGCGGCAGTCGCAGGATCGCGCTGAACAACGTCTGCTTCCTCACGCCGGGCGGCGAGCGGTGGACCCTGCTCGCCAACGCGCTGCACTTCCTCAACGAAGGCGAGACCGCCGCACTAGAGCCTGCGCTCCGCGCGATGATGTCCAGGCAGATCCCGGTCGTGCGCCGGGCAGCGCTCCGGTCCGATGTGCTGATTGCGCCAAGTACGGCGATGGCCGAGCGGGTCGCGACTGTGCTGCCTGGTGTCGCGGACCGCATAGCCGTCCGCATGCACCCGGCGAGCGCCAATCCCGGGACACCGGGTGCAGGCGGCTCGCTGATCCTCTGTCCCGTGGTCTTCGAGTCCTACAAGCACATGCCCGACCGGCTCGCGGAGTGGGTTGCCGCGGTGGATCATGCTCTCGACGACGGGGTGCGCATGGTCGTCACCGCGACCGCCGCGGAGGTTCCGGCGTCGCTGGCGACAAGCACGCGGCTGCACTTCGTGGGACGGCTCACCCACGACAAGCTGCTGAGTCTTTGGGCCCGCAGCCGGGCCGTCTACTTCCCGCCCGGGCTTGAGTCGTTCGGCTGGCCGCTTGCGGAGGCGCGGGTCAATGGCCAGCCGGTCATCGCCCGCGACACGCCGCAGAACCGGGAGATCGCCGGCCCGGCGCTATGCGGATACGAGTTCGGTAACCCCGACTCCCTGCGGTACGCGACCGAGATCGCCCTAGCTACGGAGGTGGCACCCGATCCCGCGCCGTTCGACCCGGATGCCTACTTCACCTGGATGCTTGGCCAGGGGGCGTGAAGATCCTGGGAGACGGGGGGCGCGTCCCACGACTTGGGGTGCTTGACCTGCACCCGATCCAGTACCACGCGCCGCTCTATCAGCGGCTCACGGCCCGGGCGAACGTCCGGCTCGATGTCCTCTACCTGAGTGATCACGGGCTCAAGCCAGCGCTCGACCCGGGCTTCGGCGTTCCCATCGCCTGGGATATCGATCTGCTCTCCGGCTATGAGCACGAATTCCTCCTCGGCTCGCTTCCAGCCCGTGTTGCCCGCCTGGCGCGGTGGCTGCGACGCCACGACACCCTGGTGACATACGGTCACTCCAACCCCTGGATGCTTGCCGCCGCGGCGGGCTGCCGCGCCTATGGCCTCCCCTACCTGCTGCGCGGCGACTCAGGCCCACACGGCCAGTCGGATGGCATCCGCGGAGCGCTCAGGTACGCCATCGCCCGTGCGGTGGTCTCTGGCAGTAGTGGTGGCCTGGCCGTCGGTCGGCGTAACGAGCAGTTCTACGCACGGTACGGCGCACCACGGATCGTCTTCGCGCCGCACTCGGTGGACAATGCGCGCTTTGCCGGGCCTCCGGCGATCGGTCGGCCGGAGTTGCTTGCCCGGTGGGGTCTTGACGACCGGCCTCCGGTGATCATGTTCTGCGGGAAGCTGAAGCCAGCCAAGCGGCCGCTTGACCTGGCCGCCGCTGTCGACCGCCTCGGCCCGCGAGTAACCGTGCTGTTCGTCGGCGATGGCGACTTGGCCGGTCAGGTCCGACGGATGCTGCCTCCCGGAAGAGGCGCGGTCACCGGCTTCGTTAACCAGGCGGAACTGCCGTCCTACTACCATGCCGCCGACATCCTTGTGCTGCCAAGCCAATCCGAGCCATGGGGACTCGTGGTCAACGAGGCCATGACGGCGGGGGTGCTGCCGATCGTGTCCGACCGCGTGGGCTGCGCTCCTGACCTGGTGGCGGGGCTCGGTGAGGTCTACACCTGCGGCGATGTCGAAGCGCTGACCGCGGCGCTTCGCCGGGGACTCTCAAGAATCGGTGATCCTGGACTGGCCGGCCTGCTGCTTCAGCGGGTGGAGGGCTACGGCATCGACGCCACGGCAGCCGGCTTCGAGCAAGCCGTGACCGCGGTCGCCGGACGCGGACCGATGCTTAGAGCTTCGTCGTGACGAACCAGTCGCTGCCGTTGCTTACCAGTTCAACCGCGCTGTGCCGGTGTCTCAGGTAATAGTCTCTCGCTCCGTCTATGGTCTGGCGCGCGGTAGCGGTGACGGTCACGGCATGCGCGCTGGCATCGATCTTCTTCACGGTATAGGCCTTGCCCGGGCAGAGCGCGGCGCTGGGAAGCGTCACCGTGTAAGCCGCCCTGGCCGCGTCGGCCAGCACATAACGGTCACTCTGGGTGCAGGTATAGGCCGACGTCCTGGTGACGATGAAATCGTGCCATACCGCCGTGACCTCGGAGATGGCGTTCAGTTGCATGTAGTTAACAAGCTTGACCGAACCGCCGCTTTGCACGACCACTCCTGCTGTCGCGGTATTCCGCTGGGCGACATTGATGAGTGTGGCTACCTCTGCGTATCCTGCTCCCGAGAAGAAGATTACTGGCCTGGCGGCCGTGGTGCTGTATGCCCGGACGTTGGAGAACTCCCAGCCTCTCGCTATTCCTGTTACCTCAATCCAGTAGTCGCTGCTAACGAGATAGCTCGTGACGAACACGACGTCGCGGACGGAAACCGTGGTGACGATGCTTCCGCCGGTCGCATAGAGGAGCTGGCCAGAGTCCTGTGACTGAATCCCCTGTATGGTGGTCTGGCCCATTTCGCCGACGAAGCGGAACTCCGTCCCATTCTCGGCCGGCTGGCCACCGTACCATACGAAGCCGCTGGCGTCGGCGTAGACGCCAGTTCGGCATCCTGTCGCCCATGAATTGTAGACGGCAAAATCGTACTGATTACCGGAATCGCCATTGCCAAAGCAGAACCCGCGCAGATACAGCGTGCTGTATTTATGGGTGGCGGTACCGCTGCCGGCCACGATGACGTCGCGTATGGTAGTGCTGTCGACCTGACGAGTGGTTCCGGCCGGCGCGCCCATCCGTATACCGCAGGAAAATTTCAAGCTCTTGACATAGATGTCATTGAAGATGTTGGCCGTGGTCGACCGGCTCGCCGCGGTTGTCCACGTGAGGTTTATCCCGTTCGGCAGCGCGTTATTACCTGAGCTTTCTGTTCCGTCTCCGACTATCGTGAATCCCTGATACTTGCCTTTAGCGGAACCATCGATGTTCAAGACGGCGGTGGTGAAGCCTGGGCCGGAAGCCAGCAGTACGGTGAGATCCGATCCTGCCCCGGCGAAGACAAAACCCTCGACCGACTGGATCAGTAGGTCAGAGGTTACCTTGTATGCGCCAGGAGGCAGGTAGATACACGCGGTCGGGAATCTGGTATGAGTCGCTGGCGCGGCATTTCCGGCAACGGCGTTGATCGCGGCGTTGATCGCGGCGGTGTCGTTATGGATGCCGTTCCCCACGGCCCCGTAGTCGCTTACGTTTACCCACCCCGGCGTCGGGCCGACGGTGCCGGCCGTGAGCGTCGCGTGGGCGGTGCCGGTCGCGAGCGTCGCGTGGGCGGTGCCGGTCGCGAGCGTGGCGGCGGCCGTAGCCCCCGCGCCGAACACTAGTTGCCTGCGTCCCAGGCCTATTATCTCGCTCATTCCTCCAGGCTGTTGCCCGGACGTGGCAGCGGCGTTGGCCGTTCGGTTGCACACTGGTGGCACATGCGCCCAGATCGGTCATGCCCGTCATCGTGTTTATGTGCGGATCGGCGGTTAATGTAGCCGTGGTAACGAGCCGCGTAAATAAAATAACTGAAGGAAGATAAGATATATATCTGGGAAGATCACTCTTTCTCCGCAAATCAGGATGGGGCTAAATCCTTGTGGCCGGCGGCTTTCTTCGGTTAGCCTGTGAGACGATGGTTAGGTCAGCTATTCGGGGGATTTAATGATAGGTAACGATGATTTCACGCGGTCGCCGGGTCAGCGCGGTGACAATCGTGCGGAGTCGGGCGCGGGGGAATCCGTGCGCAGCGCATGGTCGAAACCAGTGGTTCAGCGAATTTCGCTGGAGCGAACGCTGGCCGGCTCCAATATTTTCCCGGACCCGCCCTTCATCGGAGCCCCCGTTCCCACCTAGGAGGTACGGGTACGGGTGCGGTGAGGAGGCGGCAAGTGAGTGCTATCTTCGGGCTGATGGGCATCAATGGCGATGAATTCTCCGGTCGTGCACTTGTCCAGATGCGGTCTTCCCTGGCCGCCCATGGCGGT
>Ga0302314_10006701_pt1 | contig 20799 bp, 22 predicted proteins | sample III_Palsa_N2_3_FD_200533 | JGI IMG/M metagenome (GOLD analysis project Ga0302314, IMG submission 200533) | Peat permafrost microbial communities from Stordalen Mire near Abisko, Sweden - III_Palsa_N2_3 | ecosystem: Environmental > Terrestrial > Soil > Palsa > Peat permafrost | place: Sweden... | reverse complement strand
AAAGGTCTATGCCGCCAAGAATGTCCTGTGCGAATTCGACATCGACGATGACGCGGTGTTCTACGGCGAGCAGGGCGACCTGCTGGAACTGATGGGCAACCTGCTGGAGAACGCGTTCAAATGGGCCGGTCATCGCGTGCTGCTGATCGTGAAGACACGGCCGTCATCCGGCCGGCAGCGCCCAGGCCTGCGTCTGAGTGTGGAAGACGACGGCCCGGGTATTGCCGAGGACAAGATCGACAAAGTCCTGCAGCGCGGTGTGCGTGGCGACGAGCGTGTGCAGGGTCACGGCATCGGCCTGTCGATCGTGCAGGACATCGTGCACGCCTATCAGGGCGAACTGGTGGTCGATCGTTCACCGGAATTCGGCGGTGCCCGCTTCAGCGTGACGCTGGCGGCAAGCTAGCGATGGCTTGACCCATTCAGCGCAGACGGCAGAATCCGGGCGGTTCGCGGCCCTCGGCGGGTGAGCGGCCGTAGAACGCTTCCAGCAATTCGGAGATTGCCGGTTCCGCCTGCCGCAACAACACGGGCTGCGAGTAGTGCAGTTCGCTGACCACGGCGAAATATTCGCTGGCACTTTCCGTGGCGTAGTGATCGATCGGACTGTCGTGGCTACCCGGAGGCGCATTGGCCAGGTGGGCGTAGGCAAGCTGGAACTGCTCGATCCAGCGCCGTCGCGGGATGTCCGCCAGCGGCGGCACGCCATCCGGTGGCCCGTCAAGCATGTCCAGCTTGTGCGCCATCTCGTGCACGACCACGTTGTAGCCGTCCCACGGCTGCTCCAGATCCAGTTGCACATCGGCCAGCGAGAGCACCAGCGGGCCGCGTTCCCACGACTCGCCCTGCAACGCCTCGTCACCCTCGGTGACGACGCCGGTGCGGTCATCGTGATGACTGCGACGCACCTTGAACTCGCCTGGATAGACCAGCACCTCGCGCCAACCACGCAGGCTGCCGGCACCTTGCTGCAGCGCTGGCAGGCAGGCCTGCATGGCAATCAGCAGGCGCCAGTAGTCGTCCAGCACCGCACCGGCCAGCGCATGGAAATTTTTGCGGGCGAGGAACAGCGCGGCCAGCCGGCGCAGTTGGACTTGCCGTTCGGGATCGAGTCGGCGCGCGAGTGGACAGCCATTCAAGGCGCGCCGCCACAACGGATCGGCAATCGGCGGAGGTTCGAAGCGAGCTCGCAGTGATTGCCACCAACGCCCGGGCATGACGCCGAGTGCTACTGGATGGATCCAGGCAGCAGCGATTGCCAGCCCAGATGCGGCTGGCGGGAATGCGCGGGCGCGGAAGAAGCGCCGCCGGAGCGATCGTTGCTGTTGCCGGAAGTGCTGCTGGAGTTGTCGTTGCCGGAGGCGCGCGCCGGAGCGTCGCGGGTCAGTCCCAGCGCATCGCCATTGCTGCTGTTGATGTCACGCGAACTGACGCTGTCGGACGCCGCGTGCTGGGTGTTGTCCTGATCCTGGGTGTCCAGATTCGTCGCGGAGGCAGCGCCGATGCCGGCGATGCACAAGGTGCAACCCATAAGCCAATGTGTGGCACGCATGGCGATCGAACTCCCTGACCCACAAGCGAAGACCCGGATCGTCTCAGAAACGTGAAGGGGGTGCCAGTGCTACCGGTCGGTCTCTCGTCACATCGGCGGCAATGCCGGATGCCGCACGCCGCGCGGGCCGGGCTAAAATCCACCCATGTCCATCCTGACCTGCTCTTCCACCCCACGCCGTCACTGGCCGGTTGTCGCTCCTGTGCGCGGGGTCGGCTGATGCAGCCGGCACAATTGCTGGCCCTGCTTGCCGCCGGCGAGCCGCTCTCCGGCGCCGGTCTTGCCGAGCAGGCCGGGGTAACCCGGGCGGCGATCTGGAAGCAGATCGAAAGCTTGCGCGCCCGTGGCGTGCCGATCGAGGCACGTGGCGCGGCCGGTTACCGGCTGCCGTGGCCGCTGCAAATGCTGGATGCGAAGCAGATACGCGCCGGGCTGCCGGCGCCGCTGGCGCACGCGCTGGGCGCGCTGGAAGTGCATTGGGAGCTCGACTCGACTTCCAGCGAGTTGCAGCGGCGTGGAGTCTCCGCGAAGGACTTCAGCGTGCTGTTGGCGGAGACGCAGACCGCCGGGCGCGGCCGACGCGGGCGCACTTGGCTGTCGCCGCCGGGGCTGAACCTGTATCTGTCCTGCCTCAAGCGCTTCGAGCTGGGGTTTGCCGCGTTGAGTGGCTTGTCGCTGGCGGTCGGGGTGATCGTGCTGCGTGCATTGGAACAGCTCGGCATCGCCGGGGCGGGCCTGAAATGGCCAAACGACCTGCTCGCCCTCACGCCCGGGCGGCCCGGCGGCAAACTGGGCGGCATCCTGGTCGAGCTCAGCGGCGAATACCAGGGGCCGTGCGCGGCAATCGTTGGCATCGGCCTCAACCTGCGGTTGACCCCCGAGCTGCACGCCCAGGCCGGGCAGCCTGCGTGCGATCTGGCCACGCTGGCCGATGGCACGCCACCGGATCGCAATCGCGTGGCGTCGGTGCTGATCGCGGCGCTGGTGGAGGGTCTGCGGCAATTCGAGCGCGAGGGTTTCGCTGGCTTCGGCGCCGACTATGCGCGGCATGACCTGCTGCACGGCCAGCCGCTGCAACTGAGCGGCGTGCTCGGCGCGTTCGACGGCATCGGTGCTGGCGTGGATGCCCGCGGTGCACTGCAGGTGCGCATGGCCGACGGCAGCCTGCGGCTGGTCGACAGCGCCGATGTCACGGTGCGTCGCGCATGAGCATGAGGCTGCTGCTCGATCTGGGTAACACGCGCCTTAAATGGGCGTTGCAGCAGGGCGACGGCCGGCTGGCGCAGGGCTCGGTAGCGTGGGATGAGCGTGTGACTGAGGTGCTTTCCGATGCCTGGTCTGCGTTGCCGCAGCCAGCGGCCGTATTCGGTGCTTCGGTGGTGGACGCTGCTCGCGAAAAGCAGATTGCCACGTGTGTTGCCACCGAGTCCTGGCGTGAAGTGACATGGTTGCGCACGCCAGCCAGCGCCTGTGGCGTGCGCAATGCCTATGCCGAGCCACAAAGACTGGGCGTGGATCGCTTCCTGGCGATGGTGGCGGCGCATGCGGATGGTTATTCGCCGTGCGTCCTGGCCGGCATTGGGACGGCGCTCACGCTCGATGCGCTGGCCGCCGAGGGTCGGCATCTGGGTGGCCTGATCGCGCCGGGACCACAGCTGATGCAGCAGTCCCTGCTGGAGGCGACCGCACGGGTACGGCCGCAACGGCCCGGTGAAATTCTGGAGCTGGCCGACAACACCGCCGATGCCGTGGCTTCGGGTTGCTGGCAGGCGGCGGCGGCACTGATCGAACGCTTCGCCACACGCATGGCGCCGCGGCTCGGCGGTGCGCCAACGCTGGTGCTGGGTGGTGGCGACGCTGCCATCCTGCTGCCGCTGCTGACGTTGCCGGCGCAACTGAGCCACGATGGTGTATTGCGTGGCCTGGCAGTGTGGGCCGATACGCAGGTGGTGGTACCTTCCGCCCGATAGAATGAGCGCTGCTGCCGGTGATGGGGGTTCGATGTTTCTGCGTCTGCTGTTTGTACTCTTGTGCGCGCTCAATATCGCGGTAGGTGCGTGGCTGCTGCTGGGCCAGCCGTATGTTCGCGGCGGCAACCCGACCGATACCGGTGTCGCAGAATTGCGCCTGCTGTCGGAGCTGCCGACACCTGCCGACGCGACCTCGGCGCTCATTCCTGCGACCACCGGTTCGGCTGCAACAGCCGCGCCACAGACCATCAGCTACAGCTGCCTGGCGCTGGGCCCGTTTGCCACTCAGCAGGATCTGCGCAATGCACGGCAGGCGTTGACCTCCCAGGCTACGCGGATGCGTTCGCGCCAGGAGCTGGCCAGCCAGACCAGCGGCTGGTGGGTCTATCTGCCGGCTGCCGGCAGCCGCGCAGAGGCGCTCGAGCAGGCGCGGCAGCTTGGTGCGCACAACTTCAACGACTACTTCGTGGTCAGTTCCGGCGGCCAGCCCAATACCATTTCGCTGGGCGTGTTCAAGGATCCGGCCAATGCGCGCAAACGCCGCGATGAAGTGATTGCCGCCGGCTTTCCCGCCCGCATGGCCGAGCGCGGCGACAGTGTGCCCGAATACTGGCTCGATCTGGTGGTGCCCGACGGCAGTCATTTCGACTGGCAAAGCCGCATCCGCCTCAGCGGCATCGGATCGCACAGCACCGGTTGTTTTTGAGCACGGATGGCGGAGCCTGCTAGAATTCCCGACCTTCGCCGGCATAGCTCAGTTGGTAGAGCAACTGATTTGTAATCAGTAGGTCCCGGGTTCGACTCCTGGTGCCGGCACCAAGTAAGACAAGCGCTGCGACGCTTTGGGTGAAAATCAATCGTCCGTTTTGTGTGCCATGGCTCCCTCATGGCTCCGCTGATAGGGAGGTCAGATCGCCCCATGCCGCGTCGAAAGCCTGCGATTGATGACGAGACGTTGCGGCGGGAAGTTGGCGATCTCGCCGACGAAGTGTTACTCCTGCCGCAGCAAGTAGCCCTGATCACTGGGCTCAGCGTCGGGCAGCTCAAAGAACGCCAGCGCACCCGGCCACCGAACCCCCCGCACCCCGAACCCCGTGAAAAAGAGCGCAAGGCCCTTTGGTATTCCTTGGGCGCTGTTCGGGGCTATCGCGAATGGGTGAAGGAACAAGCTGCGGTTAACGCTGCCATCGCCAAACGCCAGTTTGGCGGTTTTGCGGCATGGCTCAACGGTGCTGACTTGCAATCGGAGCCATGGCCTTGCGCCATGATCGGTCCCTTTAAACGTCCGGTGGATGCCTGGGCCACCATCCGGGGCGAAGTGAGCATGGGCCGGAGCGCCTTCATCCGGTGGCTCGATCTCGATCAATACCTAGTCGCGCGGAAAAGTGCGGTAGTGGCACAGGCAAAAGCGGAGGATCGGGCGGTAAATGTGGCTCGGGCCAAAGCTCGCTCTAAACGCGGCCTCACTGGTACTGATTTTTCGAATCGGGTCAGAATACGTGCACGATCCTAAAAAGAAATGATGAGCCTCAGAGCTTATTTGCTATGGCCGGGTTCGGAGTTGTTGGTGGAGGTTAGTAGGAACTGTCTCTCGCCTTCCACGCGTTCTTTATAACGCCGCCGACCATTTCGCTGAACCTCACGAAGATGCTGCGCGAAGCAATAATTTCATCAAAGATGCTGAACATTATTGAGATTGCGTTTCGCGTGCTGGCAGAATGCAGAAAAAGTTAGCGTGGTAGTTCCATCGCCAACAATGATATTTCTACGCCACCATTCGAGACGGTGTTGTAACGCTGCGTTATTGGCAAAATCATCCAGACCTGCAATCAGGGAAAAATTGTAGGACACCGTGCGATTGTTGTTCCCTAATACAGCCGCCACTAATGGATGATTTTTCGCTTCCCCATGTCCGAAACAACACCAGTCAACAAGTTGGCTAAATCCATCGAGGAATTTCCTACCTATGTAAGGTGCTATCCGGGTGCCTTGTCGGAACAATGTGTCAGGGCGTGCCTCTTCAAGTTCTACAAAGCACACTACCGGGGCAGCATTTGTATCTATGGATATCCACGCAAAATCCGCTCGGAACGTCCCAAGTGTCATTTCTCTGGCGACGTGCGTCGGAACGATGCCGTGTGTTGCATACGCTAGTAGAGCTATGCGTTCTAAGCTATGACCAAACCAATGTAGTAGCGCAGTTTCAAAAACGCCCACACCTGCACTTACCCCAGTTGCCAGCAGTCCTTCGAGTGAGGCGATCTCAACAAGCCACTTCTGAGCGGCGCCCTGCAAAGTGAGTTGATGAAATACACCGGCGCCCACCAAGGCAGGCGCAGCAACCGCCGCTGGAGTGTTCACGCTGTTTGGAGGGCCTGAGCTTCCCGATCGGTCACCACAGAAAGAACCAAGCCGGTGCCCATATCGTTTTCGAACAGCACACTAACTCCATCGGCTCTCACCGAGTAGAGATTGGGAGAGTCCAACTTTTTGACGTCTTGTGGAGTTTTTACGCTCTTCGTTAGTTGACGCCGGATGCGGTCTGTCAAACGTGTCCATGCGATCTGTGCTTCCGGAGCAACTTCTAGCTTCCGAATCGCTACCACCGAGGGGCGATAAGAAAAGTTTTGTGTTGACATGAAAGTTCTCCGAATTTTTTAAGATGCACCTATGCGACGCTTCTCGATGCGAGTTTACACGACATCCTTCCCTCTTTTCCTTCAGAGGCTTTACACCAAATTAAGGCCAAATGGACGAAATCGGAAGCCCTGTCGCTAACCGCCCAGCAGGAGGCTATTTCTGGTGATCTTTGAGTCGAGAGCGCGTCTTAGTGTTGTCCCAACACGACGCTCAGAGCTGGCCCCAACGCTAAGCCTATGGCCGTTCAATGCCTACCGGCTTTGCCAGCAACATTTCTGACAATGCCGGCAGACTTCCTTACACTCAGGCCAGCGGTTAGCCGCAGGCACCAATTTTGGAAGAGTTGCCCCCGGGGCGACCCATGAGTACAGGGGAAAGGAAGCATGGCCGTAGCAACGCAGCAAGTCTCTGCAACAGTAGCTGAGACAGGGTTCGACCCAAAGAACCTCTGTATCGACGATTTGATCATCCATCGCGTTTATGTGCGGGATGCCGACAAAATCGTCAAAGACCCCAGCCTGTCCGATCACGTTGAAGTGCTGCCCAAGGAAGGCCTAGATGCCATCCAACAACGGCTGACATCAGCCTTGGGACATCGCTCCCATGGCATCGAGATGTCCATTGAGAAGATAGAGGCCGACAACTTTTTTCAGTCTGCGGCCCACGCTATATGCGGTGATCAAGCATCGTTCATTGCTGCGTCGAGAACGATGGCTCAGAAGCTGACGCAGGCTCAGGCAAGCACCAATGGTTCGGCCGGCATGTTGATTGTGCTGCGCGGCCGGGCTGGCGCCCAGCCAAGGCGGTTTCTGGCGGTCATCAAAGCAGAGGTGCACGATGGTTTTGGCGCTGGCGACCCGGCCCAAGCCGTTGCCATCCAATACCTCAGCTCTCTCACACTCACTCCGACCCAACGACTTTTCAAGGTGGGGCTTCTCTTGGAATTGCAGGCCGGTCCTCAGGAATTGGTGGGTGCTTACAAAGCATCGGGCTATCGAGCATTTCTTTTCGACCACCTCATCACGGCAACTGAAACCCGTTCGGCAGCAGCATATTTTTACAACGCGTTTCTGGGTATGGGGATCCAAAAGTCGTCGAAAAAACTGACGCAGGATTTCTACGACCACACCATTTCTTTCATACAGACAGCATCGCTCACCGACGACGCTAAGCAGTCATTGCGTGAAGCGTTACGTGTCGATTTGCGGAGTTCATCCACGATCCTAAGCGTGGGTGATTTTGCGGATGCTCATATAGAAGATGTCGCTGTGCGAAAGAGCTATTGCGACCAATTGGCGGCCAAAGGTTTCCCCAAAAATGCGGTTGCGAAGGACGTTGCATACGTGAAAGCCCGCCTTCGCCGACCACGCAACTTAGCGTTCAGCACCGGCGTGAAGGTATCCATTCCTGCCGATGCAGATCCTGCTGTGTTTGAAATCGTGGAACGCACCCCGACCGAAGCGACGTTCAAGATCAAAGGCAGCTTCACGGAGAACGATTGAATGGAGGAGATCGGTGCCTACATCGAAGCGAACCGCACCTCGCTCGAAGCGTGGGGGATGACGGTTTGTGATGAGATCTCCAAAGCCCATGGAGACCTGCTGAAAGTTCCTGCCGCCGTTCGGGTGAAAGATCCTCAGTCAGCGCGGGGTAAACAGATCCGCAAGGCTTATGAGGATCCTGTTCGGAGCATGACCGACCTTGTGGGCGTTCGGTTCGTTGTCTTGACGTCCTCAGATTTGCTGCCGATCCGAACCGCTCTCGAACAATCATCGAACTGGTCCGCCCTGCAAGCGCGGGATCCGGCTGAGGAAATCGAAAAGGACCCAGACACGTTTGGCTACCAGTCCCACCATTACGAGGTTCGATCTCTTCCTGCCGGTGCCGAAAGCTGGTGTTGTGAGGTGCAGGTCCGGACCCTGCTGCAACATGCGATCGCTGAGCTGTCTCACGACGCGATGTATAAGACCACCCGGGCCGTTCCGTCGCAGGCCAGGAGATTGGTGGCCCGTAGCATGGCGCTCATGGAAACCACCGACGAACTGCTCTGCCGCGCGATGGAGGCCGTCCGGGAGTCCGATGCTCCGGGGCTGGCTGTTCAACGGGTAGCGGCTGAGCTGACACGCACCTTGGGCGGTGGTGACGCTCGCAGTTTGGTCGAAGAGTTGTTATCAGCCTATGCCACCGAGATTGATGGTCATAGCGCTGAGGGGCTAAAAACGTTTATCCGGAACAACAGCTTCGTCTTGGATAAGCTGCGCGGGCGGCAGGATCAGGGACTCTTTGCTTATCCCTCGGCTGCCTTGCTGAGCTACTGGCTGGTCGAACGCCTCGAACGCGCGGTTATCACGCGCTGGCCTTTTCCAGGGTCGAAGGCCGAGCTCACAAAAATATTCTCCGACATGGGCATAGCCGAGTGACTATAGCTCCTTTCTGATGATCAACGTTGAGCTGGCGGCTCAGCTCGCTGTGCCAAACGTGTTCTCGGCGATCGAGACGAAGATCACAAAAGCCCGATCAGCATGTCAAGGAAACTTGACATATCGGTGCCGTCTGTTTAGATGATTTCGTGGGGGCGGCGCACGCTTAGTGTCGGGTCCGGCCGCCTTCGCTGTTGGTCATGGATGACCGTTCGTCGTTTCCCAGTTCGGGAGATGACTTCATCAAGGATGATGATGTCTCAGCATGCACGCCCCCACCTTCAAACCCACTCGCGCGGTGATGGCCACTCGGCGGTCGCTGGCGCCGCTTACCGGCTGGGCCTTCGTCTTTACGATGAGCAGGCCAAGAAATGGCGCGACTACCGGCGACGCCAGCTCGGCGAGGAAATCGTCCGAGCGCTGACCGTGGCTCCCAATGGCGCCCCGGCCTGGGCGACGGACCCTGCGCAACTCTGGAACCGGGTGGAGACCGCCGAGCGGCGGAAGGATGCCCAGGTCGCCCGCGACTACCGCATTCCCATTCCGTTCGGCTTGACCGACGCACAGGCCGGCGACTTGGCCGAAGCCATGGCCCAGTTCATCGCCCACGAGCTCACGACAGCCGTGTCCATGGGCCTGCATCGCGATGGTGAGCTGGACGCGCTGGGCAATGTCAAACCCAACGACAAACAAGGGTTCCATGCTCACCTGTATTTCCCCACGCGCAAACTCGAACAACTGGAACAGAGCGACGGCACGTCAGCTTGGGGGCTGGGCGCCAAGCTGGTGTTGCTGTCAAACAAGAGCACGTCCGGGGCTTTCATCGAACGGCTTAATGCGAAATGGGCTGAGCTCGCCAACCGGATCACGGCCGAAAATGGGCTGACGGCTGATTACGACCATCGAAGCTATGTGCGCCAAGAATTGCCATTCGTGCCCCAGCCGACGCTAGGGGCGGCGGTGACCGCTATGGAACGGCGTGGATTTTTCACGCGCCGCGGTGATGCGCTGCGCGGTGACATCATGGTGCCGTCCAAGGTCTATGAAGCCGCCCACGCCATCGTTTTGGAAGTGCAGCGTGAGCAGGCGGTGGCGGATGTTGTCCGAGAAACGGGAAAGCCGGTGGCGTCGCTCATTCGGCCGGGTGAAACCAGTGGGCCGTCGGTTACTCCTGCTCACCAACCGGAATCATCTCGGGACGAACTGGCGGACTGCCCAGCGGCGGCCCGGAGCCCATTGTCAAAGCCTCCGCTGACAGCCGCCGCCGGTTCACTGGTGGCCCGGTTTTATGCGGCGGCGCCCGTGCCGAACACACTGGAAGAACGCCAGGTTTTCATCAGGGTGTTGAAGATCGTGGGCGTCGTTGAACGCGTGTTGGCCGCGCTGACTGTCTTGGCTGAAAGGTTCCGGCGACACACGGAAAATTATGGGCGTCGCATGGCCGCAAAGCTTGATACGGTCTACCAGCTTGACGCTAGCCGAGCGCAGCGGGCGTCGGCAAAGGAAAAGCTCGAACGGTGGGAGGCCAATCACAAGTGGCAAGTCGTGACGGCCCGCGCACTAGGCGGCACTGATGGCGCCAAGCCAGACGCATGGCGAATGCTGATCAGTCAGTTCGAAGCCTGCCAGCGTCGTGTTCAAACCATGAAGGCCACCCTGCGCTCGCATCAGGTGTATTTGGATAATTTCGCCGATGACGAAGCCGAGTTGAAGGCGCAGCAGGCGGAAGCTCACCAGCGGTTGCGGGCGGCGTTGGGATCGTTCGTGGCCATGAGTCCGGAGACGGTCGAGCCATTATTGGCTGTGAGCCAGACGGTCGAGTGCGAATGGATCAAGGCGGCGATGCCGGAGATGATGGCATCGGTTCCGATCTTCGGCATGCCGCTCAATGGCCCTGAGTCAGGTGAAGCGATCCCCCAGTTGCGACCATCAGTCCGTCGGGTTTCCCCCTAGCGCATTTTCTGGGCGTTCCGGCGATGGACCTTTGCCAACACGGCACCATGGTTCCAATGCCTTTTTTGTGTGCAACGTGTGGAAGGCGTTAGCGTCTGAGGCAGACGGAGATCGTCAACGCCCGTCGGCCATGATTCGATCAATCTGGGAACTCGCCGAGAGGGTAACCAGGCTAGATGTTCAGACTGTCCAGACTATCCACAGGTGGTTTATGCAACTTCGCCCGTATGAAAAAAACCCGTCATATGCCGGATTTTTTGCCTCGAACGCTTCCGACGTGTATCCGGTCGCTGGACTAGCGATCGAGGTCTTGCTGCACTCGCTCAATGAACATGCTCCAAAAGAGCTCAGCACCACCCTCCTGAGAGAGTTTCGGCGCTTGTCGAAAGCTAGCCATACCCAAGGATTTTAGATAGAGAGCTTGGTCGTCATGATTCACGGTCAGTGATTCATTGAAACTGTTGCTGTCGGTATGCTCCCCTTGGGAGTAGAAAATGCCGGCGCCGAAATGGCCGCCCATGAAGACGGTGGCACGCGCAATAGCGCCGCCGTTCCGATAAAGCGTGGCAGTGAACCGGACGGCGTCAATTCGGCGGAAACTACCCTCATACCCTGGATTGCGTCGTGCCAATTCTTGCAACGAATTCTCAAAGAAAAGCGCGATATATTCAAAGCTGTCAAGCAAGAATGTGTCTTGGTCACGCTGCGTAAACTGCTTGGCCAGTCGCAGGTTGCTGGAACGAACTACACGGTCGGGCGGAGTCGCATCTGTGTTGAAGTTTGCTGCTGACTGAGCGCCACCGGCCTTTTCCTGTGCCGTTGCAGGAGAGGACGATGCGTGAGCGTGTTGCCACCGTTCCGCAGCTTGCCGAACCGACTTGGCCACATGAAGAAAGGCCTCATCGGTATTCGGCCACTGCGTTATCGCTTTGCCGTCGGGAGGCGTTGCATTGAGGGTGCCGAAGGGGGTTCCGTGCCAGTCGCACGGTCGAAGGATGACTGGGATGACGATGGCATCTCCGGCGGTATGGCGCTCCAAGGCTCGTTTCATTTCAATGTCGTAGCAGTAGTCCGAGGCAATGAAGTCGGGACTCACCAGGAGCATAATGATCTCATCCTGGTTGATGTGGCTATCGATGGCCTGGTGGATGTTCTCGCCAGCACTGATGCGCCGATCGTGCCATGTCTCGACGAACCCTTGACGCTTCAGCGCCGACAGTTGCTTTTCTAGCTGGTCGCGCAGGGCTTCGTCGGCGTGGCAATACGAAAAAAAGACCCGGGGCATAGCAAACACTCCTGAACTCTAGATGCGGGACCTGATGCCCCGTATCTTAGCGTTGCGAACATCGAGGCGACGGCGAAAATCGGAGGCGTTACTGGATGAGCGACGCTATGTTGTGCTGGGGATGGCGCCTAACTCGCCCTAACTCAGCTGGCTGATCCATTTGATTGGCCGGTGACCACAACGAGGAACAGTCATGAATACCCTTCAAGAGCTCGTCCAGATTCGCAAGGCGATCGACGCGCTGAACGGGAATGGATTCCAAAAACAGGTGCCTCTCTACATGCCCGCATTTGGGCCAAACGAGGTCAAGACCAGGCTGGAGGCCATCCTTTCGGATGGTCAAATCACGGATGTGGAACGGGCGGAAGCTCAACAGCTTAGGGTGTGGCTGCGGGAAAAGTGCGAAGTGTGATCCGCTGGCCCAGTAGCGGCATAGGCCAGGAGAGTTCGGGCATCGTAACTATGTCGCCAGTATCGCGGGTAATCAGATATTGATCCCGTTTCCTGATAACGCTTGGCGGGGCCTGTTCCCTGCGCAGACGCCCGCGTAAAAAGCGCGTGCCGGACGCGCGGCGTTTGAGCGTCCATTCCGTAAATTTAGCTCTGATCGCTAGAGTCGGGTTGCACCAACGCCCCGCGGTTGCGCTCGATCAGGGGCGCTAAGCTCGTGAGAACATCACGAACACACGCGGCTGCGGTTGGATCTCCGGATGTTAATCGATGAAGTAGGGCATTAAGCGCCCCCAGATCGATGCTTTCGCCCAAGCCCAAAATCTTCAATTCAGCATATTGGCATAATTTTTCCATGTCCGGCGTCAGGCGTTTTCGACGCCCATGAACCACCCGACTTATCTGCGGTTGCCCAACCCCAGTGAGCGATGAAACCTGTTCCTGCGTATGCCCAAGGATTTCCATACGACGAAGCAGCGCCCCAGGGAGTTGGGACATTTGGGTTGCAGCAATTATGCTTTTATTTGACATATCGGCATATTATGCAACAATGAAACGAGCAAAAAATAGCTATGCAATTTGTATCCCGGTATGCCCTTCCATCGCATGTCCGGCGCAACCGTTGGAGACGGTCCCATGCAGTCCAGACAGCTCGCTTACGTCAACGTCCGTTCAATGTCGGTCACGGTCGACTTGCCGGCCGCCGACTGCGAGGTAGTTGATGGGGTGCGCTGGGGGCATGTGGAGGCATTCCCCACACCTGCTTACTGGGCCTATCAAGTCATGGCGCGGCGAATTGAAGCGCGTTCGATCAACTATCGATTGGGCAAGACACTGCGCGAAGAGGTTGGTGCATGCCTTTTGGGTGGTCATGGGATACCAGCCAAGGTTGGACTGCTCGCGTTTGAGCATCTCAAGGCTAAAGGCGCGTTCGAGATCGTGCCACCGGATGAATTAACCCTATTGCATTGGCTTTCGGAACCCATCGACGTTGATGGACGCAGTATTCGGTACCGCTTCGCGAGCCAAAAGTCCCGCTATCTTGCGGCTGCCTTGCGTCAGCTATCTGCAGAGTGCTCGCCACAACAATCTGGACGCGCGCTTCGCGACTGGCTAACAAAAATTCCTGGCATTGGTTATAAGACCGCGTCGTGGATTGCTCGCAATTGGCTGGATGCCGATGACGTTGCGATCTTGGATATTCACATCCTTCGCGCGGGGGTGTTTGCCAAATTCCTGGATGGCGAATTGACTGTAGAGCGCGACTATCTGGCGTTGGAGGAGCAGTTCCTCCGCTTCAGTCATGGCTTAGGCGTGCGGCCGTCCGAACTTGATGCCGTCATGTGGCTGGAAATGATGAACTCACCTCGTTCGGTTGCGCGTGTGCTTGATGCGTTGCCGGAAGGCAAGTTCAAGGACCGGCACGCCCTAGCTGCGCGCGCCAAGGATCGCCGCGCCGACACCACGCAGCTTGCCTTCTTGGTCTAACGCGCTTACCCACGGTTCGCCGGTCACCCCAAGCAGGCAAAAGTTGAGTCCAAGCACTTCGCTCGCTATTGCCATGATGCCCTGCAACGTTCCCGCGTCCCGCCATACCAAGCTTTCCGAGTAGGCGTATTTCGCCGCGGTCTTGCCCGGCTCGGCAACGTATAGCAGCAGGTCGCCACTTTCGATCGGAACGATTGAATTGCATTCTTGGACGAATGGGTTAAGGCGCTCACTAATAGTGCCTAAAGGTTCGAGGGCATGGGGGACGGGATTGTATCGAGCCCACATTTTGGTGTTCTCGCGAAGAACAAGGATATGAATGGGATGGATGGCGCCAGCGGATGGTGCTGGCCTTTGTTCGATGTCGAACCCAAGTGGCGAGCGCTTGCTATTTTGCGTGCGCGAGGTATGCCACAGCAGTGCGCCAAGCGACGTTTCGGAGAGTGGGGCAAACTTTCGTCGGCTCCGTCGGCCGTCAAATGCTGCCATGTCGCTCAGCAATTCCTTCTCAGAACGCGGCATCGGCCGTGCGGTGCATACTGGCCAGCAGAAGGCATCATAGGGAGAGGGCGCCGTCAGCGGGCGGGGATTACCTAGCGAGGTCCACATCGGCATCAAGTTCTTGAAGGACTTCGAGATGTTTGTTGCACCCTCGGCAGGCGCAACAAGGAATGTCCGCTTTGTGGCAACTGTGAGCCCATGCCAGCGTGCCGCGTTGGATGCCGGAAGTCCTGATCAGCTCCACGGTAGATAACTCTATCGCCGGTGCCTCGACCGTCATGGCACCCTCCTGGAACGCCAAGAGTCCGCTCATTCGTTTGATGAACTCTGTTGTGCCGTCCCTGTGTGAGTTGTCGGATGCAACGGTGCCCAGCCAAAGTGTATCGACCTTTATTGCGACAGCCTTCATGGCAACGAGGGTGATAAGCATCTGATTACGATAAGGCCACCAGTCGCTCGCTGGTGCATGCCCATCAGGGCGAGCACCAGCCATATCGCCCGATCCGTATTCTCGTCCCTCGAAGTGCAAGATCTCGTGCGGAATCCCAAGCTCTTTCGCCACTGCACGCGATGCCATGATCTCCGCCGGCGCCGCGAGCTGCCCATAGTCAACGGTATAAAGGCGGTCGGGTCGCTTCCACCAGGCGAGGGCAATGGAGTCCATGCCGCCGGAGAGAAGCAAGGCGGTAGTCATAAGGACGCCGCCACCCAGGCCGTTTGGTAAATAGCGCTAACAAAGTCGTCTCGCATGAAGCAGTCGGAGCCCATCATCATCTTGCAGTCTTCCTCCGACTCGGACTCCGCATAAACAACGACAGGCTTGCCACTACGTCGTGCATAACCGATTTCATAGACCGTGCCCGAGTCGAGACCATCAGCAATGGCGAGCATGAGCTCGCAGTCTTCGATGCCATCGAGGTCCTTTGTGACGACCGTCGATGCCGGACCAGGCCCTACATCGTGAATCGGCGAGAAGACGTCAAGGCCCATATCGCGAAGGCAATCACGAGCCTGTTTGATGACCCAACGCTGCCCCAAAGTGAAAAATGGCCCGGCGAGATAGACGCGTGGCCTATGCCCCGCGACATAACGATCGGAGACCAGGATAGGCTCAGGTTTAAAAGCGTTCAATTCCGCTGGGTCAGGAAAAATGCCCGTCTGCACATAATAAGCAGTCGCGCGGGAAGCGCGGTCGGCAGCTTCAACAGGCGGTGAATTTTTTTCGATCCACTCGTAGGCGAAGTTAGCGACGAATTGATCACCGGAACCGATCTTCCAGACACGAGTGGTGGCGTAGGCGGGTATTCGATCTATCTTGCCAGCGTGCCAAACCAGCGCACCCTGCGGACCCATTTTTAAGATCACGACTTCAGCGCGCTCTTGTTCGGCAATTCTTGCCGCTGTCTTTTCAGGGTCGAGGCCTCGCTCTCCGAGCAGGGCGCACGCCTCGTAACGGTTGAGCACAACGGCGAGGTGGTTCGCGGTCGATCCGTTTCGATGAAAAGACTCCGGTAGATGCATGTTTTGCGGATCGTAGACAGCAAAATCAGCATGCACCACAGCGGTGCCTTCAAGCATGCCGTAACGGACCACATGATCGGCACGCACTTCAATTGGAGGCAGATCGCAATCTAGAACACGAAAATTCGGGCGCGCAAGCGCATGGGAATATCTAAACGCGACAATTGATGACGCACGCGATGGCAGAACTTGAAAGTTCTCCTCTATTGCTCGTGCTGCAAGAACCTCTTGGGTGTTGTCATTCATGTATCCATGAAGGGCAACAGCCCCACCCAACTTTGCGATTGCGCTGGCGGCACGCCCAGCCGATCCGTAAATTTCATCCCGATAGGGACGCATGCATTTTTCGCGGTAAATCCCGCCGACGATCGTTAACATGATCCCCCTCCGTGGACGCCTACTACTTAATTGCCTGTATCCGCACTTGGACCTGCGCGCCTGTCCTGCTGACCACTGTTGCGCCGAAGACTGTGCCACTCTCAATGCATGCCCGGAGACGAGGCATGTTTGGCGATGTAATGCCGCCTGCTTTTTGTCCGCCAGATTTCAGGACGACGAGCTGTGTTCCCATCTGGGACTCCAGCTCGACCGTAAGGAAATCGCCTGCCTTAAGTTTATTTACCACGTCCTCTTTCGGCGAGGAAATCGTCGCATCTATTCTGAGGCTAGAACACGAGATCTCTGTTTCACCGCCGCCGCCAAACCCGCCGCCGCCTGAACCTGACATCACACCTCTCCTTAATTAACACGTTCGAAGCACGTATTAGCAATGATCATGTCGCTGACGCTATCAGGTTGTCCGATTCGGAGCTAGGGACCCATTTTTCCTAATCGGACGTGGGGAAACTTCGACAACATGGTTTACGGTTTTGGGTTTTTCGGGCTCGGCGACGCATAGGTGATTTGTCAACTGTGAGAACTTACAGTTGCATAATGATTTGCGCTATGACGCTCAGGCCTGGTCTTGGGAGTTTCGTTTTCAAGCGTATTTGTCGATAACGTTGATCGCGCGTTAGCCTTTTCAGCCACATCTTCTACAGTGGAATATAGCTGCTAGCCAGATCCAACGATTTCGCAATTTCGCTCCAACTGGGTGCGACAAAATAACTTCGATCCTCGTTCTTGAGCCAGGCAGTCAGTGAGCGGAACGTGCTCATTCCTGTGACGTGGTCATGCGCTTTTTGATGGGCTAGGTTTGCTTCACAGTCGGCCCGCGCAAGGGTGCCCTCGTCCACGGTGTTCCCGCCCTCCACCGATCGCACGGCGATCGTCTCCGGGTGCTGCTGTCCTCTTCCTGTTTCGCGACCCGGTGCCCACGGCGCATCCCGCGTCGGGGAGAACACAGATGGCACTTATCCGCGATAGCAAAGGAAACTACAGGCTCACCGGCAGCACCACCGAGCACGACGTGCTGGCGGCCGCCGAAGGCATCCTTCAAGCAAAGCTGGAAAGGCTGGGTAACCTGGGCAATCCCAGAGATGCCACCGACTTCCTGCGCATGCGGCTGGGCGCATTGCTCCATGAAGAATTCCACATCTTGTGGCTCGACAACCGACATCGGATCCTTGCTTGCCAAAAGCTTTTCACGGGCACCCTCGACGGCGCGAGCATTCACCTCAGAGAGGTCGTGCGAGCTGCACTCACCATCAATGCTGGTGCGGCGATCCTCTCGCACAATCATCCGAGCGGCGTTCCCGAACCCAGCGCGGCCGACCGCGCCATCACCAAAGAACTCATTGAAGCTTTGAAGCTGGTGGGCGTGCGGGTGCTCGATCACATCGTCGTCAGCGCCGGCGAGGGCGTGAGCATGGCGGCGCGCGGGCTGATGTGAGCCTCGCCGCCTTCCAATTCTGCTCGGCTTAGGCCGGGCATTTTTTTTGCGCACAGCTAGAGCAATCTAACCACCACGGCCTTTATGGGAAAACCTGCTTTCAGCATGCTGACTATGCTCAACAGGGCAGTTTCTACGTGGGAAAGTGCCGTGGGCCGTCGCACTGTCCGTAAGCTATCGAAATCCGAAATCCTACAAACCTAGTGGAGATACGGCTACGAGTGCGCCATGATCAGAAGATAGTGCTTTTCTTGGCTTATTTCGGTTGCCGACGCTGGGAAATGGCTGATTGTCCGTGTGGACGGTCGCCTACGGCATGAAAGGTGCTTGGAAATGGGTCATGCAGGAAGGGGGCAAAGATGGAATTTGAAGACCAAGCGACGGGCGCTCAAGAGGGCGCCATCTTCCAGAGCAATTTGCCTTTGGAGGAAAAATTAGAGCGAGCTCGCCGCGAGCTGTTGGATCTTTCCGCTCGAAATAGGTTGTTGAACATGCCCAGGGGAGCGAGCAAGGGCCGTTCCATCGAAGTCATCGACGAGAAGACAAGTGAAGTCTTTCGTCTGCTGGTGCGGGAAGGGAAGGGGTTCACCTTTGTCGCAGGAAGGGCGGCAGAAGCCGATGCTCAGACGCCTGCTGAAGGTGAAGTGGCAAAGGAGGCCGATGAAATCTTGGATCTGGCTCAGCCTGACGACAACGCCACCGATGAGCGCGGCATTCTGCGACGTCATTCAGATACGAAGCTCGAAACTCGCCTAACAGGCAAGGGGCTTCAAAAGCGTTTGTTGGAGCTCTACCTAGACTCAAAAACACTGGAAGAAGAACAGGGTGTCAATGTCCTGTTCCTTACCTTGGGGGCAATGAAGTGGATTGATCCGAACAATGCAGCCAATGTTCGATATGCCCCACTTCTCCTGGTGCCGGTGACGCTTGATCGAGGCAATGCAGGAGAACGCTTCAATTTACGCGCGCGACCCGAAGATTTTGCCTCGAACTTATCCTTGGAGGCTTATCTCGATCGGGTCCATGCCATACGCATGCCGACCTTCGAGGCCAGTGACAACTTTGATCCACTGCCTTATCTGGAAGAGGTCAAGGCATGCATCCGAACCAAACCTGATTGGGGCGTGTTGATTGACGACATGTCGGTTGGGTTCTTCTCTTTTGCTAAGTTTTTAATGTATCGCGATCTGGATCCAGCTGTCTGGCCGCAACGGGCGAAGATCAGCGACCGCCCCCTGATTCGTGGCTTGTTATCCGACGGGTTCAGCAGCGGCAGTGGCATGGTGGACGAAGACGCCAACATTGATCCGTTTATTCCACCCTCGGACATGCTCCACATTCTCGACTGTGACAGTTCACAAGCGCTCGCGATCTATGAAGTGCGCCGAGGGCGCGACTTGGTCATCCAAGGCCCACCAGGAACTGGCAAGAGCCAGACCATCGCCAACATCATTGCCTCGGCCATTAAGGACGGGAAGACGGTGTTGTTCGTGGCCGAGAAAATGGCAGCACTAGAAGTGGTCAAGCGACGGCTCGATGAAAAGGGTGTCGGTGATGCTTGCTTGGAGCTCCACAGCAACAAGACAAACAAGCGTGCGGTGCTAGAGGAGTTGCGCCGAACTTGGGAACTTGGTGCCCCACGCGGCGAAGATCCAGGCACGCTGTTTGCCAGATTGACCGAGGCGCGTGATGCACTCAATGCGCATGTGAGCCGCTTGCATCAGGCGGAGAGCGCATCTGGTCTCTCTGCGCATCAAGTGATGGGGCAGCTGACACGCTTGCGGGCAGAGGGAGAGAAAGCCAATGACCTCGCCTTGGGTTCACCTGAACAATGGGGCCAAGACGGGTTTGCCATGCGTCGAGGGTTGCTCGTCGATCTGGCTACTCGCGTCGAGGACATTGGCAAGGCCGTTGATCATGCATGGGTGGGGGCCGCGCTGGAAGCGATCACCCCTACGGATATGGATAGGTTGATTGCCAAAGTTCAATCCTTGAGCACACATTTGGCCAATGCATCGACGCACTTCGAGCAAGTGGCGGCGTTGGTCGAACTTGAGCCTCCCCACCGCTTCACCGACGTCGCTCCCATCGTTGAACTCTGCCAGCGAATTGCTAGAGCTCCGGCACTTTCAGCGGAGGCCATGGGGCATGAGGCTTGGACACATGAGGAAACAATCAAGACGCTCCTACGCGAAGGGCAGCGTTATGAACAGGCGCGCCAAGCGCTCAATGGAAAGCTGACGGATGCGGCGTGGGATGCTGATCTTGCTGAAACCCGTCAAGCGCTTTCGGAGCTTCCCGCAACATTTGCACTTGCTCAGTTCGAGCGCCTGAAGCACGCCGTCGAAGCGTTGCCGCGTCTGTTGACCGAGAGCGATGCACTTGCACGTGCCTTGGGCCGGGAAACAGGCGCAACACTGGCGGACATGGAATTGCTTGGGCGCATTGGTGAGCGGGTCGCGTCAGCCCCACCGGCAAGCCCCGAAACTTTTGCTTCCGATCTCTGGGATGGTGGTGTGGAACGTGCTGGTGATCTCGCTGCCGCCGTCGCCGCCTTGGAAACCGCGCGCACGACGATCGGCACCCAACTTTCCGAGATGGCGTGGGATCTGGATCTGGCGTCGGCTCGCGCGACTTTGGCAGCTCGTGGCACCAGCATCTTTCGGTTTTTGAGTGGCGAATGGCGCCGGGCGCACCGTTTGGTCCAATCCGTCGTCATCAATTCAAGCCAACCGCTGCAGATCACGTTGGCGCTCTTGGACAACCTGGCTCGTGGGCAAGCTGCCAAACGCAGCATTCAGAGCGAAGAAACCTTTGGTCGCAGCGCTTTTGGCGACGATTGGCGGGGTGAACGTTCCCGATCAGCGCCCATGTTGGCGCTGGTTGAATGGATGCGTTCTCTCAAAGGTTTGGGCGCGGAGCCAAGGATCATCGCATCGCGTAGTCCCGAGAAAACCGACATCGCGTTTCGTTCCAAGCACCTCAACGATCTTCGGATTGCAATAACACCGCTGCTCCATGACATCTGGACCGATCTGTCCGAGGTACGAGCAACGGCCGTGGGCGACGTGCCGATGGTTGAGAAGGCTGATCTTCCGTCTCTTCTGCAGATTGCTGTCCGGTATACGCAAGCACGTTCCACTGCTGGTGCTGTTGCGGTGGCGCTTCCCGATGCCGCTGGCGACATT
>Ga0302314_10006698_pt1 | contig 20807 bp, 14 predicted proteins | sample III_Palsa_N2_3_FD_200533 | JGI IMG/M metagenome (GOLD analysis project Ga0302314, IMG submission 200533) | Peat permafrost microbial communities from Stordalen Mire near Abisko, Sweden - III_Palsa_N2_3 | ecosystem: Environmental > Terrestrial > Soil > Palsa > Peat permafrost | place: Sweden... | reverse complement strand
ACAGTCACCCTCAAGCCCGCCGAGCGCCGCATCGTCGTCGACCTGCGCGATAATCTCGACGTGCTCCCCTGTGGTCTGAATGTCAGCGAGGCTTGCGCGCGCACCGCCGCACTCATCGGCATCTTCAACGGTCTCGACGCCGACATTCCCAAGAACGCCGGCAGCCTAAGTCGTGTCGATGTCCTGATCCGCGACAACAGCACCATCGGCGGCGGCCGGCATCCGGTCAGCTTCTCGGTCGCGACAACCAACCTGGCCGACCGTATCGTCGCCGCCGTGCAGATGGCTATGGGAACCCTTTGCGCCGAGGCGGTCGCCGAGGTCGGTTCGGTCAATCCGCCGCATAAGGGCGTGGTCTCGGGCTCAGACCCACGCAGCGGTCAAGCCTACATCAACCAGCTTTTTCTCGGCAGTACGGGCGGTCCAGCCTCTCGCCACGGCGACGCCTGGCTCACCTATTCGCACGCCGGCAACGGCGGCCTCTGCTTCATCGACAGCATCGAGATGGCCGAACTGCACCATCCGATCCGCATCCACAGCCGGCGGCTCTTGACTGACAGCGAAGGCGCGGGAGAGCACTGTGGGGCGCCGAGCCTCGAAGTGGAGCTGGGTCCCACGCTTTCGCAGATGCAGATCGCCTATGTGAGCGATGGCGTTTCAAATCCCGCCCAGGGCGTGCGCGGCGGAACCGCCGGCGGGCCGGCCGCTCAGTCAGTCCGCCGGCGTTACGGCGCCGCGGAGGCGATCGCGCCTGTCGGCCGGGTCGTTCTGGAGCCCGGGGATACGGTGCTCTCGGTCGGAACCGGCGGTGGCGGGTATGGCGCTGCTTTCCGGCGGTCGGTTGAAGCGGTGGCCGCGGACGTCCGTGACCGCCGCGTCAGCACAGCGCGCGCCGCGGAGGTCTACGGGGTGAGCCTTGACGCGGCCGGGACGGTCGATCTGGATGAAACGGCCCGGTTGCGACGCACGAAGGAAGTCGAATGACGCTGGAAGATCAGGTCGCCGTCATCTTTGGCGGCAGTTCCGGGATTGGAGAGGCCACGGCCGAGCGATTGGCCGCCGAGGGCGCAAAGGTCGCGGTCGTCGCCAGCGGCAGTTTGGCCAAGGCGCAGGCCGTGGCGGACCGCATCGCGGCCGCGGGCGGCAGAGCCTGGGCCTATGCGGCCGATGTCCGGGACGTGGCCGCGATCCGGGCCGTCGTCGACGCTGTCGGACGAGACCTCGGCCCCATCGACATCCTGGTGAACTCCGCCGGCGTCTATTACCCGACCCAGATCGGCGAGACCTCGGAAGAGGCGTTCGACCGCATGGCCGACGTCAACCTGAAGGGGACCTTCTTCGCGATCGACGCGGTGGCGCCCGGAATGAAGGCGCGGGGCCGTGGCCGGATCGTCAACGTCGCTTCCGTGGCCGGCTATAGAGGCTCACCCCGCTTCCCGCTCTACAGCGCCACCAAGGCCGCGGTCGTCATGCTGACCAAGGCCCTGGCCGGCGACCTCGCTCCGCATGGGGTCCATATCAACGCCATAGCGCCGGGCAACACCGCCACCCCGTTGAACCTAGGGGAGCGGACAGACCCGGAAAACGAGGCGCTGATGAAGGGCAAGGCGGCGGCGACGCCCAGCCAGCGCGTCTACTCTCCCCCTACGGAAATGGCGGCCGCCATCTTCTTTCTCGTCAGCGGCGAGGTCAGCGCCATGCACGGCGCCACCCTGCTGTTGGACGAGGGATTGTCCGCGTGCGTCTAGGGTCGTCATGCCACTCTATCGCCTCGGCGATCGCGCGCCGCTATTTCCTGAAGACGCCGCCTTCTGGATCGCGCCCACGGCCGTTCTGATCGGTGATGTTCAGCTGAAGTCTGGCGCCAGCGTCTGGTTCGGCGCCGTCTTGCGCGGCGACAACGAACCCATCGTCGTTGGCGAGGACAGCAACGTCCAGGACGGCTGCATCTTGCATACCGACCCCGGAAAGCCGCTGACGCTGGGGCAGGGCGTGACCATAGGCCATGGCGTGATGCTCCACGGCTGTGAAGTGGGCGACAACAGCCTGGTCGGCATGGGCGCCATTCTCCTCAATGGCGTCAAGGTCGGCCGCAACTGCCTGATCGGGGCCGGCGCCCTGATTACCGAGAACAAGCAGATTCCGGATGGCAGTCTCGTTCTTGGCTCGCCGGGCAAGATCGTGGGCCCGATCAGCGACGACCAGAGGCGGTCCTTGGTTCGCTCCGCTCAAACCTACCGGCATAAATGGCGGCGCTACGCCGCCGAATTGTCGCTCATTGCGCCAGCTTCACCGGAGTCCGGCCATGCCCGAGATTGAAACCCTACGCCCGGATATGCGCGCCCTGAGCGGTCTCCACCTTTGGCATGCGGGGTTTTCCAACTGTTCGCAGCGGGTTCGTCTGATCCTGGAAGAAAAAAGCCTGCCTTGGACCAGCCACCTGATCAATTTACGCCTGTTCGAGCACGCCACGCCCGAATACCAGAGCATCCATCCCAAGGGGTTGGTGCCGGCCCTGGTGCATGACGGCCGGACCATCATCGATTCCAACGACATCATCGTCTACCTTGATGAGTGCTTTCCCCAACCCGCGCTGGGCCAGGCCGACCCCAACGAACTTCAGACCCTGCTCGCCAAGTCCAGCGGCATTCAACTGGCCCTGCGCACCCTGTCACACGAACTGCTGGTCGGAGACGCCAGGCGGCTGGATGCCGAAACCCTGGCCCGCTTCGGACGGGAGCATGGTAATCGCGAATTCTATCAGTTTCTTCGCCGGTTCTCGACCGAGGGCTTCGACGACGACCACCTGCTGGATCGGCTGAGCGAGATCGGCGCGGAGCTCGCGTCCCTTGACCAGCGTCTCGCCTCCAGCACGTTCCTGCTGAGCGATTCTGCTTCGCTGGCGGACTTCTCCTGGATAGTGAACGTCCATCGTCTGGACCTCATCGGCTATCCCTTCAAACACCTGCCCCACTTGAACAGTTGGTTCGCCGCCATGCGGGGGAGGCCGAGCTACGCCGCGGCGCTGCAAACCTATGAGGCTGATCGGGCGCCCGCGGATCTGGCCTTGCGGGAGCGTCGCAAACGCCTGCTTTCCATCCTCGGATTGGGCTGATCGGCTGGTCGGTCGTCGCGAGGGGGACGATTCCCTGAAATCGATCCGCGACGGCGACAGGTGATCTTGGCGACGCCTTGGTCGAAGGCGAGGATCCGCCTTTCGCCGTCAGCGGATATCGGCTCCCAGACGCTGCTGCGCCGCCCGAGCAGACGGGGCCGCCAAAAAGCGAAACCCCTGCCAATCAGTCCCGGCTTTAAGGTGCTTGGGCTGACTGACAGGGGCTCTGATCCGGACGACGGTCGCTCGACCCGCGGAGCGGATCGCGCGACCGATGTGCTCGCTAGAATTTCCGGGAGACTTGCGCGCCGATGGTCATCGGCGGCCCGGCGGTTCCGGCCGGCGTGGCGGAGAAGCTGCCGGTTTGAATGATATATTGTTGATTCAGGGCGTTCTTGATGTAGGCGTCCACGCCCCAGTGGCCGTCGGTGGAGTTCCACCCGACCAGGAAGTTGGCAAGCCCATACGCGCCCTGCGTCTGGATGTCGTCGTTCACCGCGGTGAAGTAAACTCGCGTCTGATAGGAATACTCACCCCTCACCCAGATGCGCGCGCCGTCTGGGAGATCCAAATTGTATTGGGCCCAGGTGTTCATGGAGAATGGCGGCGATTCATTCAAATAGTGACCTGTGGCGTCCACCGTCGCCGTGCCGGTGCTGGGGGCATCCGGGTAGTTGGCGTATTTGGCGTTCAGGAGAGACACGTTCGCTCCGATATCGAACGCTCTGACCGGCCTGAGTTCTGCTTCGAACTCTACGCCGTCAACGTGCGCTGACGCCGCGTTGGTGATGCTTGTCTGTCCGGGAACCAGGAACGCCTGCACCTGCATGTCGGTATAGTCGTAATGGAACGCGGTGACATTGAGCTTCAATTTCCTGTCGAACCACTCGGACTTTATTCCAGCCTCATAGCTCCAGAGTTCCTCGGGAGCGAAACCCACAAGCTGAGTCGACGCATTTGCCGGCAGCACCGTCTCGTTGAAGCCGCCGCTCTTGAAGCCACGTGTCGCGGAGACATAAGCCATCAAATTCGGGTCGACCTGGTACTGCAGCGCGACTTTCGGGGTGGGCGCCTCATAACTATGCGAGAGATAGTAGGAGGACGGGCCACCCTTCGCGATTCCAGGCCCCGGAAGATCGGCATTCAAACCCGTGATATTCGAATAATTACCCCCCCATTGGGAGATATTCTTGTCTTCTACCGTATACCGTAGCCCGGCGATGACCGTCAGCGCATCGGTAATTCTGTAGTCGACGTTCGCATAGGCCGCGTAGGATTGGTCATGCGTGACCGGCTTCGTCACGGTGTGCGTATTGGTCTTATAGCTCGTCACCAGGTCGTTGGAGGCGTCCTGTTCGTCAAACAAATATATGCCGCCAACGTAGTCAAATCGACCAATCTTCCCATTGGCGGTAAGCTCTTGCGAATATTCTTGTTCGGTCTCACGAAGGTGCGTGAATTGATAGCCAACGTTGGAGCCGTCTGTCTCCGCGTCGTTGTTGTAATCATCAAAACGCGCCGCGGTGACGGAGCGAAGGGTCAGGTAGGGGTTCACCGTATAATAGATGTCCTCGGCGATGCCGCCGCTGCTGATCAAGTCGTTCGTGGGCCCCTTGACGGCGATCTTGTGATAGTTGCCCAGGATACTGTCCGTCACCGCGTTATATGGCTCCAGCAGGACATCATTTCCCTCGTCCGCCTCGTCGGCGTACTCGATATCCACCCTGGTGGTCGCCTTGAGGTTGGAGGTCGGGGTCAGGAGCAACTGGGCGCGGGCGCTGCTCTGGTTTTCCGAACCCACACCCGGCTCGCCGGGCACGATATTCTGTTGGTATGCGTCATGCTGGTAGTGCTCGGCGGCGAGACTGAAATCCGCCTTGCCCGGGTCGATCGGTCCACTGACGTAGCCCTCGACCCCGACCTCGTTGTAGTTGCCGCCGGTGACGCGAGCCTCGCCGGTGAAATAGTCCGTTGGGGCGAGCGAATTGACGTTGATCGTCCCTCCGGCCGCGTTCCGCCCATAGAGCGTGCCCTGAGGCCCGCGGAGCACCTCGACCTGGCCGACATCGAGGAAGTTCGTAAACTCTCCAAACGAACGGGCGATATAAACCCCGTCAATGTTTACGGTTACGTCCGGATCTGAGCCGTTGAAAACGTTGTTCGATCCGACGCCGCGAATATAGATCTCGGCGAAGCCATTGTTCTGGGCGATTTGCACACTCGGCGTGTACTTCCCCAGGTCGTGGGTGCTGAGAATAACCGAAGTCGCCAGCTGGGCGCCCGAAAGCGCGGACACGGCGATTGGCGTCTTCTGGAGATTGGTGGCGCCAAGTCGCGTCGCCGTAACGATCACCTCGCCTATCGTCGTGGCTGAACTGCTTTGGGCGCCTTGCGCGCCCTTGGCGCTCTGGGTGTCCTGAGCATGCACAACTGACGCCGCCACCAGACTGAACGCCAGGCTCGACGCCGACGCCATCACATGTGCGCACAGTCGAGTCTTGGCCGCGGCCCGAACCTTCTTCATCGGAAATCCCCCGTAATGGACGCACGATTCCGCAAATCCCAATCCGCGCCGTGCAATTTGATGTATGGTGTAACAACTTGATGACGTCAAGCCTATGTGACCTTCGTCCCCGAGGGAGAGGCGCTCGGTAACCCACCCGACAGGCATCGTGATGTATCACTCGGCGCTGGACGGCTCCGCGCAAGCGGAGTGCTCTCGTGTGACGGGAATAGGCCGCACGCCTTGCGCGAGGCAGGTGCGAGATCGAAGGGTCGCACAGACCGCGCGGCCGGAGCGGTCGGGCCACATGCCCTTGACGACACGCGGAACGGCGTTCGCCAGGAACGCGCCGCCGGTTTCGGCCGCAGAGCGTTAACCTGCCCGGTGTGACATTCCGGCGAGTTCGGCAGTGCGACCGCGCAGCGGTTGGATGAAGGCGGAAAAGTCCCTGTCGGCAAAACCCTGGGCGGCGGCCAGGGCATAGAGCGCCTCGGCCTGGGCGCCGAGCGGGGTTGAGGCCCCGGCCCGCGCGGCGGCTTCGTGGGCCAGCTTCAAATCCTTGAGCATCATCGCCGTCGCGAACCCGCCTTCGTAGCCGCGGTCAGCCGGCGTTTGCGGCCCGACGACTGGACGCGGGCAATAGCTGGTGATCGACCAGCACTGGCCCGACGATTTGGAGGCGCGAGTTCCTCCATCACCGCTCAGGCGGCGCTTATCGCCGGAGGCGGGGGGATCGGCGTACGCCGGTTTTCTCGCGCGCCAACATGCCGCGCTGGAGCGTTTGATGCCGGAACAAGTGCGGTTGCGCCGCACTTCTGGATATCCGTACACCGTGAGCTGAAGTCCGCGTCGCGAATTCGTGTGGTTGAGGATTGGCTGCATGCGGTTGTCGAACGACAGCGCGGCGCATTGATGCGCGCGGCGCTCAAGCGACCCGACATGTTCGTCCAGTCGAGAAATCGCGGCATTCACCCCAATCGGGCCTTTGATAAGCGATTTGCACTATAAGTCATCGATGAATAGTCATGGATCGCTAAAAACACGCCGGACTGCAGGCGATTTTGGCGAGATAAGCCGTCGGTTTTTAGATAGCATCGAACCCAAAGCGCTGAGCGCAGCGGTGGGAGTGAAGATGGCGCAGTTGAAGAACAGTCGGCCGCTCAGCCTTCGCATTCCCGAACCGCGGTTCCGGCCTGGGGAGACTGCGGACTTCTCGAATCTCACCATTCCCGAAGCTGGTGAAACGCCTCGGCCGGAGGTGGACGCGCACCCCAAGGACATGCGCGACCTGGCCTACGGCATGGTGCGTGTGCTGAACGAGGGCGGCCAGGCGGTGGGCCCCTGGAATCCCAAACTCAGCGTCGAGGTGCTCAAGCGCGGCCTGCGCACCATGATGCTGACCCGCGTCTACGACGACCGGATGTATCGCGCCCAGCGCCAAGGCAAGACCAGTTTCTACATGAAATGCGCCGGCGAGGAGGCTGTCTCGGTGGCCCAGGCCATGGTGCTGAACAATGACGACATGTGTTTCCCCTCCTATCGCCAGCAGGGCATCCTGCTGGCTCGGGGCTACCCCCTCGTGGAGATGATGCACCAGGTTTATTCCAACTCCCTGGATCCCATGAAGGGCCGGCAGTTGCCGGTGATGTATTCCTCCAAGGACCATGGCTTCTTCACCATCTCGGGCAATCTCGGCACTCAGTTCACGCAGGCGGTGGGCTGGGCCATGGCCTCGGCCTTCAAGGGCGATGACCGCATCGCCTCCGGCTATATCGGGGACGGATCGACGGCGGAGGGGGACTTCCACCACGCCCTGACTTTCGCCTCTGTCTATCGCGCGCCGGTGATCCTCAATGTGGTCAACAACCAGTGGGCCATTTCGTCGTTCCAGGGTATCGCCGGGGGCGAGGACGCGCCGTTCGCCTCCCGCGCCATCGGCTACAACTTGCCGGCGCTGCGCGTAGACGGAAACGACTTCCTGGCCGTCTATGCGGCCACACAGTGGGCGGCCGAGCGGGCCCGCTCCAACCTGGGCGCCACGGTGATCGAGCATTTCACCTACCGCGCCGAAGGCCATTCCACCTCCGACGATCCGTCGCGCTACCGTCCTGCCGAGGAGGCTAAGCTGTGGCCGCTGGGCGATCCCATCGAGCGGCTGAAGCATCACCTCATCGGCCTGGGCGAATGGTCGGACGATGAGCAGCAGAAGCTCCACGAACATCTGGTGGAAGAGGTCCGCGCGGCCGGCAAGGAGAGCGAGTCCCACGGCACCCTGCACGCCGGCGACCGGCCCAGCGTCAAAACCATGTTCGAGGACGTCTACAAGGAGATGGACTGGCGACTTATCCGGCAGCGGCAGGAGCTTGGAATCTGATCATGAACGCTCCGAACAAGTCCAAACACGCCGCCCCAAAACACGAGGGGGGGACCGATGAAAACCGCACGACCAAGATGAACATGATCCAGGCCATCAACTCGGCCATGGATGTGATGCTGGGGCGCGATCCCAATGTGCTGATCTATGGTGAGGACGTGGGATATTTCGGCGGGGTGTTCAACGCCACCGAAGGCCTGCAGAAGAAGTATGGCCTGAACCGCTGCTTCGACGCCCCCATCGCCGAAGCCGGCCTGATCGGCACCGCCGTGGGCATGGGCGCCTATGGGCTTCGTCCCTGTGTGGAAATCCAATTCGCCGATTATATTTATCCCGGCTATGACCAGATCGTGTCGGAGGCGGCGCGCCTGCGCTACCGTTCAGCGGGGGACTTCTGGTGTCCGCTGACCATCCGCACGCCTTACGGCGGCGGCATCTTCGGCGGCCAGACCCACAGCCAGTCGCCGGAAGCCTTGTTCACCCATGTGGCGGGGTTGAAGGTGCTCATCCCCTCCACCCCATATGACGCCAAGGGCTTGCTGATCGCCGCAATCGAGGACGACGACCCTGTGGTGATCTTCGAACCCAAGCGCCTCTACAATGGCCCCTTTGACGGTAATCCGGACACCCCGGTGACCCCTTGGCAGAAGATCGAAGACAACAATGTCCCGAGCGGCCACTACGTCGTGCCCTTGGGAAAAGCGCGGATCGCCCGGCCAGGTTCGGACGTCACGGTGCTGGCCTATGGGACCATGGTGCACGTGGCCGTGGCGTCGGCGGAGCAGGCAGGGGTGGACGCCGAGGTGATCGACCTGCGCACCCTTGTTCCCGTGGATATCGACGTCATCGTGGAGTCGGTGAAGAAGACCGGCCGCTGCGTCGTCGTGCATGAGGCGACCCGCACCTCCGGCTTCGGGGCCGAGCTGGTCGCCCTCGTGCAGGAGCACTGTTTCTATCATCTGGAGGCGCCCATCGAGCGGGTCACCGGCTGGGATACGCCCTATCCGCATGCCTTCGAGTGGGAGTATTTCCCCGGCCCCGCCCGCGTCGGCGCGGCGCTCAAGCGGGTGATGGAGAGCTGAGCATGGGCCGTTTTGTCTTCAAGCTCCCCGACCTTGGCGAAGGCACCGCCGAGGCCGAGATCGTCGCCTGGCACGTCAAGGTGGGCGACATCATCAAGGAGGACGACCTCCTCGTCGATATGTTGACCGACAAGGCCACGGTGGAATTGACCTCGCCGGTGCACGGCAAGGTGCTGGAAGCCAATGGCGCCGTGGGCGACATGTCCCCCGTGGGCGGGCCGATCGTCGTCATCGAGGTCGAGGGTGACGGCAATTCCGTCGCCGAGACCGCGCCCCCAGCCGCCAAGCCCGCGGCCGAGCCAGTGAAGACGGCGGCGCCTGAACCTGAGCCCGCGTCGGTGGCGGAAGCGCCCGAGGCTGCGCCGGCGCGCGTGCCTGTCGCCAAGTCGGGCGGGACAGGGGCCCTTGCGATCCCCAGCCGCGCCGAGGGCGAGAAGCCCTTGGCGTCCCCGGCCGTGCGCCGCCGGGCCGAGGATTTGGGGATCAAGCTGGGGCATGTCCCCGCCACCGGTCCCGCTGGCGTCATCACCCACGAAGATCTGGACGCGTTCATCGCCCGCGCCCAATCGGGCGGCGGCGGATCCACGGGCGGCGCGGGCCTCGCCAAACGCACCGCCGTGGAGGAGGTGAAGGTCATCGGCATGCGCCGGGCCATCGCCAGACAGATGCAGGAGTCCAAGCGCCGCATCCCGCATTTCGCCTATGTCGAGGAAGTCGACATGACCGAGCTGGAGGAACTGCGGGTTCACCTCAACGCCACCAAGCGCGCCGATCAGCCGAAACTGACCATGCTGCCGTTTCTGATGCGCGCCCTGGTGCGAGTGCTGCCGCAGTATCCGCAGATCAACGCGCGGTTCGACGATGATGCGGGCGTGGTGCATCGTCATGCCGGCGTTCATATTGGCATCGCCACCCAGACCACGAGCGGCCTGATGGTCCCGGTGGTAAAGCACGCCGAGACGCTGGATGTCTGGGCGGCGGCGACCGAGGTCGCGCGCGTCGCCGAGATCGCTCGTTCCGGCAAGGGTTCCAAGGACGACCTCTCGGGTTCGACCATCACCATCACATCGCTTGGCCCGCTAGGCGGCGTCGTCACCACCCCGGTGATCAACCATCCGGAGGTGGCCATCATCGGCCCCAACAAGATCGTCGACCGCCCCGTCGTGCGCCATGGACAGATCGCGGTGCGAAAGATGATGAACCTGTCGTCGTCGTTTGATCACCGGGTCGTCGACGGATTCGACGCGGCGGAATTCATCCAGCGGGTCAAGGCCATGCTGGAACACCCCGCAACCCTGTTCATGGACTAGCGCCGTGCCCGAGACGATCAAAACCCGCCTGCTGATCCTCGGCGGCGGCCCAGGCGGCTATGTGGCGGCGATCCGCGCCGGCCAGCTTGGCGTCGACACCGTGCTGGTGGAGGGCGACCGACTGGGCGGCACCTGCCTGATCCGCGGCTGCATCCCGTCCAAGGCCCTGATCCACGTCGCCTCCAAGTTCGAGGCCATGGCCGAGGCCGCGCGGGAACCGAAGGACGGCCTGTCCCTCGGCGCCGGGCCGGTGCTCGACATGGCCCAGACCGTCGCCTGGAAAGAGACGGTGGTCGACAAGCTGAACGGCGGCGTCACCGCGCTGCTGAAGCGCGCCAAGACCCGCGTCGTGAGCGGCTGGGGCCGCTTCAGCGACGCCAAGACCTGCCACGTGGAAACCGCGGACGGTCCGATCACGATCAAAGCCGAGAGCGTCGTCCTCGCCACCGGTTCGGTCGCCACCGCCCTGCCGCATATTCCCTTTGGCGGCGACGTCATTTCCTCAACCGAGGCCCTGGCGCTGGAGGCGCTGCCGAAACGTCTGGTGGTGATCGGCGCGGGCTACATCGGTCTGGAACTGGGCTCGGCCTTCCGGAAGTTCGGCTGCGAGGTCACGGTGGTGGAGGCGCAGGATCGCATCCTGCCGCTCTACGACGAGGCGCTCACCAAACCGGTGCGGACCTGGCTGGAGAAGGCCGGCGTCACCCTGCACCTGTCCGCCAAGGCGACCGGTTGGGCCGATGGAGAACTGACGGTCGAGCAGGACGGCAAGACCCTGCGCCTTCCCGCCGACAAGCTGCTGGTCACCGTCGGACGGCGCCCCAACACCCAGGGCTGGGGGCTGGAGGAGATGGGCGTCGACATGGCCGGCGCCTTCGTCAAGGTCGGAGACCGGATGCAGACCTCGATGTCCGGCGTCTATGCGATCGGCGATCTCGTCGGCGAGCCGATGCTGGAACACAAGGCCGCCGCCCAGGCGCACGTGGCGGTCGAGGTGATCGCGGGCCAGAACCGCACCTTCGACCCGGCGACCATCGCGGCGGTCTGCTTCACCGAGCCGGAGATCGTCTCGGCCGGGCTGCTGCCGAAGGAGGCGGAGGCAGCCGGGCATGATCCCGTCAGCGCCATCTTCCCGTTCCAGGCCAACGGCCGCGCGCTCTCCATGGGCGCCGGCGACAGCGGCGGCTTTGTCCGCGTGGTGGCGCGGAAGGCCGATCACCGGGTGGTCGGGATGCAGGCGGTGGGCGCGCACGTCTCCGAGCTCTCGGCTGAGTTCGCCATGTCGATCGAGATGGGCGTGCGCTTGGAAGACCTGGCGGGGATCATCCATGTCCACCCGACGCTGTCGGAAGCCGTTCACGAGGCCGCGCTGCGAGCGCTTGGGCACGCCATTCACATCTGAGCGACCCGGTTACGTCGGCTCTGGTCAGGCACGGACCGGATGCGGGCCGCGCCGACCGTCAGATCCAGGACGTGCGCTCTCCGGCTAACGGATAGTGCGGCTATGCACAGCCGGGGGATCAACCGAGACCTATCAGATTGGTTTGTGTCCGCCTATAAGATCGACTCCGCGTCGCGGCGGCGCACGAGAGGTTGCCCAGTACATGCAAGTCCAGGAGCAAGACTTGATCAGGCGGCCGATGCGTCCGGCCCCCGATATCCAGACGGCGCGCCAGCCATGATTGGAACTCAACCGCGGCCGGAAACCATCCTTCCAGACCCCTTCGTCACCGCGTCGAGGGCGTTGTTTGGCGATCGGTTGCACCTTGGCGAGGCGATACGTCGCCAGCACGGCGCCAGCGAAAGCCACTTCGAGACGCGCCTGCCGGACGCCGTGGTCATGGCTCACAGCACCGAGGAAGTGGTGGAGCTGGTGAAGCTCTGCCTGGCCTACAAGGTTCCCCTCATCCCCTTTGGCGCCGGCACCTCCATCGAAGGCAATGTCACGCCGGTGAGGGGCGGGGTCAGCCTCGATCTGACGGAGATGGCCGCGATCGTTTCCGTCAATCCCAGCGATTTCGACTGCACGGTGCAGGCCGGCGTTCGCCGCGAGCAGCTGAACGCCCACCTGCGGGACATGGGCCTGTTCTTTCCCATCGATCCCGGCGCCGACGCGACGATCGGCGGGATGGCGGCGACCCGGGCGTCGGGCACGAACGCCGTTCGCTACGGCACGATGCGTGATGCGGTCCTGTCGTTGCGCGTGGTCACGCCGGATGGCCGGGATATCCGAACCAGCCGACGGGCCCGCAAGTCCGCGGCCGGCTACGATCTGACGCGGCTGTTTGTCGGGTCCGAAGGAACGCTCGGTGTGATCACCGAGGTGACACTGCGGCTGCACGGCGTTCCGGAGGCGATCTGCTCGGCCGTCTGCAGCTTTGAGACTCTTGGCGGCGCCGTCGACACCGTGGTTGAGACCATCCAGCTCGGGATCCCCATAGCGCGGGTTGAAATTCTCGATGACGTTCAGATTCGCGCCGTCAACAGGTGGTCCAACCTGGACTATCCGGAACTGACGACGCTGTTTTTCGAGTTTCATGGCTCGACCACCTATGTCGACGAACAGGTCAAGGTGGTTGAGGAACTGGCGGCCGCCAATGGCGGCGGGGCGTTCCAATGGTCCAACTTGCCCGAGGAGCGGTCGAAGCTGTGGAAAGCCAGGCACCAGGCCTACTATGCCGCCCTCGGCCTTCGGCCCGGCGCGGTCGGCTGGCCTACGGACGTCTGCGTGCCGATCAGCCGACTGGCGGAGTGCATTGCCGAGACCAAGGTGGACCTGGAATCAACCTCGATCCCGGCACCGATCGTGGGGCATGTCGGCGATGGCAACTTCCATGTCATCTTCGTCATCGATCCGGACAGCCGCGAAGAACTGGCCGAAGCCGGGCGGCTGAATCGCCGACTCGTCGAGCGTGCGCTCGCCATGGACGGAACCTGCACCGGCGAGCACGGCATCGGTCTTGGCAAACAGGATTGGCTGGTGGCCGAACTCGGGGACGCGGTCGAGATCATGCGGGTTATCAAGCGGGCCATCGATCCGCACGACCTGTTCAATCCAGGTAAGATTTTCAGCCTGTAACCACCCGGCAGGCCCAGCCGCCGACCGCGCTCATATCACGAGAACCTATAAGATAGGTTGCTTGCCAAACCTATCTTATAGGTTCTATATGCCCGCAAGAGCATGTGATTTGGGGTGGAAAATGAGTGAGCCGATCGAGACGGATGGCGGCGCTCTGTCGAACCCGGCAAGGATCGAAATCTCGCCCGAAATGACGGCTCTGATCGGCGCGGCGCCGGCGGGCGAGCCATCAGGTCCAGCCAATCCTGTCGCGCTCAGTTTCAAGGTCGGCGATCCCGCCACCTTGAGCGTGGATGTCCTCTCAACGCCAGAGTCGCGAACATTTTCAGCTGATGATGCGCAGCAGCTAACGCTGCTGATAACCCGCGCGGCGCTGGTGCGGCTGGGCGGGGCAGGGTTGCTGGAAACGCAGCGCTCAAGCTTCTATCTGCCGAGCGAACTGCTGGTGATCATCATCGCGTTGCGGGAAATGAGCCGCCCATGCGAAAGCCTGGTGACCTACAGAGGCGCCAAGAGCATTGAGCTGCTTTGCGAAACCATCAGGCTCTTCAGGCAGGGGGAACTGCATCCCATGGTCGGCGACACGACCCTGACCAGCCGCGACACGCGCAAGGTTTTCGCGGCGCGGCGCTTGATCGACGAGCGATGGAACGAGAAGCTTACCTTGGAGGGGGTGTCGCGAGCCTGCGGTATTAATCGGGCAAAATTGACGCGCGGGTTTCGGATGGTGTTCGACTGCACCATCGCCGAGGCGATCGCCGAGCGTCGATTTGTCCAGGCAAGCCGCCTTCTGCTGACGACAGATCTTCCAGTCTACCGGGTTGGCTATGAAAGCGGCTACCAGAACAATGCAAGCTTCGCGCGCGCGTTCAGCCGTCATTTCGGAGTGTCGCCGACGGACTATCGCTCGACCGGCATAGCCGCATGATGCGGCGCGTTCGTTATCCCTATTGGAGCCGCCCATGACTCAAATCCTGGATGGAGCGATGGTCGACGACAGCCGGCCGAGCGGGAATGGCTCGTTGGTTCAGCGGGCGGTGCAAGCGGTTACCGACCACATCCGCCTGAAAGCCATGCGGGTCGGCGACACACTTCCAGGCGAGAAGCATTTCGCCGATACCCTCGGCGTCAGCCGCGCGGTTGTACGCGAAGCCTTCGGCGCGCTTGCGGCGCTTCGGCTGATCGATGTGGGCAATGGTCGCCGGGCCAAGGTCGGCGCGATCGACGGGTCCGTCATCGCAACCTCGCTAGATCATGCGGTCAGCACCGCGCAGATCACCATTCCCGAAGTCTGGGACGTCCGCCGCACCATCGAGCTGCGCACCGCGGCGCTGGCTGCGTCTTCCCGGACCAGGGCGGAGGCCGACGAAATCGTCAGGCTGGCCGAGGCCATGTCGGCGGCGAATGGCGATCTTGCGAAGATATGCCAGCACGACATCGCGTTTCACGAGGCGATCGCGCGCGCCAGCCACAACGGTCTGTTCGTCCAGATCGTCAGCTCGTTCGGTCCGCTGATGGAGGTGGCTGTCCCCAGCGCATGGGGCACCAGAGTCACGGAAGTCGAACGCCAAGTCATGCTGGCGCGGCACTTGGCCGTGGCCAGAGCGATCGCCGATGGCGATCCGATCGCGGCGGCGGGCGAAATGGACGCCCACTTCGACGCCTCTATCCGCGATATTTTCGAAAGCACGGCAAGGCCGATCCGCTAGCCCCGACCCGGCGCGCGCCTGACGCCTCCGGCCTGGTTTTCGGACCGCGCGACCCGCCTCAAGCGCAACGTGCGGCGGCCGGGTTCGCGAGGGGAGCGGGCTTAAGACGCCTCGATCTCTGCAAAGAGTCTGTGCCGCTAGGCATACCCGGAAGCGCTGACTCTTGTGGCGAAACCTGTATGAAAGGTTCTGAAGACCTATCGTATAGGTCCGGTCCGAATGGGACCGGCCGATCATAGGTATTCGTGGCGATCAGCCGGGTTGGCGGATGCCAACTATAAGAAAACAAAGGGGGAAACACGAATGCGCCCAACATTCACGGCCAATGGCCCGAAATACATCCTGTCGGCCAAGGCCGCGCTGTTGGCGGGGGTCGCCATCTGCTGGGGCGGCATTGCCGCGGCTCAAACCGCGCCTCCACCGAGTTCCACCCAGGTGACTGAGATCGTCGTGACCGCTCAAAAGCGGACCGAAAAGCTGCAGGACGTGCCCGCCAGCGTCACCGCATTGAACACCCGCACCCTCTCCCCGAGCGGGCTGGTGCGTTTTGAGGACTATGCGGCGCTGGTGCCCGGTCTGTCGATCACCTCGTCCAGCGAGGGTTTCACCCAGCTGACCATCCGCGGCATCACCACCGGCCTTTCGCAGTCCGCGCCATCAACCTCGATCTACGTCGACGAGGCGCCGGTCGGATCGGTCAACGCCTATGGCCACGGCAGCCAGATCACGCCCGATATCGATCCGGCCGATCTTGCCCAGATTGAAGTCCTGAAAGGTCCGCAAGGCACGCTGTATGGAGCGGACTCGGTCGGCGGCCTGGTCAAGTTCGTCACCACGTCTCCGGATTTTCACACCTTCGGCGGCCAGATCGCCGTTGGGGGCACAACCGTTGACCATGGCGGTGACGGCTACACCGTGCGCGGCACGGTCAATGTCCCGATTATTCAGGGTGACCTGGTGGCGCGCGTGAGTGGCTTTGACCGGGAAGATCCCGGATTCATCGACAACGTGACGGGTCAAAAGAACACCAATGACACCCGGGTCAACGGCGGTCGGCTCGAGCTGGCCTGGAAGCCGACGGACCATTTTTCGCTCGACCTGTCGGCTCTGACGCAAGACGTCCGCGATGGCGACGCCGCCGTTGAAGATGTCCGCTACGGGTCGCTCACGCCGATCTACGGAGATCTGAAGAGCCAGCACTACATTGATGCGGTCTCAACGATCGTGGAACGCGTCTACAACGCCACGGCCAAGGGCGACATCAACGGGTTCGATCTCGTTTCATCGACAACCTATGAGACGATCGGCACGGGCGCGCAGGCTGACGCCACCAATAGTTTCGGTCCCACGCTTAGCGCCGTCTTCCACACACCGAATATTGGCGTGGACGCCCCGCTGATCACCCAGACGGATCGGTTCACCCAGGAACTCCGGGTCAGCTCGAAAGCCTTCGACAACAGGCTGGACTATCAGGCCGGCGTATATCTCACCCACGAGACCGACCTCCTCGATATCCCGGGCTATTCGGAGTTTTCGACCGTGACCCGCGGACCAATAGCGCTTCCGAAGATCATCGCCGCCGAGATCCAGTCCAAATACGACGAATATTCAGCCTTCGCGAACGCGACCTATCATTTCACCAGCCAGTTCGATGTGCTTGCCGGCGTGCGCTACAGCCAGGATAACCAGGACTATCTGCAGAACTATTCAGGCCTGCTGGTTCCCGGCGGGACGTTCATCAAGCCTGGAACGTCCTCTGACTCAGTGCCTACATATCTCGTCTCGCCGGAGTACAAATTCAGCGAAGACCAGATGATCTACGCGCGCGTGTCGGATGGCTACCGTCCTGGCGGCCCTAATGCCGCGCCGCCCGGCGTATCGCCGAATGCAAAGCCGAGCTTCCAGCCCGACACGCTGACCAGCTACGAGGTCGGTTACAAATCCGAGCTGTTCGATCGCACGGTGAGCATCGATGCGGCGGCCTTCTACACCGACTGGCAGAAGATCCAGATCGAGACCAGCGCGGGCGGGTTCAAATTCTATGTCAACGGCGGCGCGGCGGTCAGCGAGGGGGGTGAACTCGCGGTTCTCTACAAGCCGCTCGCTGGTCTTACCCTCGGGCTGAACGGCTCATACACGGACGCGCATCTGACTTCGGCGGCGCCGGCGGCCGGCGGCCTGAGTGGTGACGAACTTCCGTTCGTACCGAAATGGGCTGGTTCGTTGACCGCGGACTACCGATGGGCGCTGCCGGACGATCTGATGGCGAATGTCGGCGGGTCTGTAAATTATACAGGCGACCGCCGGTCCGACTACTCCGCCAACTATCCGCTCACCGTGCCGTCGTTCACCACCGTCAACCTCAACGCCGGCATACAGCGTGACCGATGGAACCTCTCGGTCTTCGCCAAGAACGTCACGGATTCGCGCGGGATTATCTACCTGGCGACCGAAGGCCTGTCGCCCAACAAGACCAGCCCGATGGCCGCCGGCGTTATCCAGCCGCGCACCTTCGGCGCCTTGTTGAGCATGAAGTTCTAGGACTTACGACGAGCTTTGATTGGCCATTTCAGGCTAGTGCGGACGAGCGAACCAGGGCTCGTCCGCATCGTTTGGGAAGAATAGGGGGCGGATGTGTCCGAGTTGCCTAGCCAAACCGTCGTGCAGACGACCGCGGGAAAGGTCCGCGGTGAACGGCGCGGAAGACTCGTCAGGTTCCGCGGCATTCCTTACGGCGCGCCGGTTACCGGCGAGGCTCGATTTCGGGCCGCCGCGCCCGCCGCGCCGTGGTCGGATGTCCGCGATTCGTTTGAGCTTGGGCCGGCCTGCCCTCAAAACAGAAACGCCACGATGGGCCTGTTCGCCCTGCCCGAGATCCAGGCGCTGGTTGGCCCCGCGGTCACGATCCACCAGCCCATGGACGAGAACTGCCTGGCGCTCAATGTGTGGACGCCTGCGCTGGCGCCCGACACGGGTAAGAAGCCGGTCATGGTGTGGCTGCACGGCGGCGGGTTTTTTGCCGGCTCTTCCGGCTCCACACCGTACGATGGCGAGCGGCTCGCCGATGTCGGAGACGTCGTCGTTGTTTCGCTCAATCATCGGATAAACGTCTTCGGCTTTCTGCACCTGGGTGAGATCGCCGGCGAGGGCTACCGGTCGTCCGGCAATGTTGGGTTGCTCGACATCGTTCTGGCGCTGACGTGGGTGCGCGAAAACATCGCCGAATTCGGAGGTGATGCGAACAATGTGACGATCTTCGGCGAGTCCGGCGGCGGCGCGAAGGTTTCGGTGCTCGGAAACATGCCGATTTGCGCCGGGCTCTTTCACAAAGCCATCGTGCAGAGCGGTTCAACGTCGAGTGTCCTGAGCGCGGACGCCGCCACAGTGCTGGCTGAAAAGCTCCTGGCCGGCGCCGGCCTGAAGCGGTCGGAGTGGAAGCAGTTGCTGGGCCTTTCCACAGCCCAGTTGGTCGCCGCATGCGTTTCCGATCCAGCCCTCGTGGCCCTGGGCCCTGTGGCCGATGGCGTCACGATCGCGCAGACCGACCTGCTGAAAACCGCGCCCGTCGACGGCGGCGTGAAGCCCATGATCATCGGCACCACGCACGATGAGGCGCGCCTGATTTTTGCGGCCGATCAAGCCGCGTTCAACACCGACATGGAGGGCTTGCGAACGCGTGTCGGCCATTTGACCGGAGAAAGCCCGGCGGACGCCGACCGGCTGATCAGCGCCTATGTCGCCGCGCATCCAGGCGCGAGCCCCCCGGATCTCTACTTCCTCATTGCGACCGATCTGGCGATGAGGAACAAGGCGGTGCACCAGGCCGATCATCGGGTCGCGGCGGGCGCGGCGGTCTACATGTACCGGTTCGACTGGCGCTCGCCTCTGTTCGGCGGGAAATACGGCGCCGTCCATGGCATCGATATTCCGTTTGTCTTTGATATGCCCGACTCCCTGGGCGCCGTCGGGCCCAGCCCGGCCCGTTTCGCCCTCGCAGACGCGGTAAGCCGGGCCTGGGCGCGCTTCAGCTGGACGGGGGATCCAAACCATCCTGGCCTTCCGACCTGGCCTCGCTACGACCCCGACAAGCGTTGGACGATGATTTTCGACGAAAAGCCGAAAGCCGTTGCGGTCGCTCCGATCGTGCAGCCGCTCCCCGCCGTCGCGAGGTCATAAGGTCATGAAGCTCAGCGCAACTCAGCTTAGCCGACGCAGGGTGGTTCTGGCCGGGCTCTCCACGGCAAGCGTGCTGGCCATCGGACTTTCTCGAAGGGTGGAAGCCGCCTCTGCCGCGGCGCCAGTCAACACTCGAAGCATCCGTCACTATACCCGAGAGAATATATCAACATATATAATGGCGTTGTGATCGCGGTCGGGAGGTCTGCCTCCTGAGCTAAACCTGCCCCAAGGCCAAATTTAGTTCTGACATTGCCATCGGGCGCGCCGCGCGAATCGGCACACGGCTTTCTCATGGTCTCGCCTCCCGCCCTAATTGCCCCGCGGCCGCCGGTGTTCCGTCGGGACCCTTGGGCGCGCGGCGCAGGTCCGTCCAAGTCATGCCGACCAGGATGTATTGCGCGGCAATTAGCAACGCCGGCCGGACAAACTGGCCGACCGATATCCCGTACTGGGTGACGACGAGCCGTTTTGACCAGTAACTGACGGCGAGGTTTCGGACGAAGGGCGGAAACATGTGATCGACCGACATACAGAGCAGGTAGGCGCAGACCACCAACCAAATGCCGGCTGGGCCCTCCCAGGCTCTGCCCAGGATCATGAAGATCATAAATATCAGGGTGTAGTCGGCTGAATAACCCTGGGTGTGCAGGGCCGCCTCGGTGCACACGAGGGTGAGGATGAGGGTGGTGAACCGGCCGACATCGACGCCTTGGGGACGGGTCACGCTAAAGGCGAAGCAGGCGACGACCCCGATCTGTCCGATGTGGATCAACGGCGGAAAGATGAAATTCCAGGCCTGTAGCCCTGGTGAGACCGCGGTGACGAGGTGGTTACGAGCTGCATAGAGGGCCGGCATACCGCCGGCGTAGGCGTATAGGTCCCGCACGATGTCGATCGGCGAGCCGACTCCCTCCAGGGCGTAGGTGACCAGATAGATGCTGATGCCCGCGACACAGACGCCCATGACCCAACGCCACCGGCGCGCCGCCAGGCGAGGGAGCATCAGGATCAGCAGGTAGGGCTTGAGATTGATCGACAGCGCCGCGAACAGCCAGCGAACCGGGCGGGACCGGACCAATCCTCCATAGGCAAGCACGAAGGCGGTGAAGCAGGGAATGATCAGGTTCCCCAGTTCCAGGCCATAGAGCATCGGCAGGCCGACGCAGACGGCGATGGCGCGCACCAGCGCGGTGCGCCGGTCGACATTGCGGTAGGAGAGATAGACCAGGACGGCGTTGAAAACGTAGCAGGCCACGATTGGGGCCAGCGCGAGTGGATCGCAATCCCGCGCGACATAGGCGCTGATCCGGTAGCAGCTCGGCGTCGTCCATAACCGGACCAGCACGAAGGTCACCGGCAGATAGACCGTGCGCCAGATTGAATAGGCGCCGTCCCGGTGGGCCCAGTAGGCGTTGTTGTAGAAATCCATCAGGGCTTCGGATGGGTTGGACTGAAA
>Ga0302314_10006697_pt1 | contig 20812 bp, 16 predicted proteins | sample III_Palsa_N2_3_FD_200533 | JGI IMG/M metagenome (GOLD analysis project Ga0302314, IMG submission 200533) | Peat permafrost microbial communities from Stordalen Mire near Abisko, Sweden - III_Palsa_N2_3 | ecosystem: Environmental > Terrestrial > Soil > Palsa > Peat permafrost | place: Sweden... | reverse complement strand
CGTCGGCGGATGGGTCGTCCCACCTCTCTCCAGGGTGCCGTCGGGCATGGGTCCTTTGGCCTGAGAGCGTGACTCCTTCGGCATCCCGACCACGGCCGAGGCCGTCTGGGACTTCTCCCCATGCCGTCGTCCGGCACCTGCATTGAACCCTGCGTGGACCCCGGTCAAGCCTCCATCACTGGTCGCTTGGCGAGCAGCGCTTGGCCCGCCCGGCTGCCACCCATGCTGCCGGGGTGGGACCGCTCTACGAGCTGGAGCTGCCGGATCTGGCCGCGACGCACCAGCTGGGCGGCATCCTAGCCGGCGCGCTCGTCGTCGGCGAGGTCCTGGCCGTCGATGGCGAGCTGGGCGCGGGAAAAACCACCCTCATACGCGCCATCGTCGCGGCGCTGGGCGGCGACCCGGCCCAGGTGGCCAGTCCGACCTTCAGCCTGGTCAACCGCTACCAGGCGCGCGTCCCGATCGTGCACATGGATGCCTACCGCCTCGGCAGCGGCCGCGACCTCGCGGGTCTGGGCTTCGACGAGGTGAGCGAGGAGGCGATCGTGCTGCTGGAGTGGCCGGTGCGCGTGCGCGAAGGCCTGGCCGGCCACGTCTGCTGGGATGCACTGATTGAACACCATGGGCTCGGGCGTCGCGCACGCCTCCAGGCACCGGACGGGAAACGATTGCAGGCGGCGCCGGTGACCTGGAAAGTGTCATGAGCGCTGCGCGGTCCGCAGCCAACGTCCGGCTTTTGCTGACGTATCCTTCAGGAGCCACATGACCTCGCCACCGCCACCGGCCCCTGATCTCCCCGAGCCGTCCAAGCCGGGCAGCATTCCGCCGGCGGAACCTGTGTTCGTCCCCGACGAGGCTGTGCCCGCGGCGCCGCGTCCCGCCGGCATCGCGCCGATGCCTGAGTCGCTGGCCGAAGCGCCGCCCGCACCCGATGCGCCGCAGCCGTCACCGGCGATCGCTCCGATGCCCGCCTCATTGATGAGCGAGCCTCCTGCCGTGACGCCTGAGGTCGTACCGCCACCGCCCCTGCCGGTGTCACCCTTCGATGCTCAGATCCGCGCTGCGAGCGCTGTCGCGGTGCCCACCCCCGTGGCGGACCCGGCGCCGTCCCCGGCGCCTGCGGTCGTGCGTGCCGCGGCATCCGTCTCCGCGCCATCGCCACTTCCATCTGCCGCCCCACCGCCGTCCCAAGGCCCTCTCGCTGGACCCGTGACGTATCCACCCAGCGTACCGGTCGTCATCCCGGCCGATGCGGGCGGTGATCCGCTGGTGCGTGCCTACCTCGACAAGAACCGCGCCACCTGCGCCTGGACGACCATCTCCTGGACCTGGATCGTGCTTGGCATCATCGCCTGCGTGATCGGCGGTGCGGTCGGCTCGCATCTCGGCGGTCCGGTCAAGCCGCTCTCCGAGGACGTCAGCGCGGTCGCGCGCTGGCTGAATGACCACTATGGCAACTCCTACTCGTGCGTCGTGGGCATGGTGGTCGCGGCGCTGATCACCAGCACCGCCGGCGTGCAGCTCAAGCCGCGCGGCGTGCCCGCCGGGCAGGAGCCGCTGATCGCGATGCTCGGCATGATCCTGTTGTATCTGCTGTTCTACGACTACCTGGCCTGCCTCGGGGTCCTGACCGGCGCGTTGTGCCTGGTCTACTTCCTGGCGATCATGTTCCGGGTGTGCGCGGTCGGACTCGGCGGCAATCGCGGACTGCGCGCGGAAGTCGTCACCGAACCGGCCGGCGGCTGGCCGCTCTACACGATCCTGGTGCCGCTCTACAAGGAGCGCAACGTCGCGCGCAACATCCTGGCGAGCCTGCAGAAGCTCGACTACCCGCGCGACCGGCTCGATGTGAAGTTCCTGCTCGAGGCCGATGACCAGGAGACCCTGCCGGCCCTGCAGAGCGCCGGCGTGCCGCCGTGGGCCGAGATCGTCATCGTGCCGCTGGGCCAGCCCAAGACCAAGCCGCGGGCCTGCAATCATGGCCTGGAGCGCGCCACGGGCGAATTCCTGGTGATCTTCGACGCCGAGGACCGCCCGGCCCCGGACCAGCTCAAGCAGGCCGTGCTCGCCTTCAACGCCTCCGACCTCAAGGTCGTCTGCCTGCAGGCCCAGCTCGCCTACCACAACCATGACCAGAACCTGCTGACGCGCTGGTTCGCGCTTGAGTACAACGTGTGGTTTCGCCGCTACCTGGGTGGGCTGGTGCGCCTCGGCGTGCCCATCCCGTTAGGCGGCACCAGCAACCATTTCCGCACCGGCATCCTGCGCCAGATCGGCGGCTGGGACCCGTTCAACGTGACCGAGGACTGCGACCTGGGCGTGCGCCTGTACATGACGGGTCACCGCACCCTGACCCTGGACAGCGTGACCTGGGAGGAGGCCAACTCGCATGTCGGCAACTGGATCCGCCAGCGCAGCCGCTGGCTGAAGGGTTATCTGATCACCCACCTCGTCTGGGCGCGCCGGCCGATGCTGCTGGTGAAGAACCTCGGACCTTGGGGTGCGTTCGGCTTCCTGCTCTCGGTGTGGTGCGTGGGCGCGCTGGCGGCGTTGAATCTCGCGCTGTGGATCAGTGGCGGCGTGCAGCTGGTGTTCATCGCCATCGATATGTGCCGCGGCTATGCGCTGTGGGACCTGTTGACCACGCGCGACATTGGTGGCGACCGCTGGAGCTGGCAGATGATCTATTCAGGTCACGGCGAGGATCCGATCCTCTCGACCATGAGCCAGGTGTTCTTCGTCTCCTCGGTGTGCCTGCTGCTGGGCAATGTGTTCTTCGTGATCCTGGCGCTCTTCGCCGGACGCCGTCCGGGCCAGAAGGGCCTGTGGTGGGCTGCGATCCTGTCGCCGCTGTACTGGGTGCTGATCAGCATCGCCGCCTGGAAAGGCGTGTGGCAGCTGCTGGTCAAGCCGCATTACTGGGAAAAGACCGTGCATGGTCTGAGTCCAGGCGATCACAAGGAGTCATGATGGGGCGCTTTGGGAACGGCCGGCTCGCTATGTCATCAGAAATGGAAGTGCATGGTGCCGGCGGCGTTCCGAATCCAGTCGTCTTTCAGCACGCATGAGCGGCGCTGGGTTCGTGAGTGGATTCACCGCGTCTGCATGACCTGCGGCAGGTCGGACACCGACGGGGTCGGCATCGATAAGGCGATGAAGAGGATAATCGCGAGCGTGATGAAGATCAGGAATGGCATGATCAGGAGATATTTGATGAATGGATTTTTGAGGATTGTCCATCTGTTATAAAGCGTCAGGAAATCACTTCCGAATGCGATCTGGGTCAGTCGCATCAATAGGAGGACCGCCGAGGCGATGAATACGTATTTGAACAGATACGTATGAGCTTAGTGATGATTCCAGTCCTGTGGTCTCTGTCTCAGGATGCACATGACGAGGAGGGAGACGGCTATCAGCACCGAGCCGCCTGCCCGAGTTCGCAACCGAGGTGACATATGCGCATTACCTGTGCGTGAAGGAGGAGCATTTCAGGCACCGGATCAACCGGTGAACCCAATATACTGGATGCGCTCCAAATCAGCAACGAGTTCAAATGCCACCTCGTCATGAGCCTTGGTCGAGCCGAAGTTAATATAGTCCTGCTCCTGGGCGAAGACCATCACCGCTCCATGATCCCAGCTCGCGGTCTCGGCCGGATGGCCGAGGCTCCGGGGCCCGATGCGCAGTTCGAGCAGTCCCGGCACGCCCTTGGTGAGCAGGGCGCGGATCTTGTCGACATGGTACTGTCGTCGCGCGGGGGTGATCTCCGGCTTCCAGTCATAGGAGATGATCAGCTGGAAGCGCGTGGCTGGGGTGGTCATGAGCAGGTGTCCTGGGCAGCGGGCGAGCGGTGGGCGCGGATGGCGTAATCGGGAAAGGAAAAAGGGCCGGGAATCGAGATTCCCGGCCCTTTGCGTCGGCATAGCCCCCGGCGCAGAACCGGGCGGATCGACATGTCTGGACGTCAGGCTACTTGGCCGCGGGCCCCGCGGTCAGGACGACGTACAGGGACTTCGACGGGATCGGAAGCGAGAAGACCCCGCCCGAGGCGGTGCCGCCGCCATCGCCCGCGGCCATGCCGTTCGGGTCTACCAGCGTTGCCGTGGTCAGTCCGGCATTGTTGATGCTGACCGTGCCGGAGGCGATCTCGACCGTGAACGGGTTGGTGCCGGGGGAGTCGATCGCGAAGCCGGCAACCGTCGCATGGGTCTTGGGATCGGTCTCGATCTGCGTGGCGTGGTCCTGCCAATTAGTGGCGCGCTGTGTCGTGCCGATCTGCACCAGGACCTTCTTCGACTCCTTCAGGGGCAGGTTGTCCATCGCCACGACCATGATCGAACCATAGGTGTTGGAGCAGTTGATCGCCACGTCCGTGAGCTTGATGTTCCCCGCCTTGGACAGGAATCCGGCCACCGACTGCGCCTTGGGGCTGTCGACGGTCAGAAGGCCGTTGCCGTAGTCGAGCTTCTCCTGCTTGGTGGTCGAGGTGATCGTCTTGGCGACCTCGTCGACGAGCGGCTTCAGGTCCACGACCTTGCTCTTCTGCGGATTGCCGCCGTAGACGACTTCCACCCGACCGGCGAGGAAGGCCAGGGGGTTGACCGTGGTCTTCACGCTCGACTTGGTGGGCAGTCCGGTATCGCGGTTGGGATCGTAGCCGGCCTCCTCGGCGATGATCGGGTTCTTCTCATGCCACATGTCGGTGAGTTCGCGCTCCTCATGCACCACGACCGTGCCCGGCTCGATGTAGTTGTTGCGGAACTCGATGGCCGCGGCCGGGAAGAGGCCGACGCCCATCGGGGTCGAGACCGACCACTTCGGCGCCTTGCCCCATGGCCACAGCGCGGGATCCCAGTTGCGGGCGCTGCTGGCGAACCAGAAGTAGCAGTCAACACCGGTCAGCGAGCTGTAGGCCGAGACGAAGAGGGGACCTTCTGACTGGTAGAGGTTCGGCATCACCCAGTCGCTCTCGGTGACCATGAAGGGATGGCCGACGACCTGCTTGACGTTGATCGGCAGGGAGGTGGGGTCGAGGGTGCAGCTGAGGTTGGTGTAGGTCGCGCCGGGCTCGATCGCCCAGCCGTTGTTCGGGCCGTTGTGGATGCCGCTGAGGTAGCGGTTGACCGCCAGCACCTCGTTGCCGGTGTAGGAGTAGCGCTCGGCATCGAACTGCTTAACGATGTCGGCGACGCGCCAGTTGCCGGCATTGATCAGCTGCTTGCAGTGCAGTTCGCTGTGCAGGTAGCGCTCGACGCCGACGTTGAAGTCCTTCATCACCGTCGTCCAGTATTCGATCTGGTCGGCGACGCGCTCGCCCTTCGGACCGCCCGGATTGGAGGTGATCTCCCAGACCTGGAAGAAGCCGAGCATGCCGCGGCCGAGGTCATCGCCAGGTGCGTCGACGTTGCCCCAGGCGGTGCGTGCGGCGGCGATGCTGCCGTACTTCTTGATGGCGAAGTCGCCGAAGCCCTTGCGCAGCTGGTCGAATGGCTGGCCACCGCCGTTGATGAAGCCAATCATCGTCCAGAACAGCAGGCTGTCCTCGTTCTGCAGCTGGATGATGGCCACCGCCGGCTCTTCGGAGAGGGTCTTGCCGTTCTCCGGGTCGGGGTCGTTGTACAGGGCCTTGAGCCACGCCATGTAGCCGCTTTGCAGCACGTCATCGGTGAAGAGCACGCCCCAGGGATCGGAGTGCCCGGTGATGCCCCAGGAGTTCTTCAGTCCCTGGGTCGCTCCCGCCCAGTACGGGGAGATGATGGAGTAGATGCCCTCCTTCTTCATCGCCGCGACGACCTTCCAGATCTGATGCACCGTATCCATGTTGACGTCGGTGACCTGGCTGCCCTCATTGGTCGGAGAGAGCTGGGTATGCAGGCGGATCATGTTCACGCCGTGCTTGGCGAGGAAGCGCGCCTCGTGCGCGAGGTCGTCAGGCTTGTCAGCGCCACCACCGACGTTCATGCACCAGAAGCGCACCGGCTTGCCGTTGCCGAGCACGAAATGCTCGCCGTCGGCAGTGCGCTTGATGAATCCCGACTCACCGGCCACCTTCTCGTTCATCGCCCGCAGATCGACCAGCGCCGCATCCGAAAACGGGTCATCCGGCGGATTGAAGTTCCACGAGTCGGCCGCAGCCGCCAGGCCCAGTGAGCTCACGGCGAGGAGTGTCGGCACGGCCAGGGAGCGCAGGCAGGACAGGATACGAAGAGTCATAGGACCTCGGTTTCGGGGGATGGAACAACAATGCGTTTCAGCGCGGATAGTGACACGTCATCGTCGACGAGAGAAGACTATGGTCATGGTTATTCCATTTCCGCCGCCACTCTGTGGCACAGAGGCAAATCATCCTGGCGCTTCGAATTGGATCTTCCGCTCATTCGCCATATTGCCCCTTGTGCAACACGTGTGTCGTCAGGGGGGTTCATGATTGGGCGGGATCATGTCGTAGCGTTGATTCTGGTCGTCAGCCTGACCTCGGCTTCGGCCGCGGCCGCAGACCAGGTGCCGCAGCATCTGGCCTTCGCCGAGCAGCTGTTCGATCAGCTCCTGCCGGAGAACAACGCCTACGGCCATCCCACCGACGTGCGGCTGAAGAACGGCTCCTACCCGGCGTTCAACCACAGCGTGTGCTCGACATTCCTGGTGGCGCTGTTGAAGAAGGCCGACCATTATTCCGACGACGTGCTCCAGGACTGGTTCAAGCGGCCCTCGATCGACACGATCACCGCGGCTGACATCTACACCGCCTTCGCCGCCGGACGTGGCGCAGCCCCGGTGGTCGCCATCGGCGACGTCCAGCCGGGGGACTTGGTGACCCTCTCTTACATTGCACCCGAGGCGGTCGCCGGGGCCGAGGAGGTAGATGATCCACAGAGTCGCAACGGCTCGGGCCATGCACCGACCGGGCATCTGATGATCATCGACGCCCTGCCGGTGAAGGAGGAGGACAAGGACAGCTCGAGCGGCTACCTCGGCCACTCCTACGACGTCTCGGTCCTGGACTGCTCACGTTTTCCGCATGGCCACGGCGACAGCCGCACGGCCGCCGGCGCGGCGCCGACCGGCCTGGGTCGCGGTACGATCAGGCTCCTGACCGGGGATCATGACCAGATCATCGGCTACACCTGGACGACCCTGCATACCTCGATCATCTACCTCAGCGACCGGCATCCGCTCAAGGTCGTGCGGCTGACGCTCGATTCGCATCCGTAGGCGTAAGCCGCGCAGCTCAGGCCCCGCCGCTGGCGCGCTTGCCGCCGGCGGCCTGGCGCGCCTGAGCCTCACTGAAGCACTCGCCGGCGATGCGGGTCAGCACCAGGGCCTGGGCCCAGCGGTCGCACTCCTCGCGCCGGCCGCCATGGCCGTCCGGGATGGTCCGCGCGTAGTAGATCGACGGGTGCAGGAGCTCCGGGCAGAAGGAGACGAAATCCCCGGGCTTGGCGCTGGAGAGGAAGCCCTGGAAGCAGCGCGTCCACATCTCGCGGAAGTGGTCGACGAAGGTCAGGCCCCGACCGTCGCCGCAATCGACCTGCATGCAGCCGGGGTTGCCGATGCGGCCATGCATGAAGCGCACGCGCTCGAACACCGGGGCGAGGAAGTCGAACTTGGCGCTGATGTCGCCATAGACCATCTCCAGGCCCGTATACCAGTGGCTGAAGTCGGCATTGAAGCGCACCTCTGGATGCCGCTGGGCGATGCCGACGGTGCGCCAGATGTCCTGGGTGATGGTCGCGCGATGGGTCTCGATGTAGAGCGGCACCTGGTGCTTGTGCGATGCGTCGATGATCGCGGCGACCAGGCGGTCGATCTCGAGGTCGCTCTCCATGCCCCAGCCGACGTGCAGGGTGCCGGCCTCGGCGCCCTGCTCGCGGCAGCTGCGCGCGAAGCCATCGGCCTCCTGCGGCTGGTTGACGCGTCCACCCGTCGACCAGCCGAGCCCGAGTTCGCGGGCGATGGTCCGGTCGCCGCCTTGCACGCCCTGGTAGCCGGCCTGCTTGATGGCCTGCAGCACTGAGCGCTCATCGCCTCGCGGCCCGGTCGAGTCCGCCGGCAGATCGGTCAGCGTCCCCATGTTGAAGTCCCGGCGCAGCCTGGGGGCCTGGCTCGAGCCATCAGTGGTGTTGCGGATGGCGGCTGGGCTGGGCATGGGGGCTTCCAGGGGTGGGTCGTGGGCTATCAGGCCGGTGGGCCGGCCGAGGGCAACGGATGATTGCGCGCCGGTCGACAGCGGGCTTCCGCACTGGTCCGGGCGCCTATCCCGGATACTAAGGATGCCATGGTGCAGCAGCGGACGCGTTCGGAGGCGGCGAGCCTGGGGTTCTGGGCCAACACCGGACCCATCCACCAGATGGAGCGCGAACACGCGCATGCCGACATCGAGCTGAACTTCCTCTACCACGGCCGGGTCCGCTACTTCTTCAATGGCCGGTTCCAGGAGATGCCACTCGGCAGGCTGACGGCGTTCTGGGCCGCCATTCCGCACCGCGTGGTCGAGTCGGCGGGTGACAGCGCCTTCGGCTGGGTGTGCGTGCCGCTGGCGCAGTTCCTGCGCTATGACCTCAGCCAGGCCGCCACCAAGCGCCTGCTGGCCGGGGAATTCATCATCGACCAGGACGCGGATCCCGAGGATGCGCCGCGCCTGCGCCGCTGGACCGTCGATTGCGAGCGCAAGGATCCCTACGACATCCAGTCGGTCGCGCTCGAGGTCGAGGCGCGCATCCGCCGCCTGATGCGCGCTGGAGGCCCCTCCCGCCACCATGTCAGCCTGGGCGCCAGCGGCCGGGTCGAGGAGATCGCCAGCTGGATCGGCGCGCACTACCGTGAGGAGCTGACCCTGGCCGCGATCGGGGCGGCGGTCGGGCTGCACCCCAACTATGCAATGACGCTTTTTCGTTCCACCTGTGGCATGAGCGTCTGGCGTTACGTGACACGTCTGCGCCTGGCGCATGCGCAGCGCCTCCTGGCGACCACCGAGCGCACCGCGCTGGCCATCGCCATGGACAGCGGTTTCGGATCCCTGAACCGCTTCTATGAGGCTTTCCGCAAGGAATTCGCCATGCCGCCGGGCGAATTCCGCAAACGCAACCGAACCTGAACGGGCCCAGACCCGCGTTGCGATGGCGACGAAGGTCCTACACTCCCGCCATGGCGTATCTGCTCATCGGCGACAAGCAGCATCGGCTCGAAACCGAATGCGTACTTGGCCGGCACCGCACCTGCGCGGTTCGCATCGCCGACAGCAAGGCCAGCCGCCAGCACGCACGGCTGTTCCTGCTTGAGAACGAGTGGTGGATCGAGGACCTGAAGTCCGCCAACGGCACCCTGCTCAACGGCGGCAAGCTCCTGGCGCGCCAGAAGATGGCCGATGGCGACACCATCATGATCGGCAAGTTCGAGGCTACGCTCAAGAGCAAGCGCGTCGCGACCGCCATCTCGGAAACCATCCCCGATGACATGGTCGGGCGCGAGATCGCCGGCTACAAGATCGACGGGCAGATCGGCCGGGGCGTCACCGGCACCATCTTCACCGCGACCCAGATCGCCCTGGAGCGCGGGGTGGCCTTCAAGGTCCTCGACCCGAGCCTCGGCTCGCAGGATGCGAAGTTCGTCGAGCGCTTCATCAAGACCATCAACAAGGCGGCCTCACTCACCCACGATGGCCTGGTCAAGATCCATGAATGCGGCCAGAACGACGGCCTGCTCTGGTACACCATGGAGCTGGTCCAGGGCGACACCCTCGACGGGCTGCTCTCGCGCGAAGGCACCCTCGAGCCGGGCCTGGCGCTGATGATGATCGAGAAGGCCGCCGATGCGCTGCTGGCGGCGCACACCGTCGGCTTGGCGCACGGCGATGTCAAACCGGCCACCATCATGCTGACCGAGACCGGCCACGTGAAGGTCCTGGACATCGGCGTGGTCGGCCTGTCCGCGCAGCAGACCCGCAAGCTCCAGGACGAGGCCGCCACCAAGCAGGTCTACTACCTCGCCCCGGAGCAGGCGCGCGGCGGCGAAGCCAACGTCTCCGGGGACATCTACAGCCTCGGCTGCGTGCTCTTCCATGTGCTCAGCGGCAAGGTGCCCTACAGCGGGAAGACCTTCGCCACCGTCGTCGAGGCACATGCGACCCAGCCCATACCGGTGCTGGCCAAGCGCCTGAACCTGTCTCCCGAAGTCGACCAGGTCCTCGGCCAGATGCTGGCCAAGAACCCGGAATGGCGTTACGAGAGCATGGTCGAGGTCAAGACGGCCCTGCGCCGGCTACGCGAGATCATCACGCCCGACGCCGCCTCGGAGGAGGCGGAGAAGAAGGCGCGCGCGAAACTCGCCACGCGCGCCAAGGTCCGCAATGACCGTCGCCGTTCCGACAAGCAGCGGCAGCTGCTCTTCGTGGCGGTGGTCGCGGGGGTGTTCGTGCTGGCGGCCCTGATCGGCTATCCCTACCTGGTCAAGAGCCCGGCTGTGGTCCCGGATGCCGGCCCGGCTGGGCCGGCCACCACCCCCAGCCTGGGGACGGAGGCGAGCGCAACGACCCCTACCGCGGCGGCCGGAAGCACCGGCACCGCCAATTCCGGGACTCCTGAGAAGGATCCCTTGCGCATCGCCTGGCAGGCCGCCTCGAAGACCATCGACGAGGACGTGACGCAGAACAATTGGGGCGCCGCGGAGCTGACGCTGGGCAACTTCCTATCCGCGCCCGAGGCCAGCGCGCCGCAGAACGCGGCGATCGCGGAGCTCGCCCATCTGCGCTCGCAGCAGCTGCTCGGCGATGGCGACACCTGGTACGGGCACCAGGTCGAGAAGCTGCCGGCGGACAGCGATCCGGCCGGGCTGGCGGAACGCCTGCGCGCCCTGGCCTCGCTGCGCGACGTCACCCTGTCGGGCAACCGCGCGGATGCGGAAGCCCGCTACCAGGAGGCGCTCAACCAGCTCACCCAGAAGCTCAGTGTCGCCAAGCGCCGTGCCCGCGAGGTCATCGAGACCGGGCAGCTCGATGAGCTCAGCCAGCTCTCCCCGCCCTTGGAGATCGCCTTCGCCGACACCCCCGTGGTCGGCCTGCAGCAGACCTTCTCGGCCCTGGTCCAGGAGGCACTCGGCATCCGGACGCTATGGAGCCGCAACTGGGCCTCGACCAAGGTGGTCTTGGAGAACACCCATGGTCCGGGGAGCCTGGCCGCGGCTGCGGCGCTGATCCTCGGCGGCGACGTCGACGGCCTGTCGGCCGCGCGTCGCCTGCTTGCCGATCCGAGCCTGAGCGAGCCGAGTCTGCTGCGGCGCAAGGAGGCCCTGCTCGGCCATGCGGCGGCGATCCTCACCTTCAAGGATCCGGGCGATCTGCAGTTCATCGACACCATCCAGGGCGAGCCGCAGCTCTTCGGCGGCGCGCTGCGCGGCGATGACGCGTGCGGCATCAGCTGCACGGTGCCGGTCGGCGGACCGAACTGGAGCGCTGCGGTGTCGCTGGAGCTGAGCGCCATCGCCGGCCAGAGCGGGGAAGCGGTGATATCCTGCGTCAACGGTATTGACGCCGGCGGCCTGGTCCGCATCGCGCCCGATGCCATCCATTGCATGGTCAAGACCGGCGATCCCGGGCATGCGGGGGATGTCCCGGAACAGCGCTTCGACCGCGCCGAGGATGGCGGCAAGGTGCGGCTGCGCTTCTCCTGCCGTGACGACGTCCTGCAGATCCTGATCAATGACAAGCTGCTCGGCAGCTGGACCCATCCCCAGATCCCGGCGGGCAGCTCCTTCCGCTGCGAGTTCAGCGGCTACAAGTGGGCGATCCGCGAGATGCAGATCCTCGGGGAATGAGCGCTGCCTAGGGCTGCCGCCGGGCGGCCAGCAGCTGGGTCGGCCCCTGGCCCTGCCAGCGGTAGGAGTGCAGGCGCGGGTCGCGATGCGTGCAGATGCCGCTGTCGGTGATGTGAGCAATGCCGGCGGTGATCAGGTCGCAGCGGATCGTCTCGCCGAGATCGAGGTGCGCGTGGCCCGCATCCCGCGCGCTGAGGGCCGTCTCCGGCCAGCGGCGCGCGTTCAGGACCGGGGCGTCGACTTCATACTCCGGCGCCGAGATGCCGGGTCCGATGAGCGCATGCCAGGTCTCGCGGGAGTCCTGGGTCACGGCCGAAAGCGCTGCGACCAGGCGCGCGACGATGCCACCGGCCGTGCCACGCCAGCCGCAGTGCGCGAGGCCCAGCGCGTGCGGGGTGGCGATGACCAGGCCAGGACAGTCGGCGCCGTACACTCCCAGGCTGGCGCTGCGGCTGACCACCCCGTCCGCGAGCAGCAATCCTGCCGCATCATCTGCAACGACCACGAGCGTGCCGTGAATCTGACGCGGGACGATGCAATCGACGGGCCAGTTGATTCGTTTCAGCCATGCCTGACGTTGCGCCATCTCGCGCAGATCCCCGTCCGCAGCCGTGCTGAACGCGACCTGGACCCCGTACGGCAGGTCCCAATTCAATAGTTTCAGCTGCGTCCCGGCCATGCAGGCAGGATCCGGTGACACCAAAGCCGAGCAAGCATTCGACGACTTTTCCACCACATTCGTGCAATTCCTCGCAGACTTCCTCGCTTGCAGTAGCGCCGTCACCCTTCAAATACGTGCTGATTATGGCATCGGCCCAGCAGCAGTCGCAGAGCTTTGACACGAGACGCATCCTCGCGGCTCAGGAATGGTGTCAGGAGGCGTTGCTGCAGCGGCTGTCGCGCTTTGGCGCCGACAACCAGGCGCTGATCAATGATCTGCGCACGCTGCGCATCGGTGAACCGGCCATCGCCAAGTTCGAGACGGTCCTGAAGATGCAGGAGCGGATTCCCGGTGTTGATCTCGACCGCATCCTGGAGCTGCACGAGGCGCCCCAGCTGCAAGTCTTCAGCGGCCATCAGTCGATCAATGGCAGGGCGGTCCTGGTCCTGACCTCGAGCTGGATCGATCCGGCCCAGCTGCGGCGCTTCCATCGCGAATGCGCGCTGCTCAAGGACGTGACCCACAACTGCATAGCGACCCTGCTGGCCTGCGGCGAGACCCGGGGCGTGTGCTGGGCGACCTTCGACGCGCCGACCGGCCATCCCCTGCAGCACCGCCTGATGGACGCGCCCTTGCCCGAGGCCGAGGCGCTGTGGCTGATGCGGCAGTTCGTCAGCGGCTTGTCGACCCAGCGCCTGATGGGCATCGGCAGCCGCTACGCCACCCCGCATGCCCTGTGGATCGTCCGCGACGGCGCGCCGCTGCCTTCGGCCTACCTGGTCGACATCGGCATCATGCGCAACCTGATCGGCCCCAAGCGGCAATCGAGCCTGGACCCGGTCGATTACCTGTCGCCCGAGCAGGTCCGCGGCCAGCAGCCGGACGAGCTGAGCCTGGTCTACCACTGCGGAGCGATCCTCTACCACGCCCTGGTCGGCAGCCCGCCATTCGTCGAATCGGATCCCGAGCTGGTGCGCAAGGCCCACCTCTTCGAGGAGGTCCCGGCGCTGCACCGCCTCTTCCCGGATCTCGATCCCGTCACCTGCGAGCTGGTCGCCACCGCCCTGAGCAAGGAGCCCGAGGACCGCTGCGGCAGCCTGGCCGAGTTCCAGCTATCACTCGAACGCGTGCTGGAGCGCAAGGGATTGCTGCTCTCGGCACCTGATGTCGAGGATGAGCCGTATGCTCACGGGACGACGGAGGTGCTCGAGGCGCCGCCCTATGATGGTGAGACCAGTGCGGCCGAACCGGTCTTCGTCAGCGACGCTGCTGACCATGCTGCCGTCCGTGAGCCCGGCAGCGTCACCGATCTGGACGATGCCGAGGTTGATGGGGATCAGGGGGAGGACGACCGAGCCGGTAGTGCCGATGTGAGTGAGGACGAGGCCGCGCTGGCCGCCGTTACGGATACCTCCAGCGAGGATACGGTCGAGGTCGACCTGCGGCGCGAAGCAGGCGAGACCTGGTCCGCAGCCGACGATCGGGTTCATCAGGACGCCGAGATGCTCGCGATCAATCCGTCGTCTCATGCCCCGGTCCGGGTGGAGTGGACGGATCTCGATCACGATGGCGAGGCCGACAGCGGGCCCGTCCGCCCGGTCACGATCGTTCCTGACCTCATCCTCTCAGCGGATGCCGATGCCGATTCCTCGTTCGCAAGCGGGGATGCGAGCACGCTGGAGGCGGACGCTGAACCGGTGCTGAGCGATGCCGGGTTCGTCGATGGCGCCGATGCCCCCTGGGACGGGGTGCTCGAGGAGGATGGCGTCGAAGACCACGACGCGGCCACCGACGCCGATCTCGCCGAGCATGCTTTCGCAGCCTCCCCGCAGGACGAGGCCCCGGCTGCTGCGGACAGCTTCGCGGCGGCCGCCAGCGCGCAGCTCGCGCAGGAGGACACGGGCTCGGAGGATGGCGAGCGCCTGCCCGAATACACCACCTCCGACATCCGGCTAGTGGCAGCGGCTGCCGATCCTGGAGTCGAGGAGGTGGTCGCTCCGTTCTCCGACATGGGTCAGCGCGATGATCCCTTCGACCACGCTGACCGTGAGGCGGATCGCTCCGCAGCGCGCGAGCTGGATCCGGTCATCGACATCACCAGCCGCATCCTCGCCAAGCATGCCGCCATGAAGGCGACCGGCCGCATCCGCGCGATCAAGCCGGTGGCCTTGACCGATCTCGCCTCGCCGCTGCAGGTGCCACCGACCTCCGCCGAGAAGCTGCTCGCGGTGGTCTCGGCCAACGGCTGGCTCGAAGCCTCGGCCTACGAGCAGCTGGCCGGGCTGTGCCGGAGCCATGCCTCCTCGTCGGCGGGCCTGCTGCCCCGCGACATCATCGCCCGTCTGCATGGCAGCCGCCTGCTGGGCATGGAGCAGGTGGTCGAGCTGCGCGCCACCCTCATCGACCAGTCGCGCTTCCCGCGCTACCGCTTCGGCCGTCAGCTCGGCGTGGGCACGCTGGGACGGACCTATGCGGCGGTCGACACCCTGACCGGCGACCAGGTGGTCTGCAAGATTGTCAAAAGCGGCGGTGCGCTCATGCAGCGCGTGCGCTCGGACCTCGCGGCGGTCACCGCGCTGCGCCATCCGCGCCTGGTCACCGCCCTCGGCTGCGAGGAGGCGATGCTCGGCGGCGCGGTCGACGGCAAACCGTCCGGATACAGCTGCGCGGTCTCGCGGCTGATCACCGGCATTTCGCTGCGCACCGTCCTGGGAGGCGAGCGCCCGGCTCCGGAGACCTGGACGCTACGCGTCATCCAGCAGGTCACCGAGGGGCTCATCCATCTCCATGAGCGCAGCGGACAGCTGCATCTGGGCCTCGGCCTGGGCAATATCATCCTGCAGCGTCGCGAACTCGAATCGCGGCTCTTCCTGCCGGGCGAGCAGACCGTGATCAGCGATTTCGGCTTCGCGGCGGCGCGCGCCGAGCGCACCACGGACCTGCCCTGGTACGCAGCCCCCGAACTGCATGAGGGCATCGCGCCCAGCCAGCAGAGCGACATCTGGTCGCTGGGCGCGCTGTTGATGCGCATGCTCAGCGGCGAGCCGCCCCTGGCCGGCGGCCGCAGCCGCGCGGTCCTGTCCTCGGGACTGCATCAGCTTACCACGATCCTCATGAGCCGCGCCCTCTCCAGCACCGAGGAGCGGTACGCGGATCTCAGTGAGTTCGCCTGCGCGCTGGCCGAGGTCTCGAGCATCCTCGCCGAGAAGTCCTCCGGCAGCCGCTACCAGACGGTGGGTCCGCGGCTGACCCCGCAGCCGGAAAGCTCAACGACCGCCCGGCACCGACGGTAGGCCCGGCGGCCTGCAGCTGACCCGGTGGTACCGGTGTGCCGAGCCGGTCCCGCGAGCGGAGATTCCAAGCTTTGGTACTCTGCGGGCCCTGTTTCCCTCGTTCGACCAGCGCTAATGTACCAACTGAACCATGTCTCATGGCGGAAACCATCTAGATCCTAGCGGACCAGGAGGCATGCTGGTCGAGATGGACCCAGATGACGTGTCCATGGAACCGGTTTCAACCGGTAGTGCCACGGACGTCACATATTTATCGCTGAATAAACCGGTCTGGGTTTATGGCCTGCGCAACGCTACCTGGTTGCTGCCGGTCCATGACTCCAGAGCGAAGCAGATCGCTTTCACGCCCCTGAGCTGCCCGGCGGCCAATGCCGGCCCCCAGCCCGAGGACGACCGGGGGCGTTTCTCGCGTGCGGTCACGCTCTTCCTCACCGAGTCCTTCTGGTTCCGCTGCGGCCTGCGCCCGGTGGCGATGATCGCCGCGGTCAAGGGCTCCGGTCCCTACATGATGGACAAGGAGATGAGCCAGGAGGAGGTCTCCGATCTCGGCGCCAACGGCTTCGGCTATGTCGTCACCGGCACCCTGACCGAGGACGGCCTGAACTGCGAACTGTCGCTGAGCCTCTGGGATGCGCCGCAGCAGAAGGTGCTGCAGCGCTTCGTCCGCACCGGCCAGCGCTTCAAGCTCGGGGCCATGGTCCTGGAGCTCGATGAGGAGCTGCGCGCCGTGTTCGGGGACCAGGGCGCTCCGGCCAACGATTGGTACGAGGCGCCCAATCCGCTGCTGATCGACGGCTACCTCGGGGCCCTGGCCCGCTCGCTGAGTCTGTTCATGGCCGAGAAGAACGTCGTGCCGCGTGACCAGCTGGTCGGCGAGCCGAACCTCCTGCAATGGATGAGCGACTACGCCACCGCCGTGGCCGACCTGCCGATCCCGCCCATCCTCTTCACTGCCGGCATCGCCATCGACCGCTCGATGGGCTCGGACATCTATACCGGCTTCAAGGATGCCGCGATGGCGCTGGTGGCGCGGGTCCAGGATCCCACCCATCCCTTCTTCCGCGTCGCTCCGCTGCTGCTGCAGATCTATGGCGATGAGACGGCCTACGCCGAGCGCTGCGCTGTGCTGCTTGAGAGCGGCGAGACGAGCTTCCTGGAATGGCTCTCGGCCCTGGAAGAGCAGCCGAAATAGCGACCCCTGGGTCATCCGCCGCCGCAGCACGGGCCGCGCCACATCGAAAGGAGCAGGGATGCTGATCGGTCTGTGTACAAGCGCGGTCAGCGGTGCGGCAACGATCGCCACCTCCGGCATCGATTATGTCGAGGAGAACGTCCAGTCATTCCTCGCCCCCGAGGGCGCGGAGGCTGATTTCAGCACGCGCCTGGATGCCGCCTTGGGCTGCCACCGTCCGCTGAGCGTTGCCAACTGCTTCCTGCCGGGCGACCTGACCTGCGTCGGGCCTGGCGTCAACGAGGCGCGGATCCTGGCCTATGCCCGGCAGGCCTGCCGGCGCGCGGCGCGCAGCGGCATCGGCATCATCGTCTTCGGCAGCGGTGGCGCGCGCAGCCTGCCGCCCGGGCTGTCCGCCGAGGCGGCGCTTGGACCATTCTGCGCGCTGCTTACGCGTCTCGGCGAGATCGCCCGCGCGCAGGGTGTGGTCCTGGCGCTCGAGCCCCTCAACCGCCACGAATGCAATTTCATCACCACCATCGCCGAGGGCGTCCGCTGCGTGCGCCTGGTTGACCATGCGCACGTCCGCCTGCTGGTCGACATCTTCCACATGCTGCGCAACGACGAGCCGCCCGAGGAGATCCTCGCCGCCAAGGACCTGGTCGTGCATGCGCATGTCGCCGAACGCGAGAACCGCCGCGCTCCCGGCACGCACGGCGAGGACCTGCGCGGCTACCTGCGCGCCCTGCACGCGATCGGCTACGACCGCCGCCTGTCCTTCGAATGCGGCTGGACCGACTGCTTCAGCGAGCTGCCGCAGGCCATCGCCGTGCTCAAACGCCAACTGCAGGAATCCGGTTACGCATGAGAAACATCATCATCGTGGTCATCGTCGCGGTCGTTGCGCTCGGCATCTGGATGATGTCCCGGGCCGGTGATGCCAAACCAGGGCCAGCTAGCGCTTCGCAAACCAATCCCGGCGCGGTGCTCGCCGACAGCGTCTCGAACGATCTCGATTTCCGGACCCGCGCGACCCTGGAAGTGCGCATCCTCTCGCAGGACCGCGACTTCAAGCAGCTCCTGGCGATGGGCAGCGCCGTCGATGAGGAGACCGCCAAAAGTGAACTGCAAAGCTACGACCAGTTGCAGCAGGACGTCACCAAGGGCCGCGAGGATCTGATCCATACCGGCTCGAGCGCCCAAGCGGTCGACACCTGGCTGGCCAAGATCAACTGGCCCGAGGTCGGCGATCTTGCGGGCCAGGTGCGTAGCAAATTGCAGCAGTCGGCCGCTCCCCAATGACGGCAGATCTACGAGGCGACACATTCTCCGGGTGGCCCAGCCGCCGCAGGACGACGTCGTGCAGGGCGAGTGACGCAGGTTTAACTATTTTTGTAGTAATTGGCTGCTGGGCCTTGCCTGGTCCTGGCCTTGAGCCATGAAGTTCCCCATACTCTCAGCAGGAGCCGCGACATGACGGAGCAGGAAGTGGTCGACCGTGCAATGGAGTCCTACCGGCTCGCGCACATGATCATGGAAGGCAAGTTCGGTCCGGCGGTCGCTGAAGCCATCCCGCACCTGCAGACCTGCGCCGACTGCTGGGGCCAGGCGCTGCGCTCCAAGCAGCGCGCCGACGCCCTGGTCGAGCTTGGCAAGCTGCACCAGCGCCTCGAGAACCATGCCGCCGCCGCACCGGTCTACGCCGAGGCCCAGACCATCTACTTCACCCTCGGCGAGCGTCAGCTGATGGCCTATGTCGGGGTCCTGGCCGGCCTGGCGCTCAAGGCCCAGGGCCGCTTCGCGGAGGCGCTGAAAGTCACCTCCGAGTCCCTGGCCATCGAGAAGGACGGCGGCGACATGGCGCATGTCTCGCGCACGCTGCTCATCCTCGCCGGACTGCACATGGACCTGAAGGATTTCAACCAGGCGCTCGACTGCTTCGCCGAGGCGCAGCCGATCCTCGAGCGCTTCGGCAAGTCGGCCGAGCTCTCCCAGGCCTATGAGCTCAAGGCGGTCAGCCTGCATGAGCTCGGACGCTTCGGGGAAGCCGGCCTGCAGTTCGAGATGGCGATCACCGCGAAACGCGATCTCGGCAATCTACGCGGCTCGGCCAAGGTCATGACCCGCTTCGCCGACCTCGAGCGCAGCCGCGGACGCTTCGACGAGGCCCTCGTGCTGCATCAGCGTGCGCTCGACGTCCATCGCCTGCGCAACGACTTCGCGATGATCGCCCAGAGCCTGGGCAACATCGGCACCATCCTCGCCGACCGTGGGCAGATCCAGGAGGCGCACGATCATTTCCTGCAATGCGCGCAGCTGCTGAAGGAGGCCTCCGAACGGCCGGCCGAGGCCCAGGCGCTGACCAACCTGCACCTCATGCAGATCAAGCTCGGCCAGGACGAGGCGGCTCTCACCTCGCTTGCCCGGGCGCGGGAGCTGTGCCGCGGCGGCGGCAACCACCAGATCCGCGAACGCGTGCTGACCTCGATCCTCGAGCTGCTGCGCAAGCATGACCGCATCGATGCCCAGATCGACATCCTGGGCGAGATGACCGAGGTCCGCGAAAGTCTGGGCGACAAGCGCGGCATGAGCGCGATCCTCGACGAGATCGCGGTGCTCTATCACGGCCAGAAGCAGCTCGACAAGGTGCGCGCCATCCTCGAGCGGCGCGCCGACCTCATGGAGGAGCTGGGCGACCAGGACGGCATGATGCGCACCCTCGACGACCTGACCGGTGTCGCGGTCGAGCAGGAGGCGTGGGGGGTCGCCGCCGACCACAGCGAGCGGGCCCTCGCGATCTGCCGCGCCCGCAGCGTCCCGGCCGTCGACCTGGCCGCGCGCTGCTACAATCTCGGGCTGATCCATGGCAAGAATGGCGACTTCACGTCAGCCCTGGAGAGCTACCGCCAGACGGCCGAATGCTGGAAGGAAGAAAACAACACCGAGCAATTGGCGCGCTGCATGCGCCAGATGGGCGCCTGCGAGCTGCAGATCCCCGGCAAGTCCGACGCGGCCCTGCAGCACTACCGCTCCGCGCTTGAGTACTACGAATCCAAGGCCGACAAGCGCGGCATCGCGCTGGCCCTGGTCGGCATGGGCAACGCCCAGATCAATCTCAGCGATCCGCTCGCCGCCAAGGCCTCCTTCGACCGCGCCGCCGCGCTCAAGGAGGAGCTCGGCGACCAGCGCGGAACGACCATGATCCGCAAGGCCTCCAGTGTCCTGTGAGCCAACCTGGTCGGTAAGCTGGCATCCGATACCGGTCACCTGGATGGTGGCTGAATCGGCAGGCGCCGCGCCACGTGCGCAGGAGGCGCCTGCAGCCGACGCCGCGTCAGCCGAGAACCCGGGCCACTGGGCCTCGCAGCTGGTCGCCGCCTTCCGCGCCGGGCGCATCCGCGCGGCGGTGATGTGGGACGTGCTGCTGACGCACTGTGATGCCCAGGCGCAGCCGGATGTCGGGTCGCTGCTGGAACATCTGCCCGAGCCGCATGCCTCCGCACTGGTCGGCCTGGACGACCTGCTCGCGCGCCTCGAGCTGCAGGATGGCGCATCCGCAACTGCATCCACGTACGACGACGTCGGCTCGGTCCCGGACCGCCACGCGCACCACGAATCCGATGACTGGTTCGTGATGATCGACGGCCACGACGCCGCCTGAGGCTAGGTCTGGGCGCGCGTGGGCAGATCGGCAGCCACGCACTGCACCAGACCATCGACCGTCGCCACCGCAGCCGTGGCTGACAAGGGCAAGCCATGCCCGCTGATCGTCGCCGCGGTCTGCGGCCCGATGGCGTAGAAGGCGCAGCCGGCTTTGATCAGCTGCGCCCGGCCCGCGGCCGTAGTCGCCGCGACGAAGCGGTCGACGGTCCCTGACGA
>Ga0302314_10006696_pt1 | contig 20814 bp, 27 predicted proteins | sample III_Palsa_N2_3_FD_200533 | JGI IMG/M metagenome (GOLD analysis project Ga0302314, IMG submission 200533) | Peat permafrost microbial communities from Stordalen Mire near Abisko, Sweden - III_Palsa_N2_3 | ecosystem: Environmental > Terrestrial > Soil > Palsa > Peat permafrost | place: Sweden... | reverse complement strand
ACGCACGCTCGAGCACAGTCGTTGTCACGCTTCAGATCCTCCCATTTTGAGCCATCGTCTGGTGTGGTGACGCCGCCGCACGGCCAAAGGGGGCGTTGCCGGCAGAAACTCGACCTCGAGGTGGCCTCTCGAGAGCTCATGCTCGTCGGACCCGGTCCAGCCTCCTTGGCGGTGCATTCCTACGGCCTGTGTGATCTTCGACTTTCGATTGGGGGCTCGCTCCCGCAGCGATCGGCGAGCGAGGCTGCCGGACTGGGCCCGCGTGGCCGATGCTTACCTTCGGGCGTGCTCGCCGAGTGGCGCCCCCGGGCCGGGCGGGAACTCCCCGCGCGCCGCGTGTTTGCCGCACCGGTAGCTGTCGGCGCTTGTTGGTCAGCAGGAGCCGGCAGCCTTCCCAGCCCAGCCTACCCATTACTAGGGGAACCTCCATCTGATCGGCGCAGTGCTGGGCGACTGGGGCGCTGAGTGACGGAGGCCGGGTCACGGCAGGAGTGGTGCGAGGCACGCGGCGAATTCGGCGGGGTGGGTGATCATTGCGGCGTGGTTGCCGGGGAGCTCGATCAGCGGTATGCCGAGTGCGGCGGCGAGTGCCTCCGCGCAGCGGTGGGGATAGAACGCGCGTCCGTCCTCGCCGGCGGTGACGACGATCCGGTCCGCAAGCGGGGCGATGTGGTCGAGGTCGAGCTGGTAGTCGGCGATCGCGGCGACGTCGCGGTGGATGAATAGCTCGATGTCGTCGCGGCGAGCCTCGGGGCGGTCATCCGAGCCGGTGAGCGAGCGTCCTCGGGTGATGCCGATGCTCTCGGCGATCTGGTCGAGCGCCTGACCGGCATCGTCGCGATCGAGCTCGACGTCGAACGACGCCTGGTCGTCTGCGTGTACCAGCTGGCCGAGCGGCGGCTCGTGGACGATCACCCGCGCGAGGGTGGCGGGATGAGCAGCGGCGAGCTCGAGCCCGATCAGCGCGCCGACGCTCGTCGCGAACACCGATGCGGGTCCGGCGCCCAGGTCCTCGAGGACGTGGCGGACGTCGCCTGCGTGCACGGCGATGCTCGCCGGCTGGGAAGGATCGTCGAGCCGGCTGCGGGAATAGCCGCGGCGGTCATAGGTGATGACCGTGCGGCCGGTGGCGAGATGGCCGGCGAGCGCGCCGAGGGTGTCGGCGTTACTCGGCCCGCCGCCGATCAGCACCAGCGGCGGGCCGGAGCCCTGCGTGCGGTAGTAGATCGTCCCGCCAGGCACTGCGACCGAGTGCTCGGCCACAGGCCCGGAGGACGGGACCGCGTCGTGGCTCATCGTGCGGCGGCGGCCCCGCGGCCCGCGACGAGCCGCGGGTGGCGCTTGCCGAAGTAGCGCACGGCGCTCAGCAGAACCGAGCTGCCGCCGCCGAGGATCAGGAGGGTCGGCGAGGCGCCGGCGGCGATGCCGATGGCCAGGAAGATCACGCCCGAGACGAAGCTCAGGACGTTGGCGATGCGGGGGAAGCGAGAGCGAATGAGGAGCAACATTTGGTGTCCTTTCGGAGAGCGATGTAAGAGACAGTGCGTATCTAAGCACAACCCCGCGATAAGATGCAAGGTGTCTCCAAAACTTTTCTATGGCCACCTCCCACCACACGTCCTCTGACCGCCTGGTCGCCACCCGGCGCCGCGGCGCAGCACTCGAGACCGCCCTGCTCGACGCCGCCTGGAGCGAGCTGCAGAGCGTCGGCTACACGAAGCTCACGATGGAGCGTGTCGCTGACCGGGCGCAGACGAGCCGCGCGGTGATCTACCGACGGTGGTCCAGCCGGCACGAGCTCGTGATCGCGGCGATGCTCCACCAGCAGGCGACCGGAACCCGTCGGATCCCCGATACAGGCAGCCTGCGCGAGGACGTGCTGACGATCATGCGCCGGGCCGCACGCCGGATCTCCGATATCGGCCCGACAACCGTCGTCGGGCTCCTCAACGACCTGATGACCGACGATGCGTCCGACACGATCGTCGACCAGCTCGCACGCGGCGGCGGCGAGGTAATGCATCAGGCGCTCGCCCGCGCCGCCGCCCGTGGAGAAGCGCGCGAGCACGTGCCCGAGCGCATCGCGCGACTCCCGCTCGACCTCATCCGCCACGAGCTAATCCTCACCCACCGGTCTCCGTCGAGCGAGACGCTTGAAGAGATCGTCGATCAGATCTTTCTGCCGCTCGTCACGCCCGCCGGCTGACTGCCAGACCCCAGGGCTACGTGCGGAACTATGCCCGGGATGCGCGAGAACGCGAGGTCGTCCATCTCGTTCTGGCTCGCAAGACAGACGTCTGGCGGGCTCAGCCAAACGAGCTGACGCGCGCTGCCGCTCACACCAAGCCGGCAGACTCACCGGTTGGTGTCGCCCGACGTGCGCCTGCCCCGTTCGGCGGCATCCAGCCCGATGAGCGCCCTGCTTTCGTTCAGCGAAGAGCGTCTGCGCCAATGTGCGATGGCCCCTCCTTCGCGCGGACACTGGGTGCCCAGCTTCTATTGCAGGCGCCGGAGTGTCGCTTCGATGTCGGCGGTGAGGAGGTAGAGGTCGACCTGGTCAGGGTGGTAGGGGTCGAATGGGCTGAAGCCGAGTCGCTCCCACCAGGCGCGAGCCTTGGAGTTCACGGCTGCGACGACCACGGCTCGGCAGGCGGCTTTCTCGTTGAGCTCTGCGGCGGTGGCGAGCACGTGCCCTGCGAGCGCGGTCCCGATCCCGAGACTGGCGTGGCGGTGGTCGACTGCGAGCCGGCCGAGGAGCAGCGCCGGGACAGGATCCGGGGCTCCTTTGGCGAGCGTCTCGGGCGCGGCGGAGCGATCGATGCCGGTCATCGCGATGCTCGCGTATGCCATTACGACGTTGTTGGCGTCGGCGATGACCCAGGTCGCGGCGGTATCGCGGCGCCGGCTCTGGCCGGCGTAGCGGCGTAGCCACTCGTCGAGTACCGGCTCGCCGCTGTCGAATTGCTCGCGGTCGTGGCGGCGCGCGTCGAGCAGTGCGGGGCGGCGCAGCTCAGTCAAGCCAGCTGAACTTACGTTTGCGGCGCAGCGCCTTGGCGAGGCGGTCGTTGACCTGTGCGGGCCGTTGCAGTGCCTCGGTAAACGCGGCCGACGCCTCTGCTGAGAGCCTGATGCTCGAGCGCTCCGCGAGGACCTCCTCGGCCTTGGATGCCGCGGCCTGGACCACGAACGCTGACATGCTCAGATGCGATGCGGCCGCCGCTCGCTCGAGGAGGGCCTTCTCGGACGGGTCGACGCGAATCTGCAGGCGTTCTTCCTTGGTCGTTGACATGTACTCACGATGGCAGTACAGCATGGGTTTGTCAAGCTATCCAACGACAAGGGAGGACTCATGCAACCTGTTCTGAGTGCGAAGGTACTTGGCGCCGGATGGTTGGTGCCGAGCGAAGCGCACGGATCGTGTCGTCCTCGGCTTGCCGAGGACCGTGCTTTGGGTGCAGTTCTTGGTGTCCGACTGGCCGGGTTAGGTCCGGGCCGGCGGTGGGCTGACTCTTAGTCTGTTTGTCGGCGACGTGCCTGACCTCAAGCCGTTGTGTCGCCCACCGCCGTCCGGGATCACCGGCGTGACCTAATAGGAGCGTGGCAACCGCCCCAACTCAGACGTGTCCGCCGGAGATCCACTCCAATCGAAACCTCGAATGAAGGGACGTGCTGAATGATCGTGATCGGAGCGGATACCCACAAGAACACCCACGCCCTCGCCGCCATCGATGCCGGCACGGGCGAGGTCCGCGGCGAACGCGAGATCGCCGCCAACGACGACGGACACCGCACAGCGCTGCAGTGGGCGCACACCCTGGACCCCGAGATCGTGTGGGCGATCGAGGACTGCCGGCACGTATCCCACCATCTCGAGAACGCGCTCGTGACCGCCGGCGAGCGCGTTCTCAGAGTCCCGCCGAAGCTCATGGGTGCCTCACGCCGCGGGGAGCGCGAGGCCGGCAAGTCCGACCAGATCGATGCCCGCTCAGTCGCCCGCGCGGTCCTCAGAGAGGGCATCGATCGCTTCCCCGGCGCCTTTCTCGACGAGACGGCGATGGAGATCCGGCTGCTCTGCGACCACCGCGAAGCTCACGTTCACGAGATCACCCGCCTGACCAACAAGCTGCGCTGGAACCTCGTGATCCTCGACCCCGCGCTGGAGGCCAGCATCCCTGCACGCAAGATGGACTTCCCAGGGCAGCTCGACCGGGTTGCCAGGCGGCTGCGTACGATCGAGCCTTCAGCACGCGTCAGGATCGCCAAGGAGCAAGTCCGTCGCATCCGCGAGCTCTCGCGCCAGGCGACGCTTCTGAAGCGCGAGCTGCACGCCCTCGTCACGGCGCACCGCCCTGAGCTGCTCGCCGAGACCGGGTGCAGCACGATCACGGCAGCGATCCTCATCGGCCAAACCGCTGGCGCCGAGCGCTTCCCGACCGACTCGCACTTCGCCAGGATGGCCGGTGTCTCCCCGATCCCTGTCTCCTCCGACAGAAGCGACCGACACCGTCTGCACCGCGGCGGCAACCGCCGCATCAACCGCGCACTACACGTCATCGCGATCACCCGCGGCCGCTGGGACCCCGCCACACGCGCCTACCTCCAACGAAAGCAAGCGGAGGGCAAGACCCGGATGGAGGCCCTCAGATGCCTCAAGCGCCTACTCGCGCGCCACTTCTACCGGCTCCTCCAACGACCACCAGAACCCCGCACGGCCAAACCCGCGATTATTCTCAATGCAGCGATCTCCGTGCCCTGCTTGACGTGACGCAGGAGCCTCGTGCGCGACGTTTGCATCAGCCAGGAGCACATCCTGCCGCTCCGGTTCTGGCGGCTGGACACCTGCCTTTAGGTCTGCGACGATGAAGCCGTGACGCGGCTCAAACAGGCAAGGAATGCCCTCTACGCCGTTGCGCTCGCAAACGTCGTGCTCATAGCTGCGACCTGGCCCCGGCCATCTAAGCTCACGGAGTTCGGGGTACTCATCGTCTGCGGCGGGGTTGTCCTATTGGCTTACCGCGAAAACCCCGCGAGCTTTCATCGACGAGTCGGTCGCATGGAAGCACTGCGAATCCTGCTGGGTCCCATAGCCGCCGTTGGCATCATGATCCTGTTGGCAACGAACCATCTGCTCTAACGGGCAGATCAAACCGACTCGCCACCAAATCTTGGCGGCCTTCTTGACATAGGAGCAACTGCTTGATGCCGCCGGTCACCGGCGCTCGCCGGCGACCATGCCGGGCTACCACCGCGGTCGTCCACCGCGCAACAAGGGCGAAACGCCGCATTAGGTGCGGCGTCGCACCGATCTGAGACAACCGAATCTCACGCTCGAAGGCCACGCCGAGCGAGTCACCGACGCCAGCACGCTCGAGCGGCTCGCCGCCTTGTACCGCGAGGCCGGCTGGCCGGCGGAGGTCGAGGGCGACGCATTCGCGGCGCCCTACAGCGCGCCGAGCGCCCGGCCGCCACCGTGGCACCTATACCGCTTCGTGTTCCACACCGTGTTCGGCGTCGCTACCGCCAAGCCGCACGGTGCTTCGCGCTGGCGGTTCGATACCTAGCGATCGATTGGCGGGGGCAGGTCGCCGAAACAGTTGCGGCCGCGCGACCGATGCGCCCTCAGCCGGGCGCGCCCTTCGAGACTGCTTGCTCGGCCGCGCGGGCGGTAGGGAGGCCCTGCACGCGCTCAGCGTCAGCCAGTCGCTCGATCAGACCCACGGTGGCAACGTCGGGCCCTGCAAATCTCACATGGATGAGATTTTCGCGGCGCCGGCCAGACACAGACTCTCGGGCCGGGGAGTCAAGCGTGCCGAGAGGGGCGCCGCTCTGCTTACGGGCGGACCTCAGACCCGACAAGCGACCGCGCGCGAAAGCAGCAGCTCGCGCTCGCGGTCGTTGTCGCACAGGTCGGCTGCGCGAGCGAACTCCTCGCCCGCCTCTACCAGCCGCCCCCGGCGGACGAGCAGGTCGCCGCGCACGCCGGGCAGCAGGTGGTAGCCGCGCAACGCGGGCTCATCAGCGAGCGAATCGACGAGCTCGAGCCCCGCCTCGAGACCGAAGGCCATCGTCACCGCCACGGCGCGGTTGAGCTCGACGACCGGGGAACCCGTGAGCGCGGCCAGGCCGTCGTAAAGCGCCACGATGCGCGGCCAGTCGGTCTCCTTGACGCTGTGGGCGCGCGCGTGGCAGGCGGCGATCGCGGCCTGCAGTGTGTACGGCCCCAGCGCGCGGCTGAGCTGCTCGGCGCGCCGCAGCCCGACCAGGCCGCGCTGCACGAGCAGGTGGTCCCAGCGGGCGCGGTCTTGATCAGCGAGCAGCACCGGCTCGCCGTGCGGCCCGACCCGCGCCCGCAGCCGCGAAGCCTGCAGCTCCATCAGGGCCAGCAGGCCGTGGACCTCGGGCTCGCGCGGCATCAGCGCGGCGAGGATTCGTCCGAGGCGCAGGGCGTCCCTGCAGAGCGCCGGCCGGATCCAGTGCTCGCCGGCCGTCGCCGCGTAGCCCTCGTTGAACACCAGGTAGATCACCTCGAGCACCGCAGACAGACGCTCGGCTAGCTGGTCGCGACCCGGGACCTCGAACGGAACGCGCGCCTCGGCGAGCGTGCGCTTGGCGCGGACGATGCGCTGCGCGACCGTCCCTTCGGAAACGAGGAACGCCCGCGCGATCTCCGGCGTCGACAGGTCACCTAGCAGGCGCAGCGTGAGCGCAACCCGCGCCTGCTGCGACAACACCGGGTGGCACGTCATGAAGATCAGGCGCAGCACGTCGTCCTGCACGTCTTCGACCTGCGCGGCGAGGTCAGGCTGATTGAGCTGTCGAAGGGTTTCCAGCTCGCGCCCGATCAGTTGCCGCTTGCGCTCGAGCGCGACGCGTTGGCGCAGAGCATCAATGCCCCGCCGCTTGGCGGTGGTCATCAACCATGCTCCTGGCTGGTCCGGAATGCCCGATTCGGGCCACTGCTGGAGCGCGGCGACGAGCGCGTCCTGCGCCAGATCCTCGGCCACCGCCACGTCGCGCACGATGCGAGTCAGCCCGGCTATCAGCCGGGTCGACTCGATCCGCCACACGGCGTCAATCGCACGATGGGTAGCAGACGGGCTCACGCGCCTAATTGTGGGCTGTCTGCCTGCGGAGCCGCTCATTGGCCTCGCGCAGCCCCGGCGTGAGCTGCTCGCCGAAGTCGTCAGCCTCGAAGATCGGGCGTAGCTCGATCTCGACACCGCCGTCGAACGGCGCGCGCTTGAGCCACTCGATCGCCTCGTCGCGCGACGCGCACTCCCAGATCCAGTAGCCCGCGACGATCTCCTTGGCCTCGGTGAACGGACCGTCGATGACGGTGCGATCGCCGCCGCTGAAGCGGACCTTTGCGCCCTGGGAGGTCGGGCGCAGGCCCTCGCCGGCCAGCATCACACCTGCCTTCACAAGCTCTTCGTTGTACTTCGTCATCGCCTCCAGAATCTCCGTGCTGGGCATCCCGCCCGCCTCGGACTCGGAGCTGCCGGGGACCAGAACCATAAAACGCATTGTTGCCTCCTGTGGGCGGATAGGGTGGTTTTTACTCGCACGTCGAACGAGGCAGGGCGAAATCGACACGATGCGCGAAATCTTTCGGCGGGCTTCCGCGGCGGACACTCCCAGTCTCATATGGATGAGATTTCGCCAGCATCGACCAGTCTCACATGGATGAGGCGAGCCGGTCTCACATGGGGTCTCAGATGAATGAGACGCCGCAAGGGGATTCTCAAACTGATGCACTACCGTTCAATGCTCGATAATGCATGTTATGTCAACTAGCCCGAAGAAGAGGGCCCCCGCGCGGGCGGTTGGCTACGGAGTCAGGTCGCTGACTATTTGTGCCGCTGGGCGTATGTCGGATATTCGGGTCACGTTGGCGCCCGCGTAGAGCGGCCCGGAGTCAACGAGACTGCGCGGTCCATCGTCCAGAGCCATTGGCGGGCCGAGAAACAGCAGTGATGCTCGCTGGATTGCAAGCCCGCGATCCTGCAGCCCTTCTGGGACGGGCTCAATCACAGATGCGTGATCCTTTGCGAACTGTCGATTGCGTCGCCGCCCATTCGTCTTAGTGACGACCAGTTTCCGAGAAGGAGGAAGCCGATGAAGTACATGCTGCTGATCCATCAGGGCACGACCCCAACGCCACCTTCAGCCGAGTGGGATGCCCTTCCAGAGGAACAGAAGGGTGCTGTGTACGGCGCTTACAAGGCCCTCAACGAGACCCCCGGCGTGAGCCCAGGGGTGCGAATGCAACCACCTGAGACGGCTACCACAGTACGCGTCGCCGACGGCAGGACGCTGACGACCGATGGCCCTTTCGCCGAGGTCAAGGAGGCGATTGGTGGCTACCTATTCTTCGAGGCCGACGATCTCGACGCGGCCATCGAGCTTGCCGCGCGAATTCCCGCCGCAAGCATGGGGGGCGCTATCGAGGTACGCCCGCTCGCTGAGGGATAGGGCGAGGCTCCATGCTGGGACGCCGGTTCCTACTAGGACGACAGCCAGAGGCACCCGTCAGCCCCGAGCACTAATCTGAGGAGCCAATGAGCGCAGGCAGGTGGCATCTGCTTCCTCGGCCCGGATCGGCCCATCCGGCGGCCATCCCATGAATGGCCTACCCACAGCATGGATCGTGGAGGGCTTCCGCTGGGGTAGCAACTCTGCGCCTTGGCTTGAAACGGTCGCGATCATGCTCGCCGTCGCAGCGATGACGGTGGCATGCGCCCTGATCTTCCGCTATGTGCGCCGTCGTGATCAACAACCCAAACGGGTGACCGACTACTGGCAGGCGTTGGCTGTGATGGGCGAGCTGTGTCCGCGTGGATGGCAGGCGCAGATCACCCTTTACGGCGCCGGAGCGCCGACACCGCCCGATGCCCCTCCGGCGCGCCCACCGCTGGTCGAGCTGGAATGGAAGCAGTTCGACGGGGAGCCACGACAGGTCACAGCGGAGCGACGGGCCTGGGCGCGAACCATCCCCGGGGCCCTACAGATGATGGTGGATGACCGCTGCACCGATCTGAGCCTCGAGCAGACCGATCACGCTACGGGCGAAGGACGAAACGCGTGGGAACTCAGATGAAGCGGGGTCGCTACACCAGCGCCTCGATCACCCTCTCCCCCTCCTGCTGGCCCTCCGCCGGCTGAAGATCACGCAGTCGATCTACGCCTGCGAGCGTCGGGAACAGTCGGCTCCAGCCGATCGCGATCGCGATCGTCAACGCGCCGCCAAGGACGACCGCTGGGACTGCGCCGAGCAGGAACGCAGCAAGACCCGACTCGAATGCACCGAGCTGGTTGGAGGCGCTGATGAACACCATCTCCACAGCCATCACGCGGCCACGCAGCGCGTCAGGAGCCGCCAGAGCGACGGTCGTCGAGCGGATGTACATGCTGAACATGTCAACAAAGCCGCTAACCGCCAGCGCCAAGAGCGAGAGCAAGAACGAGCGCGACAGCCCGAACACGACCATGCTCGCGCCAAACGCGCCTACCACGGTCAGCAACGTACGCCCGGCCCGCGCCCCCAGCGGCCTGCGCGTGAGCCACGCTGCCGCAAACAGCGCCCCGACGGCTGGCGCGCTGCGCAGGACACCCAGGCCTGTAGGGCCAACATGCAGGTAGGAGCGCGCGAACAACGGCAGCAGTGCCACAGCGCCGCCAAACAGCACAGCCAACAGATCGAGCAGGATCGCTCCGAACAGAACCTGGGTGCTACGCACGAAGCGAATCCCCGCCAGCACGCTCGCCAATCCCGGCGCCGAGCCGCTGTTTGGAGCCGCGTCCGCCGCGGGCGTGTGGCGCATCGCCGCTACGCATCCCGCCGCCGCCAGGCACATCCCCCCCGCGACGCCGTAAACCAGCGCTGGGGAGAACGGGTAAAGCAGCCCCCCAAGCGCCGGACCAACCACCTGCGCGCCCTGCACCGCAATCGAGCGCAGTGTCATCGCGCTCTCCAGCAGCTCGCTCGGAACCAGCGTTGGAGGCAGCGCGCGTGCTGCAGGCGTACCGATCGCCGCGGCCGTCCCAGCGCACATCGCCAGCGCCAGGAACGGCCACACGCCAGTCACCCCTGAGGAGCTGACGAACGCCAAACCAACAGCAACCCCCGCGCTTAGCAGCAGCGAGAGCACCAGGATCAGCCGCCGTGGAAGGCGGTCAGCGAGCTGCCCAGCCGGCAGCGCCAGCACGAACATCGGGATGAACTCCGCCAAGCCGATCAGCCCCAGATCGAGCGCGCTGCGCTGGTTGGTGTACACCTCCCAGCCGATCGCCACCTCGAGCATCTGCACGCTCACGCCCATGCCAAGCAGCCCCAGCCACAGCAGCGCAAAGTCGCGCTCCGCGAGCGCAGGTCCCAGTCGTCTCACCGATGGTGGTCTAGCATCTGAGCCGACCCGAACCCGCAACGAGAGGCAGCCAATGGCCAACACGCTCTACACAGCCAAGGCCCACGTCACCGGCGGTCGCGCCGAGGGACACGGTCGTAGCGAGGACGGTGCGCTCGAGGTGGACCTGCGTATTCCGGAGGCGATGGGGGGCCCAGGCGGGGGCACCAACCCTGAGGAGCTGTTCGCGGTCGGCTATGCAGCGTGCTTCGAGGGCGCTCTCGGCGTCGTGGCGCGCCGCGCCAAGGCCGAGCCGGGTGACGTGGCAATCGATTCGGAGGTCTCGCTCTCGCCTGATGGCAAAGGTGGCTTCCTGCTCGCCGCCGCGCTCAATGTGAGCTTGCCAGGCATCGCGGATGAGGCGAGCGCCATCGAGCTGGTACGTGCCGCGCACCAGGTGTGCCCGTACTCGAACGCGACGCGCGGCAACATCGAGGTGACACTCACCGCCAACGGCGCGCCCGTCAAGTAGCTCGACGCGGCCCTGTTCAGCGCCCGAACGTGCGCACGACCTGCTGAGCGCGTGCGCTGAGACCCTCCAGGAGCGAGCGCACCTGCTCGAGATCCGCGCGCAGCTCGATGTCTCCGACCTCGACCGGGAGCATCGAGTCTTGCAGCGTCGCCAGCAGCCTGTCGGCGTCGCCGATCGCCCCAACCGCGCTCTCCAAGAAGCCCTTTACACCTTTTGAAGGAGCCCCGGCGGTGGCTGGTTCAAACAACCGCTCCGGCAGGCCGTGACGATCGGCGAACGTCGCATGGGCACGCTTGGCACGCCCATAGGCCGCCTGCACAGGCCGAAACAGCTGCTCCTCGACCACGTCTGCATTGAGCTCATCCAGCTGCTCGTAGGCTTCGCTCAGCGACGCTAGCGCAGCGCCGAGCTCCTCGGCAGCCTCAGCGACAGTGTCGAGCAGCTGCTGTCTGGCGTCAGCGGTCGTGTAGGGCACGACCGCAACATTAGAAGGCGCCGCCATCATCCACGCCGCCTACCTCCCGCGCTAGCGTCGAAGCCAGATCTCAGCTGATCGCGTAGATCAGCGTGACGTCCGTGCTCAGCGTGCACGCAATCGCGGTCGCAGCGGCTGCTTTGGCGGCCGGCTTCTTCTTGCTCTTCTTCTTCGGGCGTTTCGCCGGCGGTTTGCCAACCTTCGCCTCAGACTGCGCACCAGCGGCCTCCGGAGCTACGACTGAGGAGACCGCTGGCCGCCCAAAGTCCGGCTGTTCACCCTGATATTCGGCGTAGCCCGATTCGCCGCCCGTGCACTGTATGTAGCCGCCGCCTTCGACAATGCTCTGCACGCTCCCCAGCGTCGTAGCAGTCTTGCTCGCCAGGAATTCAGCCTTGCTCTGGCCATCGGCCACCGCCGCAGCCATGCCTTCGCGATAGACAGCCGTCGCTGCGGCGACATTCGCTCCTTCTGCGATCGGCACGTTCGCTACACCATCAACGCTGAGCGTCCGCACGGGCGTTGTTGTCGAAGTGGTGGGCGCTTCCGCCGCTGCCACGCCGAGCATGTTTACGAGCACCAGGCTCGCTGCCACCGCCAAGATCGCCGCAATCGCACTCCTCATCGTTGCAACCGATGCTAGCGCGAGTCCTCCGCCAACGATCGTGCACGTTCGAGCACCGCATCGATCATTGGCTCTGTCAGCCTGCCCGTGAACGTGTTCTGCTGACTCGGGTGGTAGCACCCAATCAGCGAATACGGCTCCCCCGCGAGCTCCGCGCCATGCCCAAACCGCGGCCGTGGGCGCCGCGCAGCGAGCCGCGGACCGGCAAGCGCTGCGATCAGTCGCAGCGCCGCGTCCCACGCGAAGGCGCCCAGGCACACCACCACGCGCACCTCGCTCAGCAGCTCCATCTCCCGCACGCTCCACGGCACGCAGTTGTCGCGCTCAGCCGGACTTGGGCGGTTGGCCGGTGGCGCACAGCGCACCGCTGCGGTGATCCACGCGCCATTGAGCAGCAGGCCGTCCTCGCGCGCGTCCGAGCCGGGCTGATTGGCAAAGCCTGTACGCCACAGCGCAGCGAACAGGAAATCACCCGAACGATCGCCTGTGAACATGCGCCCCGTGCGGTTGGCCCCGTGAGCAGCCGGCGCTAGGCCCAACAACAACACGCGAGCCGCGGGGTCGCCGAAACCTGGCACAGGGCGCCCCCAGTACTGCTGGTCAGCGAACGCCGCGCGACGCTCGCGCGCTACCTGCTCCCGCCATGCGACCAGTCGTGGGCAGCGCCGGCACTCACTGATCTCTGCCGCAAGGTCCGTCAGCCGCTCAACTCTTTGCGTTTGCACACGGCAGTAGTACCATCGGCCGGGAGATGCCGCTGTGGCTCTGGATCCTGCTGTTCGCCGGGTTGATCAAAATCCCGCTCGCCGCGCTGATGCTGTGGGTCCCATATCGCTATGACGAGTCGACGCGCGCTCCCGACATCCCGGACTCCTCCGAAGAGGATGGAGGCTCCAAGGCGCTGCCGGGCGGGCCGCTAGACCCCCATCCCCGGATGCCACTTCCGCGGGGACCGCGCCGTGGTCCGCACGGCTCCCCCTCGCCACCATCGCCGCCGCGTGTGCGCACCAACGCGCACAGCCGCCGGCCGCTGCGCATATCACCCTAAGCGCAGCGCCGTGGCTCAGCGGTTGCGCTTGCGCTGCCTGCGTGCTGCCTTCGCCTTCGCCCGCCGCTTGCGCATCCGGGCCGCCGTTTCGCTGGCGGAGCTGCCCTGAATCATCTCGCGCTCCGTTGCCGGCGCAACCCTGCGCGCATCGCGAACGATCACGAACGCGATCCCCACCAGCAGCAGCACGGCAGCCGCAAGCACCAGCAGGATCACAGTGTGCGAGTTCGTGGCTTCCGTGCCCGAGGTGCTCGCCGTCGTTGCCGTGGTCGCCGTTTTCGTTTCTTCGGGCGCTGATTCGGTGAGTTCGCTCAATGCTCCGCCCGAGCCCAGGCTGGCTGCCAGCGCAACCGGAGCGCCAGCACCCGCCAGCGCCAGCAGCACTGTCAGACTCAGCGCACAAATGCTGACGCGCAGCTTGGGAGCGACGTGGCAAGGACGGCTCGGCACGTGGCGAGCATACCTGCTGACCGGGTGCAGATCGAACATGTGAACAGCTCGCGCCAGGCGCCCGCGCGAGCAAGCGCCGACAACCATAGAATGCCGGCCTATGGCCCCCAAACAACGCCAAGTCAGAATGGAGCAGCGCGGTGGCATCGAGGCGATCCAAGCACTCGAGCAGCGCTCTGATGAGGAGCTCGAAGCGGAGACCAAATACAAGGCCGCCGCATACGCGATCCTCGGTGCCCGGGCGTCTGAGCGCTTCGATGCTGAGGCCGCTCGGGCCTTCTTCCAGCGGGCGATCGCCGCGGCGCGTCCGCAGGAGCGGATGCAGATCAGGCGCATGGCGGACGCTTCGCTGGCGTTGGCCGAACGCCGCGCAGGTGACCTCAAGGAGGCGGTCACGCGCCTTGGCCAGGCACCGCCGAGCGGACGCCAGATGCTCGCGCTGCGAGCGATGGGACTGCTCATCCCCCCCGCCTCCGCCGGCATCGTGGCGCGTGTGCGCGGGATCCTGTTGATTATCGTCCTGGTGATCGTCCTGCTGGCGATCGGCCTCGGGATCGTCGAGCTTGTCTCTCTCCCGTTCGGTGGTCTCGGCCTCGCACCGGGCATCCTGCTTGGTCTGTTCGTCGTGATCGCCGCGCTCGCGATCATCGCCGCGATCGGACGCAGACGGCGCAACCGCGCCAAAGCCGCCACAACCGGCTGAGCATCCACCTAGCGCAGGCGAGGACCCACCACCGCCTACCACTAGGCTTGCCAGCGTGCCCGCACCCGTGTGCCTGATCGTGAACCCGGCCGCCGGCGGCGGCAAGGCCGGTCGTGTGGCGCCCGCCGTGGAGCAGGGCCTTCGCGCCCACGGCCTAACGGTACGCCGCGTGGACACGCGCGATCTTGCCCACGCCCGCGAGCTCGGCGTCGAGGCTGCCAACCGCGGCGAGACCGTTGTGGCGCTCAGCGGCGACGGCATGCTCGGCGTGCTCGCCGATTCCCTGCGCAAGATGCCAGGCGCAGTACTGGGCGTGCTACCCGGAGGTCGTGGCAACGATCTGGCGCGCGTGCTCGGCATCTCCGATGACCCAGTGGCCGCGTGCGCCACGATCGCGAACGGGATCGCGCGACCGATCGATCTCGGCCTCGTCAGCGAGGTACACCCAAAAGCAGCTGCACAGGCGTTCGTTGGGATCGCCTCGGTTGGCTTTGACAGCGACGCCAACCGCATCGCCAACGAAGCGCCCGCGTGGCTCGGCGGGCTCGTGTACGCCTACGGGGCGCTACGCGCCCTGTACACATGGCGACCCGCCCGCTTTGAGATCGAGCTGGACCCGCCCGGCGAGCGCCACGTGTTCACGGCCTACTCGGTTGGAGCGGCCAACTCAAAGGCCTACGGCGGCGGCATGCGCGCCGCGCCCGATGCACTGCTCGACGACGGCCTGCTCGAGGTGGTCGTGGTCGAGGATGTCGGCAAGCTTGGATTCCTGACGAGGATCCTCCCGAAGGTGTTTAGCGGCAAGCACGTCTACGAGCCCGGCGTGAGCGTGTTCCGCGCCCGCGAGGTCTCAATCAGCTGCGAGCGCCCGTTCACGATGTATGCCGATGGCGACCCCATCGGCGAGCTGCCCGTACGCGTGAGCGCGCTGCGCGAAGCCGTCACGATGCTCACCCCAGCGGGACCCATCCCCGCACCCGCGTTCGGCGCCCCTCCCCCATCTGCTGATCCCGTACCGCCTACGCCAGCGAGCCAGTAATGACGAGCACGCTCGCCCCAAAGCTCGCGCTCGCCCGGGCAGTTGGCACGCTCTCACGTCTACGCGGCGGCGGCGCGACGAGTGCGCCGGGCAAGGTGCTGATGCGCTTGCAGCCGGACGCGATCGGAGCGCTCGGCGCGCGACTGAGTCGTGGCAGCGTGCTGATCTCGGCAACCAACGGCAAGACCACCACCGCCGCGATGACAGCGGCGATCCTGGAGCGCGACGGGGTGACGCTCGTGCATAACCAGTCCGGCGCCAACATGGCTGGTGGGATTGCCACGACGCTGCTCGCTGCCACGCGCGCGGGCGGCGATATGGCCGGCGAGCTCGGGTTGTTCGAGGTAGATGAGCTATGGCTGGCATCGCTCGCCGCCGAGTTGCACCCGCGGACGATCCTGCTCGCTAATCTGTTTCGTGATCAGCTCGACCGCTTCGGCGAGCTCGAGACGATCAGTGAGCGCTGGGAGGAGGCGCTGCGCGCGGGGGGCGCGCAGCTGGTGCTCAACGCCGACGATCCGGCGGTCGCTGACCTTGGTCGCGACCGTGCGGATGTCGTCTACTTTGGTGTGGCGGACGACTCGCTCGCAGTCGCCGGCATGGCGCACGCCGCAGACGCCAAGCATTGCCGTCGTTGTGGCGCGCCGTACGTGTTCGACGCGATCTACCTCGGGCACCTCGGCCACTATCGCTGCCCGAGTTGTGGGCAATCCAGACCACAGCCCACGATCACAGCCACCAACGTGCGCCTGCAGGGCGTGCGCGCGGCCAGCTTCACGCTACACACACCCGCAGGCGAGGCGAATGTCACGCTCGCGCTGCCAGGTCTCTACAACGTCTACAACGCGCTCGCCGCTGCCGCGCTGGCCAGTGCCCTGGATGTCGAGCTGGAGACCATCGTCGCTGGTCTTACCGCCACCAGGGCGGCCTTTGGGCGTGCCGAGACCGTCGCTGTGGCCGTCCCAGCCGTCGCTGGAGACTCGGGCACCACCAGCGGGCACCGAGAGCTGCGCATCCTGCTTGTCAAGAACCCAGCAGGCGCCAATGAGGTGCTGCGCACGCTGGCGCTAGAGCCCGGCGAGCACGACCTACTGGGCGTGCTCAACGACCACACAGCCGACGGCCACGATGTCTCCTGGATCTGGGATGCCGACTTCGAGCTCCTGGCAGGGCGCATCCGGCTGATCACCTGCAGCGGGACCCGAGCCGCGGACCTGGCGGCGCGTCTGAAGTATGCCGGCGTCGACCCGACACGCATCCGCCTGCAGGAGGACCTCGCGACCGCGCTGCGCGAGGCAGCGGCGAATCGCACCGCTGCCGGCGGGCCGCTGTACGCACTGCCCACCTACACGGCGATGCTAGCCCTGCGCGAGTTGCTGGTAGCGCGCGGAGAGGCGAGCAGCGCATGGTCTTGAGCGACGCATATGCGGTCGTCTGGCACGACCTGGAGTGCGGCTGCTACAGCGCCGACCTACCGCTGTGGCGCGAGCTGGCCATGCGAGCCGCCACCGAGACCGAAGCGCAGCCGCTGCTCGACATTGGCGCCGGCACAGGGCGGGTTGCGCTCGATCTCGCCACCCGCGGACACGACGTGACCGCGCTCGACCTCGAGGAGCAGCTCCTGAGCGCGCTACGCGAACGCGCCGCAACAGCCGAGACACCGGTGGAGACCGCTTGCGCGGACGCTCGCACGTTCGCGCTGAGCCGCCGCGACTTCGCCGTGTGCCTCGCGCCAATGCAGACAATCCAGCTCCTCGGAGGAGCCGCCGGCCGGATCGCGTTCCTGCGTCAAGCTCACGCGCACCTGCGTCCCGGTGGCCTGCTCGCGTGCGCGATCGTTACCGAGATCGAGCCGTTCGACTGCGCGGCAGGAGACTCCGGGCCCTCAGCGGAGGCCGCGGAAGTGGATGGGCGTCGCTACATCAGCCGCGCCGTCAGCGTTCAGGTAGCGGACAGCAGCATCAGCATCGAACGCGAGCGCAGCATTCGCGGCGACGTGCCCGCGGGTCAGGCGACAGATGAGCGCAACATCGTGGAGCTAGATCGCCTCAGCGCCGCGCAGCTGCGCCGTGAGGGCCACGAAGCGGGCTTCGTCTCGGCTGGCACCCGCTCGATACCGGCCACTCAAGAGCACGTCGGCAGTGAGGTCGTGTTGCTCCGTGCCTGACCGTGCACCCGTCGCCCACACGCTGCGCGTGTGCGCGCTGTATCCAGATCTGATGAACATCTACGCTGACCGCGGCAACCTGATCGTGCTCGAGCGTCGCTGCGCCTGGCGCGGGATCAGCTTTGAGCTGTCCTCCAGCGGCCTCAGCGAGCCGCTCGCCGGCGAGGCTCACAATCTGTTCTACATCGGTGGCGGCCAGGATCGCGATCAGCGGCTGTGCGCGGAGGATCTGATCGCCACCAAGCGCGACGGCCTGCACACGGCAGCCGCACGCGGCGCGGTCGTGCTCGGCGTGTGCGGCGGCTATCAACTGCTCGGGCACTCCTACACACTTGGGGAGGAGGAGATCCCAGGCGTTGGGCTACTCGACGTGCGCACCGTGCGCGAGGACGGGCCACGCCTGATCGGCAACGTCGCGATCGACGTCGCACTAGAGACGGACGACACGCACGTGCTGGCGGGCTTCGAGAACCACGGCGGGCGAACCTACCTAGGCGCAACTCAGCAGCCGCTCGGACGGGTGCTGAAGGGCCACGGCAATGACGGCGTTAGCGGCCTGGAGGGCGCCAGGACGTCGAACACGATCGGCACCTATCTGCACGGACCGCTACTGCCGAAGAACGTGTGGTTCGCCGACTGGCTGATAGCTCGCGCGCTCGCGGTCGACCCAGGCGAGCTCGCGCCGCTGCAGGACGACGTCGAGCGTCAGACGCACCTGAGCGCGCTCCACGCCGCCGGCGTATAGGGACGAGCGACCGCACCGCCGGTCTCGCAAAATCGGCGTTTGTGCGACTCGGCCGGGCCGATCGGCTCCTACTATCGAGCCGTGGAGCTATCCGAGTACCAGCGATTGTCTCGCCGGACCGCCGAGTACCCGCGCGAGGCGTGGCTCACCTACCCCGCGCTCGGGCTCTCCGGAGAGGCGGGTGAGGTCGCCGAGCACGCCAAGAAGGCGATCCGCGACGACGGTGGCCAGGTCACCGACGAGCGCCGCGGCGCGATGGCCAAGGAGCTCGGCGACGTGCTCTGGTACGTCGCGCAGCTGGCCAGCGAGCTGGGTCTCGACCTGGACGAGATCGCGCAGGGCAACCTCGACAAGCTCCTCTCCAGACAGCGCCGCGGCGTCCTCTCCGGCAGCGGCGACGAGCGCTGAGCGCAGGAGCGCCCGCCGTGGGTGCAAGCGGCTTGGAACACAGCCGCCGCGACTGACCCCGGGAACCATCGCCGAGAGTGCCAGGATGCATCTCGTGGAGCGTGATCGTGAGCACGTGGCACAGGTCAACCGCGATGACCTGGACGTTCCCGAGGAGCTCAGCGGGCGTAAGCTGCGCTCGCGGCTGCTGCTAGTGCTGCTAGTGCTGGTGGTCGTGGTGGCCGTCGTGACGCTGCTTCCCGGCCTCAGCGGGCTGCGCTCGCGCCTCGCGCACGCGAGCCCCGGCTGGCTCGCACTCGGGGCCCTGCTGAAGGTGCTGTCCGGGTTCGGCTACGTGGCCGTCTTTCGCATGGTCTTCTGCCGGCGCATGAGCTGGCGCGTGAGCACCGAGATCGGCATGTCCGAGTTCGGCGCCAACGCGCTGCTGCCAACCGGCGGCGCCGGCGGGCTGGCACTCGGTGCGTGGGCGCTCAAACGCGGCGGCATGCCGGGCGAGGAGATCGCCAAGCGTACCGTCGCCTTCTTCCTGCTCACGAGCCTGCCCAACGTCCTCGGCGTGATCCTCATCGGGCTCGGTCTCGCCGCAGGCGTGCTCGGTGGTGAGTCGAACCTGCTGCTCACCGCGGCGCCCGCCGCGGTCGCCCTCGTTGCCGTGCTGGGCACGATCGCGGGCGGCCGGCTGGCGCGACGCTACGAACGCCGCAAACGCGATGCTGGAGCGCGCGGGCCTTCCCGGCGCGCGAGCGCAGCCGTGAAGACGCTCGCGGCGCTCGCCGACGGAGTCGACGAGTCGCTCGCGCTGCTGCGCGAGGGCAACGCCGTGCTGATCGCCGGCCTGCTCGCCTACCTCGTCTTCGACGTGATGATCCTGTGGGTCGGCTTCCGCGCGCTCGGCTCGAGCCCCCCGATCGCGATCCTCGCGCTGGCCTACCTGATCGGCGAGCTCGGCGGCCTGATCCCCATCCCCGGCGGGCTCGGCGGCGTCGAAGCGGGCCTGCTCGGCACGCTCGTGCTCTACCACGTCTCCATCACCTCCGCCGCCGGCGCCGTGCTCGCCTACCGTGCGATCGCCCTCGCCGTGCCCGCCGTCCTCGGCGCCATCGCGTTCGGCGCGCTGCGGCGCACGCTGAACAACGAGGCCGAGCAGATCTCCGTCTGCGCACCGCAGAGCGAGATGGAGATCATCGGCCTCGGCCGCGCGCGCATCGATCATGCGCCCCGCGAGCCCGCCGGACGGTAGGGACCATGCAAGTGGTTGCGCCGTGCGGAAGTCTGCAGTGCGTGGACGCCGACGTGTAGTTATGGGGTGTCGAGCTCGGAGCGGAGCTTTGTCAGGCCGAGTCGCATGCGTCCTTTGACGGTCCCTGGTGGGAGGGCGAGGCGTTGGGCGATCTCCTGGTGGGTCAAGCCGTCGAAGAAGCCCAGTTGGATCACCTGTAGCTGTGCCGGCGGCAGCCGCACGAGCAGCTGCGCAAGCTCCTTCTCCTTGGCGCGCGCAGCGAAGTCGCTGGGCAGGTCCTCGGGGCCGGGCTGCCGCTCGAGCCCACCCGTGCCGCCCTCGCGTCGGGCTACCACTGCACGCAGGCGGGCGAGGTGGATAGCGCGGTGGCGGACGATGCTCATCGCCCACGCCACGACCGATCCGCGCGTCGGGTGGTAGCTCGCGCGCGATGTCCACATCGAGACGAAGGCGTCCTGCACCGCGTCGTGGGCGCTCTCGCTGTCACGGCAGACAGCCAGAGCTACACGGAGAGCACGCGTAGCGAAACGGTCGTATAGCTCTCCCAGTGCCAGGTGTTCTCCTGCCTGGACGCGTGACATCAGCTCGGCGTCTGTCTGCTGCAGTGCGGCACCGGAAGCTATGGGACACATGCAACGACCTCGGTGGGCGCGAGGAAGAACATCTCACACGCGATGCCGGGCGAGGTCTGGTTGGCGCTCATGAACGCCACGACTTCGCGTCGTGTCAGGCGCTCGACGGCGGCGCTGAAGTCGTCCTCGCGGTCGGCCTGGAATGCCACGCGCCCGTCGATGACCGCGCTCGCGTTGCCGCCCGCGACGAGCTCCTGCTCTGAGGAGCTGAGGATGTCCTCAAGGATGCAGACGACGACGTTGTCGTTGATGTAGGTGTTCGCGGTGGTGCGATCGTGCCCGTAGACCTCGCCGTAGAGCGTGACCATCGCAGCAGAGATCGCACTCGTAAGAGCCTCGGCATCCGGTAGAGCAGGAACGTCTGGCACGAGCGCCTCGGTTCTCCCAGCTCTATCGAAGGGCGCGCG
>Ga0302314_10006693_pt1 | contig 20816 bp, 21 predicted proteins | sample III_Palsa_N2_3_FD_200533 | JGI IMG/M metagenome (GOLD analysis project Ga0302314, IMG submission 200533) | Peat permafrost microbial communities from Stordalen Mire near Abisko, Sweden - III_Palsa_N2_3 | ecosystem: Environmental > Terrestrial > Soil > Palsa > Peat permafrost | place: Sweden... | reverse complement strand
CGGCCCCGCCGACTTCGCCGCGTCGATGGAGATGCCGGTGCTCACCGGCGGCGTCGCCATCCCCGAGTACCCGGGCGACCATTTCAACTACGTCTTCTCGAAGATCCTGATGGCCGGCAGGGCCAACGGCCTGCAGGTCATCGACGGACCGTTCCTCAAGATACGTGAGCTCGACAGCCTCCGCGAGTTCTCCCAGCGGACCCGGGTCCTCGGCTACGACGGCAAGTGGGCCCTCACCCCCGACCAGGTGGGCGTCCTGAACGAGGTGTACTCGCCGACCCAGGAGCAGTTCGACAAGGCGTGGGACATCCTCGACGCCTACCAGAAGGCCACCGAGGACGACCGCACCGGAGCGGTGATGTTCGGCGACGAGATGATCGACGAGGCGTCGCGCAAGATGGCCATCAAGTTCGTGACCCGCGGCGAGCGGGCCGGCCTCAGCCGCTCTTCCGGCTGACCACCTCGCCCCGGGACCGGGCTGCACCGATCGCACCTCCGCGGGAGGGCCGCGTTCGGATCCCGTCGAGCAACGTGTGTACCAGCTTGTCGGCCAGGTCGGCGGTGAGCGGTTCGTGTTGCATGGTGAGCCGGTAGTAGAGCGGGGCGTACAGCTGGTCGAGGACTACCGGGATATCCGTGTCCGCCCGGATCTCGCCGCGCTCGACAGCCCGGGCCAGGACCGCGGTGGACGCATCGCGCCGAGGCTGCAGCCAGCGTGACCTGAGGGTGTCCGCCAGTGCGGGATCGGACTGGGCCTGGCCGATGAGTTCGGCCATGATCGACCCGGCTCGACCCCGGAACGCGGTGATGAGCAGCCGGATCTGCCCGGTCAGGTCGGCGGCCAGGTCGCCGGTATCGGGAAAGTTGATGGTCTGGCGGTAGCGGTGGAAGAACGCGTCAACGGCAACTGACCCCCGCGATGGCCACCACTTGTAGATGGTCACTTTGCTCACTCGGGCCCGGGCGGCCACGGCCTCGATGCTGGCGGCGCCGAGCCCTCCTTCGACCAGGAGGTCGGCGCACGCCTCCAGCACGGCCAGCCGTACCCGCTCGCTCCGAGGGCGCCCGACACGGGCCACTTCCGGTGGCCGTGAGGTGTCCACCGGGCTATCGTAGATCATGAACGGTGCGTACAGGAATAATGCCGGCGACGGGACGTTCCAATTGCCGGGACCGGTGAATCAGGTCGGTGCCGGGGACGTGACGGTCGAGCAATCGTGCGCCTGAGGAGAGAGCAGTCGATGGTAGAGGCAACCGAAACCACAGGGATCACCCACACCGCACCTGCGGGCATGCCGCGAGGCCTGGTGGTGGTCTTCGCCGTGGCGTGCGGCCTGTCGGTAGCCAACCTCTACTACGCGCAGCCCATCCTCTACGACATCACCCGGTCGTTCGGAACCAGCGAGGCGGACGCCGGACTCGTCGTCACCCTGTCCCAGATCGGGTACGCACTCGGGCTGGCCCTGCTCCTACCGCTGGGAGACATCCTCAACCGGCGACGGCTTCTGCCGGCGGTGATGCTCGTCACGGCGGTCGGACTTGTCGTCTCCGCTCTCGCCCCGTCCATCGGCGTGCTGGTGGGCGTGGCGCTCGTCGTCGGCGTGGGGTCGACCGTGGCCCAGATGCTGGTGCCCATGGCCGCGTCGCTGGCGGACAACGCAACCCGCGGTCGGGTGATCGGCCAGGTCATGACCGGTCTGCTCCTCGGGATCCTGCTGGCCAGGACCGTGTCCGGATTCGTCGCCGGCGTCGCCAGCTGGCGAGTGGTCTATGTGATGGCCGCCGTCGTCACGGTCCTGATGGCCGTGGTGCTCCGCCGGGTGCTGCCGGGCGAGACGGAGCGCCCGTCCATCCGCTACGGCGCGCTGCTGGGCTCGACGGTCCAGCTGTTCCGGACCGAGCCACTGCTCCGTCGGCGGATCGTCTTCGGCGCCTTGGGTATGGCCGCATTCAGCGCCTTCTGGACGACCATGGCCTTTGTGCTCTCCGGTTCCCCGTACCACTACGGCGCGGCCACCATCGGGCTCTTCGGACTGGTCGGTGCGGCCGGCGCCCTGTTCGCCAACCTCGCGGGACGTTGGGCGGATCGCGGACTCACCCGGACGACGACACTGGTCTTCGCCGCCCTGGTCGCCATCTCATTTCTTCCGCTGTGGTTCGGCGGTCACGACCTCACCATGATGATCGTCGGTGTCCTGATTCTCGATATCGGCGTCCAGGGCCTCCAGGTGACCAACCAGTCGATCATCTATCGCCTGGCCCCAGAAGCCCGGAGCCGGATCAACTCGGCCTACATGGTCTGGTACTTCGTCGGCGGGGCCCTCGGGTCGGCCACGGCCAGCTGGCTGTACGGAACCCATCGTTGGGCCGGGGTGTGCCTGCTCGGCGTCGGCATCGGGACAGCCGCGGTGGCACTGGCCCTGGTCGACGCGGCCCGACACACGGTGCATCCGGTTCCGGCCATGCAGGAGGCCCCGGCCGCCTGACCGCTCAGCCAGGCAGCCAGGTGGCGGTCGACGCACCGAGGTGGCCCGCCGGGAGGGTCCAGCGCAGGGGCGCGCCGTCGACCACCACCGGAGGTGGCAGTCGGCGGGCGTCACCCCACGGGGTTCGCTCGACCGGGTCATCGGTCCGGGGAGGGGCGGGGTCGATGCCGGGTCCGTCCTGGGGTTCGACGGTGCCGGCGTCCATCAACAGGCGGGCCATCCGGGCGAGCGATGTGCGCCAGCGACTGCCCGTGCCATCGGCCCGACGGAAGGCCAGTCCGGTGATGGCGGCCGCCGCCAGCAGATAGCCGGTGGCCTGATCGAGAGCCTGGACCGGCAGGGGTACCGGATGACCGGCGCCGACGGCGTCCATGCCGGCCTCGGCGATGCCAGAGCTCATCTGCACCAGGCTGTCGAATCCGCGTCGGGTCGCCCACGGGCCTGACCAGCCATAGGCGTCGAGGCTCACATCCACCAGGCCCGGCCGGACGTCGTCCCTCAGGTCCACACCCAGGCCGAGGCCCTCCAGCGCGTCCGATCGGTATCCGTGGACCAACACGTCAGCCCCGGCCAGGAGCTCGAGGAACTGGTCACGGCCCGCAGGAGAAGTGAGGTCGAGCCGGGCGCAGCGTTTGCCGAGGGTGACTTCGGGCACGAGGCCCGGCTCGTCCCACGAGGGCGGGTCGATTCGCAGCACTTCGGCGCCCCAGCCGGCCAGCAGCCGGGTCGCCACCGGTCCGGCCAGAACCCGGGTGAGGTCGAGCACGCGCACCCCGTCGAGTGGTCGGTCACCCCGCGTTCTCTTGCCGGTGACGGCTTGGTCCGACGTGCGGGCCACATGCATCAACGGCTCCGCCGCCACCGCCCGACCTTGCGGGTGCACGTCCCACTCGGGTCCGGAACGAAGTGCAGCTGCCGCACCGCCGGCCACGGCCACGGCGGTCTCCAGGTCCTCGGCGCTCCACCGGGCAACAGCTGTGGCCACCGCGTTCCGGTCCCCGGACACCCCGAGCACGGTGAGGGCCGCCGCCCGGTGGTGCGGGGCGTTGGTGTGCAGCTTGATCCACCCGTCGGAGGTGACATAGTCGCCGGCCAACGAGTCCCACACCGAAGGGAGCTCCCATCCCGAGGGACGGATGGAATAGCCGAACCAGGCCGATGCAAGGTCGCGGTCGACCGTCGAAGTCGGCATCGCCCCACCGTCGAGTGCGACCAGTCGCGCCAGTGAGTCGGCCGCCGCGCCGACCGAGGCCTGGGCCAGGTCGCTGACGGCGAACACCGAGGGGAGCGATCCTCCGGACGGAAGTTCCACCGGTGGGGCTGCCCCGGGCCCGCCGAGCACGTCGACGAATTGGTCCAGGAACTGGCGCGCCCGGTCAGTCATGGAACCATCGTGGGTCGGGCTTGCGATGACGTCAACTGGCAGGAGGAAAATGGGACAGATGGCGACGAAATTCGGGCCGGAACAGCATCAGGGGTAAAGAGAAAGCACCGGAGTGTCGATAGCGGAGTATGGAATCGACCGTCCACTTCGACACGGACGACCCCGAGTTCAGCCGGGGCTTCGAGATCGGCATCCTCTGGGAACGCCTGAGCACCGATGGCGCGTGTCATATGGCGGTCAGCGCCGCCAATGTCGAAATGGTCCTCCGGGTGGCGAAGGCGTTCGACTGTGTCTTCAGCGGCCAAGAGCTGGCTGACGACATGATCTCGGTCGAGCTCTACCGGGTCAGCACCGACTCCTAGCCACGGCGCGGGACGCCGGGTTCGACGAAGCGCCATCCAGAGGGACCTGATCCGGCCCGGAAGTCTCCATTCGAAAGTGGTCTACAGACCTCCGTCGCGGGGCGTTTGCTTTCCTCGGTCAGTCGGTTTAATGTACAACCATATGGTTGTACAACTTGCCGAACAGACCGACGCCGACCGGCTCTTCCATGCACTGGCCGACGCCACCCGACGGGACATCGTGACCCGGGCGCTGGCGCGGGAGCACTCGGTGTCGGACCTGGCCCGTTCCTATCCGATGAGCTTCGCCGCCGTGCAGAAGCACGTCGCCGTGTTGGAGCGCGCCGAATTGGTGACCAAGCGGCGGAAGGGCCGCGAGCAACTCGTCCGCGGCAACATCGACGCCGTCCGCCGCACCCACCGGCTACTCGAGGAGTTCGAGGCCCAGTGGCTCGACCGGCTCGACCGTTTCGCCACCGTGCTCGCTGACGACCTGGACCGACGACCCGACCCCACCGACGACACCGAGAGAAGGAGTGCCCGATGACCGTGACCAGCGTCTCCCGGACGACCGACACGAGGACCATGACCTTCACCGCGGAGTTCGACGCGCCAGTTTCACGCGTCTGGAACCTGTGGGAAGACCCACGCCTGCTGGAGCGGTGGTGGGGTCCGCCGACCTATCCGGCGACGTTCGAGGACCACGACCTCCGGCCCGGGGGACGGTCGAACTACTTCATGACAGGGCCGGAGGGCGACACCCCGCGCGGCTGGTGGAAGGCACTGTCCGTCGACCCACCGAACCACTTCGAGTTCGAGAACGGGATGGCCGGCCCGGATGGGGAGCCCGATCCGGCCATGCCGTCCATGGTCGTCAAGGTCACGCTCGAGGAGCGTCACCAGGGCGGCACCCGGATGATCAGCGAGATCGAGTATCCCTCGACCGAGGCGATGGAGAAGTTCCTGTCGATGGGGATGGAAGAGGGCATGACATTGGCCATGGGCCAGATGGACGCACTTCTCTGATCCGGGCACCTGTCGGTCGGCGCCCGTTGCCGACGACCGGGTGGAACGGTCAGCCGCCGGCCAGGAGGCGCCGGGCGATGACCTTCAGGCAGAGGGTCTCGTCGGCGCCTTCGAAGATCGAGAGCACCCGGGCATCGACGTAGTAGCGACTCACCGGGAACTCCTCGGCATACCCCATGCCGCCGTGGATCTGCAGGGCTTCCCGCGTCACCCACTCGGCCGATCGGCACACGTAGGCCTTGATCATCGATGCCTCGAGTGCTCCCTCGCCCTTGGACATCAGGCGGGCCACCTCGTAGGAGAACTGGCGGGAGGCCTGGATGAGGACGGCCATGCGGGCCAGCTTCACCCGGGTGAGCTCGTACTCACCGATGGGCGAGCCGAATACGACCCGGTTGTCTGCGTACTCGACGGCCGCCTCGTAGGCGGCCTGCATGAGGCCGACGGCCCGGGCCGCAGTCTGCAACCGGCCGTTCTCGAATCCCTGCATCTGAAGGTAGAAGCCCTGGCCCAGGCCGCCCTCGCCCCCGATGAGATTGGCCTCGGGCACGAACCAGTTATCCAGGGACACCTCATAGGAGTGCATGCCCCGGTAGCCGATGGTGTCGATGGCCCGCCCTTCCATCTTCCCGCCCGAGTCCGCCGGCCGGCCGGCCTCGCCCGGCGATTGGGTGAAGGTGAATCCGTGTCCGTCACCGGGGGGCTTCTCCACCAGGAAGATCGAGAGTCCCCGGTGGCCCTTCGACCGGTCGGGGTCGGTACGGGCCAGCATCAACAGCACGTTGGCCCGGGCCGCAAAGGTGCACCAGGTCTTGACGCCGCTGAGGATCCAGCCGCCGTCCACCCGGGTGGCCGGCAGCATCACCCCGGCCACGTCGGAACCGAAGTCCGGCTCGGTGACGGCGACCGCACCCAGGACCTCGGCCGTCGCCAATTTGGGCAGCCAGTACTGCTTCTGCTCCTCGGTGCCACCCTTGACGATGGCCCGGGTGAGGATCTCGGGACGGGTGATGAGCGAGCCACCGGCACCCAGCGACCCCCAGGTCAGTTCCTCGGTGGCGACGACCATGCTCAGGTAGTCGGCGTCACCCTCCGAGGCGAACCCGCCGTACTCCTCGGGGACCGACATGCCGAAGCCGCCCATCTCGGCCATGCCCTCGATGATCTCTTCGGGGATGTCGGTGTTGGCCCGGTGGATGTGTTCGGCCCGAGGTCGGATCTGATCGGCGGCGAACCGGTGGAACGTCTCGCGCACCAGTTCGAAGTCGGGGTCGAGGTGGCGCTCGCCCGGAGTCCCGGCCAGCGAGGCCAGGAAGGTCGGGTTCCGGTAGGTGGCGACGAAGTCCTCGGCGGGGGCCGTCCAGTCGACGGCGACCCCCCACTCGCTCGACCGCCCGACGATCCGCCCGGCCAGTTCGGCCAGGGCGTCGGCCACGAAGGCACAGGCGATCCGGGCCTCGGTGTCGCCGTGTGCCCCGTAGGCGAGGACCGACTCGGCCGTGCGCACTGCCGCGGCCGCGTGGGAGACGTCGTAGGCCAGGACTTGCGCTTCGTCGGGTCCCCCGGCGGCGCGCAGGGCATTGATCCCTGACTCGACCACTGACCTGGCCACGGCGGTGGCATCCGAGGCGGCGATGAGGTCGGGGGCGGGGATCGAGGCGGTGGTCACCACACAAGGATAACGGGCCGTCCCGATGGCCGGATTTGCCCCGACACCCCGGTCGGGGTCAGGCGAGAGGTACCTGGGCCACCACGGTGACCAGGGGCGGCAGCACCACCGGGTCGTCACCGGGATCGACGTCGGTGAGCAGCTGCACGTAGTCGGCCACCGGCCCGGCCCCGGCCCCGGCCGGGGCTTCGGCCCAGGCGTCGACGATGTCGAGCCCGGCCTCGCGGGCCAGGGCGGGGAGGAGGGCGCCCACATCGGGATGCCGGGCGTCGGGCATGGAGAACGGCCGTCCGGCGATCCGGCCGGCGGAGGTGATCGGCTCCTGGGCCACGATCCACCCCCCGGGCCGGGTGGCACCGGCCATCCGTTCCACGACCACAGCGGGATCGACCACGTGGAGGAGGAGGAACCGGCAGAAGGCCAGGTCGACCAGCTCGGGTAGCCGCAGGTCCTCGCCGGCCTGGGTGATGGCCAGCACCTGGCTGTGGGCGGCCGCAGCCGAGGCCACTTCGTCGCGGGCCTGCGGGTCGCTGTCCACCGCATACACCCGACCGTCGTGCCCGACGATCTCGGCCAGGGCGACGGAGACATCTCCCCCTCCCGCCCCGACGTCGACACAGGTCCAGCCGGGACCGATCCCCAACCGGTCGAGTGCGGTGGCCAGCGGCCTCCGGTACACGTCGTCACGCAACCCCCGCAGCTCCATCCCCCAACGTTACCGGCGCGCCCGGTGGGGTCCCCGCCTTGGCGCAGGGGTCGTCACCGAGCCAGTAGCCTCACCTCCCGTGAAGGTAACCATGATGTTGTGCGACTCGGCCCAGGTGGCCGACGGCAAGCTCTACGTCCTGGGGGGCGGCTGGAGCATGACCGGGCCGGACCCGGTTCCCTCAGCCATTGCCCTCAAGATCGATGTCGGCTGGCACGAGGCGGAGGAGGCCCATCACTGGGAGCTCTACCTCGAGGACGCCGACGGTCGTCCGGTGCTGGTGCCGACGCCCGACGGCGAACACCCGGTGGAGGTCCGCGGTGAGTTCACCGTGGGTCGTCCCACCGACGTGCCCGAGGGCTCACCGGTCGACGTGGCCCTGGCGGTCAACCTGGGCCCGCTGCCTCTTGCTCCCGGGACCCGATACACCTGGCGGATGGCGATCGACGGGGACAGCCACCCGGACTGGGTGCTGGCGTTCACCACCCGCCCCGCGCCAGCCGAGGCCTGAGCCGTGCCCTACCCGATTTGCGATCGCGGGCAGCTGGACGGCCAGGTTCGCCCCGTACGACAGTTTCGACCATGACCACGTACGACCGTCCCTTCGGCCGCTACTTCGAGGACTTCGTGCCCGGTGACGTCTACCGACACTGGCCGGGAAAGACGATCACCGAGGCGGACGACCACCTCTTCTGCATGATCACCATGAACCACCACCCGCTGCACACCAACGCGTGGTTCGCCGAGAACGAGACGGTCCAGAAGAAGAACGTCGTTGTCGGCAATCTCGTGTACTCGCTCGCCCTCGGGATGAGCGTGCCCGACGTCAGCGGGGCGGCCATCGCCAACCTCGAGGTCGAGTCGCTGCTGCATCGGGCTCCCACCTTCCACGGGGACACCATCTACGCCGAGACCAAGGTCATCGACAAGGTCGAGTCGAAATCGCGCGACGACCGGGGCGTGGTGACGGTCGAGACCAAGGCCTTCAACCAGCATGGCGACGAGGTCTGCTTCTTCCGCCGCAAGGTGATGGTCTGGAAGACGGCATTCGCCCCGGCCCGTCGGCGGCCGTACGGGGACGACGTCTGGGGGTGACCGTCCGGCCCATCGCCGAAGTGAGGGCGATCGGTTCGGCGATCGACGGGTGGGGGTCAGCGGCCGGGGAGTCCCGTAGGTGCGACCTACCGTGGCGCGCCACCCGGGATCCGTGGTCCGTGCTGGTGAGTGAGACCCTGGCGCAACAGACCCAGCTGGCCAGAGTCGTTCCCGCCTACCACCGGTTCCTCGCAGAATTCCCGACTCCGGCGGCATGTGCTTGCGCTCCACTCGGTGACGTGCTGCGGGCGTGGGACGGGATGGGCTACAACCGACGGGCGAAGTACCTCCACGCCGCGGCCCGGGTCATCGTGGCCGACCACGGTGGCGCCGTCCCCGATGACCTCGACGCGCTGCTCGCCCTGCCCGGCGTCGGCCCCTACACGGCGCGGGCGGTGCTCGCCTTCGCCTTCGAACGCGACGTGGGCGTGGTGGATACCAACGCCGGCCGGGTGATCGCCCGTGGGGTGGCCGGCCGCCCGTTGCGACCGGCGGAGGCACAGGCTCTGGTCGACTCCATGGTTCCGGTCGGACGGGGATGGTCGTTCGGACAGGCACTCCTCGATCTGGGGGCGACGGTCTGCACCACCCGTACTCCGGACTGCCGGGCCTGTCCGGTACGCCTCCTCTGCCGATGGGCTCGAGCGGGCAACCCGGAGCCGGACCCCGCACGCGGTTCCGCCGGCGTATCCGTGGCCCAGAAGCGCTTCGCCGGGTCGGACCGACAGGGCCGGGGCCGTCTGGTCGCCGCTCTGAGAGCCGGACCGCTCGACGCCGGCGAGGTGGCCGCGACGGCGGGTTGGCCGCAGGATCCCCAGCGGGCCTTCCGGGTGGTCGAGGGTCTGGTCGCCGACGGACTGGTGCTGGTCGACGATGTGGGAACTCTCCGGCTCCCGTGACTCAGTGCCACCTCGCCGTCGGCGGGCCCGGTGGAACCGGCGGAACTCGATCCCGGGTAACCGGACCCTTCAGGCGCCGAGGAACCGGAGGACGTGGTCGTTGACCTCGTCCGGTCGTTCGAGGTGGAGGAAGTGCCCGGCGCCGTCGACCACCACCAGCTCCGATCCCGGGGCCAGGTGGTCGGTGACCGGACCGATCACTTCGACGCCCATGCAGCCATCGGCGGCACCATGGAGGTACATGGCGGGCTGGGGGGCATCGCTCTCCCCGGCGGCCTGGACCCGGGCGACCGCCGGGTCATCGGGGGGCGGGGCGAACATGGCCCGGTAGTACCCGATTGCTGCCGACAGGTTCGCCTCTTCGCCCAGTGCTTCCTTCACCTGGGCCGCGTCCCACTTCCCGTCGTATCCCGGGGACCAGTCGGCCCACAGCCGGTCGATGAAGGCATGGTCCTCCATGGAGACGGCGAACTCGGCCAGCGGATTCTGGAAGAAGAAGATGTACCAGCTACGCCGCAGCTGTTCGTAGGCGAAGAATCCGAAGCCCATCGAGCGGACCGGTGGAACGGCCATGGTGACCACCTTGGACCATCGGCCCGGCTCATGGGCAGCCGCCATGTAGGTGAGGAGTGCTCCCCAGTCGTGCCCGATGATGACGGCGTCGTCGCCACCACCGAGGGCCTCATGGAGTGCGCACGCGTCGAGGGCGAGCGTCCCGGTGTCGTAGCGACCGTCAGCCGGCACCGACGTCGGCGCGTATCCACGGAGGAAGGGAGCGACGGTCCGGTAGCCGGCGTCAGCCAGGCGGGGGACCAGATGGCGCCAGGTATGGGCGGTATCTGGAAACCCGTGTAGACAAAGTGCCAGCGGCCCGTCCTCGGGCCCGGCGGCCAGATATCCGAACTCCAGACCGTTGGCCGAGATGGTGTGGATGTCGGTGCCGTTGGTGGAGACGGGGTCCATGTGGTGACGGTACCCGGTGGGCCGAGTCGCTGCCGCGACTAGCCTCGTCCACCTGTGCGTATCACCTATTTCGGCGTCCGCGGCTCGTGCCCGACTTCGTCCGACCAGCAGCGGCGCTACGGGGGCAACACCTCGTGTGTGCTGGTCGAGGTCACCGGCGAGCCGCCACTGATCCTCGACATGGGGACCGGACTGCGCGCGCTGGGCCACCACCTCAACGCGCCGCTCATCGCCGCGGGCAGGCCGCTGCGAGGCAACGCTCTGCTGACCCACCTCCACTACGACCACATCCTCGGCACCCCCTTCTTTCCCCCGATGCGCGATCCCGGTGCCCTGCTCGACATCTTCGGGCCGGCCCAGGGCGATACCTCGCTCCAGACCACGATGGCCAGCATGGTGAAGCCACCGTTCTTCCCGGTGCACATGGCCGACTTCAGAGGCGAACTCAACTATCACGACCTCGGACCGGATGACGAGTTCGCCATCGGCGGGATCGCCGTCAAGGCACGGAAGATCCCCCACATCGGCAGCACCCTCGGGTTCCGTATCGAATCCGAGGGCGTCGTCGTGGCCTACATGCCGGACCACCAGGCGCCGCTCGACCGGATCACGGTCGAGGACGCGGTACTCGAGCTCTGTGATGGGGCGGACCTGTTGATCCACGACGCCCAGTACACCGAGGAGGAATTCGTGGACCTGTTCGACTGGGGTCACTCGACCCCTGCCTTCGCCGTCCATGTGGCCATCCGGGCCGGAGTGAAGCGGCTGGACATGTTCCACCACGATCCCGGCCACACCGACCGGCAGATCGACACCATGCTTCGGGCCGCCCGACAGATCGCCGGGTCGGAGGGAAAAGTCGATGTGGGCGCCGCCAAAGAGGGCGCCACCATCGAGCTCCGGCGGCGATGACCGTGGACGAGGTGGCGGACGGAGTTCCCATGTTCGACACCGCTCAGTTCAAGGACGCCATGAGCCGGTTCACGACCGGGGTGAGCATCGTGTCCGGCATCGACGACGGTGAGCCCGTCGGCTTCACCTGCCAGAGCTTCGTCTCGTTGTCGATCGAGCCGCCGATGGTTGCCGTGGCGCCGGCCCGGACCTCGACGAGCTGGCCCCGGATCGCCCGCTCCGGCAGCTTCTGCGTCAACGTGCTCGGCGAGAACCAGGAAGAGCTGTGTCGGGGATTCGCCGTGTCCGGCGGACCGAAGTTCGACGGGGTCGATTGGCATCCCGCTCCGGGTACCGGCTCACCGGTGATCGAGGGCAGCCTGGCGTGGGTGGACTGCAGGGTGGAGCTGGTCCACGACGCCGGTGACCACGAGTTGATTCTCGGCCGGGTGCTGGACCTGGGTGCCGCCGAAGGCTTTCCCCTGCTCTTCTTCCGCAGTGGGTTCGCTACGGTGTCGCACGACAACTGAGAACGAGTCGAGGGGCAGGCACCATGCCGAAGATCATCCAGTCGGACGTCATCCAGGACGTGATCGTCGTGGAGCCCGAGGCTCACGGCGACGAGCGGGGCCGCTTCGTGGAGACCTATCGGCGCAGCTGGTTCCCGCTGGGACGCGAGATGATCCAGGGCAACCGCTCGACCAAGCAGGCCGGCGCCGTCGTCGGCCTCCACTACCACCTGCACCAGTCGGACTACTGGTACGTGCTCGCCGGCACCGCTCGTGTGGTCCTCCACGACCTGCGCCAGGGTTCGCCCACCGACGGGGCCACGCTCTCCCTCGACCTCTCGGGCGACCACGATCGGGGCCTGTTCATCCCACCTGGCGTAGCGCACGGGTTCGCTTCGCTGACCGACCTCACCCTCTGGTATCTGGTCGACGGTTACTACAACCCCGAGGACGAGCTGGGCGTGGCCTGGGATGACCCGGCCATCGCCGGCGACTGGGGGCTCACAGATCCGGTGTTGTCGAACCGCGACCAGGACAACCCGCTTCGTTCGCAGATCCCCGTCGGCCGTCAGCCCTACCTGGGACTGCGTACCTGACCGGATGTACCCGCCGGTGCCAGGAGCCGCGCTCGGCCGTTCCGGTCACGGGTGTTCTGGAATACTCCGGCCATGACCGAATCGCCGGGGCAGTCCGCGTCCGCAGCTACAGCCAACCCACTGGGATCACCGGGAACCGGAGTCCTCATCACCGGAGGTGGGTCGGGCATCGGCCGGGCCACGGCGCTGTCCCTGGCCGAAGTGGGGCGGTCGGTGGCCGTGTGGGACATCGACGGGCCCGGGGCGCGGGAGACGGCCGCCGCCTGCCGTGACCGCGGCGTGTCCGCCCACGCCGCGGTCGTGGACGTCGCCGACTCGGCGGGAATCGCCGGTGCCGTGGCCGAGGCGGCGGCGGCACTCGGTTCGCTGGGCGGGTTCGTCCACGCCGCCGGAGTCTCGGGGGCGGCGATGGTGGACGACATCGACGACGCCGTCTGGGACGCCACACTGAACGTGAACCTGCGGGCCGCCACCGTCATCTGCCGACACCTGTTGGCGCCCTTCCGTGCGGCCGGTCCCGGGTCGTCGGCCGTGCTGATCTCGTCGATCGAAGGGCTGTTCGGGAGCTCGATGCTGACCGCCTACTGCGCGTCGAAGGCTGGGGTGCTGGGGGTCATGCGCTCGTTGGCCCAACGGTACGCCACAGAAGGCTTCCGGGTGAATGCCATCTGTCCGGGCGCGGTAGCGACCCCGATGCTCGAGCCGGCCTTCGCCATTCCCGGATTCCGGGAGCAGATCGAGGAACGCACGCCGCTCGGGCGCGTGGCTTCCCCTGACGAGATCGCACGTCCCGTCCGCTTCCTCCTGTCGTCTGAGGCCTCCTTCGTGACCGGCACCTACCTGACCATCGACGGAGGGATGACCGCCGTCACGGCTATCTGAGGGCACGAACAGGTCGGACTTCGGCCAGGCCGACCCCGCCAGAGGCGCCCCGGACCACCCCGGCCTGCCACCTCCTGTGGATTCAGGGTTGAATAGTCCGGATGTGGGCCGTGGCGTTGGTACTGGTGTTGGTGGTGGTGGTGGCCGTAGTGGTCGCCCTCTTCCGGCGACCCCGGGGAAACGACGCCCACTCGGTCAGGAACTACAACCAGGCCCTGGGCACGCTCGAGCACCTGACCGAGCGCATCGGTCCCCCGACCGTCCGCCCGATCGCACGCGAGGCGGCACCGGGTGCGCCCCCTGCTCCCACCGACGGGGTGGTGCCCCCGGTCCCGGTCCGGGGCACCGACGAGTTCCCGGACCCCGACGCCCCGATCGTCTTCGACGATGCCCGGCCGGCGAACCGGACCCGGTTGGCCACGGGCACAGAGAAGACGTCTTCCGCCCGCAGCGAGCGTGCCCAGCGCATGGCCCTCGACTCGATGAATCGCCGGAGGCGAGGCGGCACCGGGATCATCATCGCCGTGGTGGTCGTGGTGGGGCTCCTCGGCGGGCTCGCCTACATCGGCAAGCACAAGCCGCATTCCGACTCCCACACTTCGACGACCACCGCGTCGAGCAGAACCGGTGGGGGCACCGGGCGGAGCTCGACGACCTCTCGTCCCAAGTCGACCCGGACCACCCGGCCGACACCTACCACGCTGCCCACGCAGTTCGTGGCCACCACCACCTCCTTCGGGGGGGCCTCAGCCGGTTACACCGTCCCGTACGACTCGTTCCAGATCACCGCAACCGGTACCGGACTGTGCTGGTTGCAGGTCCAGTCGGTATCGACCGGCCACACGATCTGGCAGGGCACGCTGAACGCCGGCACCGTCCAGAAGATCCAGGCGACGGGCGCTTCGACGGTCGACATGGGTACGCCGAACGCCACGTTGGCGATCAACTCCATCCCGGTAGCCCTGCCGACTCCGCTGCACACGCCGTTCACCGCCACGTTCACCCCGTCGCTGGCGGCCACCGCCTCGACCACCTCGACCACGTCGGTCACCGGCTGACCGGCCACCGATCGGGGCGCCCGGCAGGACGGCTCAGCCGGCGCTCTCGACCGGGGATGGCACCGGCGCCGTGTCCGACAGCCCGAGGGCGTCGAGCACGAACGAATAGACGAAGGCCTCGTCCTTCCAGGCGTCGTAGCGACCCGATGGACCTCCGTGCCCGGCACCCATCTCCGTCTTCAGCAGTGCCCGATTCTCGGGATTGGCAGCCCGGAGCTTGGCCACCCACTTGGCCGGCTCCCAGAAGCCGACCCTGGGGTCGGAGAGCCCGGCTGTGGCCAGGATGTCGGGGTACCGAACCAGCTGACCCGTGGGTCCGACGGCGGCCACGTTGTCGTAGGGCGAGTACGACTTCATGACCGCGTAGATCTCCGGATCCTCGACCGGATTGCCCCACTCCTCCCATTCGGTCACGGTGAGGGGAAGGGTCTCGTCGAGGATGGTGGTGAGACAGTCGACGAAGGGAACCTCGGCCACGATGGCCCGGAACAGTTCGGGAGCGAGATTGGCCACGGCACCCATGAGGAGGCCGCCCGCACTGCCGCCCCGGGCCACCAGCCGGTCCGGTGACGTCCAGCCCGCATCGACGAGGTGGTGGGCGCAGGCGACGAAGTCGGAGAACGTGTTCGGCTTGGCCGCCAGTTTGCCCTCTTCGTACCAGCGGCGGCCGAGTTCGCCGCCGCCCCGGACGTGGGCGATGGCGAACACGAAGCCGCGGTCGAGGAGGCTGAGCCGCAGGGTCGAGAAGGTCGGGTCCATCGAGATCTCGTAGGACCCGTAGCCGTAGAGGAGGCAGGGCGCTCCGCCGTCGGTCGGGGCGGTTTCCGGGTCGACGACCAGGTCCGGCCGGTACACCAGCGAGATCGGGACCCTCGTCCCGTCGGACGCGTCGGCCCACCTCCGAGTGGTCCGGTACCGCGACGGGTCGAAGTCCCCGAGCACCGGTTGGCGCTTCAGGAGGGTCAGGCCATCGTCGACAAGGTCGAGGTCGTAGACCGACTTCGGAGTGGTGAGCGACGTATAGCCGTAGCGGAGGACCGTCGAGTCGTACTCGGGGTTCGCCTCGCCCCACACCGTCGAGGGCGACTCCGGCCGCTCGACGGGAGTGGAGGTGCCGGTGGCGTGGTCGACGACCCGGATCGTCGTCTCTCCACCTTCCCGCTCGTACACCGCGAGGTGGCCGGCGAACGGATCGATGCCGTCGAGGCGGACACCGGGGCGGGGCCCGATGACCTCGGTCCAGTTGTCCCGACCGTGAGCGGTCTCGGGTGCTTCCATGAGCCGGAAGTCCTCGGCGCCGTCATTGGTGACGATGAGGAAGCGCGCCGCCCGCCCGAGGGCAGGATCGCCGAGGTCGTGGTCGACGGAGTACTCGATCCCCTGGCGTCTGGGCTCGAAGACGGTGAACTGGCCCGTCGGGGTGTCGGCGTCCAGCACCCTCACCTCCGAGGTGACCTTCGAGTCGAGGCCGCAGAGGAGGTAGCGGTCGTCCTTGGTCCTCCCGACACCGAGGTAGAAGTGGTCGTCGGACTCCTCGATGACGAGCACGTCCGATCCGGGGTCGGTGCCGACCAGGTGTCGCCACAGCTGGAACGGACGCATGGTCTCGTCGACCCGCACGTAGAAGACGGTGGCGTTGTCGTTGGCCCATGCCGACCCGTACGAAGTGTCCTCGATCGACTCCGGGGCCTCGGCCCCTGTCGTCAGGTCGCGGAATCGCATGGTGTACCGCTCGCCGCCGGTCGTGTCGGTGGAGTACACCAGCCAGCGGTGGTCGGGGCTGATGGCGAAATTGCCCAGGGCGAAGTAGTCGTGGCCCTCGGCCAACACGTTCTCGTCGAGGAGGATGTCCTCGGCCTCGTCCGGCCCGTCGGCCGGCCGCCGGCAGTGGATGCCGTAACTGCTGCCCTCGACGGATCGGCTGTAGTACCGCCAGGGCCCCTTCCGCACCGGCACCGACAGGTCGGTCTCCTGGATCCGCGCCACCATTTCGGCGTAGAGGGTGCCCTGGAGCCTGACCGTTCCGGCCGTGGCCGTCGTCGTCCACGCGTTCTCCGCCTCCAGATGGGCGATGACCTCGGGGTCGTCCTTGTCTCGCAGCCAGAACCAGTCGTCGATGCGGACGTCGCCGTGGGCCTCGAGGACCACCGGCCTGCGCTCGGCCGCCGGTGGTCCGGTGGCGCCGTCGGTACTCTGTGGGAGGGGATTCTCGACCATCCGCACACAATGGCACGGGCGCCGGAGTCCCGGACCCGCCGCCTGTGCCAGGACCCGGTGCCACCTGGGGAAAACAGGGCATCGCAGCCTCCGTGCGGCCCGTGCTGGGGAGTTGTTACTATCTAGATAGGGGAAATAGCCGGCCCCACCCGCCTACCAGGAGCGCCCATGACGACCACCGACCTCGATCTCGGAAAGTACAAGCTCGGGTGGTCCGACGAAGAGGACTACGTCTTCAAGCCCAAGAAAGGGCTGTCGGAGGCGATCGTGCGCGAGATGTCGGCGATGAAGAAGGAGCCGGAGTGGATGCGCGACTTCAGGCTCCGGGCGCTCCAGCGATTCGAGCGGCGCCCGATGGCCGAATGGTTCGCCGTCAACATGCCCGACCTCGACTTCGACGACATCTACTACTACATCAAGCCGACCTCGGGTCAGGTGGAGGACTGGAACGACCTCCCCGACGCCATCAAGAACACCTACGAGAAGCTCGGAATCCCCGAGGCCGAACGCAAGTACCTGGCCGGGGTGACCGCGCAGTACGAGTCCGAGGTGGTGTTCCACCGCAACCGGGAGGACCTCGAGGCCCTCGGGATCATCTTCTGCGACATGGACACCGCGGTGCGCGAGCACCCGGACCTCGTCCGCAAGTACTTCGGGACGATCATCCCGCCCAATGACAACAAGTTCGCCGCCCTCAACTCCGCCGTGTGGTCGGGTGGGTCGTTCATCTACGTGCCGCCGAATGTGATCGTCGACCAGCCGCTCCAGGCCTACTTCCGGATCAATGCCGAGAACATGGGCCAGTTCGAGCGGACGCTCATCATCGCCGACGTGGGCGCGCAGGTGCACTACATCGAAGGGTGCTCGGCCCCGGTGTACACGACCGACTCGCTGCACTCCGCCGTCGTCGAGCTGGTCGCCCTCGAGGGTTCCCGGATCACGTACACGACCATCCAGAACTGGTCGAACAACGTGTACAACCTGGTCACCAAGAGGGCCCGGGCCGAAGCTGAGGCGCACGTCGAGTGGATCGACGGCAACATCGGCTCCCGTCTCACGATGAAGTACCCGAGCGTCTACCTGATGGGTCCCAAGGCGTCGGGAGAGGTGCTCTCGGTCGCCTATGCCGGGGCCGGTCAACACCAGGACGCCGGGGCCAAGATGGTCCACGCCGCGCCGGAGACCACTTCGACCATTGTGTCGAAGTCGATCTCGAAGGACGCCGGCATCACCACCTACCGGGGACTCGTCCACGTGGACGAGGGTGCCAAGCGGGCCAAGAGCTTCGTACGGTGCGACGCCCTTCTCCTCGACGACATCTCGGTGTCGGAAACCAAGCCCTACATGGAAGTGGGGGAGCGTGACGCCAGGATCGGTCACGAGGCGACGGTGTCGAAGGTGGGCGACGACCAGCTCTTCTACCTGATGAGCCGTGGGCTGTCCGAGACCCAGGCCATGGGCATGATCGTGAACGGGTTCATCGAGCCGATCACCCGGACACTCCCGATGGAGTACGCCGTCGAGTGGAGCCGGCTGATCGAGCTGCAGATGGAGGGCTCCGTCGGCTGAGTCGTCCACTCGGGGCGCGCCGACGTATCTGCCCGGGTACGCATGACCGTCCGGGTGGGACAGAATGGTCATCGAGCTGACGGAGGGGGTCCCCATTGCCGATGCGTGAAGAGTGCAAGCACTTCCAGAGCCGGACCTACGACTCCGGTGAGGTGGCCCGGTTCTGCGTGCTCGATCTGGCCCCCGAGGCTCCGTGGAAGTGCCCCGACAACTGTCCTTCCTACTCGCCGCGTCTGGCCGATGTCGGCTGGTCCCACGGTTCGCTCATCGAGCCGGCCATCGAGCCCATGCCCGACGTCCCCGGCGAGGACGCGGCGTCGCTGCTGGGTCAGGCCGAGGACATCATCAACGCCGTGGCGCCCGACGTCCTGGCCGATGTGCGCAAGGAGGACGAGCGGAGCGGTCGCAAGTGGTGGCGCCGCAAGCGCTGAGCCGCCGCCCGCCGGCCGCCGGTAGGGCCCGTCCCTAGGAGCCGGTGAAGTTGGGTGGTCGCTTCTCCACGAAGGCGGTCATCGCCTCGGTGAGGTCGTCCGAAGCCAGGAAGGCCGCGTTCCAGGTCGCCACGTAGTCGAGACCCTCCGCCACCGTCCGGTCCTGACAGGCCGCCAGCACGGACTTCGTCCCCTGGACGGCGAGCGGCGGGTTGGCGGCGATCTCCGCGGCCATGGCCCGGGCGTCGGCCACGACCGAAACCGGGTCCGCGCTCACGTGGTTGACCAGGCCGATGGCCTCCGCCCGCGCCGCGGTGATGTCCTTGCCGGTGAAGGCGAGCTCGGCCACGTGGCCCTGGCCGATGATCGCCGGGAGGCGCTGGAGGCTGCCGATGTCGGCCACGATGGCCACCTTGGTCTCCCGGACCGAGAATTGGGCGTCCGCGCTGGCCAGGCGGATGTCACACGCGGCGATGAGGTCGACGCCACCGCCGATGCAGTACCCCTGAACGGCGGCGATCACCGGGAGCGGGCAGTCGGCCACCGCCGTCACCGAGGCCTGCAGCCGGGTGATCTCGCGGCGCGACCTCCACGCCCGGGCCGCGGTGGAGGACCGGGTGCCGCCGGCCGACTCCGGCGGGGAGGTCAGGCCGGCCATGGCCACGAGGTCGAGGCCGACCGAGAAGTGGGGGCCGCGGGCGGCGATCACGACGACCCGCACCATCGGATCTGCCCCGAGCGCGGCCATGGCCACGGGGAGATCGTCCCAGAAGGCCGGGCCCATGGCGTTGCGCTTCTCGGGCCGGTCGAGCCACAGCGTGGCCACGTGGTCGTCGACCTCGATGGCGAACACCTCGGAGCTGAACGATGCGATGGTGGGAGCGGTCATGGTTGCCCAGCGTAGGGCGCCGATCGGGGCCGGAGGCGCCGAGTGGGACCCCACAGGACCCGGCGGCCGAGGGGTGGCGGACCGGTAGTATGGCCAGCGAGGCTCGTCGATCGGGCCTCGATCCGCGAGAGGTCCTGATTCTGCCCACCTTCACACCTGAGAACGCCGGCGGCCTGCCGGGCGACCCCTGGCTGACCCGACGTCGAATAGCTGCGGCCGAGGCCTTCACCTCGTCGCCGCTCCCGACCGAGAAGGACGAGGTCTGGCGGTACAGCCGGATCGACCAACTCGACCTCGACCGGTTCCGTCCGGCGGGAACTGTCGCCGGCCCGGACGCCACGGCCCCCTCCGAGCGGATCCACGCCCTGGTCAGTAGCCTCGGGCCGCGGAGCGGGCTGGTGGTCACCATCGACGGCGTACTGGCCACGCTGGCCTCGACCGTCGGGGACGACCTGGTCTCCATCGGTCGGGTGACCGATCATGCCGAGGGCGAGTCGCTGCTCGGTACGGTCCTGGGCGACCCCCACGACTTCCCCCTCCTGAATGACGCCTTCGCCGTCGATCCCGTCGTGGTCGACGTCCGACCCGGTGCCACCGTGGCCGACCCGGTCGTGATCGTCCACGTGATGTCCGGCGCGGGCGGCACCGCCGTCTTCCCTCGCACCGTGGTCCGTGCCGGTGAAGGCACCTCGGCCGGCGTCATCGAACTCGTGGTCGACGCCGACACCGGACTCCTGGCCGATGGGCACACCGCATGGACCTCGGGCGACGAGGCCCCCGCGGACCGGCTGGTCGTCCCGGTGACCGAGCTCCAGGTCCACGACGGGGCCTCACTCGCCTATGTGTCGATCCAGTCGCTCGGTCCCGCGACCTGGCAGATCGCCCACCAGGCGAGCACCATCGGCGCCCACGCCGTCCTGTCGAGCTACGCCGTGGCCCTCGGCGGCGGCTATGCCCGACTGCGCACCGACTCGGCACTGGTGGGGGAGTCCGGGGCCAGCCGACTGCGGGCGGCGTTCATCGGCCGCCACGAACAGATGCTCGACTTCCGTACCCTCCAGGACCACAAGGCACCGCGCACCACCAGCGACCTGTTGTTCATGGGGGCCGTGGCCGAGACCTCCCACTCGGTGTACAGCGGCCTGATCCGGGTCCGCCGTGGTGCGATCAAGACCGACGCCATGCAGACCAATCACAATCTGGTG
>Ga0302314_10006692_pt1 | contig 20816 bp, 15 predicted proteins | sample III_Palsa_N2_3_FD_200533 | JGI IMG/M metagenome (GOLD analysis project Ga0302314, IMG submission 200533) | Peat permafrost microbial communities from Stordalen Mire near Abisko, Sweden - III_Palsa_N2_3 | ecosystem: Environmental > Terrestrial > Soil > Palsa > Peat permafrost | place: Sweden... | reverse complement strand
AGCGGCGATGGCGGCTACATACCGCTGTCCGACGCGGCCGGACGCGTCGACGCGGTGGGGGCCGATGTACAGCGCTGGAAAATCGGGGACCGGGTGGCGGTCAACTTCTTTCCAACCTGGACGGACGGGCCGTTTAAGCAAAGTTACTTACGCACCATTCTGGGCAGCGAGAGTGCCGACGGCGTACTGGCCGAATATACCGTCCAGCCGCAAGAATCGCTGGTGTCTTTGCCCGAGCATTTGACGATGGAGGAAGCCGCGACGCTGCCGTGCGCCGGCGTCACGGCTTGGCGAGCACTGGTCGATCGAGGCAACATCTCCCGAGGCGATACGGTGCTGGCTCAGGGCACCGGCGGGGTCGCCCTGTTCGGCCTGCAGCTGGCAGTCTCGATGGGCGCGCGCGTCATCGTCCTCTCGTCCTCGGAAGCGAAGCTCGAGCGTGCCCGAGCCCTCGGGGCCTCGATCCTGATCAACTATCGGGAAAGACCCGACTGGGATAAGGCCGTTATGGAGCACACCGGCGGCGCCGGTGCAAATCTGGTCTTGGAGTTGGGTGGCCCGACGACGCTCGAACGATCGATTCGTTCGGTCAGCGCCGGCGGAACCATCGCGCTGATCGGTGCTCTCGGCGGCTCCGGTTCGCCAGCTTCTCTCGGGCGTATCCACGCAGCCAATGCCGGGATCCTCGGCTTGACGGTCGGATCGGTTCAGCATTTCGACGCGCTGAACGCGCATGTATCGGAACATCGGATAAGGCCCGTCATCGATCGTGTGTTCGGGTTCGATGAGGTCCCCGCCGCCTATGAACATCTCCGGAGTGGTACCCATTTCGGCAAGGTCGTGGTGCGGGTGGCGTAAGCCGCGCAGGCCGGCGTCGAAGCACACCGAACATCGACTGTTTTCGAGGTTTTCATGCGATTTACTCGCTTTCTGGCAGTCCTCTCGGGGATCTTTCTGTTCGCCGTGACGGCCGATGCCGCGCAAGTGCTTCGACGGCCGGTCAGCTCCGAACCGGACTCACTCGACCCGCAAAAGACGACGAGCGCCGATCCGATCGCAATAGATCAGGATCTGTTCGTTGGGCTGGCCGTGCTGGACAAGGACGAAAAGCCCGTGCCCGGCGCCGCCCAAGGCTGGGACGTGTCCGCGGACCGGCGGATTTGGACATTCCACCTCCGTCCTGACGCAAAATGGTCGAACGGCGATCCGGTCACGTCGGCGGACTTCCTGTACAGCTTTCGCCGCTTAGTCGATCCGGCGACCGGCGCCTCCAGCTCCGTGGCGCTTAGCCAGGTCGTCGGCTACGACACGATCATCTCCGGCCAAGAAAAGGACCTGTCGAAGTTGGGCGTCGAAGCCCCGGACCCTTTGACGCTCAGGATCACTCTGAGCGAACCGCGGGTTGCCTTTCCGCTCCTTCTCACCGATTGGTCGCTTTTGCCGCTGCATCGCGCCAGCATTGAACAATGGGGTCGCGCCTGGACACAGCCGGGCCATCTCGTCTCGAACGGACCCTATACTCTGGTGAGCTGGACCCCGCAGTCCGAGATCGTCCTGAAAAAGAACCCGCTGTTCTACGATGCCGATGCCATCAAGATCGATGAGGTTCACTGGCTGAACGTCGAGGACACCGCCAGCGGACTCCGTCGATTCCGAGCGGGCGAGCTCGACTGGATCGGCCTCGGGCGCAACGATATCGAGTGGGCGAAGCGAAATTTGCCCGACCAGTACCATTTCGCGCCAGCAAACCAATTGACGTTCATGCCGATCAACATGACGAAAGGTCCCCTCGCCCAGGACGTTCGGCTGCGTGAGGCTCTCAACCTCGCGATCGACCGCGACGTGCTTGTGGGCAAAATCGACCCGCGCGGCGAGCGGGCTGCCTATGGTCTGCTGCCGCCCGTCATCAGCGACTACACGGCGCAGCCCATGAGCTTCATCGCCGAAAGCCACGCGGAGCGCTTGGAAAAGGCGAAGGCGCTCATGGCGGCTGCGGGATTCGGCCCTGATCATCCGTTGACCATCACCGTTAATTATTCGGGCAACGACACCAATCGCCAGTTGCTCCTGGCCATCGGTGCGATGTGGAAACCGATCGGCGTCGATCTAAAGCTGGACGGTATGGAATTCCAAATATTGATGAGCAGCGTCAATCAGCGCAATTACGAAATTGCCATCCTGACCGAAGCCCCCAGCTACAACGATTATGAGTATGCGCTGGGTGGCTTCAGAAGCGACGCAGGCCTGTTCAACGTCACGGGATATGCGAGCGACAAGTTCGATGCCTTCTTCAAGCGCGGCAGCGTCGCGACCGATGTCGCGGTCCGCCGGGATTTCATGCAGCGAGCCGAACGAACGCTGACCGGGGATTTCCCCTTCATTCCCCTGGAATTCGGCGTGCTCAACCGCGTCATCAATCCGAGACTTCGGGGACCCGTTGCCACACAATCCTATCCGCAAACCCGGCTCCTTTCGTTCGAACCGTGAGTTCGCGGGGGCAGGGAGATGGCATTCAGGGTGCGTATCTTGCCCGTGGCCTCACCACATCCCCGCACCCTTTGTTCCAGAACGTGAGCAATCTGGTCCGCCGCCCGACTGGTACGGAGGGCGGCTGGGTTCATGCGTGCGTGACCGATATCCGCTTGGGGGCAAATTCAGCCGAATTGTCGATCGGCGACCAACCGTATTTCGAACCAAGGAGTTCTCACGAGCATGTCCGCATCCATCCAGAACAGGGGCCTTTTTTTCAAAGGCCTAGGCCCCGTCGCAATCGTCCTCGCGTTCGCCGTTTCAGCGTGCGCCGCGGAACAACCTCCGACCTACATCGGGACTCACCTGACCACCGATCAAGACCGTCAGGCCATCCTGGATGTGCTCAACACCTACACCCGAGCCGTCAACACCGGCGACCAGGCCCTGTTTGAGTCGCAACTGCTCGACCAGAAAATTCCCTTCTTCGGCCTGGGCGGCACGTTGCCGCCGTCGTTCGAGCCGCGCTTGGCGAGCGTACAGGATTACGCCAGCTTCAAGCGGGGGTTCCCCAAGAGCGGCCAGGGAGTCAATCAGCGGTTCTACAACATTCATATCGAACAGGATGGCGACTTGGCCCAGGCCTCGTTGAACTTCGAGAATGCCCCAGTCGACGATAGCGGGGCTAACGGCTGGAAGACGATCCAGTTGCTCAAGGTCGCCGGTCACTGGAAAATCGCCAGTGAGTTCTACACCGTTTATGACGGGAAGGCCCCCGGCTGATCGAGCGAACCAGACAGTCACCGGATACGCCGAACGGTCCGGGAATAACCGAGCAGGTGACTGGCGCTGCAGGCGATCGGCCTGAGATGCCCCTGATCCAGGGGACGTAGCCCGCGTCAGCACGTCATCGGTCATTCGAAGGGCGGCCATCCGACTACGATGCCGCTAGGCATCACAACCGCGCGCCTATTCGACGGTGACGCTTTTCGCCAGGTTGCGCGGCTGGTCGACGTCGGTGCCCTTGTGGACGGCGGTGTAATAGGCCAGCAGCTGCAGCGGCACCGCATAGAGGATCGGCGCCACGAACGGGTCGCAATCGGGCAGGCGGATGGTGGCGAGCGTGCGGCCGGGGAACGAGGCGATGCCGGCCGCGTCCGACATCATGATGACCTTGCCGCCGCGTGCCAGCACTTCCTGCACGTTCGACGCGGTCTTCTCGAACAGCTCGTCATGGGGGGCGACGACGATGATCGGCATCTGATCGTCGATCAGCGCGATCGGGCCATGCTTCATCTCGCCGGCGGCGTACCCCTCCGCGTGGATGTAGCTGAGTTCCTTCAGCTTCAGCGCCCCTTCGAGCGCCAGCGGATAGGCGGTGCCGCGGCCCAGATAGAGCACGTCGCGCGCCTCGATCAGCGATTTGCCAAGCAGCTCGATCGCCCCCTCGTCCGCCAGCACCTCGGCAATGCGCGACGGCACCTCGCTCAAGGCGGTTGCCAGTTCCGCCTCGCGCAGCGCATCGATCTTGCCACGCGCGCGCGCCATCGCGATGGCGAGGCAGGCGAGCACGGCCAGCTGTGCGGTAAAGGCTTTGGTCGAGGCCACGCCGATCTCGGGCCCGCACAGGGTCTGCAGCATGACGTCGGCTTCGCGCGCCATCGAGCTTTCGGGCTGGTTGACCAGCACCGCGATATGTTGGCCCCGGCTTTTGGCATAGCGCAGCGCCGCCAGCGTGTCCGCCGTCTCGCCCGATTGCGAGATGAACAGCGCCAGCCCGCCCGCCGGCATGTCGGCGGCGCGGTAGCGGAATTCGCTGGCGATATCGACCTCGACCGGCATGCGCGCCAGCTTCTCGAACCAGTATTTGGCGACCAGAGCCGAATGGAACGAGGTGCCGCAGGCGACGATGGTGACGCGCGAAATCTTGGCCAGATCGAATGGCATGTCCTGCAGTATCACCGTCCGGCTGGTCGGGTTGACGAAGGCCGACAGCGTGTCGCCGATCACCGCCGGCTGCTCGCAGATTTCCTTGTGCATGAAATGGCGATGATTGCCCTTGCCGATCATGGCGCCCGAGAGGGCGGTGAGCTTGATCGGCCGATCGACCGGGCGGTCCTCGGCATCATAGACCTGGGCACCGGTCGGCGAGAGCACCGCCCAGTCGCCTTCGTCGAGATAGCAGATGCGCTGGGTCAGGGGCGCCAGCGCCAGCGCGTCCGAACCGACATACATCTCGCCGTCGCCATAGCCGACCGCGACCGGCGAGCCGCGCCGGGCGCAGATCAGCAGTTCGGGATAGCCCGCGAACACGATGGCGACGGCGAAGGCGCCATGGAGCCGGCGCAGGGTGCGCGCGACGGCTTGTGGAGGCGTCGCCCCATTTTCCATCTCGCGCGTCAGCAGCATGGCGACCGCTTCGGTGTCGGTGTCGCTGGTGAAGACATAGCCGGCGGCAGTCAGTTCGGCGCGGAGTTCCGCGAAATTCTCGATGATGCCGTTGTGGACGATGGCGACCCGGTCGGTCGCGATCGGGTGGGCATTGCGTTCGACCGGCGCGCCATGGGTCGCCCAGCGGGTATGGCCGATGCCGGTGGTGCCGGCGATCGGGTCGGTCGCCAGCAGGTCGGCCAGCTTGTTGAGCTTGCCCTCGGCCCGGCGACGCACGATGCGGCCGTCGACCAGGGTGGCGATTCCGGCCGAATCATAGCCGCGATATTCCAGCCGCCGAAGTCCTTCGAGCACCAGGGGGGCGGCCTCGCCGCGTCCGATCGTCCCGATAATGCCGCACATTTGCTGATCCTTTTCGAACTTACTTCTTGTGCTTGGCGCGTTGCGCCGCCCTGAATTCCGCCGCCCGTCCGGGCTTGTCGACCTGGCGTGCCCGACCGATGGCGATGGCATCGGCGGCAACGTCGCTGGTCACCACGCTGCCCGCCGCGGTCATGGCGCCATCGCCGATCTTGACCGGTGCCACCAGCGACGAGTTGGAACCGATGAAGGCGCGCTCGCCGATCTCGGTCCGGTATTTGCCGAACCCGTCGTAATTCACCGTGATCGTGCCGGCGCCGATGTTGCTGCCGGCACCCACCGTCACGTCGCCCAGATATGTGAGATGATTGGCTTTGGCGCCGCGACCGATCTGGGCGTTCTTCAGCTCGACGAAATTGCCGACATGGACATCCTCGGCCAGCACGCTGCCAGGCCGGAGCCTGGCGAACGGGCCGATGATCGCCCCCGCCCCGATCTTGGCGCCCTCGATGTGACTGAAGGATTTGATTTGGACCCGGTCGCCGACCGTGACGCCGGCGCCGAAGATCACGTTCGGGCCGATGACCACGTCGCGGCCCAAGACAGTGTCGGCAGCCAGAAACACGCTCGACGGATCGGTGAGCGTGGCGCCGCCGGCCATGGCGGCCATGCGCAGGCGCTGCTGCACGATCGCCTCGGCCGCGGCCAGGCCGGCGCGCGAATCGACGCCCAGCAGCTCCTCGGCCGACGCCTCGATCACGCGCGCGATCCGCCCGTCGCCGCGCGCCAGCCCGACGATGTCGGTCAGGTAGAACTCGCCCTTGCTGTTGTCGTCCTTGATCCGGCCGATCAGGTCGAACAGCGCGCCGCCGTCGATCACCATGACGCCCGAATTGCACAGATCGAGCCTCAGGACCTCCGGCACCGCCTCGGCTGCCTCGACGATGGCGTCGAGATTGCCGGCGGCATCCAGCACCAGGCGGCCATAGGAATTGGGCGGGGCGACGCGCATGCCGAGCACGACCACGGCGGCATCGGTGCGCCGCCGTTCCTCGACCATGCGGCCCAAAGTCTCGGCCGTGATCAGCGGCGTGTCGCCATAGACGACCAGCACGTCCTCGAACGGGGTCACGCCGAAGGCGGCACGGGCGCAGCCGACGGCATGGCCGGTGCCGCGCTGGTCCAGCTGGTGGGCCACCGCATGGGGTGCCGCCGCCGCCTCGACCAGCGGCATGTTCGGACCGGCGACGACGACGACATGATCGGGCACGAGGCGTGCGCAGGTGTCGATCACATGGCGCAGCATCGGCTTGCCGGCGATTTCGTGCATGACCTTCGGCAGGTCCGACTTCATCCTTGTGCCCTTGCCGGCAGCGAGGATGACGACCGCAAGTCGCTTCATGAGCCCTTTTCCCTATTCGTCGGCCGGAAATGTGTCATTTAGATCGGCACGGTGGCGAAACAAATTTTGTGAATCGACATGACGAAGCAACTGGTGCTGTTCGACCTCGACGGCACGCTGATCGACAGTGCCGGCGATCTGCGCGCCGCACTCAACAAGATGCTGGCGGCGTATGGCCGCGAGCCGCTGTCGCTGCCCGACGTGATCGGCATGATCGGCAACGGCGTGCCGACCCTGGTGAAACGCGGCCTCGCCGCCCGGCCGGGCGATGCGGTCGACCATGCCGATGCCGTGGCCAAGTTCAACGCCGCCTATGACGCCGCCCCCATGGATCTGACCTGCGTCTATCCGGGCGTGACCCAGACGCTCGACCGGCTCAAGGCCGCCGGCAGGACGATGGGCGTCTGCACCAACAAGCACGAGGATTCGGCGCGGCATATCCTGACCGAGCTGGGGTTGATGCCTTATTTCGCCCATCTGATCGCCGGCGACAGCCTGCCGTTCCGCAAGCCCGATCCGCGGGTCTTGACCGAAACCTGCCGGCGCCTGGACCTCACGGTCGCCGACGCCTGGATGATCGGCGACAGCGAGATCGATGCCGCGACCGCGGAAGGTGCCGGCATGGATTTCGTGCTGCTGACCTATGGCTATCATCATGGGCCGGTCGAGAATATCCCGGCCCGCCACCGGCTCGACCACTTCGCCGATCTGATCGACGTCTTGATCTGACCGGCCGGACGTCACGGCAACGCGACACCCAGCGGCCCGACAACCGCGCGCAGCAGGTGCCGGGCCTCGGTAAAGCTCAGGCGATCGATGGCGCCGGCGAGTGCCGCCACATCGACGCCCTGGGCCTCGAGCGCCGCCTTGACCGGGGCGAACTCGCGCCGGGCCGCGAGTGAATTGCGGCCGAGCAGGCCGTCCAGATCAAAGATCATGCGGTTAAGATCGGACGAGGCCGTGCCCGGCGCGGCACTGGCCGCCGCGGCCGGCGCCGGCGCGCTGCTGGCGACCGCCAGGCCACCGACGACCTCGGCCATGGCGGCCTCGAGCCGGGTCAGCAGCGGCTCCAGATCGGCGATCTCGCCCTTGCGCAATTGAGTTTCCACGGCCGACGCATCGGCCGCGAGCCGCATGGCCGACAGATTGCCGGCGACGCCCTTCAGCGTATGGGCATGACGGGTCGCTTCCTCGATCGCGCCATGGCCGAGCGCCAGGCGGATCGCCGTGACGGCACCGGCCTGCGACTTGCCGAATTCGGTCAGCAGACGGGTCAGCAGCGAACGATTGCCGCCCAACCGGGCCAGAGCCGCTTCGACATCGATGCCGGGTTGATCATCCATGAGCGTTATCTCGATTGAGGCCGTCGGTCGGGCCGCCGGCTTGGGGTCGTTGCGCGGCAGGTCGATCCAATGACGCAGCCGTACGATAAGATGGTCGGGATCGACCGGTTTTGGAATGTGATCGTTCATGCCGGCATCCAAACATTGCCGGCGCTCCTCTTCCAGCGCATGGGCCGTCATGGCGATGATCGGCAGATCATGCAGGCCGAGCTTGTTGCGGATCGCCTCGGTCGCTTGATAGCCGTCCATCTCGGGCATCTGAATATCCATCAGGACCGCGTCGAACGCCATGCCTGCAGCCAGGCGATCGACCGCCTCCTTGCCGCTGCGCGCGGTCCTGACCGTGGCGCCGGCCGCTTCCAGCAGCTCCTGCGCGATCATGCGGTTGACCTCGTTGTCGTCGACGACCAGGACATGGGCGCCGACCAGATCGATCTGGCCGGCACCGGCCGGCAGACGCGGTGGCGGCACCGGCGCCACGGCCGACGGCGCCTGCGAGCGGAACTGCGCGGTGAAGAAGAACCGGCTGCCGCTGCCGGGCGCACTTTCGACGCCGATGGCACCGCCCATGGATTCGACCAGATGCTTCGAGATGGTGAGGCCGAGGCCGGTGCCGCCGAAGCGGCGGCTGGTCGAGCTGTCGGCCTGGGAGAAGGCGCGAAACAGCTTGCCGGTCTGTTCCTCGCTGAGGCCGATACCGGTGTCGCTGACTGAAAAGCGCAGGTCGATCGGTCCCGTCCCCGGCAATTGCTCGGCCACGACCAGAATCCGGCCCTGGTCGGTGAATTTGATCGCGTTGCTGATCAGATTGGTCAGCACCTGGCCGAGGCGCAGCGGATCGCCGATCAGATGGCGCGGCAGATCCGGCTGGAACTCGAAATCGAGCGCCAGCCCCTTTTCGGCGGCACGCTTGGCGAACAGGTCGCCGACATGCTGCAGCGTCTCGCTGAGGTCGAACGGCACCTCCTCCAGCAGCAGCTTGCCGGCCTCGATCTTCGAGAAATCCAGGATGTCGTCGATGATGCGCAGCAGCGACCGGCCGGCGCGCTGGATCTTGGTCAAATGTTCGCGCTGATGCGGTCCCAGTTCCGATTTCAGCACCAGATGGGTCAGGCCCAGCACGGCGTTCATCGGCGTGCGGATTTCATGGCTCATATGGGCCAGGAACTCGCTCTTGGCCTGGGCGGCACTTTCGGCCCGGCGCCGCTCCCGCTCGCTCAAGGCCGCGAGTTCGCCCAACTCGCCGGCCTGCTGGGCCAACAGGTCGCGGCTCTGGCGCAGCTCCTGCTCGACATGGCGCGCGTTGGTCAGGTCATGCAGGATGACCAGATATTTCGAACCGGAGATGACCGCATAGGGCTCGGTCACCCGCTCGGTCCCATCGGCGCAGGTCAGCCAGCAAGTCGGCGGCTCGCCCGGCTTGCCGGCCTCGACCCGGGCCAGATAGCTCTCATAGAGCGCCGCCATCGAAACCCGCTCGGTCTGGTCGGCATAGGCCGGCGTCCACAGGTCGCCCTCGCGCTCGAAATCGCTGGCGCCATAGCCGTAGACTTCGGCGAAGCGCGGGTTGACGTATTGGATTTTCCGCTCGGGCCAGCTGCCGACGATCATCGGCAAGGGCGACGCTTCGATGAAGGCGCGCATCTGCGCTTCGCCGGAACGCAGGTCGCCCTCGGTCCGCTCGCGCGCCTCCAGCAAGCCATTGAAGCGATGCACCAGGTCGACGATTTCAGCCGGACCGGTTTCCGGCAGCCGCGTGTCGAGCCGCCCCTCAGTCGCGGCCTCGGTCGCGGCGATCAGCCGGCGCAGCGGCCGGACCAGGCGGCGCTGGCTGAAGAAGGCGAAGACGATGACGAACAGAACCATGGCCGCCACCAGACCGACGTCGATCCGCAACCGATGCCAGGCCGGCGCCAGGATCTGTTGGCGCGGCACGGTGACGACCGCGTACCAGCCCGGTCCGAAGATCGGCGCGAAGGCCGCGACCTCCAGATGACCATCCGGCCCCGGTCGCTCGATCCAGCCCGGGCCATCGGTGCCGGCGGCGTCCGTCAAGGCCTGCGCATCGACCCGCTTGCCGATCCATTCCGCCGGGTCGCTGTTGCGCGCCACCACGATGCCGGTCTGGTCGAGGATGGTCACGGTCGCTTCCGACGGCAGCACGCCATCGAGCTGCAGCGGCTGGAAATGCGACAGACGAATCGAGACGGCCAACACACCGATCAGCTTGCCGGCATCGGTCTGCACCGGCATCGCCGCCACGACGCACCAATCCTTGAGCGCCCCGTCGTACGTCGGTGCGCCCAGCAGGAATTTCCCCTGGGCCAGCTCCTTGTGGAACCAGTCTCGGTCGGCGAAATTGGCGCGAGGGCCGCCCGGTACGGCTGGAATGGTGCTGCAGATCAGATCGCCGTCGAGGCTGATCAGCCGGAGCATGATGAAGCTGGGCCGAAGGCGCGGCTCGGTCGTCAGCAGCGGATCACAATGATCGGGGTCCAGCGCCTGGATCGCTGGCCGCGTCACCGCACCGCCCAGGATGTCGCGCGTCTGCAGCGTGTCGTGCTGGACGCTGGCCGCGATCAGCCGGGCGAAACCGAGGGATTCCTCGCCGGCCGCGGCGATTTCCCGTCCGGTCGACAGATATTGCTCGTACCCGATGATCGCAACGAACGGCAGGACGATGGCGGCGACCAACCCGATCATCCGGGTCCCGATCGACCAATGCCTGCTCATCAACACTCCTTCATTCCACCAGGATGGCGTCGGCGCTTTGCGCTTGGCTCCATCCCACGCATCGGACGCGGCTTTCGGCGCCGCATGCCGATATGGACTGCAGGAACTAGGCCAGCGCGCGCTCCAGCACCCGGGCGACATGCAGCGCCTCGCGCTGGGCGCCATCGGCGATCTGATGGCGGCAGCTGGTGCCGTCGGCGACGATCAGCGCCTCGGCCGGCGCCTGGCGCACCGCCGGCAGCACCGACAGCTCGCCGATGCGCATCGACACCTCGAAATGTTCGGCCTCATAGCCGAAGGAGCCGGCCATGCCGCAGCAGGTCGCCTCGATCGTCTTCACCGTCAGATCCGGCACCAGGCCCAGCACGATCGCCACGTCGGGCACCAGGCCGAACGCCTTCTGATGGCAATGGCCATGCAGATAGGCCTCGGTGACACCGATCGATTTCAAAGGCAGCGTGAGCCGCCCGGCCTTTTGCTCGGCCGCGAGAAACTCTTCGAACAACAGCGCGTTTGCCGCCAAATCCGCGCCCTCGGCGCCGAGCATGACGGCGTATTCGTCGCGCAGGGTCAGCAGGCAGGACGGCTCCAGCCCGACGATCTTGGCGCCGCGCGCCACATAGGGCGCCAACGCCGCGATCAGTCGGCGCGCCTCGACGCGCGCCTCGTCGATCAGGCCGGCGGCGAGGAACGTCCGGCCGCAGCACAGCGGCCGCCCGGCGCGCGGCGGCTCGACCACCCGGTAGCCGGCCGCCAGCAGGACTCGTCGGGCCGCCCGCAAATTCTCCGGCTCGAAACTGCCATTGAACGTATCGGCCAGCAGCACGACCTCGGCACCCCCGCCTTCCGCCGCTTGCGGCTGCCACGCATCGCGGCGCCAAGCCGGCAATGCGCGGTAGCGCGATAAGCCGAGCAAGCGTTCGCCCAGCGCGCCCAATGCCGGAACGCGGTTACGCAGATTGAGAACCGAGGCAAAATGCCTTGCAATATGCGCGTAACGCGGCAGGTATGCGACCAGCCGTTGCCGTACCGACAACCCATGGCGGTTCTGCCAATGGTGTAGAAACTCCAGCTTCATGCGCGCCATGTCGACCCCGGTCGGGCACTCGCGCTTGCAGCCCTTGCAGCCGACGCACAGATCCATGGTCGATTTCATCGCGTCCGAGGTCAACGCGTCCGGCCCCAGCTGACCGGATAGCGCCAGGCGCAGGCTGTTGGCCCGGCCGCGCGTCACGTCCTTCTCGTCCTCGGTCGCGCGGAAGCTCGGGCACATCACGCCCGGATCGGACTTCCGGCAGGTGCCGTTGTTGTTGCACATCTCGACCGCGCTGAGGAAACCGCCCCAGTCCGACCAGTCGAGCGCGGTCTCGATCGGCAGCGCCTTATAATCGGGCTGGTAGCGCATCAGGCTGCGGTCGTCCATGCGCTCGGCCCGGACGATCTTGCCCGGATTGAACAGGCCGGTGGGATCGAACGCGTCCTTGACCCGCTCGAACGCGGCGACGATGCGCGGGCCGTACATGCGTTCGTGGAATTCCGAGCGCACCAGCCCGTCGCCATGCTCGCCGGAATGGGCGCCCTTGTATTCGCGCACGATGTCGAACGCCGCCTCGGCGATGCGGCGCATCTTGGCGACGTCGCCGCCGTCCTTCATGTTCAACACCGGGCGGACATGCAGGCAGCCGACCGAGGCATGGGCGTACCAGGTGCCCTCGACCCCGTTGCGGCCGAACAGGTCGGTCAGGCGCGAGGTGTAATCCGCCAGATCATCGAGCGGCACCGCGCAATCCTCGATGAAGGAGACCGGTTTGCCGTCGCCCTTCATCGACATCATGATGTTGAGCCCGGCCGAGCGCACCTCGGCGAGCTTGGCCTGGAACGCGGGATCGACCGCCGGCACGATCGCATTTGGATAGCCGAGGTCGCCCATCAGCTGGTCCAGATCGGCCATCTTCTTCAGCAGGGCCGCATGATCCTCGCCGGAGAATTCAACCAGCAGCAGCGCGTCCGGCTCGCCACGGACCGCGCGCTCGATCGTCGGCGCGAAAGCCGGGATCGCCCGCGCCAGCTCGATCATGGTGCGATCGACCAGCTCGACCGCCGACGGGCCCAGCGCCACGATGTGCCGGGTCGCGGCCATGGCGTCGTAGAAATGCGCGAAATGGCAGATCGCCTGGACCCGGTGCTTCGGCAACCGGTGCATCTTGAGCTGGATCTTGGTGAAGAAGCCCAGCGTGCCTTCCGATCCCACAAGCAGCTTCGCCGGGTTGCGCGGCGTCTGGCCCAGGGTCTCGATATTGTAACCGCCGACCTTGCGCAGCACGGTCGGGATGCGCGCCGCGATCTCGTCGGCTTCCTCGGTGTAGAGATCGCCCATGAAGCGGACCAGATCGGCATAGCGATCGGTGGCACCGGGCAGATTGCCCCCGGTCTCGGCAAAGCGCGCCTGGGTCCCGTCGGCCAGGACCGCGTCCACGGCCAGCACGTTATGGACCATGATGCCGTATTGGATCGACCGCGCGCCGCAGGAATTGTTGCCGGTCATGCCGCCGATGGTCGCGCGGTTGGCCGGCGAGACATCGATCGGGAAGCTGAAGCCCGAGGGCTTCAGGATCTTGTTCAGCCGATCCAGCACGATGCCCGGCTCGACCGTGACCGTGCCGGCCGCGGTATCGGTCTCCAGCACGCGGTTGAGATAGCGGCTGGTATCCAGCACCAGCGCGCGCCCGACCGTCTGGCCGCATTGCGAGGTGCCGGCGCCGCGCGGCAGCACCGGCACGCCCTCCTCGCGCGCGATCTCGATCGCGGCGGCGACGTCGGCAGCGGTGCGGGGGATGACCACGCCGATCGGTTCGATCTGATAGATGGAGGCATCGGTGGAGTAGCGGCCGCGGGTGAAGGGATCGAACTTCACCTCGCCCTCGAGCGCCGAGGCCAGGCGCCGCGCGAGCTTGGGATCGCCCGGTCGCACGTGCTCCATCCCCGCCATATCCCCCGCTCCATTTTGCATGCAATTCGAAAGGGTGGGCACGCTAACATCGTTCCTAGGGGAAGAACAGCCGAGGCGATTGCATGCAAGATTCCGGCGGCAACCCACACCCCGCCTGTGGCATCATGCGCGCCGGTTCGCATGGTTCGGGAGGCGCCCAGTCGATGTCAGGAACGTTCAAAGCCGTGGGCAGTGTCGGTCTGCTGCTGGTGCTGCAGGCCTGCGCGCCGGAGCCGCGCAGCGCCACCGATATCGATACCGGGCGGTTCGATATGGCGCTGGCCCAGCGCTACATGACCGGCGACGGCGTGCCGCGCGACGACGCGCGGGCGTTCTATCTGGTGTCGAACGCCTCGGTCGCCGGCGACATCGGCGCCAAGGAGCTGCTGGGACGGCTCTATGCCGAAGGCCGCGGCACGGCCCGCGACGACGAGCTGGCGACCAACCTGTTCCGGGCCGCGGTCGATGGCGGCAATGTGCCGGCGCTGACCGACCTCGGCCGGATGATCGAGACCGGCCGCGGCACCCCCGCCGATCCGGATTCCGCTCTGGATTATTACGAGCGCGGCATGGACGCGGGCGACCCGGAAGGCCGCCTGAATTATCAAAGATTGAAAAAGCTGCTGGATGCGCCGAAGCCCAAAACCGCGCCGGCCCCGGCGACTCCCACGATTACCAAGCAGGAGCTGAAACCACCGGCCTGATCCCCGGTTGTACGAATTATTTCGGGGGCAGCAATGCATTTAGCGCTGTTACGAACGCATACATTCGGATACATTCTGTTACATGGTTCGGCGGAAACGGGCCTGAGCGCGGCACGCACATTCACCAAATTCGCAAGCACCTTTGCTAGGGCAGCACGCACCTTCAGCTCATTTGAACGGCCGGGTCTATGACCCGGTCGTTCCTCTTTGTGCAACCCGCTACAGCTCCAGCAGCTCCTCGCGCAGCATGTTCTGCCGGCGGGCCACCACCTTGGTCAGCTGTTCGGCCCAGATGCCCGGCACCGTCTCGTTCAGGGTCTTCTGCACCTGGGTCAAGGCAGCCCATTCCTCGTTCAAGTCGCCGTGGGTCAGGTGGTGACGGCCTTCGACGCTGCGCAGGATGCGGACCCAGATCGCCTCGTAGGTCTGCGGCAGGCGATGGGACGCGAGTTCCACGGCGAGCCGGGCCGGCAACGGGTCCTTGCTTTCGGACACGCGCCCGGCCGAGATCTGGGCCAGCAGCACCAGCGCGGATTTGAGATCGGCCAGCCCGCCCAGCAGATCCTTCAGCAGGCTGGGCGCGTCGATCAGCCCGGCCATGAACTCGTCGATGATGTCGAGCGCCAGCGGCGACGGGCTGCCGGCCAATTGCTCGAGCAGCAGTTCGAGCTTGCCGTAGAGGCTGACGCCCTTCAAATGCGCCGACAGGCTGCGGAAGCACCAGAAGCGCAGATCGTCGGGTGTGACCCGGCTCTTCAAGCCATCGATCAGCGCGTTGATGCCGTCGGCGCCGAGCTTGGGCATGTTGCGCTCGGCCTGGGCCGCCTTGGCGCGCAGGCGGGCGCGATCGATCAGGCCGGTCAGGAACCTGTCGCGCTGCTTGACGTCGGCGCCGGTGGCGCCCGCCTCCTGCGCCCGCGCGGCCCGGCCGATCGCCGTGGTGATCGCCGCGTCCTGCTGGGTCACGATCTGCGAGGTGATTTCGAGCGTCACCAGCTCGATCGGCGTCGCCCCCATCTTGTCCAGGAGCGGACGCAGCATGGTGCTGATGATCTTGGCGGCCGGTCGCGCGAACAGGTCGTTCGGCGACTGGCACAGCGGCACCGGCCCCTGCACGTCCAGCACCGCCGTCTTGGTGCTGGTCGGCGGCGGCGGCGCCTGGCGGAACAGCACCTCGGCCTTGGTGACGAAGCCGTCGGCGCGCTCCCGCTCTCGGATGACCCGCACGGCGCTCACACCCGGCCGGCCCAGCACCAGGGACGCCGCCGTGTCGACCTCGCGCTCCAGCTTTTCGAAATCCGACCGGTCGAACGGCCGGCGCAACTCCTCGCGATGATCATCGATCACCTGCACGATCTGCCAGCGCTGATCGGCCAGCGCCATGATCTCGTACCTGAGCCGCCGTCCCTCGAAAAATTCAGCCATTGAACGCCCCATTCGTCCGGGTAATGTCCCGGAGTTTGAACCATACCGCGAGAGCGCGCTATCCTTTGGCGGCGGCAAATGGGTGGGGAACGATGGTCGAAGCGCGCCTGAAAACGGAAATCTGGGTCCAGGCCGCGGTGAAGCGCGCCAATATCGACGGCGGCATCGTCACTGTCGTGGCCAAGGGCGATCCGACCGCCGGCGCCGTGCTGGTCAAGATCAACCGCTTCGCCGACGGCTGCCAGGTGCTGGCCGAGACGCGCGACCCGGCCGGCGCCCGTGCCTGGTATGTGGGTACCGGTGCTGCGGCCGTCGACGAGCCGACCGCCGATGCCTATATCGAGCGGGCGCGCAAACGCGATCCGGACCTGTGGGTGGTCGAGGTCGAGGACCGGACCGGCCGGTTGCCGTTCGAGGGTAAAATACTGGCGATGTGACCCGCGCGTGCGGCATTGCTTCGGCCGAAGCCGGGTGGCTTAATCGCCCGCGGGAGAGAAAGTCCTCGAAGCCCGAAGGGCCGCGGACGTTCGACAGGGATCTAGCACCGCATGACCAATCAAGACCGGGCCCGCGCGATCGCCGTGGCACTCGCACTCTGCCTCGTGCCGCTGGCCCAGCCGGCGCATGCCGACGAGGACAGCACGCGCAGCAAGAACCAGCGGCTGATCCAGAGCTTCTCGCCCTACGAGCGGGCGATGTACGACAAGCAGCAAGGCAAACTGGCCGAAGCCATCGAGATCCTGGAGCCGATGGCGGCCCAGGGCCGCGGCTTCGAGCAGGCCCAATTGTCGCTGGGCCAGTGCTACATCGACTCCGCCGCCAAGCTGCCGCCGGACGCGGGCCACGACATGCTGGTCAAGGGCACCAAATGGATCCTGGTGGCGAGCGATGCCGGCTTTCCGTCGGCCCAGGTGCAGTTGATCCACATGATGCTCGACGGCGGCCGGTTCAAAGTCGAGCCCGCGGCCGCCGGCATGTGGTACCTGATCTGGAAGCGCAACCCGGCGCGGCTGCAGACCGGCGTCACCGAGCTGGACCCGACGACGCTGCATAAGCTGCAGACGACGCTGACGCCCGAAGACTGGAAAAGCGCCCAGGCCCAGGCGGACGCGGCAGCGGCACGCCAACCTTAAGCCTGCGCCAGCCTTAAGGCTTCGCCACCGTCTGCAGCAGCCCGACCCAGTCGCGCACGCGCGTCTCGCTGCTGCCGAACTCGAGCCAGCCGTAGCGCGGGCGGCTTTCGATGGCGAAGCTGGATTTGCCGCCGGGCAGATCGACGAACTCGATCGTCACGATATCCGGCAGGCGCAACAGCGCCGAATGCTGGACATAGGTGATCTTGCGCCGCTCGCCGTCGCCGGCCACCAGCTTGACCCGGCGCTGACGCGCCACGGTCTCGCTCCACAGATCGCGCAGCCGCTCCCATTCCATATCGAACACGGGCGAGACCGCGTTCGGCGGGCGGCTGCAATAATCCTGCGGGCACATCAGGAAGCGCCCGGGCTTCGCCTTGGCCGACAGATGGCCGAACTCGACGACCTCGCCATCGGCGACCCGGTCCTCGGCCTCGCGTCCCATGACGATCCGGGTGCCGAGCAGGCCGACGACGACCAGGCCGAGAACCACGAGCACGCCGCCGATTGTTTTTCTTTTCACGCTCTAGCCCTGGCCGAAGTTCCGAAACCCTCGCGCTCGACTCTTAGCGCACTGGCTGGCTCGTGTCAGGTTCCTCCGACGAGGATCAGGAATACCGGATCTGAATTGACCGGATTTTACCGAACGTTAAGCCAAACTTTGCCATCTTGGGCGGCCTCGCCCTTTTCCGGTCCCGGGAACCCTTGCATGAACGCGGCATCCGACGAGATGACCAACCCGGCCGCCTTCGCCTTTCTGGTCGAGCAGACCTCGCCGCTCGAGGCCGGTTCCGTCCAGATCGCCCATGACGGCACCATGAGCCGGCGCGACAAGGCCGAGCCGATCCGGTTCGGCTTCCAATTCGCCGGCCGCACCTTCGAAGCCGAGGCCCGGCCCCAGGACGGCAAGCTGCTGGTCGAATTCACCGCGTCGATCGGCGTGCTGCCCTATACGGTCCAGAACCGCACGTTGCGCGCCACGCTGCTGCGCGTGCTGGCGGGCTTGCGCGGCACCGGGCTCATCTGGGAATTGGGCGCGCATCAGCAACTGCGCGTCGGCGGCCGCACGCTGATGGACACGCCGGCGACCGCGACCCGCATCGTCGCCACCGTCGTCACCACCCTGCTGCCGGTCCGCGCCTATTTCGATCTGCTCGACGAAATCCTGAACCCACCGCCGGTCGAGGCCGAGCCCGGCACGGCGCTGGTGGCTGGATAGGCCCTACTTCGTCCGTCGCCGGAAAATCCCCAGCGCCACTTCGTCGAGCGTCGTCTGTTCCTGGGCATCGCGCTTCTTCTTCGCGCGTTCCTCGGCGGCTTCGGCCGCCAGTTCGAATTTCTTCAGCTCGGCGAAGGCGTCCTTCAGCGCGTCGCGCGCCTGTTCGATCTGGCCTTCGACCTCGGCGATCGATCGATGCAGCTTTTCGCGCCGTTCGATGACCTGCTCGATATAGCCGGCATAGGTCAGGCTCGCCTCGAAGGATTGGCTGGCGGCCTCGCGCTCGCGCAGGACCTCGGCCTCCAGGTCGGCCACGTCCTGGCGCAGCCGGTCGGCGAGCCGCATCAGCTCGCCCAATTGGCGCTGCGCCTCGTCGACGGTCCATTTATGCAGCCGGATCTGGCTTTGGAACGGCTTCACGCGTCGGCTCCGATCAGGATTTCGGCGAGGGCCGCATAGCCTTCCTCCAGGCTGGCGCGCTCGCGCTTACCTTGGGACAAGAACTTCTCGATCGCCGGATAATAGGCGATCGCCTGGTCGATCTTGGCGTCGCTGCCGCGACGATAGGCGCCCAGGCGAATGAGCTCGGCCATGTTCTCGTAGGTCGCGGCCAAGGTGCGGGCGCGGCGGACCAGATCGTTTTCCTCGTCCGAATTGCAGCCGGGCATGGTGCGCGAGATCGAGCGGGCAATGTCGATCGCCGGATAGCGGCCGCGCTCGGTAATGGCGCGATCGAGCACGATATGGCCATCGAGAATGCCGCGCACCGCGTCGGCGATCGGCTCGTTATGATCGTCGCCCTCGACCAGCACGGTAAACAGGCCGGTGATGCTGCCGGCACCCGTGCCGGGCCCGGCCCGTTCCAGCAGGCGCGGCAACTCGCCGAACACGGTCGGCGTATAGCCCTTGGACGCCGGCGGTTCACCGGCCGACAGGCCGATCTCGCGCTGGGCCATGGCAAAGCGGGTGACGCTGTCCATCAGGCACAGCACGTCCATGCCCTCGTCGCGGAAATATTCGGCGACCGACAGGGTGAGATAGGCCGCCTGCCGGCGCATCAGTGAGGATTCATCGGACGTGGCGACCACGACCACGCTGCGCGCCAGGCCCTCCTCGCCCAGATCGTCCTCGATGAATTCCTGAACCTCGCGACCGCGCTCGCCGATCAGCCCGATCACGCTGGCGTCGTTGGCGGTGTAGCGCGCCAGCATCGACAACAGCACGGACTTGCCGACGCCGGAGCCCGCAAAGATGCCCATGCGCTGGCCGCGGCAGCAGGTGAGGAAGGTATTGAGCGCGCGCACGCCCAGATCGACCTTGCCCTGGACCCGCTTGCGCTCGTGCGCCGGCGGCGGCTGGTTGCGCAGCGGATAGGCCTTGGGGCCGTGGGCGATCGGGCCCTTGCCGTCGATCGGTTCGCCCATGGCATTGACCACGCGGCCGAGCCAGCGGCGGTCGGGGAAGATGGCGGGCGGCATGGTCGCGACTTCGACCCGGTTGCCGAGCCCGATACCGGTCAGCGGACCGAACGGCATGACCAGCGTGCGGCCCTCGCGAAAGCCGATGACCTCGCATGGCAACGGCTTGCCGTCCTGGCCGATGATCAGGCAACGGCCGCCGATGGTCAGGCGTCGCTCGACGCCGCCGATCTCGACCAGCATGCCGAGAATGGCGGTCACCCGGCCCCAATAGCGATGGGCCGCGAGGCTTCCAACGGCCTGCGAGATCCCTTCGAGCAGCATCGCGGATCCGTGTTTCGTGAATGGGGATGGGGCAGCCTTGAGGCAAAAGCCGGGCAGCCGCAACGTGTGCAGAGGATGAGGGTTCTTGCTTAAGCAAGATTTAACACGAAACGCCGGCGCTGGCGCGACCGGCCCCCATCACAGCCCCTAGTAAATCTTTTCTTAACGTACGCGCCGCAATTTGTTAACGTTAACCAAGGTTACCTGGACCGAGGAGACCGCCATGCGGGTGCTGATCGTCGAAGATGATACCGCCACATCGGCTACCATCGAGCTCGTGCTTAAAGCCGAAGGCTTCATATGTGATACGACCGATTTGGGCGAAGACGGCCTGGAGATCGGCAAACTCTACGACTACGACATCATCATCCTCGATCTGATGCTGCCGGACATCGACGGCTATGAGGTGCTGCGCCGGCTGCGCGCGGCGCGCGTGCGCACGCCGATCCTGATCCTGTCGGGCTTGGGCGAGCTCGATCACAAGATCAAGGGCCTGGGCTTCGGCGCTGACGATTTCCTGACCAAGCCGTTCGACAAGCGCGAGCTGGTCGCCCGCATCCACGCCATCATCCGGCGCGCCAAGGGCCATTCGGAATCGATCATCCGCACCGGCCGCTTCACCGTCAACCTGGACACCCGCACGGTCGAGGTCGACGGCAAGCCGCTGCATCTGACCGGCAAGGAATACGGCATCCTGGAGCTGCTCTCGCTGCGCAAGGGCACGACGCTGACCAAGGAGATGTTCCTCAATCATCTCTACGGCGGCATGGATGAGCCGGAACTTAAGATCATCGACGTGTTCGTGTGCAAGCTGCGCAAGAAGATGTCGACCGCCACCTCCGGCGAAAACTATATCGAGACGGTGTGGGGCCGCGGCTATGTGCTGCGTGATCAGCCGACCGCTGA
>Ga0302314_10006691_pt1 | contig 20818 bp, 21 predicted proteins | sample III_Palsa_N2_3_FD_200533 | JGI IMG/M metagenome (GOLD analysis project Ga0302314, IMG submission 200533) | Peat permafrost microbial communities from Stordalen Mire near Abisko, Sweden - III_Palsa_N2_3 | ecosystem: Environmental > Terrestrial > Soil > Palsa > Peat permafrost | place: Sweden... | reverse complement strand
TTGCAGCGGCAGGCGCCGATGACGCCCAGCACCCGCGCGCCCTCCGGACTGATCGAGGCGTACTCGACCAGGTTCTTCATCGTCAGCTTGTCTTTGCGGAACTTCCGGATGGTCAGGGTGGGACCGTCCAGCGACAGCGGATAGGAGATCACATTGACCCGGCTGCCGTCCGGCAGGCGCGCGTCGCAGATCGGCGACGATTCGTCGACGCGCCGGCCGACCTGGCTGACGATCCGCTGGCAGATGTTCATCAGCTGGGCGTTGTCGCGGAAGCGCACATTGGTGAGCTGGGTCTTGCCGCCGACTTCGATGAAGACCCGGTTGGCGCCGTTGCACATGATGTCGGCGATCTCGTCGCGCGCCAGCAGCGGCTCCAGCGGGCCGTAGCCCAGCACGTCGTTGATGACGTCCTGCACCAGGTGGTCGGTCTCGGCGACCGACATCGAGACGTTCTTGATCGCCACCAGCTCGGCGACGATGTCGCGGATTTCCTCGGCCGCCGACGCCTGGTCCAGCTGGGCGAGCTGCGAGAGGTCGATGGTGTTGAGCAGGGCGTTGAAGATCGTCGTCTTGGTCTGGTGGTAGTACTCGCTCTGCTCCCGGACGATCTCCGTGGGGCCCTGGGCGGCCTGCAGCTGCTGGAACCCGGGCGTCGCCTTGGGCGCCGGGCGCGGGCCGGAGCTCCCGCCCGAGGTTGGCTCGTTCTCCACCTTTTGCGGGCGCGTGGCGATAGGCGGCGCGCCCGCGGCGGCCGGCGGCGGCGCCTGCCTGGCGGCGGGCGACGGGGAGGTCTGGTCGGTGGCGCGCTTCCCGAACAAGCTTCTGACCTACCTTTTGAGCAGACGGTCGAGGAATGAGGGTGGCCGCGGGGCGGGCTCTTCGCCGGTTTCGCGTCGGCTGATCATCCGGGCGAGGGCGTCGAGGCTTTCGGACTGTTTCGACTTCGGGCCGACTTCGGCGATCATCTGGCCGTTGTTGGCGGCCTGGCCGAAGAGCTTGGCGTCGAAGCCGATCGCCAGGCAGGGCGCGAGACCCAGGGCGTCGCCGAAATCCTTGAACGGGATCTCGGGCCGGCCCGGCACGCCGACCTTGTTCAGGACCACGCGCGGCGGGGCGTCGTTGGGCCGGGCGGCGCGGATCAGGTCGACGATATTCTTGGCGTTGCGCAGCGAGGCGAGATCCGGCTCGGCGACCACGATCACGTCGTCGGAGGTGACCAGCATGCGCCGCTTCCACGGCGTCCAGGCGTGCGGCAGATCGAGCACCACATAGGGCGTCGAGCCGCGGATCTTCTGCGCCACTTCCTCATAGGTCTCGGTGGCGATGTCGAAATCACGCTCGAGGCTGGCGGGGGCGGCGAACAGCGACAGGTGATCGCCGCAGCGCGCCATCATCCGTTCCATCAGCACCGGATCGAGCCGGTCCGGCTGGGAGAGGGCGTCGGCGATGCCGTGCAGCGGATCCTGGTTGAAGTCGAGCCCGGCCGTGCCGAAGGCGAGGTCGAGGTCGACGAGCACCGTATTGGCGCCCATCCGCTCGGAGATCAGGTGGGCAATGTTGTGGGCCAGGGTCGAGGCGCCGGCGCCGCCCTTGGCGCCGCAGAACGAGATCTGGCGGCCGACGAACGGTTGCGCCGGGTCGGCGTAGAGGGCGGTGATGGCGGCGATCAGCTGCAGCGGACCCAGCGGCGGCACCAGATATTCGCTGACGCCGCGGCGCATCAGCTCGCGGTAAAGGCTGATGTCGTTGGCGGCCCCGACGACCAACACCTTGGTGCCCGGATCGCAGACCTCGGCGAGACGGTCGAGGTAGGCCAGCAGTTGCGGCGCCGGATCGAGGCTCTCGACCAGGATCAGGGAAGGCGTCGGTTGGTTCTGATAGAAGTTGACCGCCTCGGCGAGGCCGCCCTGGTGCACCACGGTCTTGGCGCGCTCCATGCGGCGGTCGGTGCTGGCCTTGTGGATCAGTTCGCCCATCTCCGGGCGGGCCCAGAAGACGTGAATGGTGATGCGCGGCACCGTGTGCTCGCCGAGCGCCGCCTCGGCGCTGGCCAGCATCTCGGCGATCGGGTTCGGCGCCGGTGAAGGCGCGCGGAGCGCATCGTCCTCACCCAGTGCGCGCGGCGCGGAGAGCCCAGCGAACGGATCGGCGGCCGGCGTCGGCGCCGCGCCGTCGGGCGTGCTGTCGAACTCCGTCTCGGCGTCGAAGTCGAGATCGAAGGGATCGGGGGTTTCGGCTGTCTGAGGGCTCATCGGATTATTGTCCCACGCTGCTCGAAACAGCGCCGTTGGCCTGGGCGTCCTTGGTAGACGACGTGTTGGCGCCCGTGCGGTACTTGTCGATCACCGACTGCCGGCGTGTGGCGTCCGACGCCGTCACGGTGCGCGGATGCAGGAGATCGGCGGGATCGGCGACCTGGGCCGCGATGTTCGCGGTGATCGAGCAGCCGAATTCTTTATAGACCTCGTTGTCGTTCAGAACATTGCCGAGGTTGCCCCACTGCTGGCCGCACAGAGGACCCTTGGCCTCGTAGCGCAGGAAGCCGACCAAGACCGGCGCCGAGGCGTCGGCGGCCGCGTCGTAACCGACGATGCTCACTTGATCGGACGGCACGCCCTGGGCGATCAGCCAGTCGCGCGCGCCGGTGGCGGTGCGGTAGACAGCGGCAGGATTGGGGCCGTGCGACGGCGCCTTCACCGTGATCGGTGCGCGGTCGGCGTCGTTCCAGCGCACGATGAAGTCGCGTAGCGCGTCCACCTGCGTCGGCGACAGCCCGTCGAGGTGGGCGCCGAGCTTCAGCTCCAGCGGCGCCGGCTTCACCTCGATCGGGTAGCGCTCCGAGGGCGTTATCGGCTGCTCGGCGGCGGTTTTGTGTGGGTGCGGGTCGCTCGCGCAGGCGCCGAGCGCCAGCAGACTGAGACCCGCGAGCCATAGCGATGCGCGCATGGGAGGACGCTCCTTCAACATGGGACGATCACTCGACGACATAGCCATAAGGACCTTGATAGGTTCTTCCCGTCGTCGCGTCGGGATCGTGCTTGTAGGATTTATTCAGCTTGCCGAGCAGGAGGGTGTCGATGTCGTTGGCGATCGTCAGGTGATCGATCGGCGTCTGCAGGTCGGACGGATTGCTCGGCTTGACCAAGTAGGGGGTCACGATGATCACGAGCTCGGTCTGCCCGGCCTGATAGTCCCGCGAGCGGAACAGGCTGCCGAGGATCGGAACGTCCATCGCGCCGGGGATTCCGGCCAGGTCTTGGGACGACTTGTCCTGCAGCAGGCCCGCGATCATCATCGCGCCGCCCGAGGGCAGCTCCACCGTCGTCTCGGCGCGCCGCACGGTGAGCGAGGGGACGACCAGCGTCGGTCCGCCGGTGCCGGTGGAAACGTTGAAGGAGCCCTGGTTGCTCAGTTCGGAGACCTCGGTGGAGAGCTTCAGCGAGATGCGCCCGCCCGAGAGCACGATCGGCGTGAAGCCGAGGCCGACGCCGAAGGGCTTGAAGTCCACCGACACCTGGCCGGTGGTGGTCTCGCTGGTGGGCACCGGGAACTCGCCGCCGACCAGGAATTTGGCCGCTTCACCCGAGACCGCCGTCAGGTTGGGCTCGGCGAGCGTCCGCACCAAGCCGACCTGTTCGAAGGCCTGGATGTTGGCGGCGCCCTGGTTGAGGCCGTTCGAGCCAGCGGTGGTCTGAGGCGTCGCAATGGACCCCGCGCCGCCATTGGTGCAGGCGGTGGGGCAGACTACCGGCAGGTCGTAGGCGCCGGTTCTCGGGTCCCAACCCTTGACCTCCGGCTGGCTGGTCGTGTTCACCGACGAACCGCCTGTCAGGCCGCCGAGCAGGGCGCCGTTCACGCCGTAGGTGGCCGCGGCGCCGAGTATGAACTGGGTCGAGCCGACCTCGCCGATCACCGCGTTCCAGTTGAAGCCGAGCTGCTTGATCACCGAGCGGTCGACCTCGAGGACGCGCACCTTCAGCATCACCTGGTCCTGGCCGGCGATGCTGAGCATGTTGATGACGCCGTCCTGCTTGACGACGACCGCCTTGGCGAGCTGCACGGCCTTGTCGGCGTCAGCCGCGTTGGCGACCGAGCCCGAGAGCACGATGCTGTCGTTGATCGCCTCGACCCGCACCTGCGAGCCGGGGAGGATGCGGTTGATGGTGTCGCCCAGGCCCGACGTGTTCTGCTCGACCCGGATGCTGAGGCCGAGGATGCGCCGTCCGGCGGCGTCGAAGAACATCGCGTCGGTGACGCCGCTCTTCATGCCCAGCACGAAGATGCGCCGCGGGGTGCGCAGCACCGCCTCGGCGACCGTGGGATTGCTCACCAGCACGTCGCGCGCGTCTACCGGCAGGTCGACCACCGCCGAGCGCCCCATGGGCAGCGAGAGCGATTGGTTGGCGCCGCCCGAGGCCATGTCGACCTTCACGACCGAGCCCATGTCGTCGCCGGCGCGGCTGGCGACGGGCAATGCCAAGGAGGCGACGGCGGCGAGGCCGGCGAGAATTTTGAGCAGGGCGGCTTTGCGGTTCATGGCGCGGACACCGTTTCGGCGGCGGAACCGCCTTTGAAGATGCGGATGGAGTGGCTGTCGTCGGAGCGGCCGGCGGTTGGGCCGCCCATGTCGGCGTAGGAACGCAGCGCCAGGGTGAGACCGCCCTGGCTGCGGGCGCGCGCCACCGAGCTGGCGCTTGGCTCGGGCACCTCAAGGGTGACGGTGGCGCCGAGCACCGACGCGCCGGTCTTGGGCTGGTCGGTGTGCTGATCGATGGCGAGAACAAGGACGTTGGAGAGCACGGTCTCGGTGATCATGCCGCTGGCGTTCTTGGCGGTGTCCGCGTGGGTGGAGAGCACGTCGATCCGGTCGCCGGGCTGGATGAAGCCGCCGGCGCCGCTCTCGACATTGATGGGAAGCGCCATGGCCCGCATGCCGCTCGGCAGGCGCACGGCCATGTAGCTGGAGTCGCCGGCGTGGATGATCATCTTGGCGGTGATCGGCTGGCCGGTGTAGATCGGCTCGCGAACGATGTCGCCGAACATGGCCTGCATCTTCGGGCCGCCGCCGCTGGCGATGTCGCCGACCGCGGTGCGGGCCTTGGAAAAGGTCGTCGCGGCGAGGCCCTCCGGGGCCGCGGCCGACTGGCCATCGGTGATGTAGGCGGCGTTGAGCGTCGCGGCGGGCCACGACTGCCAGCTCATGTTTTCGGCCGACAGGCGGTCGCCGACGGCGAGGTCGGTTTTGGCGACCAGCACCCGCGTCATCGGCGGCGGCGCGGCGGCGGCCACCGGCGCGGGCGCCGGCTTGGGCCTCGAGAACAGGCCATGGACGAATAGCGCCAGAACGACGGAGGCCACGAGGGCGACTGCGACGATGGCGATGCGTGCTGGGGTCATCTTTGGCTCCGCGCCTCCCCGGCGGCAGATCGGCTTGCAAAGGACCGGGCGCTCCTCGGAGCGACGGACCTGGGTGAATCAGCGGCCTTTCTGGCGCGATCCAAAGGTGGCGGGCGCATAGTTAACGCCTGCCTAAGGTCACGCTGGATTAGACCAGGGGATTTGCGGCGAACGCCGCGAGGGCTCCGATCGCGATAGCGACGCCATAGGGCGCGGACTCGCCCGGCGTCGCCAGACGCTTCGTCCACGTGGGCCCCGCCTCGGCGAATGGGCGCAGCCACGCCGAGCGCATCGCCACCAGAATCAGCGCCAGAGCGCCGCCCGCGAGGCCGGTATAGAGGGCGAAGGGCGCGAGGCCCCTGAGTCCGACCCAGAGCGCCGAGGCCGCCATCAGCTTGGCGTCGCCGCCTCCGATCCAGCCCATGGCGAACATGCCGGCCGCGAGCAGCAGCACGGCGAAGCCGACCGCGAAACTGATTCCCAGGCTCGTGAGCGGAACGTGGGCCACCAGCGCGGCCGGCACGAACGCCAGCGCCAGGGCGACCGAGATCCAGTTGGGAATCGTAAAGGAGGACAGGTCCTTCAGCGCCGCGACGATGACGAGGGTGGCGAAAAGTCCGAGGACGACGGTCTTGATGAGGTCAGCGGTCATGGCCATCGGCTTCCTGGGGTAAGTCGGCCTAGAATCGCCGCAAGGGAATGAACCAAAGGTTTCCCGTCCGACGCGCCGACGCCCAATCGGGCGAGGGAAACCGGGCTGGGAGCCGCGGGCGGATCGCCGCGGACCAGGAACGCGCTGGATGCGACAATTTGTCTCGCAACTTATGAGGCGGTTACACGCCGCACAGTTACTCCAGGTTAACTGGCGTGTGCGGTGTCGAAAACGACGAAGGGGCCGCGGCTGGCGCCGCGGCCCCTCCTGAAGACGTAGAGTCTTCGAATACGCTTAGTGAGCGACCGCGCTACCGGCGGTGGACAGGCTCGACTTGAGGTTCGTGCCCAGGGTGGTGACAGCCGCGATAATCACGACCGCGATGAGGGCGACGATCAGGCCGTACTCGATGGCCGTGGCGCCCGATTCGTCCTTCATGAGACGCGTAACGAACTTAGACATTGCTTGATCTCCTATGTGCAAGCCGATCAGGGATCAAGCCGGTCAGGCCTGCTCGCCCCTTGAGACCCGAGCAACATCGCCGACTGGCCTTAATTCGCAGTAAACGTGCAAGTACTTGCCGCGAATTTTCTATGGTTGCCAGAGATTCATGATTACAATCGATTAACCATGAAGAAACCGCGTCCACCCTGCGATACTCGCGCAACAGCGACAATGTTACTCCTGACGGGTCGTCGGGCTATGCTTTACGCAAACTTAGGTGGCGCACACTTAGCTTCCGGAGGCGCCCCCGATGGAAAGCCGTCTCCATGCTTTGGACCCTCATAGATCTCGCCGCCTTGTTCGTGGTCTTCGGCCTGCTGGCGCGGATCGCCCCCTGCAATCCGGGGCAGCGCGCCTTCGTCAGCCGCGAGCTCGCCGACAACGCCCTCTATTTCCTGTTCGACCTGCTGCTCTTCGGCGGACTGACGGGCCTCTTCATACGCGTGGGCGCGTCGCTGGCGTTCGGGCCGCACGCGGCCACAGTGACGGCGGCAATCTACGCCGGCTACGGCGCGGCGACGCGGCTGCCGCTGGCGCTCCAGGCGCTGCTGGTGCTCGTCGTGCTGGACTTCCTGCAATACTGGCTGCACCGGCTCTTCCATGGCCACACGCTGTGGCCGTTCCACGCGGTGCACCACAGCGCCGAGGAACTCGACTGGACCACGACCTTCCGGATACATCCGGTGAACTTCGCCATCTATAACGCCGGCGCGCTGGCGCTGGTGCAGCTGATCGGCTTCTCGCCGGCGGCCTTCCTGATCATCGGACCGTTCAACCTGGTGATCGGGCCGCTGGTGCACGCCAACCTGAATTGGACGTACGGGCCGTTCCGCTATGTGCTGGCGAGCCCGGTCTTTCACCGTTGGCACCATGTGAAGGACCCGGCGGTCCACAACCGCAATTTTTCGCCGACCTTCCCGATCTGGGACCTGATGTTCGGCACCTTTTACATGCCCAAGGGCGTGTTCCCGGCGGACTACGGCGTCGAGGGGGCGCCACAGCACTTCGTCGGCCAGATGATTTATCCGTTCCGAATCATCGCCAAGCGCCTGGGCTGGCCGCGCAAGGCGCCGGCCAGCGTGTCCGCGGTCTGAGGTCTTGGCCGCGGTCGATCCGAGCACGGCGGCCAGCGCCTGGCTGGCGCGCCTGCCGGAAACCCAGCGCCTGGCGGCCGACGCCTATACCGACGCGCGGCTGGTCGGCTGGATTGTCGGCGGCGTCCTCTTCGTCGCGGTCTGCTGGCTCCTGACGCGCAGTGGGCTGTTCGCGCGGCTGCGGCAGGCGCTTGAATCGCCCCGCCCGCGGCCCTGGCTCGCCGGCGCGGCGCTCGCGGGCGTGCTGGCGTTCGCGCTCGCCACGGCGAACGCGCTGGTCGTCGCGGTGACGGCGTGGCGCGGCGACGAGATCCTCGCGGCTGGCGGCGGCGCGCCGCGCGCCGCGGGCCTCGCCACGCATCTGACGTCCGCGGCGGCGTGGGTGGCGCCCACCGTAGCCGCGGCCGTGCTGCTGGTTCCCCCCCTGCTGTGGCTGATGCGGCGGCGCCCGAAGACATGGCCGATCTTCGCCGGCGCGGCCGTGGTCGCGGCGATCCTGACGGTGGGGTGGCTGCCCTATGCGCTGCCGGGGGGACCTTTGCCGGCGCCCGCGCCGCCCGGACCGGTGCGCGACGGGGTGATTCGCCTGATCGCCGAGACGGGCTTGCCGGCGCACGACGTCCTGCTCTCGCCCGATCCGGCGTTCGACGCCGATGTCACCGGCGGATTCGGCCATGCCCAGGTGGTGCTCGGACCGCGGCTGATGGCCGGACCGCCGGCCGAGGCGCGCGCCGACATCGGACACCTCATGGGCCACTACGCGCACAACGACATCCTGCTAGCCTGCCTCGTCTTCGGATTGGCGCTGTCCGGCGGCTTCTTCGCCATGCGGTTCCTGGGCGCGCCGCTCGCCCGATGGCTGGGCGCGCGTGACGTGCGGGCGCCGTTCGATCCCGAGGCGCTGCCGGCGATGGCCGTCATCGGCTTCGCGGCGTTGATCATCGCCGCCCTCGCGGCCAGCGCCTATCTGCGCTGGGCCAATGTGCGGGCCGACGCCTATTCCCTCGATCACGCCCGCGAGCCGGACGCCCTGGTCGCCGTGCTCGAGCGCGACTGGAACCACGACAGCGTCGATCCGACGTCGCTGGAGGCCGCGATCTTCTACACCCATCCGCCGCTGGAGAGCCGGCTGCGCCACGCCATGGACTGGAAGGCGGCCCACGGCGGCTGAAATAGGCCGCCATTCAGGCTTTATTGACCAATGCGGGAGACCCTCGGGGCATGCGCAAGATCGCCCTCTCGCTCGCCCTCGCCCTCGCCCCCGCCGCGGCGCTCGCCGCCAGCCTGGCCGTCCCGCTGGACCAGTCAGCGCTGGTGACCCTGTCAGCGCCGGCCCACAATATCGTCCTGGGCAATCCGTCCATCGCCGACGTCTCGGTGTCGGACGGGCGCCACCTGGTCGTCACCGGCAAGGGCAAGGGCGTCACGAACCTGATCGTCACCGATGCGGGCGGGCGCACAATCTTTGACCGCCAGATCGTTGTCGGCGCCGGTTCGGGCGACCGGGTGCTGCTGATCAACGGCGCCTCGCTGGTGCGATACTCCTGCACGCCGGGCTGCGAGCAGATGGGCGAGTCGGAAGCCGGCCCCGCGGGGGCCGGGCCCGCGCCGGCGGCGCCGGCCCAGCCGTCCATCACCTTCAGCGGCAGCATGCCGGCGGCGAATCCCGGCTATGGCGCGCCAAAACCGTCGCAGCCTTAAGTCAAGCTTAGGGCGCGACGTTTAGTCTCAGGTCGAGTTCGCCCGATCAGGACCCTTCGACCGATGTCGTCCGCCTCGTCCCCACTGCGTGCGTTCGTTCGCCGCCTGATGGGCGCGAGAGGCGGGGCCACGGCCGTCGAGATCGCCATGATCGGCTTGCCGTTCCTCGTGCTGATTTGCTCGATCGCCGAGCTGGGCATGATGTTCATGACCTCGACCACCATCGAGGCCGCCACCGAGGCCGCCGCGCGCCAGATCCGCACCGGCCAGCTGCAGGCCGGCTCGAACGACAGCGCGGCCGGCTTCAAGACCCTGGTCTGCAACGGCATGTCGTGGATCCCGGCGTCCAACTGCATGGCCAACATCAGCATCGACGTGCAGACCTACCCCACCTTCGCGGCCATGGCGGTCAATCCGCCGGTCGCCAATGGCGCCATCGACCAGTCGCAGCTCACCTTCAATCCGGGAAGCTCGTGCAGCATCGAGCTGGTGCAGGTCTTCTATCCCTATAGCCTGCTGACGCCGCTGCTGGAGCCGGGCCTGCCCAACCTCAATGGCAACCAGCGCCTGCTCACCACGGCGATGGCGTTCCGCAACGAGGATTGGCAGACCAACGGGGCGCTCTGCACATGAAGCCGCGAGAGCCCCCTCCACCCCTTCGGGGTCCCCCTCCCCCTCAGGGGGAGGAGATTCGATCGAGACTTCGCACCCATATTCTCCTCCCCCTCTGGGGGAAGGGGACCCCGAAGGGGTGGCGGGAGGGCCGCCACCTCGCAAACGACACGCGCGGCGTCGCCGCCGTCGAGTTCGCCTTGATCGTGCCGCTGCTGCTGGCGCTCTACTTCGGGGTCGTCGAGGTGACGCAAGCGGCGATGACCGAGCAGCGCGCCGCCCATACCGCCTCCGCCATCGCCGACCTCGTGGCGCAGGACTCCAGCATCACCAGCGCCCAGGTCACCGACATCTTCAGCGTCGGCGCCACGCTGATGTATCCCTATCCGACCGCCAGCCTGAAGATGCGCGTCTCCAGCCTCTCGGCCGACGCCAACGACAATGTCACCGTCGCCTGGAGCCAGGGCAGCGGAATGACGGCGCGGACCAAGGGCTCGGCGGTCACCGTGCCGACGAAAGTGATCAGCGCCGGCGGCAGCGCGATCATGGGCGAGAGCCAGTACACCTACACCTCGGTGTTCGGGCAGATCATGCCGCGGCCGGTGGTCTTCAACGAAGTCTACTATCTGCAACCCCGCGTCTCGACGACGGTGCCCTGCGCGGACTGCTGAGGCGGGCGCATGGCGAATCACATCGAAATCCAGGTGGTTCCGGAGGTCGCCAAGGCCGAGCTGCGCCGTATGCTCGACACCTATCTGGCTGAGCTGAGCGCGTTCGGCGAGGTGAACGCGCGCTACCCGTACTTCGACGCCTATTGGCGGGAGCCGGGGATTCGCTGGCCGTATTTCATTCGCGACGACGGCGCGGTGATCGGATTCGCCCTGGTGCGGCGCCTGGCCGAGACCGAAGTCCAGATGGCGGAGTTCTACGTCGTCCCGGCAGCGCGCGGCGAAAGAAGGGCCCTGGAAGCGGCGATTCGGGTGATGTCGGCCCATCCCGGCGGCTGGGAGCTGACGATCTTCGAGCGCAATCTGCGCGCCCAGCGCTTCTGGCCCAGGGCGATCTCAGCGGCGGGCGGCGTCGACCTGTCCAGAACCGAAGCCTGCGGCGACACCGTCTACAGGTTCAGCTTGCCCATGCCGCGCGCCTAGGTCCCGAACTCGCGGTTGCCGTTCCTGAGGAACAGCAGGCCGACGAAACCCACCGCAAGCAAGACCGTGATCATGGCGAAACCGCCCTGCTGGCTCTTGAACAGGTGGGTGCCGAGATTGACCATGAAGGGCGCCAGCCAAGAGGTCGCCGTGCCCGAGACCGCATAGGCGCCGAAGAAGGCCCCGGTCTGGTCGGCGGGGGTCAGCCGGGTCAGCAGGGTGCGGCTGGACGCGTAGTGGGCGGTGATGAAGGTGGCGTTGGAGAAGCCGATCAGGATGAAGATCCACTCCGGCAGGGTGCGGAAGAAGGGGCCGTTCCACATCGGCGCGTGGGCGGCCACGTCGTAGTGGACGAAGAAGATGCGGTCGGGCGCCATGCCGAGCAGGGCGATGATGCCGACGAGCGACATCAGGATCTCCATCTGCACCGCGCGGCGCGGGCCCAGAATTCCGTCGAAAAACCGCGCCAGCAAGCCCCCGAGCACCGCCAGCACGGTCAGGATGATGCCGATGATCAGCATCTCCAGCCCGCCCCAGTGCATCACCCCAGTGGCGTAGATGCCGAAGAAGACGAGCACCGCGGTCATGCCATCGACGTAGAAGCTGCGCGCCACCAGGAAGATCGCCGCATCGCGGTACTTTCCGACCGTGGTCAGCATCCGCCAGAGCGAACGCGCCCCTTCGGTGAAGGCCCGGGCCACCGCGACGCCCGAGCGGGGCGCGTCCGGCGTGAACAGCATGATCGGGATCGTGCCTATCAGCAGCAGCACCGCCGTCATCGGCCCCACCAGCCGTTCCGGCTCGTGCGCGGCCTGGCTGAGGCCGAACAGCGGCGTCTTCGGCACCCACGACCAGTCGGTGTGGCCGGGCAGCATGAAGCCCCAGGCCAGGAAGACGAACAGCACCAGGGAGAAGCCGTTGCCCAGCGCCAGCGCCAGGCTCGAGGCCTTGTGCGCCGCGCCCATGCCGGCGGCGCGCACCAGCAGCGAGTTGTGGATCACCTCGGTGTAGCTGAACAGGATGGCGACCAGCGAGGTCATCAGCATGACCGCCGCCACCGGCAGGCCCGAGCCGTCGGGCTTGGCCCACCAGAGCGCGAACATCAGCGGGATCATCAGGCCGACGGCGAGCCCCAGCCACCCTTTGCGCCGGCCGAGCTGGTCGATCGAGGCGCCCAGGAACGGCGCGGTCGCCATGGTGAGCCAGCCCGAATACTGGCTCCACTGCGAGATCACTTCCTGGCCGGCGGTGGGGTTCGACTTCGGCCAGCCCACCATCACCGAGCCCACATAGGGCATGAAGACATAGATGATGATGAGGATGACGTAGGGGTCCCGCGCCCCCTCGAACAGCGACCAGCTGATCGCGCCGCGGGTGAGTCTGCCGCTGCTCACGTCGGCCTCGGGACGCACCGCGACGAGGTCGGTTTCAGGCGTGAGCTGGGTCAAGGCGTCTCCCCGGGGGCGCCGTCCGTCTTCACAGCCGACTCCGGCACCCTAGCGGGGAAGCGCTGAAAGCCGCTAGGCCTTCTCGACCTTGCCGGCGGCTTCGTCGATGGCGGCGACCAGGACATCCAGCTCCGCGGCGCTGACCGGGCCGGCGCGCATGCGCAGGCTGATCGCGGCGCCGAGGTTCTGCATGGCGCGGGCGATGCGCGGCGAGGGGCCGTCGAAGCGGTCGTGGATCTCCGACATGCGGTGGAAGATGCCTTCGACGGTGGCCTTCTTCTCTTTCAGCGCGGCCTCGCCGGCCTCGGTGATCCGGTAGAGCTTCTTGCCGCCATCGGCGGCCTCGACAGTGACGTAGCCCAGCTCTTCGAGCAGGGTCAGGGTCGGGTAGATGACGCCGGGGCTGGGGCTGTAGGCGCCGCCGACGGCGTCCTCGATGGCCTTGATGATCTCATAGCCGTGACGGGGCGAATCCCCGATCAGTTTCAGGATCACGAAGCGCAGGTCGCCCTGGTCGAACACGCGCTCGCCCCGGCGGCCATGGCGGCCGCCGAAACCGTGGCGATGTCCGTGGAAGCCGAACTCGCGCGCGGCGTGGGCTTCTCTGATGCGTTCAAAATGACGATGCATTGGGTAGGTTTACTCCGATTGATAAAGAGATACACGACCTAGATCGATATATCTGAGACATAGATATATCTAAGTGCGCACGAATTGCAAGGGGGCGGATTCGGGCTCGCGCGGAACGGGGCTTGTCTGGTCTGATGGGGCGTGCCTCGCATCGTCCCGATCACCGATCCCGCCGACCCGCGCATCGCGCCCTACGTCCAGGTGCGCGAGCGCGACCTCGCCGGGCGCGGCGACGGCTTTATCGCCGAGGGCGAGGTGGTGTTGCGGGTGCTGCTGGGCGGCGGCGCGCGCGCCCAGGCCGCCTCGGTGCTGGTGGCCGAGAACCGGCTGGCGCGGCTCGCGCCGATGATCCAGGGGCTGGACGAGGCGACGCCCGTCTACGCCGCGAGCCAGGCGGTGATGGACGCCATCGTCGGCTTCCACATCCATCGCGGGATGCTGGCGCACGGGCCACGGCCCGCCGATCTCGGCGCGGCGGCCTTGCTGGCCGCGCAGCCGGCGCGCGCGGTGGTGCTGGCGCTGTTCGGCGTCTCCAACCACGACAACATCGGCGGCATTTTCCGCAACGCGGCGGCGTTCGGCGCCGGCGCGGTGCTGCTCGACGCCGGCTGCTGCGATCCGCTCTACCGCAAGGCCATCCGGGTCTCGGTCGGGGCGACGCTGAAGATTCCCTTCGCGCGGCTGGCGCCCGGCGAAGACGCGATCGGCGTGCTGGAGGCGGCCGGCTTCGCCCCGCTCGCGCTCAGCCCGTCAGCCGCCGAGCCGCTGGCCGGACTGGCGCGGCCGGACCGCGCGGCGCTGCTGCTGGGCGCCGAGGGTCCCGGCCTGCCGCAGCTGGTGCTGGCCCGCGCCCGCACGGTCGGCATCGCCATGGCGGCGGGCTGGGATTCGCTCAATGTGGCGGCGGCGAGCGCCATTGCGCTGCATGAGCTGACGCGGCCGGCCCTCACCTCACCTCTCCCGCGAGCGGGAGAGGGATACTGATGGATCGGGGTTGCGGAGGTATAGAAAAGCCGCCTCGCACCTACCGTATCCCTCTCCCCGCCCGCAGGTGGGGAGAGGTAAGGTGAGGGGACTATTCCAGCAGCCGCGCTTCGAGCTTCGCCCGCAGGTCGGCATCGACGCCCAGCACCTGTTCCAGATAGGCGTCGATTCCGCCGTGTTGGGCTTCGATGGCCTGGAAGGCTTCGGCTAGGTACTCGGCCTCGACGCCGATGGCGGCGCGTATGGCGGCGTCGGTGGGGGTGCGGCCGGTCTCCTTGGCGATCAGTTCGGCGACCATGGGGGCGCGGGCGGCCATCCGTTCGGGATTGTTGGTCAGCAGGTAGTCTTCGAGGATGTCGTCCGCGTGGACGCCGGCGATATGATGCGTGAGGGCGGCAAGCACGCCGGTGCGGTCCTTGCCGGCGGCGCAATGGATCAGCACCGGCCCGTCGGCGTCGGCGAGGGCGGCGAAATAGCGCGAGAAGAGGTCGATGTGGCGGGCCACGAAAGGCGCCTCGCGATAGTAGCTGGCCAGATAGCCCCGGAACGCCGCCTCGCTGAGGTCGCAGGTGCGTACGAAGGTCCACCAGGGATCGGCGTCGGCGCCCTCGCCTTCGTCGTTCTCGATCACCTGGCCTTTGAAGCCGGCCGCCCGCCGCGAAGGATCGCGCTCGCGTTCGCCCGGACGGCGCAGGTCGACGATCACCGCCAGCTCCAACGCCTCGATCGCCGCCAGGTCGGCGTCGGTGGCGCGGCCGTGCGAGGCCGACCGATAGAGCCGTCCCTTCTTTACCCGCCTGCCCGCCTGGGCGGGATAGTCGCCAAAGTCGCGGAAGTTCTCGACCGCCTCGAGCCGGATATGCCTGGTCATCCGCGCGGCATAGCGAGCCGATGTGACAATGGCGAGACCCCTGCCCTCAATGCGCCGGCGCCCCAGCACTCGCCTGCGGGCAATCGCCGGTCTGCAGGGGCGAGACGGCGAAGCTGCGGCCGGCGAGTTGGACGTCGCGTCGCGGGCTCGGCTTCAGCGTTAGATGTCCGGCGCGAAGGGCCGCGATGGCGTCGGCGCAATGCACGACGAGGTCGCCGCTCTTGGTCCAGGCGCCCGACGCGTCCTGGCTGAACACCTCGAGGGGAAGGGTCGAAGCGTCTTCGCTGGAGGGATCGTTGACCGAGACCTGGGGCGATCCGGCGCCTTCGAGGTCGAGAACATAGAGTTCGCACCCGGGTTGAACCGAGCCGAGGCAGGTGGAATGGCCGCCGATCGGTCCCCTTCCCGCCTGGGCCAGGAAGCTCTTCGGCGCGACGGCGCCGGCGGGATAGACCGCGATCGGCTGAGACAGCGGCGCCTGCGGCGGGGCCGAGGCAGCCGACACGGCGTTGTCCGACGCCTTCACCGCCGCGGCGATGGCGAGGTTGCCTGGCGATCCGCTGAGCGCCGCGAGACGGCCTAGCGCGTCGGCGCCATAGCGGCCGGACTGGTAGCGGAGGAAGGCGTAGTCGAACGCCGCCGGCGCCGTCTTGCCCGAGGTCAGGCGTCCGACCTGATCGTCCACCGCCAGTCGCGCCGGATCGGCGATCGGGGTGAGGAGGAGCACGAGCAGCAGCATGACCACCCGCGCCATGACGACGTTGGTCAGCTCCAGCGGCCGCATCCAGGGCGGCTTGGGCCGCGCCGCGGCGAAGGCGTAGCCGGCGGCGAAACCCGCGGCGACCACGGCGCCGGCGATCGCCTCGATCCGCGCGGGCGAGAGCCCATATTGGCCGACGCGCAGGGCCAGGGCGTAGGCGGCGATCAGCACCAGCGGGACGAGGGCGAGCCCAGCGGCGCGGCCGGCCCAGCGCAACACCACCGGAACCGGCGCCTGGCCGTCCTGGTAGGCGGCGCTGGTCAAGACAATCAGCACGGCGCAGGCCGCCAGCAGCGTCGAGGCGCCGGCGCGGGTGGCGAAGAGCGGCGCGAGGCCGGTGAACGGCAGGGCGCCCAGGAAGGCCACCACCAGCAACGTCATCACCGGGAGCAGCCAGGAGAGCAGCACCAGGCCGACCGTGCGCACGCCCTGGATCAGGCCGACGCGGACGTCGGTGAGCTGCACCGCGCCGGCAAGCGCCACGAAGGTCACCGGCGAGCTGAACCATGCCTGCGAAACCAGCTTCTCCAGCGCGTCGATACCGATCAGTTTGAAGAGCTCGGCGCCCAGCGCCAGCGCCGCCCAGAGCACGCCGACGAACAGGACCGACAGCGCCAGCTGCACCGCGTCCTTCCAGGCCCAGTCGAAATAGACCGGATAGGGGGCGATCGGACGCCGAACCTGGTCCGCCGGACCGACCAGGTGATGGCCGACGAAGACGAAGATCGCGGCGAAGAAGAACACCTGCGCGGCCGGCGCCCGCGTCTCGGGTGACCACAGGCCGCTCCAGATCCCGGCGTCCAGGTCATGCCATGCGAAGACCGCCAGGATCAGCGCCGCCGCGAGCGCCCAGAGCGCCAGCGTCAGCGGCCGGATGCGGCCGAGGCCGCCGATGACGATCAACGGCGCATAGGCCAGCGCGAGCGTGGCGGCGGCCGGAACCCACGCGACGGCGGCGGGCCAGAGCTTGTGGGCATAGGCCTCCGACAGCAGCCAAAGCCCGACGCCCTGCGCGAGACCGATACCGAGGCGCGCGAGCGCGATCCTCGTTCCAGCGCGTCCGTGATCCTCGGCCGGCGCGGCCATGGCGTCTCTTCTCCCGACTAGCGGAACGGCGGCTCATCGAAGCTGCGCAGCTTGCGCGAGTGCAGGCGCACGCCCTCCTCGCGCAGCAGGTCCATGGTCACCACGCCGATGCGCAGGTGCTGGCTGATGGCGCGGTCGTAGAAGGCGTTGGCCTGGCCGGGAAGCTTGATCTCGCCGTGCAGCGGCTTGTCGGAGACGCAGAGCAACGCGCCATAAGGGGTGCGGAAGCGGTAGCCCTGGGCCGAGATGGTGGCGCATTCCATGTCTATGGCGATGGCGCGCGACTGGTTGAAGCGCAGCGCGCTCAGCGACGAGCGAAGCTCCCAGTTGCGGTCGTCGGTGGTGACCACGGTGCCGGTGCGCAGGCGCGCCTTGAGCGCATCGCCGCTCTCGCCGGTGACGATCTCGGCGGCGCGCTGCAGCGCCAGCTGCACCTCGGCGATCGGCGGGATCGGGATTTCCGGCGGCAGCACCTGGTCGAGCACGTGGTCGTCGCGCAGGTAGGCGTGGGCCAGCACATAGTCGCCGATGGTCTGGCTGGCGCGCAGGCCGCCGCAGTGGCCGATCATCAGCCACGCCTCGGGGCGCAGCACGGCGAGGTGGTCGGTGATGGTCTTGGCGTTGGAGGGCCCGACGCCGATGTTGATCAACGAGAGGCCGCGCCGGTCGGGCGTGGTCAGATGGTAGCCCGGCATCTGGTGCCGCCGCCAGGGCGCGTCGGCGACGGCGCGCTCGGGGTCGGGCGTGTCGCGGGTGATCACCACGCCGCCGGCGCAGGAGAGGGTGTCGTAGGGGCTGCCCTCGCGCACCAGCTCGGCGCAGGCGAAGCGGACGAATTCGTCGACATAGCGGTGGTAGTTGGTGAACAGCAGATAGGGCTGCACGTGCTCGGCCGGCGCGCCGGTGTAGTGGGCGAGCCGCGCGAGGGAGAAGTCGGTGCGCAGGCCGTCGAACAAGGCCAGCGGACGGGCGCCGCCGGTTGGCGCGACCCAAAGGCCGTCGGCCACCTCGTCGCCGATGAATGCCAGCTCCGTGGTCGGGAACCAGCGGGCGATCTCGGCGGCGCTGACATCGGCGGCGGCGGCCTGGGCGCCGTCGAGCACATAGGGGAACGGGATTTCCTGGTCGGAGCGGCCGACCGTCACCTCGACCTCGAAGTCGCTCATGATCAAGGCGAGCTGTTCGGTGAGGTAGTCGGCGAACAGGTCCGGCCGGGTGACGGTGACGGTGTAGACGCCGGGCACGCTGAAACGGGCGTAGGCCCTGGCCAGCCGCGGCGGCGACATCGTCGGCCGGTAGTCGATGCGCAGCTCCGGATAGGCGAACACCCGCTCGGCGCGCAGCGCGGGATCGGGCGGCACGCCGCCCTGCATGAAGGCGATCAGCGCCGTCCTCAGCGCGTCGGTGGCGCGTCGGTAGTCCGCGTCCAGCCGCGCGACGATCTCGGCGGCCACTTCCCTCTTGCTCATCGCCCCATATAGCCACGCTGGCAGGGCGCGGCAAAAGATGGCGGCGCTCAGGGCTGGGCGGCGGGGACGGTCTGGCGGTCGAAGATCTGCTGCTGGGTCGGGGTCAGCGCGGCGTAGAAAGCCTTCAGCGCCGCGCCCCGCGCCTTCAGCGTGTCGAGGTCGGCCTGCATGGCGGCGAGCGAGAGATCGACGCGCTGCGGCGAGGTGAGATGCGGCAGCATTGCCTGGGCGGCGCGGGCGCGGGCGGCCTGGTCCGCGTTCGGCTGGCTGGCGGCCTTGAACGTCTGCCAGGCCGGCTCCTGGGCCGCGGTGAGATGGAGGGCGTCGTGGAGACTGTAGAGGTCAGCGCCCTGCTGCGCCCAAGCCGCCGGCGCGAGCGCGGACAGCGCCAGGGCGGCGAGCAGCGATGCAACAGAAATCCGGAAAAACGCCATGAAAATCAAATCCTCGGCCACAGGCGCGCACTTCCCTCTTCATGCGCGCCGCCGACCGTACTACATCAAAGCCTGTGGGACCGAAACGGAGGTTTCGATGAAGAATTTCGTCAGCGCGCTCGCGGCCACGGCCCTCTTGGCCATGCCGATGGCGGCGGCCGCGCAAGGCCATGGCGGCGGTCATGCCGGAGGCGCCCACGCGGGGGCCGGCGGTTTCCACGGCGGCGCCCGGGGCGGCTACCGCGGCGGTTATGGATATCGGGGCGGCTACGGCTATCGCGGGGGCTACGGCTTCTACCCCTATGGCTTCGGCTTCGGGCTGGGCCTGGGCTTCGCGCTTGCGGCCGACCCCTGGTTCTACGGCTTCCCGGGCTACGGGTATTGGGACGGACCCTGCGGGGCCTGGGGCTGCGGCTACTATTACGACGACGCGCCGCCGCCGCCCGCGCCCGGTCCGGGCAATGGCCCGCCGCCGCCCGCCGCGTGCGGCAACTGGGTCTGGCACGCCGATCAAGGCCGCTACACCTGGGTCGCGCAACCCTGCGGCCCGGCCGGCGCGCCGCCAGCGGCAGGCTAAGACCGAGCCTGCCCTCACCTCTCCCACTCGCGTGGGAGAGGGCTACGGATGGATGGCGCCGGCTTCGGCATCTCTCGCTATTCCCACCTTTCAGCATCCCTCTCCTGCGGGCGGGAGAGGTAAGGTGAGGGCCTTTTCCGCCCTACGATCCCGCCGGCGCGATCAGCGTCGCGAATTGGGTGAGTTCGGCTTTCAGGGTTGGATCGCTGGTCGAGCCGGCAGCCTGGGTGGCCATGGCCTGCAGGCCGGCGCGGTCGGCGGGGAGCAGCAGCTTGGCGGCGCCGGGCGCGAAGGCGACCAGGGCCCTGGCCCGCGCCTCCCGCCAGTCCGCGGCGACACCGGGCTTGGCGATGGTTGAGATCACGCCGTTGGCCGTTTGAGCGATGCCGCCGCGCACCTTGGCGATTCCATCGGCGACCTTGGCGTTGCTGGTCTGGCCGGGGTCCGTCGCCAGCGACTGGGCCGTCGAGCTGGCCTCCAGGCTCATGATCGCCAGTTCGGCGTCGAAATAGCGTCCCATCTCCGGCGCGTAGGTGATGACGTTCGCATTGGCCTTCTGCTCGGTCGCGCTCGTCGCGTTGGCGATCGAAGTCGTTCCCGTGCCGGCCAGGATGTAGACGACGCCGACGCGGTTCGCCGAATTAAGCCAGTCGTTCAGCACCTCCAGCTCCGCGTCCTTGACCGGCGTCGTCGGCAGGGCGGCGGTGTTGAAGACGGCGTTGAGCAGCGGGCCAGCCGTGGCGTCGGTCTGCCGGGGCGCGGCGCCCGTGGTCGCAGCGCTTGCGGACAGGGAGACGAACTGGTCGGCGGCCTTGTGCGCGGCGGCGGAGGCCGTATCGAGCGCGGTGGGCGGGGAGCTTGTGACCTGCCCGCACGCGGTCAAACCTGACAAGGCCACGACAATCGCCCACCGCCGCATACGCGCCGCTCCCAAAGACGTCCTTGAAGATGGAGCGCGAAGCTAGCAGTGGCCCGACGCCGCGATAGCCCTCAATAGTGAGGGGCGATGGCCTTAGAACCTGTTCGGAACGCGACGGCGCCGCCGCGCGCTGTCATAATCTTCGTCCGTTCCCGGAGCACGTCATGTCCGTCGCCTTCACCCGCGAGGAGGATCTCGAGTCCCAGGCCGCCGACGTGCCGGACCGGCCGATCTCGCCGCATCCGAACCTGGTCACCGCCAGCGGCCTGGCGCGGATCGAGGCGTCGCTGGCCGAGGCCCAGGCGGCCTACGCCGCCGCCCGCGGCGCCGGCGACATCAGCACCGACCGCACCGCCATGGCCCGCGCCACCCGCGACCTGCGCTACTGGTCGGCGCGGCGGGCGAGCGCGCGGCTGGCCGAGCCCGACCTCGAACCTGGCAAGGTGCAGTTCGGCCGCACGGCGGAGATCGAGCGCGAGGACGGCCGCCGCCAGAGTTTCCGCATCGTCGGCGAGGACGAGGCCGACCC
>Ga0302314_10006690_pt1 | contig 20819 bp, 16 predicted proteins | sample III_Palsa_N2_3_FD_200533 | JGI IMG/M metagenome (GOLD analysis project Ga0302314, IMG submission 200533) | Peat permafrost microbial communities from Stordalen Mire near Abisko, Sweden - III_Palsa_N2_3 | ecosystem: Environmental > Terrestrial > Soil > Palsa > Peat permafrost | place: Sweden... | reverse complement strand
TGGTTCAAGGCACGCTCCGCATGTTACGACAGGGTATCGAGACAATCTTTGGTAAACGGCTTCAGCTCATCGATGCGATTTTCCTTAATTTTCCGTACCCAGGCAGGATCCACGAGCAGCGCCCGACCAACCGCCACCAGGTCGAATTGGCCCTGGGCGACGGCGTCGGCCAAAGGAGCCAAATTCAGAGCTGGATCGGTTTGTTGTCCCAGTTCGGTCACCGACATCGGGCCGGCAAGTCCCACGCTGCCCACTGTGATCGTGGGGCGCCCCGTCAATTGCTTGATCCAGCCCGCGAGGTTCATCGGCGAACCGTCGAACTCCACATCCCAATAGCGCCGCTGCGAGCAATGAAATATGTCGACTCCCGCCTCGGCGATGGGCAGGAAGATATCCTTGAGGACTTCGGGCGTCTCGGCCAAACGCGCGGAGTATTGCTGCTGCTTCCATTGCGAAATCCGCAAGATGATAGGAAAGCCGCTACCCACCGCCGCGCGCGTCGCCTCGATGAGCTCCACAGCGAACCGCGTGCGCTGAACGGGGTCGCCGCCATACTCATCGTCGCGCTTATTGAGCGCGTCCCACAGAAACTGATCTAGGATATAGCCGTGCGCACCGTGAATCTCGATGCCGTCGAAGCCGAGTTCGCGCGCGGCAACCGCCCCTCGCGCGAAACTATCGATGACGTCCTTGATATCCGCGCGGGTCATGGGCTCAAAGACCTGCTTCCCGCCGGGTTTGAAAATCCCCGAGGGACTCGCGCTCGGAACGTGGCGATTCGGGTAATCGTTGCTGCGAGGATCCCGCATGATTCCTACATGCCACAGCTGCGGGACGATCTTGCCGCCCGCCTCGTGCACACCATCCACGACCCGACGCCATCCATCCAGTGACGCGCCGTGAAAGGCCGGCGTGCGCACAGAGTACGAGGATACTGGATGATCTACTGTGGTGCCCTCGGTGATGATAAGTCCCACCTCGTTCTCCGCGCGGCGGCGATAGTAGGCGGCGACGTCATCGCAGGGATATTGATCCGGTGACTTCCACCGCGTCATTGGTGACATCACGATGCGATTCTTGAGAAGAAGACCGCCCCCGTTGAAAGGTTCGAACAAAGGCGCAAGGGTGCACATAATCTAGGACTCGGCGGGTATCATTTCGAGCAACTTGAATTTCTGTATCTTCGTCGCCGACATGGGCCACTGAGTAACAAAAATAACCTGCCGAGGAATCTTGAACTTGGCAATTTTGTCGCGGCAAAAGTCGATAATGTCTTGCGACGAGGCAAGATACCCTTCGTTACGCTCGACGAAGGCTACCGGCACCTCACCCAACCTCTCGTCCGGACGCCCTACGACCTGAACGTACTTGACGGCCGGGTGAGCGCTCAAGAAGGATTCGACTTCGGCCGCCGCAAAATTCTCGCCGCCGACCCGGATCATCTCCTTGTAGCGGCCCTCGTAGCACAGCCACCCAGCATGATCCATTCTTCCCATATCCCCAGTTCGCACCCACCCGTCAGGAAGTATAGTATTTCGAGTAGCAGCCGGATCCTTGTAGTAACCACGAAACGCGCCGCCGCCGCGGAATTGGATTTCACCCACGACTCCGGGCTCGCTGGTTCGAGCCGTCGCGGGATCGACGACCCGCACTTCGATGCCGGGTAGCTGCCGCCCATTAGTCAGCAGCCGCTCATCTTCGCTGGCGTCGGGCGGCGTCAGGGTCACGAGGCCGGAGCCTTCGGACATACCGAAAAGATTGAGTACCGGCACATGTGCCGGTAGGAGACTTTGGATTTTTCGCAGAGTACCCAAAGGACCCACGACCACCATGGTGCGCACAAAGTTGAATGCGGCCGGGTTGTAACGAGCTGAGGTCACCACCGGCAATCCCATGAGGTGAAAACCCGGGTAAAGGTGCTCCACGCGGTGTTCGAGAACTAGATCGACGATGACTTCGGCGTCGAAGTGCGCGGAGCTCACGATGGTCGCTCCTGCAGCCATGATGCCGGTCATGAGGCCGACGCCGCCCGAGTGAAAGAACGGCATGGGATCCCACACCTTTTCGCCCGCTTTGAGTCCCACCGCGCGCGCGAAGATGGACCAACTTCGTTGCAGACCAGCATGGCTCAGCTCACAGCCTTTGGGCGCCGACGTCGTTCCCGAGGTGTAAATAATGACCGCAGTTTCTTCGGCATTGCGACCCTCGGCGTGGCGGGCAAGCGTCTCGTCGGAAACCGTCTTGCCCCCATCGATCAGCGCATCCGCCGACACCGCAGTCGGCAGACGCTTCTTGCCGAACAGAACGATCCTACGCAGGAGAGGTGCGTCCGCAAGCTGTAGCGAAGTGCCGGTTCGCGCGTCCTGAAGCTCAGGGTACGTCGAGGCTAGGACATCGGTGAAATTTACGTGATCGTCGATGATGTCCGTGGTGAGCAGGAGTTCGGCGTCGCAGTGGGCGACGACATGCCGCAAGTCGAATTGTTTGTAACGAGCGTTCAGCATGACGCTCACACCGTATGCCAACTGCACCGCGTAATGGGCGACCAGGAAATCCACGCAGTTCGGCATGAAAATGGCGACCGGAGTCCCCGGCTCCACCCCCTCGGCAATCAACCCCTTGGCGAATTCCCGGGCACGACGGACCAGTTCCCCGAAGCTGACCGACACTCCCGGGAAGATGGCGAAGACGATTTCGGCATGTTGCGCGGCCCGCTCTTCGAGCAGCACGCCTAATGTTGGCAGGGCCGAGTCAGTCGATGAGACCGGTGCGGGTTGATTGCTGTTGTGATCGCCGGACAAATCTCCCCCCGGATGCTGATGAAGTAGCGTCAGTGGCCCCCACGGGCCCCGTTTGCCTTTATAAGTAGAAGCCGACCCCGGCAAACCTATCTTTGGATGGTGGAGACGGTGAGTGCCGGCAAAATCCGGCATTATGTTAAATTACTCTCTTGAATCGACGGGATACCTATCTTCGGATAGGGATTCGCGACCAGAATGGGTCTACTATCATTCGCTGATCTTTTCCATCAAAGCAACGAGTTAGATCGAGCACCGGCCCCTCGTGGGTCGACAGTTCGGCGCCAATTGAGTTAGCTGGCCCTTGGGGGATAGAAAGTGGAATTGTTGCAAACGAATTTCGATCCACCGGTCGAACTTGGCGAGTTGATTGAACGACCCCGTCTGCAGCGGCTGCTCGACGGCGCGGGCAAGGTGTCGCTGGTGATCGTCCAGACGCCTGCGGGCTACGGCAAGACCAGCCTGATGTCGCAGTGGTTTCACGCGCTGCGCAGAGAACAGCATCCCGCGTGTTGGGTGTCCATCGATGCATCGGGATCGGCCGATCCCGTCGGGCTCATGACGTACATCGCCGCGGCGGCGGCGGGCTCGGGGGTGCGCTTCGAGCCCTCGGTCGAGGGCATTGCCGCGGCCAACTTTTACATCAAACCCGAACCGTTGCTCGTGGCCATCGTGAACTCCCTGGAACAAAGCCGCACGCCTTTGTTCGTGTTCCTCGATGACGTTCACCTATTGGAATCGGCATCGCTCACCACGCTTTGCCGCCTAATCGATTTGAGCCCGAATACGGTGCACTTCGTGCTGGCCTCGCGAATCATTCCCGCGATGCACCTCGCACGATTGCGCGCACGCGGCAAGCTCATGGAATTGCAGGTCGATGATCTGCGGTTCACGCAGGAGGAAACCCACCGCTTTCTCGCGGCGGCCGGAGACAGCCCGCTGGATGAGTCCCATCTCGCCATGCTGGAAGAACGCACCGAAGGCTGGATCGCTGGGATCAAGCTTGCGCGTTTGGCGGTTCGCCAGGGTTCGGTGCCGACCATGCTGCTGTCATCGTTCACGGGCAGCCGGCGCTCCGTATCGGATTTCTTCGCGGAGGAAGTAATCTCCTCGCAACCCGACCACATACGCGACTTCCTACTCAAGACCTCCGTGCTGGATCGGCTGTGCCCGGCACTCTGCAATGCCGTGACCGGCAATGATCGCGGACGTCACATGTTGAATACCATCGAGGAGTCGGGCCTGTTTCTATTGCGGCTGGACGATGACCGCAACTGGTACCGATATCACCATTTATTTGCGGAGTTCCTGAGGCGACGTCTCAGCGAAGAGAGCGCCGCCGCCGAGAAGGACATGCAGCTGCGCGCAAGCCGCTGGTGCTGGACCAACGGCTACCATGTCGAAGCCGTCAAGTACGCGCTCGAGGGGGGGGACCCCGCGCAGGCGGCCGAACTCCTGGAACAGCGCTGCCAGGACATGACATACCTCGGCCAATTGCAAATCGTGAAACAGTTTGCCGCGAGGATTCCCGAGGAGATTTTGCATCGCTGCCCGCGGCTCCTGCTCAGCATCTCATGGCTATTGATACGCAACCTACGGTTCGAGGAATCCAGCAAGCTGCTGGACGTGGTGTCCGATCTGATCAGGCAGCGCGAAGTTGAAGGACAAACCCCGCCGAAAGAATTGAAACGTTTGCGGTACCTGGTGCTGCACCGGGAGATGATGCTTGCCGCGGCGCACGACGATGCGCGGCGCGTCGAACAGCAATGCCTTGACCTCATCGAGGATATGCGCGGCGAATGCCACCCCTACCTCGCCGGCACCATTTACGCACAGCTCTTGTATGCCCAACGCGAGCAATATCAGTTGGGAGATTTGGAAAAGCTGACGGCCACCGCGCAAGGCATATTGGCGCGGTCCGCTTACGCATTCGCCTCCATCGCATTGCAGGCGAGCATCGGACCATCGTTGTTCTTCGCGGGACGATCGGACGCTGCCTTGCGCGCGCTCGAGCAGGGGCTCGAGGAAGCGGCCCGCTTCGGCGGCCATCGCTCGCCGCTGGCCGCACTTCCCTCTCTGCCCTTGAGCGAAATTCTGTATGAGAATAACGACCTCAAGCGTGCCGAGGAGCTCATCGAACGCGCATTGCCGTATGCCACTGAGCTGGGCTTCGTCGACCAATTGATGCCGGGCTACATCACTCACGCGCGCTTACGCCATGCACGCGGCGATCTCGCCGGTGCGCTGCAGGCGCTGAACGAGGGTATGTCCATCGCGGTGGAGCGCGGCTTGGAGCGCTTACGCTTGGCGGTCACGTCGGAACGCGTGCACATGCTGCTTCGGGAAAACCAATCCGATGATGCGGCTCGCGTAGCCAAGTCCGCCGGTATCCCGCATGAAATGGACGAGCTGTTACCCAATCGCAATATCACCACGGTGGACGAGCTGCGGGCACTCACCTGGTTCCGATTGGCCGCGGCGCAAGGCCGCATGCAGGAGGCCATGACCCTGGGTAAGCAGTGGCGACGCTATTGCGCCGCGCGTGGCGCCGTTCGATCCCTGGTGCGATGGGATCTGCTGCTATCCCAGGCTATGTTCGTCCGCGGGGATCAACGGGCCGCGCAGCGCACATTGCGTGAGGCGATCACCAATGCCGCGGCGAGCCGACTGGTACGTAGCTTCATCGATGAAGGTCCGGTCATTCGCACCATGCTGGCCAGCATTTACGAAGGCGATCTCGAGGTACTGCATCCGTCCGACGCGTTCGCGGCGGAGTTGCTGGAAATCTTCGATCAGCCGGGCAAGAAGGTTTCCGGCGCCGCTCGCGCAGCGAGTCAGCCGGCGACACCCGACGGCTTGCCGGGCAAGTTGAGTCCCAAGGAGCGCGAAGTGCTGGGTCTAGTCAGTTCCGGGATGCGCAACCGCGAGGTCGCGCAGAAACTCGGCATGACCGAGGGCTCGGTCAAGTGGTACATGCAACAGGTGTACGACAAAATCGGGACCCGGCGGCGCTTTCAGGCGGTGGAAAAGGCTCGCCAATTCGGCCTCATCGCATAAAAATCGATGGGTCGACGAGCGTCACCGCCGCGGCCTAGCGGCAACCGCCCAAGCCGCCGTCTAAGCGAAGTTCGGCGCCTGTGATGTAGCTTCCGGCGCGCGAGGCCAAGAAGACGCAGGCGCCGGCAATGTCTTCTGCTCTCCCGAGCCGCCGCAACGGCACCCGTTCGACCAGATTGCGATGTGTCTCCTCATCCTCGCGTATGTGCGCCGTCATTTGCGTCGGAAAGAATCCCGGCATGACGACATTCACGGTCACGTGGAACGGCGCGAGATCCGCGGCCAGCACGCGCGACAAATGATGAATGGCCGCTTTGCTCGCGACATAGGAATACGCTTGCAGGGGTTCCACCACGGAGCCGGCAAGCGAGCCGATATTGATGACCCGCGCCGGATTGTCGGCGGTGCCGGCCGCCTTTAACAATGGAAGGAGTTCGCGCACCAAGGTGAAGGGTCCCTGGACATTGACCGCCATGACGTCGGTCCATGCCTTGTCGGGAAAGGATTCCAGGGGAGCGCCCCAGGTTTTTCCGGCGTTGTTGACCAGAATATCGAGGCGCTGCTCGCGCGCTTTGATCTCGCGCGCGAGCCCAACTGCTGCCTCAGGGGTGGCCAGGTTAGCGGTCAAGGCGGCACACTCGCCCTCGGCGCTCAAGTCGCGCGCCGTTTGCTCGCCGATATGTTGCTTTCTCGATGTGATGTACACCCGAGCTCCAGCCGCCACCAACCCCGCGGCGATCATCCGACCCAACCCCTGTGCGCCACCGGTCACCAGGGCGACCTTTCCTCGGATGTCGAACAGAGAATTCGTAGACATGTGGTTATGGGCGAAGTTAAACGGTGACAGTCACTTTGCCGAAGCCATGGCTCGTCGCCAGATACTGCAGCGCTGCGGCGGCATCCGCGAAGGCAAACGAACGGTCGATGGCGGGTCTCAACTGACGTTGTTCCACGAAAGCGAGCATGGCCTTGTATTCGTCGAGGTTCCCGACATTCGTGCCGATCAACGACACGTTCTTCAGGAAAAGCTCCGGCGCGTTTATCGTGATGGGAGCACCACCTGTCGAGCCGTACACCACCACCCGTGCGCCCATCTTCAAGGCCCGAGAATAATTGGCGTAGGAGGCGGCCGGCGCCCCGTCGATCACGACGTCGATACCTCCCGTGACCTTCGGCACCGACTTGCGCCAATCGGGATCGTTGTAATTGAATCCGGCGGAAGCGCCCCATTCGGCTGCCTTCTCCAGTGTCTCGCCGGAACCGCTGGAGACGAACACGGTGGCGCCAAATGCCACCGCGAATCGCAGCGCAAACGTCGCGACGCCGCCGCCGATGCCCGTAATGAATACCCGCTCTCCCGAACGCAGCCGTGCCTTGGTGACCAAAGCGCGCCACGCCGTGAGACCGGCAAGTCCGGTAGCCGCCGCCTCCTCGAAGCTCAACGAAGAGGGCTTTGCGACCGCGTTCTCTGCGGGAACGCAAATGTATTCCGCGATTGTACCGGGGCCGGGCATGCCCAGCAGTCCGAACTCCGGTGCAGGAAATTCGAGGCTACTTCCCCATTTCAAACCGGGATACAGAGCGACTTCCGTCCCCAACGCAGGTCCGCTGACGTCGACGCCCAATGCATCGATAACACCCGAGCCATCGCATCCCATGGTGCAAGGGAGCTGCATGCCAGGATACTGACCCCGAGCGATCCAAAGTTCGCGGTGGTTCAGCGCCGAGGCCTGAAGCTTGACGCGCACCTCATGAGCACCCGGCTCGGGAAGCTCCATATCGGCGAGGGCCGCGCTATCATGGCCCTCGGTGCTGGTAAGCCGCAGCGCCTTCATTGAGTTCAAAAGGAGCGCGGTAGGCCGAGGCCCTCCGCGATCCCGTTGCGGGCCATTTCGTTGGTGATGGGACCAATGCGCCAGAGTCGCGCGTCCCGCCAATAACGCTGCATGTCGGTCTCCGCCGAATAGCCCATGCCGCCCAAGATTTGAATGCCCAAATCCGCCGATTGCACCGCGTATTCGGAGGCCAGCACTTTGAGCATACTGGACTCCTGATGGCAGGATCGTCCCTTAGACTGCAGGTCCGCGCAGTAGTAGAGCAGAAGTTCGACGGATTGCCGCCAGGTCGCAATGTCGGCGACGTAGTGTTGTAGGGCCTGAAATTCGCCGATCACCTTGCCGAAGGCTTTGCGTTGCTTCAGATACACCAAGGCGTCCTCCAGGACACCGTCCATCACGCCGGTGCAAAATGCCGCCACCATGATGCGCTCATTATTGAGGGTGGGCAGAAGCATGTACCAGGCCCTGCCAGGTTCTCCCAAGACCAATTCATCCGGTACGAACACCTTGTCTAAATGGACGATGCAAGAGCCCATGGAGCGCATGCCGAGCTTGGACAGCTGCGTCACTTTGATACCGGGCGATTTTGCCGGCACCCAGAAGAGCGAGACGCCTTGATGGCGCTTCTCGACATTCTTGTCGGTGCGAGCCAGCAACAAGAGATAGTCAGCCACGTGCGCCGACGAACTCCAGATTTTCTCACCGCTAATGGCCCAGCCGCCATCGACGCGTTGCGCCTCGGTACGCAGGGCGCCGAGCACGTCGGTGCCCCCACCCGGCTCCGTGAAAGAAATGGCCGCACGAAGCTTCCCAGCCGCGATTTGCGGGAGAAATTTCGCTTTCTGCGCTTCGGAACCGTAAATGCCGATGGATTTGCTGCCGGCGAAAGAGGTAATACCCCAGATCCAGGCGAGTCCCGCTAGTGACCTGGCCAGCGACCGGCCGAGGATCATTTGCGTCACCACATCGCCGCCCTGCCCGCCGTATTTCTCGTCGATACCTACGCCGTGAAAGCCGGCCTCGGTGAACTTGTCCCAGAGCGCAAAAGGATAGTTGTGCTCGTCGCGCTCCAGTTCGCGCGCCCAACTCTTGGGTAGCTCCTTGTCAACCCACCTATCCACCGACTCCTTGAAGGCTCGGTGATCCTCGGACAATTCGAAATCCATCTTCACTCTCCGCGCGTGGGTAACGAGTACGGGAGTGTCGGCGCGACCAGGGAGAGGGGGACCTATCCTAAGATAGTCTCACGGAGGCGATTCACGCACTAGACTCCCATCATTCAAGTGCACGCAACGTGATGAATAGGCGGGGACCCATACGTGACCAAAGAACAACCAGCTACCGTGGAGGTCATGAACACCCACAATGCGACGGTGCCTTTCAATGCATGGCTCGGCGCCGAAGTGATTTCTGCCGACGACGATGGCGTGCGCCTGCGCGTCCCCTGGAGGGTGGAATTCGGCGGCTCTCCGGGGATGACCCACGGCGGCATCCTGGCGAGTATCATCGATCTCAGTGCGTATATGGCGCTGATGGCGAGCAAGGGAGGCTCGGGTCCCACCATCGACATGCGCGTGGACTATCACAGGAGCATTGTGAACGGCGCGCTTTTCTCGTTCGCAAAGTTACTGCGGGTGGGATCGACCATCAGCACTGTGGATGTGATCGTGCACGATGCGGAACAACGGTTGATCGCCAGCGGCCGCTGCGTGTTCTTGAGTCAAGGACGCAAGCGCCCTCCCGACGCCCTGCCTCTCGAGATCTGATTCAACCCAGTGCGCCCTGCGCGCGGGCTTGGCCGATCAACCCTTCGTCGACCCCCCAGTCCCGCAAGATGGCGTTGGTATCGGCGCCCGCCCTGCGAGGTGGGCGCGGGGCATCGGGCGTGGTCCGGGAAAAGCGCGGCGCCGGCGCATTCTGCGGGATGCCGCCGACGTCGATGACCGCCTGGCGCGCCCTGTTGTGAGGGTGCTCCGTTGCCTCTTGAAGGGTAAGCACCGGTGTCACACAGACATCGCTGCCGGCGAACAACTCACACCAATGATCTCGCGGGCGCGATTTGAAAATGCCCGCCAAACGCTCCCGCAAGGCCGGCCACTCAGCCACGGCGGCGGCGCCGAGGGCCGGATAGCCGGCATCGCCCCACTCAGTGTCAGTCAGTTCGAGTTTTTCGAGGAACCTCGTGTAGAACTGCGGTTCGATGGGCGCAACCGCCAGGCTCTTCCCATCCGCCGTGGCGTACACGTTGTAATAGTGGGCTCCGCCGCCAAGCAAATGAGCGCCCGTTCGGTCGTCGAATTGATTGGCAGCCTTGTAGCCGAAGAACATGGCCATGAACGACAGGGACCCGTCCACCATGGCGGCATCTACGACCTGCCCGCGGCCCGACTGGCGAGACTCGAGCAGCGCGCAGGCGATGCCATAGGCCATGAGCAATCCGCCTCCGCCGAAATCGCCGATGACATTGAGCGGCACGACGGGGGTCCCGCCGGTGGGCCCGATCTGATGCAGCACACCGGACAAGCTGATGTAGTTGAGATCATGGCCCGCCATGGGCGCCAAAGGACCCGTTTGGCCCCAGCCCGTCAAACGGCCGTATACCAAACGGGGGTTACGCGCCAGGCAGCGCTCGGGCCCGATGCCCAACCTCTCGGCGACGCCGGGCCGAAAAGCTTCTATGAGCACGTCGGCGGAATTCGTTAGTGCCAGAAGCACATCGCGGCCTCCAGGCTGTTTGAGATCCAAGGCAATGGAGCGGCGACTTCGCAGCAATGGCGATGTGTCCGGCGTGTCTTTGTCACCACCGATGCGATCGACCCGGGTGACCTCGGCTCCCATGTCCGCCAGCATCATGCAGGCATAGGGCGCGCCGCCGAGGCCGGCAACCTCGATGATCTTGACGCCCGAGAGAGGACCGCTCACTTCAGCTTCCGTTCGTCCAGACCCAGGCTGCGCCCGATGATTTCCTTCATGATTTCCGAGGTGCCCGCGAAAATGCGCATGACCCTCGCATCGGTGTACAAACGAGAGATCCGGTACTCATCCATGTAGCCTGCACCGCCGTGCAACTGCACACAGGCATCGACCACGCGGCCCGCCAACTCGGTGGCCATGAGCTTTGCCTCGGCCGCTAGCTCCGCTGTCAGGCGCCCCTGATTGTATTCGAGCACCAACTGATCGACGAAGGTCTGGACCGCATCGATGTTGGCGCGCAGCTCTCCCATCACGAAGCGATTGTGCTGGAAAGTGCCAATGGGACGACCGAAGGCTCGGCGTTGCTGAATGAAATCCAACGTCAAGTCGAAGGCGGTATCCGCCAGCGCCATAGCGTCGATGGCGGCTATGAGACGCTCGCCGCTCAGAAACTGCGCCAGGTAGCCGAAGCCTTGTGTAGGATCCCCGAGGACGTTGCTCTTCGGCACGCGTACGTTATCGAAAAACAGCTCGGAGGTGTCTTGGGCCTGCAGTCCCATTTTGTGCAGGCGTTGACCGCGACGAAAGCCGGGCATGTCCGCCTCGACGACAAACAGGCCGATTCCATAGCGCTGATCCGGTACCGAGCGCGCCGCGACGATCACGAGATCTGCGAGTTGTCCGTTCGATATGTAGGTTTTCGAGCCATTGATCAGCCAGTGATCACCGCGGTCCTCGGCGGCGGTCCGCAGACCCGCCAAGTCGCTGCCGGAGCCCGGCTCGGTCATGGCGATGGCGAGGATCTTCTGGCCGCCGGCGCAGGCCGGCAACCACCTGGCTTTCTGTTCTGCGGTACCGAGTTTTCCTATATAGGGGGCCACCAACCCGGAGTGCAGCTGGATGTAAAAACCGGACTCGCCATGGCGGATGTTTTCTTCGTACACGATTTGTTCGTAGCGAAAATCCGCGAGCGCGCTGCCGCCATATTCTTCCGGCGCCCACATGAGGAGGTAGCCTTGTTCTCCCGCCTTGGTAAAGGCCCAGCGATCGACGAACCCTTGCTCACGCCATCGGGCGCCATGGGGCGCGATTTCCTTTTGGAAGAAGCGGCGTACCGAAGTGCGGAATTCCTCGTGCTCCGGATCGAAGATCAATCGGCGCATGGGTGCCCCGGGCGTAGGTTCAAGTTAAGGACCATAGAATCCTACGCCCAGTCGAGCCTTGTCGCGCAAGGCATTCGAGGGCGCGAAACGAGGACCGACGGTGGCCGCGTACTCGTCACAGGTGGCCACGAACTCCCGAATCCCCACCGTCTCGATCAACGACAAGGGCCCTCCCGTCCAAGTCGGGAACCCCCACGCCAACACGGCGCCCACATCGGCATCGGCGGGATGAGTCAGCACGCCCTCCTCCAGGCAACGCGCCGCCTCCAAGGCTTGGATGTACAAAAGCCGGGTCTTTACCTCATCCAGAGTGGGCTGGGCGGCTGCCGGCGGAAAAGCCTGTTCGAGTCCGGGCCACAGATGCTTCTTGCCGCCTTCCGGGTACTCGTAGAAGCCCTTGCCGTAACGTTTACCCTGCCGCTTCAATTCCTCCAGCATACGCCGCATGACATCGTAGGCCGCGGGTCTTTTGAAGGCCTTACCCAGAGCGGCGGCAGATTCTTGAGCGATTTTCCACGGCAGTTCGATGGTGACTTCGTCAAGCAATGCCAAAGGCCCCACGGGAAAGCCCGCGAGTTTCGCCGCGTTCTCGATGAGCGCCGGCACCACACCGGCCTCGAGCAGCAACATGCCCTCGTGAATGAAGGTCTGGAACACCCGGCTGGTATAGAACCCACGGCTGTCATTGACGACAATGGGCGTCATTTTGAGCTGCGCGACAAAATCGAGCGCATTCGCGAGCGTGGCTTCGTCGGTCCGCTTGCCGACGATCACCTCGACCAGGGGCATGCGCTCCACCGGCGAGAAAAAATGCAATCCGATGAACTGCGCGGGACGGCTCGAGGCCGCCGCCAGTTCACTGATGGGGAGCGTGGAGGTGTTGCTGGCCATGATGGCCTGCGTGGGGATCACCGCCTCGGATCTGCGCGTCGCGTCGGCCTTGATGGCCACGTCCTCGAATACGGCTTCGACGACGAGATCGCAGCCTTGCAGTCCTGAGTAGTCCACCGTGGGCGTGATGCGGGCGGCGATGGCGTCGGCCTGTGCCTGGGTCTTCTTGCCCTTCTGTACCTCCTTGGCGAGCAACTCCACCGAACGATGGCGGCCCTTCTCAGCCAGCGCAATCTCCCGGTCGAGAAGCATCACCTCGATGCCGGCGGAGGCCGCGACGAAGGCAATGCCTGCGCCCATCATGCCGGCGCCAAGTACACCGAGTTTTTTCACCTGCAATGTCGGGATGTTCGCGGGGCGACGCGCAAGTTTTCCGGCCTCAGCCTTGTTGAGAAAGCTGGTGCGAATGAGATTTCGCGACACCGGCTCGCATAGTAACTTCGCGAAGTACTTCGACTCCAGCCGCAGCGCCTTGTCGAAGGGCATCATGCTGCCTTCGAAGATGCAATCGAGTATGGCAATGGGCGCGGGATAATTATGATTGGTTCGAGCAGCAATGGCGGCGGAGCGCATGGTCATGGCCATGGCGATGGCCGGATTCAAAAGGCCGCCCGTGGCCTTGTAGCCTTTCTTGTCCCATGGCCGCACGGCATCCGGCGTCGCGAGTAACCAGTTCTTCGCCGCCTGAAGGAGGTCCGCCGGCGCCACGACGGCGTCGACCAGCCCGGCCGCGAGCGCGTCGGCGGGATTCGCCGTCTTGCCGTCGAGGAGATACGGCAAACTTGCCTCCACGCCGATCATGCGCGGCAATCGCTGCGTGCCGCCCGACCCCGGCAGGAGACCCACGGTCACTTCGGGCAAGCCCACGACGGCCTTCGGATCGTCGGCCATCACCCGATGGTGACAGGCAAGACAGAGCTCAAAACCACCGCCGAGCGCGAGCCCATTGATGGCGGCGACGAACGGTTTTCCGCAGGTTTCCAGGCGGCGATGCATGGCCATCGACGGCTTCTGACTGAAGGCAACGGCCTCGCTCGAGGAGATCGCGCCGCCGGCAATGGTCACGATGTACTTGAGATCGGCGCCCGCCATGAAAGCCGCCTTGGCCGAGGTAATGATCGCGCCGCGAATGGCCGAGTCGGTCGCGATGCGCTCGATGGCGGCAATCATGTCCTCGATGAATTCCGGTGACACCACGTTCATTGTGCGATCGGGCGCATCCAGCGTAATGAGAGCGATGCCGTCGGCATCCACGTCGAGACGAAGAGTTGCGTTCATAGTCGTTCAATGATGGTAGCAGTGCCGAGACCGTTGCCAGCGCAGAGGGTGATGAGCGCCGTGTTGAGATTCCGACGCTCGAGTTCGTCCAGTACCGTTCCCAAGATGATGGCGCCGGTGGCACCGAGCGGATGACCCATGGCGATCGCGCCGCCGTTGACGTTCACCCGCGACGGATCGAGATCGAGTTCGCGCATGAAGCGCATGACCACCGCCGCAAAGGCCTCGTTGATTTCGAAAAGGTCGATGTCCTTCAACGACATGCCGCAGCGCTTCAGGAGCTTGCGGGTCACCGGCCCCGGGGCCGTGAGCATGATGGTGGGCTCGCTGCCGATGGACGCGAACGCCTTGATGCGAGCTCGCGGCGCGCGGCCAATGGCCGTGCCGAACGCACGATTGCCGAGCAGCACCGCGGCGGATCCATCGACGATGCCGCTGGAATTTCCACCGGTGTGCACATGCTCGATGGCCTCCACCTGTGGGTACTGCTGCAGGGCAATGGCGTCGAAGCCCGCTTGGCCCAACCCAACGAACGAGGGTTTCAGGTCCGCAAGGGCCGCCAATGTCGTGCCGGGGCGCATGAATTCATCGCGATCGAGCAATACCTCACCGATCACGTCCCGAACCGGTTCGATAGAGCCTTTGAAATAACCTTGCGACCAGGCGTAGGCAGCGCGGCGCTGGCTTTCGACAGCGAAGCTGTCGACATCGTTGCGCGAGAAGCCCTCCAAGGTGGCAATGAGATCGGCTCCGATGCCCTGAGGCGCGAAGTGGTTTTGATAGGCCACCCAGGGGTCGGCGGACCAGGCGCCGGTGTCGGCTCCCATGACCGTGCGTGACATGGATTCAACGCCACCGCCGATGGCCGCGTTCGACTGACCGGTCATGATTTGTGCCGCCGCCGCGTTCACGGCTTCCAAAGCCGAGGCGCAGAAACGGTGGACCTGCTGTCCGGCCACGCTCTGTGCATAACCCGCCTGGAGCACTGCAGCCCGGCCGATGTTGCCGCCCTGTTCTCCCACCGGTTGCGCACAGCCGAACACCACGTCATCAATCAGCGAGGTGTCGAGCGAGGATCGTCTCGCCAACGCGCGCAATACCTGCGCACCCAGTTCCACCGAGGACACTTCGTGCAAAGCGCCATCGGGACGCCCGCGGCCACGCGGCGTGCGCACATGGTCATAAATCAAGGCATCGGTCATGGTGTCCTGGGTGTGGGTAGCCTGTGATGGGCCAAGAGTCGCCCATAGATAGGACCCAAGCACCTATCCAAGGATAGAGCCGGCGGAGCGCGTCTCGGCTGCGGTCGGATGACCCAGGGACAGCACCGCCACACCCCAAATGACCCCGTCCCGGCCGTCCGCGCGCAGCGAGACATCGCAGATCACTCGGGATGCGCAAACGCCGAGCGACAGCTCGCGAACGGTGCCCGTAGCCTCCACCGCATCCCCGCCATACACCATGCCGCCATAGCGCACCTCCAGGGTCTCAAGGACGGCTCGCGGAAAGGCTCGCTGCAGCATGGTGATGAGATAGGCAAGATTGGCCGGCCCCTGGTTGATGACCTTGTTACCCAACCCCTTGGCCCGCACCGCTTGGGCGTCCAAGTGAATGGGATTGGGGTCGCGCAGGAAGCCGGCCCAGAGTTTCATGTTCTCCGGCCTCACGGCCGCAAGGGTGTAGGGCGGCAAGGAAGCGCCGACCGTGACCGGAACGCCGTTGGCCATCACCGGCACATCGACCGCCGTCATGCCAGATGCCTCCGCGGCAGCATCCACACATTACTGGTCTCGAGCACAGGCGTGCCGTCGGACAACGCCAGCCGCAGAACGTAGGTAAGCGAATCCATCACGCCAAAGGTTCGACTGCGCTTGCGCGTGAGGCTGACAATCTCCCCCGTCACCCGGTAGCCCTGCTGCGTCATCAACGGCCGGCTGAACGTCACGGTCGAGGAGGCAATCATGGGTCCGTCCTCCACGTCGAAGTCGCAGACACGGCAAAGCTCGGCCACGGTCATACCCATACCCACTTGCGTGGCGATGAAGAAATACACGGGATGCGCGCTGCCATCCGCGGCCGGAGTTGCCTCCAGTGTCGAGCACAGCGCCCGGTTTTCATCGGCCGAGATCACATAAGTCGACGTGCCCGACAGGGAGAGCCCCGCTACGGCGGGCGGCGGCGGCAGTTCGCTCGCGCTCACGGGTGCTCGGCGGCCCGCGCCGCGTTCGTGACGTAGGCGCGAATCGCCTCGGCATCATCGGCGCTCAAATACTTGGAGAAACTAATCATGCCCGTATCGCTCAAGGCGCCGCCGATCACGATGCTGCGCCAGGCATCCTTCGACGCCAAGGCGCCGGATCGACGCAGATCCGGCAGAACGCCGGCCGACAGCGTGGCCAGACCGTGGCAGCCGATGCAGTTGATGCCATACAAATCGCGGCCGCGCGCCGCGGTATCTGCGGGCCAGGTGTCCGTGCCGGGTGCCGGCGCTCCCGGCGTGCTCACGAAGGGCGGAAGCGCCGCGTGGCCCTCCAGCGCGAACACCAGAACGCGACCGTTGGGGCGGCGCTGTGGCCCGTCGAAGGAGGCGAGCGCCAGCGGAATAGCTCCGCCATAACCCGCCAACACCGCGACATATTGACGGCCCCCGACCGAATAGCTGATCGGCCCCGCCATCACGCCACTCTGGGCCGCGAAGCTCCAGAGCAACTCCCCGGTACGCGCATCGTAGGCCTCGAATCCACCCTCTGCGGTGCCTTGGAACACGAGATTCCCGGCCGTCGACAGGACACCGCCATTCCACGGACCCGCGTGTTCTACTTTCCAGACGGCTTTCTGATTCACGGGGTCCCAGGCAAGCAAGCGTCCTTTCAACGAGGCCTTGATGGCGATGCGGACTTCGGGCGAATCCGGCGGAATGAGCGCCAGCATATCGACGCCCGTATTCCAGCCGCCGGGATGAATCGCGAAATGCTGTTCATTGGCATACAAAAATGGCAATTCCTGCGCGGGGATGTAGACCAAGCCGGTCGCGGGACTGAAGGACATGGGTTGCCAGTTGTGACCGCCGCTGCCTCCCGGCATGGAGACGAACGGCGCTTGCGCGAAGCGAGCCTGCGGATTTTCGATGGGCCGGCCCGAGGTCGGATCGACGCCGGTGGCCCAATTGACCGGTACATAGTTCTGGGCAGAAATCAGTTTGCCGTTCGTGCGATCAATGACGTAGAAGAAGCCGTTTTTGGGCGCCTGCATCAATACTTTGCGGGGCTTGCCGTCGATGGTGAGGGTCGCGAGCGTGATGGGCTGCGTCGCCGTGAAGTCCCAGGTTTCGCCGGGGGTCTCCTGGAAGTGCCAAAGATAGCGTCCCGTGTCGGGATCCACCGCCACGACGGAGGAGAGAAATAAATTGTCGCCCTTGCCCTCGGAGCGGATGCGCTGGTTCCACGGCGAGCCGTTGCCGACGCCCAAGTACAGTTGATTGAGTTCCTGATCGTAGACGATGGCGTCGTACACCGTACCGCCGCCGCCGAGCTTCCAGAACTCGCCGTACCAAGTACCGCTGGCCCGAGACCTCAAAATGGCGTCAGATACTTCGCCGTCAGGCTTAGCATTGGGATCGCCCGGCACCGTATAGAATCGCCAGACCTTGGCGCCGCTGCGGGCGTCATAGGCCGTCACGTAGCCGCGCACACCATAGTCCGCGCCACCATTGCCGATGATGACTTTGCCGCGTACCACGCGGGGCGCACCGGTGATGGTGTAAGGCTTCGTGATATCGACCGTAACCTGACTCCAGAGTAGCTTGCCGCTTTTCGCGTTCAGCGCGATCAAGCGGCCGTCCAAAGTCCCGACGTATACCTTGCCGTCGTAGTAGGCCGCGCCTCGATTGACGACGTCGCAGCAGGCCGAGAAGCCCGTGCGTCCTGGCACTTTCGGATCGTAGGTCCATATCACGCGGCCTGTCGCGGCATCCAGAGCCCACACTTTGCTCCATGCCGTCGTGACGAACATCTTGCCGTCCACGACAAGCGGCGTCGATTCCTGTCCGCGGTTGGTGTCGAGGTCTGCGTACCAGGTGAGACCGAGGCGCTTCACGCTGGCGGTGTCGATGTCGTGCAAGGGAGAAAAGCGCTGCTCGAGGTAAGTACCGCCATGGGTAGGCCAATCGACGTCGGCGGCGGTACTGACGGGTAGTCGCGCGGAGAGCCCCAACAGAAGAGAGAACAGAATCCGATGATCTAGAAGGCGCTTACGCGTCATTCGTGCACACTCGACAACTCGAAACCGGTATATCCATGGGCCGCGATTTCAGCACATTTTTGCCGGTAGGTGCCGACGCCGCCGATATAGGGCATGAACACCCGGGGTTTGCCCGGAATATTGGCGCCCATGTACCAGGATGCGGCCTTCACGAACAGGGTGTAACCGGCCAACTCGCCGACATGCGCGATCCATTCGTCCTCAGAATCGCGCTGAGGTTCGATACGATTGAGTTGTTTGGATGCGAGAAATTCCAGGCATTGCGCGATCCAATCCACGTGCTGTTCGATGGATATCACCATGTTGCTGAGTACAGAAGGGCTGCCGGGCCCTGTGATCATGAAGAGATTGGGGAATCCCGCGCTCGCCAGTCCCAGATACGCGCGCGGCCCCGCAGTCCATTTGTCTCGGAGACTCTGTCCATGGACGCCGCGGATGTCGATATTGAGCAGGGCACCGGTAAGCGCGTCATAGCCGGTGGCGAACACCAGGCAATCCAGATTGTAGGTGGCGCCCGCGGTCCGAATCCCCTGAGGCAAGATCTCCTCTATAGGATCATCCGCCAGAGGCACGAGGGTCACATTGTCGCGGTTGTATGTTTCGAAGTAATCGATGTCGATACAGATGCGTTTGGTGCCGATGGGGTAGTGATGCGGCGTCAAGGCTTTTGCCGTCGCCGGATCTTTAACGATACAGGCGATTTTCCTGCGCACGAAATCTGCGACCGCTTCGTTGGCCTCTTCGGTCACGATCACGTCGTTGAAGTAGTACATGAGCGCGGCACCGCCCTCCTCCCACAGCCTTTCGAACACCTTCTCGCGTTCGTCGGGGGGAAGGGACAGCGTGGATTGATCCGTCATGTGATGCAGCGTTCCGGTGAGCGACATGCGCATCTTGTCGCGCAGAGACTGTTCCGACCGGTTGAACTCGGCCGCCTCGCCGGCCATGGGGCGATTTTTGGCCGGTAGGCTATATGCCGCCGTGCGCTGGAACACGTAAAGATGCGCCGCCTGCTTCGCAACCTGGGGAATAAGCTGCAACCCGGTGGACCCCGTGCCGATCACTCCCACGCGCTTAGCGCTGAAGTCGACGCCGGAGGACGGCCATTGACCCGTGTGATGCCATTCGCCGGCAAAGGACTCGATACCCGGAATCGACGGCCTGCGGGGGAGGGAAAGACATCCGGACGCCATGATGCAATAGCGCGCCGACACGACGTCGCCTCGATCCGTGGCGACTCGCCAGCGATTGGCCCTCTCGTCGTAGACGGCGGAGACGACACGGCTGTTGAAGCGAATGTCGCGGCGCAGATCGAAGCGCTCCGCCACGTGTTGTACATACCTCAGGATCTCGGGTTGTGTGGCGTAGCGCTCGGTCCATTGCCACTCTTGCTGTAGCTCCATCGAGAAGGAGTAAGAATACTGCAGGCTTTCGACATCGCAGCGGCAGCCCGGGTAGCGATTGTGATACCACGTGCCACCGACATCCGCGGCGGCTTCGAAACATATGGCGCCGATACCCATTCCGCGCAGACGGTGCAGCATATATAAACCGGCAAACCCTGCGCCGACCACCACCACCTCCACATGCGTGGGCGCCTGGCTCCCCGGTGCGCTTACGCCCATGGGTGGTCCCACGCTTGGCGCGCTTCGGGGGTCGCGTCGTGATGAAGCCCCGCGATCGCACCGCCGTCAATCAGAATATCGCAACCGGTGATGAAGCCGGCCGTCGGCTGGCAGAGGAATTCCGCCAAGGCGGCGATTTCGTCGGCCGTTGCGAAACGGGCCAGCGGCGTATTTTTCAGTACCAGCGGCGCACTGCCGCCGCCGCTGGCGCCAGTCTCGCGCTGACCCATGGGGGTATCGACGACGCCGGGGGAGATCGAGATGATGCGGGCGCTCTTGCGCGCCCATACGGAGGCTCGCTGCTCGACCAAGGTCATGACGCCACGCTTCGACAGGGCGTAGGCCGCACGCGATTGATTCCGGGCAGCCGCGACCAATGAGTCGAGGTCGAAAGGAGCCTGTGGGGCGGATAAGAGATCCGCGAAGGCGGCAAGGCCCCGTCGATGTCCAGACATGGACGCCACACACACGCCCGCCGCGCCGGTGGTCAGTAGCGGATAAAGCGCGTCGATCACATTCGCGGTACCGCCAAAATTGACGGCGAACAGGGTCTTTGCATCGGCCATGGAAGGCGATATGCCGGCGCAGTGAAACACGGCCGATATTTCTCCCATGTCACGTGCAGCGTCTGCCATGGCGTCGACGGAAACCTTGTCCGCGACATTGCAGACGACACCGCGCGCGCTCACACCCTGCTGACGCGCCATGCTCAGTGTCGCCTCGAGCCGCTCCGCGTTTATGTCGCACAAGAGTAGCGAGTACTGCCGCCCGAACCTCAGCGCCGCCGCCGAGCCGATGCCGCTCCCCGCGCCCGTGATGACCGCCAATCGATTATTTCTGTTATTTTTCTGCATAGGATGACGCCATGGTTTGGCCGTGCGGCCGTCTGTTGCACCTATCCAAAGATAGCCCTCGTTTCACGGCCCCAAGACCTAAGTCCAAGACCGGTCCAACCGAGAGATAGGAACTGCTTCGCAAGGGTTTCCCTATAGTCTA
>Ga0302314_10006689_pt1 | contig 20820 bp, 14 predicted proteins | sample III_Palsa_N2_3_FD_200533 | JGI IMG/M metagenome (GOLD analysis project Ga0302314, IMG submission 200533) | Peat permafrost microbial communities from Stordalen Mire near Abisko, Sweden - III_Palsa_N2_3 | ecosystem: Environmental > Terrestrial > Soil > Palsa > Peat permafrost | place: Sweden... | reverse complement strand
CCCGATATCCTTGCCTTCATCGGGCCGGCGCGACAGCGCACCGGGGGGTACGGGGGCCAAGGGGTATGGGGGGCGGGAGCCCCCTATGCTGGAAGACTGCCCCTCGGGAGATAACAGGACAACTATGCAAAGCGGTGAGAACGGCGCCATCCGGCCCGCCCCGCCCGCCAGACTGCGGCGGAGGGACCGGCACGGCAGAGGCCTGCGCGGGCGCCTGCTGCCCCCAGGGGTGCCGCTCTACCGCACCCGATCACAGCAGTTCGACGACATGGTGCTCGACGCCGTGGCGCGCCTAGAGGGACGCTGGGAGGCCGAGCTCACGGGCGTTGAGTTCGCCGTCCAGGAGGTGCCTGAAGCCGACGAGCTCACCGACGACAGCGGCCCGCTGCCGCTGAGCCGCACGGTGCCGGGGTCGCCGGGGTCGCGCGACCCCGCCCGCCCCGCCACGCCCGCGCGCATCGTGGTCTACCGTCGTCCGCTGCTTGCCAGGTCGGAAAGCGACACCGAGCTCAGCGAGCTGATCTTCGATGTCGTCATCGAGGAGTTCGCACGCTTCCTCGGCCTCGACCCGGACTCGGTAGACCCCGGCTACCGCGGCGGCCTCGACTGATGATCGCTTCTTTACCGACGATCGCTCCTTTAGGGCAGGACCGCCGTGTAGGAGTTCCTGACCGGGGGCAGCGTGATCGCGGTGAGCGCGCTTGTCACCGGCAGCAGCGAGCTCACCGGCGCGGACAGCCCTCCGATGCCCGAGGTGACCACCCGGACGGCATAGAGCGGTCCCGACCCGGTCTGCGGCGTGAGCACGATCGCGAACGGGTCCCGGCCAGATGGCCGCTGCACGGCAACGGCGATCGTGTGCCCGGCCGGTACCGTCACCGACTGCGCGGCAGGCGACGTGGCGCCAGCCGCCGCCACGACGGTGATGCGGGCCTGCGCCGCGCCCGCCGGAGCGGTGAGCAGCAGGCCGACCGTGAGGCCACGGGTGGCCGGGTTGCCCGCGACCACCCCCTGCCCGGTTACCGGGGCCGTGGCGGTGGTGAACGAGCCGATCCCCGCGCCGGGGACAAGAACGCCCGCCACGATCGGCACGTTCGATGTCAGCTCGAGCCCGGCCGCCGAGGCGCCGAGCGAGCTGAGGGTCACCGGGGTGGTCGCGGAAGCCGAGGCGTCTATCGGGGTGGTGGAGAACTGAGCGGAGGCGCCCGCGGGGGTGTACGCCTCCACCTTCAATTTCGCGTCGGTCGAGCCCGGTACCGTCACGAAGAGCCTGGCGGCGCTGCTCGCCACCGTCAGTCCGGGGATCACCAGGGTGGTCGACGGTGCCGCCGCCTGCGGCAGCCAGGCTCCCTCACCGCCGGCCTCGCCCTCCCATACGGAGGCGGCCACCTGACCCGAGCTCGTCTGGACGTGCAGGGCGAGCGCCTGAGAGCCGCGGATGAACGGGGCGATGTTCTCCGCCACCACCTGGTTCGGTGCGACCGTGATGGCGTTGTCAAGACCGTTCTGCTCGCCGGTGTCGGTGAGGATGGTCACGTCCGCGGTCGCACCGACCGCGGCGGTGTTCATCAGGTAGAGCCAGACCTGCGGGGCGCCCTCCGACGAGCCGGTGCCAACGAACCACATGTCGGAGCCCGCGTGCGTACAGCTCACCAGGCCCATGCCCGCCGAGTCCACCTGCTCCGCCTCGAAGCCCTCGGCCATCTGGCCGGTCACTGCGACCGTGGCGCCACCGGTCCCCGTGGCGCCCGTCTCGCCAGGCACCGTGACCGTCGTGAGCGCACCGGGAGCCGACACGGTGACCGGCTGCGCCGCAGGTTCGCTCTTGGTCGTCGGTGTGCTCTTGGCAGTCGGGGTGTTTTTGGCCGTTGGGGTGCTCGTGGCGGTCGGAGTGCCCGCCGTAGCGGCGGGGACCGCGCTCAGCGTCGCGGAGCCCGTCGCGGCGGCGGCCGCGCCCTTGGCGGACGCCGCCTGCGACGAAACGGCGATCATCGAGACGTGCGCCGAGCCGGTCCCGGGCGGTGCCGGCGGGCAGGACCTGCTGACCGACGTCACCGTGGCGGTCTGCCCTGCCGTCTGGGTGGCCGACCCGCCGCCTGTCGGCTCCGTGCGCCAGGCGATCACCGCCACCACGCCGATCGCCAGCAACACACCGCAGAACAGGGCGAGGCGACGCATCACGACTCCTTGTCCCTGCCGGAGCGGTCGGCACCGCCGCGCCGACGGCCAGGACGCCCGTGCTTGGCCGCCCGGTGCGAGTGCCGTTCCGGCTTCACCTCACGCGAGGCAGCCTCACGAGAGCCGCTTGCGGGCGCGTCGGACCGTGCGGGCACCTCCCAGCCGCCGCTGCCGTGCCGCTCCGCGGCGTCATCACGCTCGGGGCCGGCGGCCGGGCCCATGTCGTCCGGCCATGGCGCGGGCGCTGCCCGGTCTCCCTGGTCCCATGGCGTCGGGGCGGGCCCCCGATCGGCCGGCTGCATGGGCACCTGCGGACCCGTTCCCCACGACATGGATCGCTGCGACCCCGTCGAAGACACCGCACGTCCGATATCCTCGCCTTTCCATCGGACGTGCCCCGGGGGGTACGGGGGCGGGGGGGATGGGGGGCTGGCCCCCCATCCGGGAAAACTGTCCCCCCGGGAGACAACCGGGGCCTGCGGGCCGGTCCCCCACGAATTCACGCCGGTTCCCCACGGCTCGCGAGGCTGCGGGTCCGTCTCCCACGGCGCGGACCGCTGCGGCCCCGTCGACGACGCCGGAGCCTGCGGACCCGTCTCGCGTCGGTCAAGAGGCTGCGGACCTGTCTCCCATGACCGCTGCGGCCCCGTCAACGACGCCGGAGCCTGCGGACCCGTCTCCCGTCGGTCAAGAGGCTGCGGGCCCGTCTCCCATGACCGCTGCGGCCCCGTCGACGACGCCGGGGCCTGCGTGCTGGTCTCCCACGGATCAAGAGGCTGCGGGCCCGTCGCCCACGGCGCAGCTTGCGGCGACCCCGTTGCGGACACCGAGGCATGCGAGCCGCTCTTCCACGATTCCGAGTCGGTCTCCCACGGGGCGCGCGGTTCGGAGTCCGTCTCCCACGGCGTGGCGCCGGCCGAGTCGCCTGCCACATTCCAGCCGCTGTCAGCGGCACCGCTGCCCGGCGTGCCGACGGCAAGCGCGGCATCCGCCGCGGCAGCCTCGGGGAATTCGGCGTCCTCGAACTCCTCGTCAGGGAACTGCGTGTCGGGGAACCGCGTGTCGGGGAACCGCGTGTCGGGGAACCGCGTGTCGGGGAACCGCGTGTCGGGGAACCGCGTGTCGGGCAACTGTGTGTCAGGGAACTCCGTGTAGTCGAGTTCTTTGTCCTGCCGCTTGCCGCGCTTACCCGTCATTGGCCTGCGGAGCCGTGGCCTGTGCGACATGGCACGGTAAGGCGCCGCCAGGCCCGCGCCGAGGCTCAGGCCGGCCCGCCCAAGATCGCCTGCCCGCGCCCGGCCCGCCGTGGCTTCGGCGGTCCGCCTGCTGTGCCTGGCCTCGCGGAGGGCCTCCATGGCCTGTGCCTCTTCGGCTGGATCGGCACGCTTGCCCGGCAGCGCGAGCACACAGACGGCGAGCACCGCGATCAGCTCGGCGATCAGGGACACGTCGCGCGCGAGGTTGCTCCGCGTGATCGAGAGGCGCCCGCCGCCCGCCGGCAGCACGAATCCCTGTGCCCAGCCGTCAACCGGCGCCGCGAGCGGCTTGAGCGCGCTGCCGTTGAGCGTCGCCGTCCATCCGCCGTAGGGCTCGGCAAGCACCAGGGTGCCGCCCGCGGTCGGAGCGCTGACGTCGCTCATGTCCACTGGGTCAGAGTCGAGCGTCGTCGTGGTGCCGTCTGCCGCCACGGCGCGGACACGCGCCACAGGCCCCGTCACCTGCCACAGGTCGTAGGTCGGCGCCTTGCTCATCGCCACCAGGCCAGCCGCGGCGTCGAGCTGCTGTGCCACGGCCTGGTCGACCGGCCCGGGCAGCAGCACCCACTTGATGCCGTACTCACCAAGCGCCAGGCCTGGATCGCCCGCGTCCGCCCCGTTGGACGCGCCGAGCGCGGCGACCTCGGCGTTCAGCGACTGTTCCGCGGCCGGAGCGCTGGCAAGCTCAGGCTCGCCTAGCGTCGGGTCACCCTGCCTGACGACCATGTAGGCGAGCCCATTATTGTCGGGCGCACCGCTGTCGAGCGCACTGGCGTCGGGCCGGAGGATCAGCGTCCTGTACTGCTCGCCCGAGGCCGACGACGCGGACACGAAGGCCGGAAGCAGCGGCGCGTTGACGATGCCGACCGGGCCCTGCACGCCGGCCTTGACCCAGTAGCCGGCGACGAGCAGCGGAGCGGTCGCGGCGCCGACAAGCGCGGCGCAGGCGAGCGCCCGGCGGGCGATGCCGTACCCGAGCTCGGGCGTCGACCCCGCTGCCGGCTCGGGTGATGCGTCGGAGAGCCGGCCGGGACCGTTCGGGATGATCCTGCTGTTTTTGATTACCTCGGCGAGCCACTGCGCGGCAGGCGCCGCGGCAAGCAGCAGCCCAAGCGCGGCGAGCGCGAGCGCGAACCCGGGCCAGCCGGCGACGGCCTGGCCGCCTCCCGACGGGGTGAGGCTGATCCTGCGCACCACCACGGCGGCAAGGAAGCCGACGATGGCCACGATCCAGCCCGCGACGGTCAGGTCCCTGCCGCGGTGCGGCAGCAGCACCGCGAGCACGGCGAGCCCGAACCCGACCGTGACCCAGATCGGCGGCAGGCCGGGGCCGCCGGGGCTGAGCGCGAGCAGCCCGGACGGCCCAAGCCCGGTCGTGGTCAGTACGGGCGTTGACACCCCCGCCTCCGCGATCAGCGAAGACGGGCTGGCGAGCAGGTGCAGCGACCAGGGGAAAAGCGCGAAGAAGGGCACCACCGCGACAATGGCGGCGTTGACCGGGTCGGCGGAAAGCAGCCATCGCCTGGCGGCAACCGCGCCGACCGCGAAGATTACGCCAAGCACCCAGGCCAGCGGTGCGAACGCGGCCGCAACCGCCACGAGCAGGCCGACCGCCCAGGCGGCACGGCGCGCCTGCCGAGGCGCGGCGGTAAGCATGCGGCCGGCGCTCACCGCGATAAGCGGAAGCAGGATGAACGCGACCGCCGTGCCAAGGCGGCCCGCCGCGACGGCACCGGTGGCGACGGGAAGCAGCGCGTAGGAGGCGGCGAGCAGCAGCCGGGCCGCGGTCGCCGCGACAAGCCGCCGCGTGGCCAGGTACGCGGTCAGACCCGCCAGCGGTACGCAGCCGAGCAAGAGGACGTCGACCGCCAGCCAGGCCTGGCCGCCAAGTACCGTACCGAGCGCCGCCACGATCGCCAGGTACGGCGGGGCGGACGCGGTGGACCCCAGGCCGACGGTGTGGAAGCCCGCGAGATACTCTCGCCACAGCGCCGCTGCGCCACCCCAGGCGGGCACAAGCGCACCGCCGCCGAGCGGGCTGACGCCGAGCAGCCTGCGCTCGGCGATCAGGGCGATAACGAGCAGCGCGACGAACAGCTGGACCCCGGGGTTGCCGATGATCTGACGGGCCAGGGACTGCGTGTCGACGAACTGCTCGTCTTCCTGGTCTTCCGAGACCGCCTGGTGCTGACCGCCCGACGCCTGCGGCGGTCCGTTCGACACAAGCCCGGAGATGTCCTCCGCCAGCCGGAACAGCGTGCGCGCGGGCGGGATGAACTGGCGGACCGCGCTGTAGGCCTCGGCGCGCCCGCGGGCACGGCGACGGCGGCCGCCAAGCAGCCGAATCGGATGCCTGAGCAGCCCGGTTACCCCGAATGCCTGCGCGGCGGCCAGGTCAAGCTGCTTGGTGACAACGAAGTAGGAGGCGCGGACCAGCGACCCGACGATGCACCCGCCGATCACCCTGAGCATGGTCAGCAGCGGAAGGTTGACGGCGAGAACGAAGAGCGCGTTGCGTCGGTCAAGCCAGCGCGCGTTGCCCCCGTCGATCGGCCTGCGCCGCCTTGCCGACAGCTCCCGGTGGTAAAGAACCGCGTCGGTGACCACCTGCACGCGGTAGCCTGCCGCCTGAACGCGCCAGCAGAAGTCCAGATCATCACGGAAAAGCCTGAGGCCGGCATCGAACCCGCCGAGCTCATCCCACACGTCCCGCCTGACGAGCATGCCGGCCGAGCCCACGGCGAGCACGTCGCGGTTATGGTCGTGCTGGCCCTGGTCGATCTCGCCCGGCTCGATGCCCGTGATGCGGCGGCCCGCTCTGTCGATGGAGACGCCCGCCTCGCGGAGCGTTCGCCGATCCTGGCCATCGAGCACCTTCGGCCCGAGCACCGCCACGGTGCGATCCCTGCTCGCCGCCCGCAGCAGCCGTTCGAGCGACTCAGGTGCCGGCTCGCAGTCATCGTGTAGCAGCCAGATCCACTCGACCCGCTTAAGGTTCGGATCGGTCCTGCCTGATTGCCGGCCTGTGGCGTGCCGCAGGGCCACAGAGACGGCCTCGCCATAGCCGGTCGACCTGTCCATGCCGAAGACCGCGTCCTGCCCGAGCAGTTCGGCGAGCACCGCACCGCTTCGGTCCCGGCTTGCGGTATCCACCCCGACGGCCTGGTCGACCGGGTAGGTCTGGGCGTTGATGGCCTGGACGAGACCGGGCAGCAGCCGAGCACCGTCATGCGCGACGATGATCGCGGTAACGGTATGCCGGGTTTGCGGTGCAGTCGTTGACAAGTGGTCCAACGCAGGTCGGGGGTCAGGGCCGGCCCCGCGTGGTGGCGGGCCAGACCGGTCAGCCTTCCCCGCGGGAACCCTTGTGAACAATACATCGCGTGCACGGCAACGGCAGGGTTACCGCCAATGCCGCCTCTGACCAGCAGCCCCTCGGGCAAAGCCCGACATCGTGGGACTTGCCCGAGCGCTAGCTACACCACCTGACGTTTGACCTTCCGGCGTTCCCGCTCGGACAGCCCGCCCCAGATCCCGAATCTCTCGTCGTTCTCCAGCGCGTACTCCAGGCACTCGGCCCGGACTTCACAACTCCGGCAGACCCGCTTGGCCTCCCGGGTGGAGCCGCCCTTCTCTGGGAAGAACGCCTCCGGATCTGTCTGCGCGCATAGCGCCTGATCCTGCCAGCCCATGTCATCAACATCTTCAGGATGAACAACAACATGCGCTAGCGGGACGATGACCTCAGTCAAAGCGCATCCTCCCCTCTTTGGAGCCCCCGGACACCCACCGACCTTCCCGTGACGGTGAGAATCACACCAATGGAATTACACCCGCGTGTCTTGCTTCACGTCAAGCGAGGAAGGTGGTATTGGCCCCCTGGTTGTCCAAGTTGCGAGGTAAGTTCTTCAAAAAACTTCTCAGCGCACCCGCGCAATCACCGAGCGCACCCAAAGGCCCGGGGAAGCTGCGCCACGAGAGACACGAGCCACCGCTGACTTACCGTCGCCCGCGGGCGACACCGGGATCCGGGGGCAACGTCCCGGTGCACTTGTCGGGCCGGGCGGCCCCGATACGATGGCGGTCTTTGCCATCGGGGCCGCCCGGCCCGACACCGGGGGTCCGGGGGTCGCCCCCCGGGTAGATACTGGCTTCATGCGGATCACCGTGCTTGCCGGCGGCGTCGGCGCCGCGCGCTTCCTGCGCGGCCTGCGAGCCGCCGCCCCCGACACCCAGATCACCGTCATCGGCAACACCGCCGACGACATCACCCTGTTCGGGCTGCGCGTCTGTCCCGACCTCGACACGGTGATGTACACGCTCGGCGGCGGCATCAACGAGGAACAGGGCTGGGGCCGCGCGGCCGAAACGTTCAGCATCTCCGGCGAGCTCGCCGCCTACGGCACGGGCCCCTCATGGTTCACGCTTGGCGACCGCGACTTCGCGACGCACATCGTGCGCAGTGAGATGCTCGCGGCAGGCACACCGCTCTCGGAGGTCACCCGGGCTCTGTGCGCGCGGTGGCGCACCGGCGTGGAACTGATCCCGATGTCCGATGACCGCGTCGAGACGCATGTAAAGCTTGCTTCTGGGCACGAGTCGGTCCACTTCCAGGAGTGGTGGGTCCGGCTGCACGCGGCGGGGCCCGTGGAAGCGATCATCCCGGTCGGCGCGGAACAGGCAGCGCCCGCGCCCGGCGTGATCGAGGCGATCGCGGCGGCGGACTTCGTGCTCTTCCCGCCGTCCAACCCGGTGGTGTCCATCGGTCCCATCCTGGCCGTGCCCGGGATCAGGGCCGCCGTCGCCGCGAAGACCGTGGTAGGCGTCTCACCGATCATCGGCGGGGCGCCGGTCCGCGGCATGGCCGACGCCTGCCTGACCGCGATCGGCGTGGAGACGACCGCCGCCGCGGTCGCGGCCCACTACGGCGCTGACCTGATCAACGGATGGCTCGTCGATGAGCAGGACAAGGCCATCGTGGACCAAGCCATCGACGATCCGACGCTGGTCGGCATCACCGTACGCGCGGTCCCGCTGTTCATGCGCGACCTGCCCGCCACGACGGCGATGGCCCAGGCCGCCATCGACCTGGCACAGGAACTAGCCCGATGACCGCGACTCCGCCATCGGACGCTCCGCCGCCCGCCGCACCGTCGGGCGCACTGTCGCCCGCCGCGCCGTCGGCCGACCCCCCATCGCCACCCGGGCTGAGGCGCCCGTATCCCCAGATTCAGATTTCCGGCATTTCCGGAATTCCGGAAATCTCACCCGGCGACGACCTGGCGGGGCTGATCGCCGACGCGGCGCTCGCCGACGGCAGCCCCGGGCTCCTCGACGGCGACATCCTCGTGATCACCTCGAAGGTGGTCAGCAAGGCCGAGGGCCGGATCGCCACCGGGTCACGCGAGGACGCGATAGCGGCGGAGACCGTGCGTGTGGTGGCCAGGCGAGGGATGACGACGATCTCGCAGACCAGGCACGGGTTCGTGATGGCCGCCGCCGGGGTTGACGAGTCCAACACCGCGCCGGGCACGGTCGTGCTGCTCCCCCAGGACCCTGACGAGTCCGCCAGGCGGCTGCGCAAGGCACTGCGTGCCAGGCACGGGGTGACCGTCGGGGTGATCGTTACCGACACCATGGGCCGGCCGTGGCGCGCCGGGCAGACCGACACGGCGGTGGGCGCGGCCGGCGTGCTTCCCATCCGGGACCACCGGGGCGAGCCCGACGCGTTCGGCAACACGCTTGAGGTCACCATGGCGGCGGTGGCCGACGAGATCGCCGCGGCGGGAGACCTGGTCAAGAGCAAGGCACTGCAGATTCCCGTCGCGATCCTGCGCGGTCTTTCCGCCCTTGTCACCGACGACGACGGCCCGGGCGCCAGGGCGCTCGTCCGGCCGGCGAGCGAGGACATGTTCCGGCTCGGCGCGGCGGACGTGCTGCCCGCCAGGCGCACGGTCCGGTCGTTCACCTCGCGGCCCGTCGACCTCGCCGCCGTCTCGCGGGCCATTGAAGCCGCGCTGACCGCCCCTGCGCCGCACCACAGCGAGCCCTGGCGGTTCGTGATCGTCGCCTCGGCCGCGGCGCGTACCGCGCTGCTCGACGCGATGCTGACGGCCTGGATCGACGACCTGCGCCGCGACGGGTTCACCGAAGAGCAGATCGCCCGGCGCACCAGGCGCGGCCTGCCACTCCGGGACGCTCCGCTGATAGCGGTGCCCTGCCTTGAGACGTCCGCCGCGCACGACTACCCAGACGAGCGCCGGTCGCGCGCCGAGCGGGACATGTTCACCGTTTCGATGGGCGCGGCCGTGCAGAACTTCCTCGTCGCCCTGGCCGTCGAGAATCTGGGCTCGGCATGGATCTCCTCGACGCTCTTCTGCCAGGATGTCGCCGCCCGCGCCCTCGACCTCCCGGCCGACTGGCTCCCCATGGGCGCGGTAGCCATCGGCCACCCGGCCACCCCTCCGTCTCCACGCCCCCCACGCGACCCGGCAGCCTTCACGGTCACTCGCTAATTCCCCATTACCGCTAACTGACGCCACCTGAAATGTTTCGATTCTGCACCATAAAACGCGAACAAAATTTCGATCCCGAACTGCGCACCCGTGCGGACCATCATTCTCCCCGAAATCGATAGTGCTGAAGATATGACCGCCTGGAGCCGGTCATATCTTCAGCACTGACACGAAAACTGGGCCCCGGCTGGGCAGGCGGCAGCGAACCCCTGCCTGTCTGTCGGCGGGGCTGGCGTGTCAAGCTCACTTATCCGGGGGTGGCCGGGTGCCGGCTGGCGGCGGCTCCGTGATTCCGGGGGCTGGGACGCGGCTGCGGGTCAGGCCGTTAAGGCGGCCTCCGTGGCGTGATCGGGGGGCGGCCCGATGATGACGGTGACGGTGCAGCCGGGGTAGAGCTTCTGGATCTGGCGCTCGTGGTACTTCTGCTGCTGCTCCGGCGATTCGCGGCGGGCGTAGAAGTCCGCGCCCGGCTCCTCGTAGGGCCGGCCCGATTCCAGGACCGCGTAGGCGATCTTGAGCAGGGTGCGGGCGACGGCGACGATCGCCTTCTTGCGGGCGGCGGGGTTCTTCGCCCCGCCCATCTTGCGCACCAGGCGGTCATACCGGGCCCGGAGCCGGTTCCTGCCCTTGATCGCCGACCAGGCCGCCTGCACCAGCGCCGGCTTGATCCAGGTCCCGGCGTCCCCGGTCTTCCCGTGCCTGCGCTTGCCGGCGCTGACGTAGTTGCCCGGCGCGAGGCTCACCCAGGAGGCGAGCTTCTCCGGCGAGCTGAACCACTCGTGCGGGGCGGGGCCGATCTCGGCGATCCATGCCCGCGCCACGATGTCGCCGAACCCGGGGATCGTCTTGAGCAGGTCAATCTCCCGCTGCCAGGGCGCGGCCATGTCCGCGATCCGCCGGTCCAGGTCCGCGATCGCGGCGTCATAGGCCCTGATCGCGTCCCGGCACAGCATGGCGTGGTGCTCGGTGAACCGGGCCTTCCAGCGCCATCGACAGGTCCGCCAGCTTCGCCGCGGCCCGGGCCCGGCCCTGCGCCAGGTCCGCCATCACCGCGCCGCGCCGCTCCCCGTCGATGAGCGCATCGATCATCAGGGACGGCCCCTTGCCGGTAATGCCGGAGGCGACCGAGCCGAGCTTGATGCCGGCCGACTCCAGCCCCTTGTGCATCCGCTGGATCTCCGAGGTCCGGGACTGGACCGTCTTGACCCGGTACCGGATCAGGTCCCGCAGGTCCTTCAGCTCCGCCGGCGGCAGGCAGGAGCCCTGCAGCAGCCCGCACTCCAGCAGCTCCGCCATCCGCGCGCAGTCCTTCGCGTCGGTCTTGTGCCCCTTCAGCGCCTTGACGTGCGCCGGGTTGACCACCAGGACCTCATCGAAGTCCTCCTCGCACAGCGCGTAATACACCGGCTCGGTATAGACCCCCGACGCCTCCATCACCACATGGGTGACGCCCCGGCGGCGCAACTCCCGCGCCATCTGACGCAGCACGCCGTAGAACGTGCGGAACGTGAGGACCTCCGTCTTCCGCGCCTGCGCCTTCGCGCCCGGCGACCGGATCGCGACCTTGACCATCTCCTTGTGCACGTCGATCCCCGCGACGCACTCGTACATCACCTTCATGCGCAGCCACCTCCCGCAGCGGCATCCCCGTCCCTGATAAGGACAAAGACGCACCGCCCGCCAGGACTCCAGCCAGTACAGGAGACTGACACACGCGCACGCAGCAGCAACGGTGGTTACCCACCACGGAGCCCTCGCACCTGACTAATTTCCGGCCTCGAACGGTCCAAGCGCAACCGGTGACGGCGGACGGCACGCCACCTACAACTGTGCACCCTCCGCCCCGCCCCGCCAAGACCCCGGCCAGAAACGGCCCGCACCAGACCACGCCCAGTTTTCGTCACCCACGGCAGCCCGCGCAGCGGGCATGCATCCTGATTTGATCTTGGTGCTTTTATATTGATAAGTCCGGTAGGTGGGTGTCCTGCATTGCCAGGCGGCCGAGCTCGGCATCAGCAAGCTATCCCCAACAAAGATCACTGTTAGAAACCATGATCACGAAAATCATGGTCCACTATAACGGCCCAACGTTTACGCGGTAGCCAAAGTTTTCGTGATCATGGCCATGACCTGACCTATCAAATGTGGCCTAAGGTCATATGAGCTCACTTGGGCATCATGAGCACCTTAGGCAATGCATCGGCCGAGGAGCGGGGAACGTAAGGCAGCGGAGCAGGCCCGACCGCCCGCATCGGGACTACCGCCAAGACAATTAGCCACCAACATCCCGTAACCGATAGAAAATGGGCGCCGCCCCTTTTTCCGTGCGGGACTCATATAGAGAGCGGCGACCGCCTGCTAGGCGGGTTCCATGCCGTGGCGGGCCATGAGCGCGCGCTCTTCTTCTGGGGCTGGCGGGGTCTCGCGGGACCATAGCTCGTCCAGTTCGGCGAAGTAGGCGTCCATCGCGGGGGCGTGCAGGACGAGGAGTCGCGCGGTCTCATCGCCGCTGTTGCCGAAGGTGTGTGCCGCCCCGCGCGGCACCAGCAGGAAATCGTCGCGCTTGCCCTGGACCTCCACGCCGTCGAGCACGAACGTGATGGTGCCGTCAAGCACCCAGAACGCCTCGGAAGCGGTCACGTGGCGGTGCGGCAGCGGGCGGCGACCATGCGGCGGAACCGTCCGTTCCATCAGCGAGAAATCGCCGCTCGTCTGTGCGGCAATGGCCTTGAACGCCATCACGCTCCCCCGCGCGCTAAGGATCTTGCCTTTTCCCGAGGGGACAACGCTTGATTCTGTCACGTTAGGTGTCTACGCCACAGCCGAGGCCGTGGCAATGCGATATCAGCCACATCCGAGCCACCTTGCGATGATCGGGCGCGCCTTACCTATCAGGGGCGGCCTGGCTTACTCGGGCGCCTGGTCATCGTGCCTTGACGTGTTGGTGAATCCGACGCGATCCAACTCGGCAAGCACATGCTGGTGCACGTCCGCCGACACTGGTGTTTCTGCGTCCCAGGCGGCTACGACCTGCGCCAGAGTCTCGCGTTTCGTGTCATCCGCCATCGCTTCAAGATATTAGCGGGACAAGATGGGGAGGCCCCGGCGGACGGAGGCGGCAACGCCGTCGCTGGCTTCCGCCGCCGCGATGCGGTCCTCGGCGGGGGTGCCGTAGAGGGTGGTGCGCTGACGGAGCGGGCGGCCAAGCGGCGCCACGATCGCGCGCAGGTCGCTGATCGTCTTGAACGAGCCGTTGTCCGCGCCGGCCATCCTGCTGATCGTCTCCTCCATCAGCGTGCCGCCCAGGTCGTTGACGCCGCCGTTCAGCACGTCCCTGCACAGTTCGTCGCCCAGCTTGACCCAGGAGCACTGGATCGAGCCGATCGCCCCGTGCAGCATGATCCGCGACATCGCGTGCACCGCGCGGTTCTCCCTGCGGGTAACCCCCGGCCTGGCCAGGCCGGCCAGGTAGATCGGCGCGCTCGTGTGCACGAACGGCAGCAGCACGAACTCGGTAAAGCCGCCGGTTCGCTGCTGGATGCCACGGATCACCCGGAGGTGACCCACCCAGTGGTGCGGGGCGTCCACGTGGCCGTACATCATCGTCGCGGTCGTGGGGATGCCGAGTTCGTGCGCGGCGGTGATCACCTCGATCCAGTCCTTGGCGGGTAGCTTGCCCTTGGTGAGCACCCAGCGGACGTCGTCGTCGAGGATCTCGGCGGCGGTGCCAGGCAGCGAGCCCACGCCCGCATCCTTGGCCCGGACGAGCCACTCGCGCAGCGGCAGACCGGTGCGCGCCACCCCGTTCATGACCTCCATCGCCGAGAACGCGTGGACGTGCAGTTCGGGGCAGCGGCGCTTCACCTCGGCGGCTATGTCGAAGTAGGCGGTACCAGGCAGGTCGGGGTGGATGCCGCCCTGCATGCAGACCTCGGTCGCGCCCGCCGCCCATGCCTCTTCCGCCCGCTCACCGATCTGGTCGAGCGAGAGCGTGTACGCATCGGCATCGGTGCGGCGCTGCGCGAACGCGCAGAACCGGCAGCCGGTGTAGCAGATGTTGGTGAAGTTGATGTTCCGCGTGACGACGAACGTCACATCGTCGCCGTTGACCTCGCGCCGAAGTCCGTCCGCGAGCGCCGTCAGGGCCTCGAGCTCGTCGCCGTCGGCGCCGAGCAGGGCGATCGCCTGGTCGTCGGTGAGGGCGGCCGGGTCGCGCTCGGCCTGGCGGAGCGCGGCGGCCACCTCGCCTGGGCGGGCAGCGGAGGGGGCCGCGAGCGGTATTCCCGCTCCGGCGAGCGCGTCAGCAGGGCCTGCGCGGCCGGTGGACGCCACGGCCGCGGAGCCGACGGCGTTAGCCGCCGTTCCGACGGCGTTAGCCGCCGTTCCGGCTGCCCCCGACGGTGAGTCGGCGAGACCAGGAGTACTCGCCTGCGTCGCGGCCGGCCCGGCGGCCGAGGTGGCGTGGCCGCTGGCAGTCAGCCGGGACCGTTCCGACAAAATTTCCCAGTCACCATAGACCTCGGAGAAGTCATCTCGACGATCGTGCGTGCGCCCGGCCGTGTCGATCGTGACGTGCAGATCGGTGCGGCCAGAGGACTCGCCCCAGCCGCCGTCAGGCTCCTGCCAGGGGAGGCCGACCGGGAGGGCGGTCTCGTTCGCGAGACCGGTCGCGGGGTCGACGAGGGCCGCGACGTGGCGGGCGACGCGCGGGTCAAGCCAGGGCTCGCGGAGGTACGGCGGGTAAATCGTGAGGCGCTCCCTGAGCGTGCAGCCCGCGTCGGCGGTGAGCCGGGCAAGCTCGTCGATGTGCGGCCAGGGACGCTCGGGGTTGACGTGATCAGGCGTGAGCGGCGAGACTCCGCCCCAGTCGTCGATGCCGGCGTCGAGGATCAGCCGGTGCTGGTCGCCGACGAGGTTCGGCGGGGCCTGGATGCGAGCCTTCGGGCCGAGGACGAGCCTGGTGGTGGCGATGGTGGCGGCCAGATCGTCAGGCTCGGCGTCCGGGGTGTCACGCATCTTCGTGTCCGGCTTGGCGCGGAAGTTCTGCACGATGACTTCCTGTATGCCGTTGTACTCGCGGGACACCCTGCGGATCGCGAAGATGGCGTCGGCTCGTTCTTCGAGCGTCTCTCCGATGCCGATGAGGATGCCGGTGGTGAAGGGGACGTTGCTGCGACCGGCGTCCTCGAGGACGCGCAGTCTGACCTTGGGGTCTTTGTCCGGGCTGCCGAAGTGCGGTGCACCCTTGGTCTCGTAGAGGCGCTGCGCCGTCGTTTCGAGCATCATCCCCATGCTTGGCGCGACCGGCTTCAGGCGCTGGAAGTCCTGCCAGCTCAGCACGCCCGGGTTCAGGTGCGGCAGCAGACCGGTCTCTTCAAGGACCCGGATCGCCATCGCGCGCACGTAGGAGAGCGTGTCGTCGTAGCCGTGCGCGTCGAGCCACTCGCGGGCCTGGGTCCAGCGCGCCTCGGGTCGGTCGCCGAGGGTGAACAGGGCCTCCTTGCAGCCGAGTTCCGCGCCCTGTCGGGCGATGTCGAGGACCTCGTCCGGGCTGAGGAACGGGCTGTCCAGGTGCTTCGGCACGGTGGCGAACGTGCAGTAGCCGCACCGGTCCCTGCACAGCCGGGTCAGCGGGATGAAGACCTTCTTCGAGTAGCTGATGATCCCGGGCCTTCCGGCCGCTTCAAGTCCGGCGTCTCTGGTGCGTCGCGCATAGGCGAGGAGCGCTGCCAGGTCTTCGCCGCGGGCGTGCAGCAGCACGGTGGCCTCGACCTGGTCAAGCGGCTTGCCGTCCCTGGCTCTTGCCAGCGCCCTGCGCATGGCCGACCCGCTTACGCCGCCGCTGTTGTCTTCCGGGGGGGTCAGTCCTTCCGCATGGGGGGCCCCGCCCCCTTCCCGCATGGGGGGCTCCCGCCTACTTCCCGCATGGGGGGCTCCCGCCCCCCATTCCCCCTGGCCATCCCCCCTGGCCATCCCCCCTGGCCCCCGTACCCCCCGGGGCATGTCCGATGAAGAGGCAAGGATATCGGACATGCCACTTTCATCCTGATCGATGCTCGAAGCGCTCATACCTTGAACCATAAGGCACGCCCGTTTCGGACTTTAAGGGCATCCCAGGGCAAAAGGCTCTTTAGAAGCTCCGGTAGTCGCGGACGGACATTCGCGGGCCGCGGCGCTGCGGGCCGCCACCGTAACGCGCGCGGCCGGCGAATCCAGCCGGGGCGGCCTGGCCGCCGGCCTGGCCGCCCCGGCCGCTCAGGCCGATGAGCCTGGTGACCCGGTGCCGGTGGCCCTTGAACGGCTCAAGCAGTTCTAGCATCAGCGCGTCGTCGGTCCTGTCCCGGCCTGCCAGGGCCCAGCCGACCACGTTCGACAGGTGATAGTCGCCGACGGAGACCGCGTCAGGGTCGCCCGCCGCCCGCTGCCTGGCTTCTGCCGACGTCCACACGCCGATCCCCGGAATGGTCCTGAGCTTGCGGTCCGCCTCCTCATGGCTAACGCTCAGCAGGCGCTCAAGCGTGTCCGCCACGCTCGCGGCCCGGATGATCGTCTCGGCGCGGACGCCCTCCGCCCCGGCCCTGTGCCATTCCCAGGAGGGGATGCGGCGCCAGGTTGACGGGCTGGGGAAGACGCGCATGCCTCGCGGCGCCGGACCTGGGGGTGGCGTGCCGAACTTGGCGAGCAGGATCCGCCAGGCGCGATGGGCCTCAAGCACGACGACCTTCTGCTCGAGGATCGCGGGGACGAGTGCCTCCATGAGACGGCCGGAGCGGCTGAGGCGGAACCCGGGGTGGCGGCGGGCGGCGTCGCGGATCACCGGGTAGGCGGCGTCAGCATCAAATCCCGAAATATCGTCATAAAGTCCGAGAGCGCCGGGGAGGGCATCGAGCAGCCAGTTCGCGCCGGGGCCCCACGCCTGCGCCCGCACCCGTGTCTCGCCCGACTGCCGCCCCTCGGGCTCTCCGGGTTTCTCCCCCGGCAGCACCCGGATCGTGCCGGGGCCATCGGGGGTGAGCGACGTCCGCCAGATCGCGCCCGCCTCATCGACCCGGTACGTGGGATCGCCTCTGCCGCGCCCCTGGACGCCAAGCGTCAAGCGAACGTCGACGACGAAGGGCGCCCGCCAGTCACGCTCCCGCATGGCGTCTGGCACCGGCGGCGTCCGCGTCGGAGCGGGCCGCATCAGCCCAGCCCGATCAGAGGCTCGATCTCGGCCATCCGACGAGGCACTGTTCGCATTCGGCCTGTCCGCTAGGCGTCCGAGGAGAAGCGGACCGAGATTGGCTCAAGGCGCATGCCAGGCCATAGCCGCAGGCCCGCTGTCAATTCGTTGCCAGGACCGACGTACGCGCCGTCGCCGACGACCACGCCGTCGAGCACCGCGCCCCCGATGGCCGCACCGTCTCGCGTGGCGCTCCCGCAGATCGTGGCGTCGCGGCCGACGACGCTGTTGCGGACGATGGCTCCGGTCCCGATGGTTGCACCGTCGAAGACCACGCTGCCCTCAACGATCGCGCCGGGCTCGATGATGGCCCCGCGGCCCACCGTCGTGCCCCCGGCAAGCAGGGCGTCCGAGGCGGCGCGGGCGTCACCGAGAATCAGGGACCCACCGCAGGGGGCGGGGACGGCCGGCGACGGCATGTTGCCGAGCACCAGGTCGCACGAGCCCCGTACGAACGCCTCCGGAGTACCGACGTCCAGCCAGTACGCGTCCTCGGCATAGCCCATCACGACGGCATCCGCGGCGATCAACGCGGGGAACGTCTCACGTTCCACCGAGACGACCTGGCCCGCGGGTATCTGATCGATAACCGACCTGCGGAAGACGTAGCAGCCCGCATTGATCTGGTTGGTGACAGGCGTCGGGGTCTTCTCGAGGAACGCCGTGACCCGCCCGGTGGCGTCGGTCGGCACGCAGCCGAACCGGCTTGGATCGATCACGGGCACCAGATGCAGCGTCACCGCCGCCTCCGTTTTCCGGTGCAGATCCACCTGCGCGGGAAGATCGTGGGCAGACAGGACGTCGCCGTTCAGCACGACGATCGGGTCATCGCCGCCGCCGCGCAGCAGCGCCGCGGCGTTGTGGATACCGCCGCCCGTGCCAAGCGGCGTGGACTCATAGACGTAGTCGATCGACAGGCCGAACTGCGCGCCGTCACCGAAGGCCTCGGTGAACATCTCGGCGCGGTAGGACGTCGCAAGCACCACGTGCGTGATGCCGCACTCCGCCGCCCTAGCAAGCTGATGTGCGAGGAACGGCACTCCGGCGGTGGGGAGCAGTGGCTTCGGCGCGGACAGGGTGAGAGGACGCAGCCGGGTGCCCTTGCCCCCAACAAGCATGATCGCTTCAAGCGGTTCACGCGGCATAGATATCGTGCCTTAAGTGGTCGGTTTCACTGGACAGCGGGTAGCCACCGGGCAGGCCCCGCTCCGGCAACCTACGCAGCATACTCATGGGACCAAGGGGTTTCCCTCAGACACACGGGATCGCCGCAATGGAGTTATGCCCGCAACGCGGTTCGTTACCCAGCCGCCCGCTTGTAGCTTGCCACGTGGGCGGCGGCCGACGCCGCCCAGGTGAAATCACGGGCCCTCGCGTAGCCCGCTTCGCCGAGCATGACCCGCCGCTGCGGGTCATCGAGCAGCATGCGCAGCGCGCCGGCGATGGCGTCGGCATCAGGCTCGGTGTAAGCCACGGCCTGACCGCCCACCTCGGGCAGCGACGTGCGGTACGTCGTCAGCACCGGCGCACCGCAGGCCATCGCCTCGAGCACCGGCAGCCCGAACCCCTCGCCTCGAGACGGCGCCGCCACCACGAGCGCGCCGCCGAGAAAGCCCGCCAGGTCCGCGAACGGAAGGTAACCGGGCCTGACGAGCCGCAGGTTGGACGGCACCGCGGCGACGGCCTCGTCAAGCTCCTGGCTCCAGCCACCGCCGCCGCCGAGCACGAGCGCGGGCGGTTCCGCAAGATCGGCCACCGCGGCGGCCCAGCCGCGTACCACGGCGGGGGCGTTCTTGCGCGGCGCAAGCGAGCCGAGAAACGCGATGTATGGCCTGCCACGCAGCCCCAGCCGCGCAGTGACATGGGCGACCTGGTCCTGGCTCGGGCGGTGGAACAGGCTGTGGTCTACCCCGTGGTAAGCGACGTCGATCTTCGCCAGGTCCATGCCTAGCACCCGGACAAGCTCGTCACGGGTGGCGTTGGACGGAACGATCAGCCGGGTCGCCTGCCTGACCGCCGTCCTTGTCGCCGACTTCAGCGACATCGCGATCGTCGCCGTGTACCGCTCGGGGTCGGTGAAGAACGTGACGTCGTGCACCGTGACCACGGTCGGCAGCCCGGGGCGCAGCGGCATCGTGTAGTAGGGCATGTGCAGGACGTCGGCGCCGACCCGCTCCGCCACGACGGGCAGCCCGCTCTGCTCCCAGGCGAGCCGCTCGGTCCGGTGCCCGAGCGCTATCGGGCCCGCGACGATGGTGGCGTCGGGCGCGAGCCGACGGTATCTTTCCTCGTCACTGCGCTGGCAGGTCACGGCGAGGCCGGTCCCTGTCGCCCCGAGCGCGCCGATCAGCCCGTCGACGTATCGGCCGAGCGCGCCGCGATCGGTCGGCACGCCGGTCGCGTCGACGAGTACCCGAAGTGCCACGGCCTCACGCGCTCCCTCCGACTTGCCTACCTAGCCGAAGCCTACGCCCGCGTCAGCCCAGTCGACGAGCATGCCCAGTTAACAGTGGGGATGGCCACTCAGCACGTGGGGACGGACTTGCCGGCCTTGATCGCCTCCAGGTCCGAGATGGCCTGCGACAATGTGGATACCTTTACGATCCGCAGGCCCGCGGGAACAGCGCCCACGGTGTCCGCGCAGTTTCCCGCGGGGGTCAGGAAGACCGTAGCGCCGGCCTGCCGCGCGCCCACCATCTTCTGCTGGATACCGCCGATGGGCTGCACCTGCCCCGCGGCGGTGATCTCCCCGGTGCCCGCGATGAACTTCCCGCCGGTCAGGTTCAGCGCGGTGAGCTTGTCGATGATCCCCAGTGCGAACATCATGCCCGCGCTCGGGCCGCCGATGTCGCCCACGCTGAACTTCACCGTGAACGGGAACGTGTACTGCTCCTGCACCCCCACCCCGATGACGGGCGTCCCGGCCGAGGACTTGGTCGCGACCCGGACCGTCAGCGTCTTCCCGGCCCGCAGCACCGTAAGCGTCAGCACCGAGCCGACCGGATGTGCGGTGATCATCGTGCTCAGCGAATCCTCCCCCGCCACCGTCTTGCCGTCTACCGACTCGATGACGTCACCGGCCTTCAGCACCGTGCTGGCGGGATAATTGGGGACCGTCGAGACGACGGTGACCTGCGTCGTGTATCCGATATGCAGCGCGGACAGCGCGGCGGCGGTGGCGAGCTCCTGCGAGCCGCTCATCTCCGCGGTGTCCTGTGCCTGCGTCTGCTGCGCCGACTGCCCCACCGGGAACAGTTCGCTCTCGGGAACAACGGCCTCCGATGAGTCCATCCAGGCGCGGAGCGCCTGGAAGATGCTCAGGTTCGCGCCGGGGCCGCCTACATAGCTGACAGTCACCATGTTGAGGTGCCCGCTTGTCGCGTACGTCCGGTGTCCGGAGATCGTGATCAGCGTCTGCCCGGAAGAGTCCTTTCCGAGCGTGTTCAGCGTCGGTCCGGGTCCTAGGATCACGTAAGGCACGGGGATCAGAACCGCCGCCGCGATCGCGACCACGGTCGCGATGCCGGCGATGGCCAGCGTCAGGGAACGTCGGGACATGCTCGGAAGATTACGCGCTGCCGACCCATTCGTCGGTCCCGTCGGCGAACCGCTGATGCTTCCAGACCGGCACCGAGGCCTTCAGCTCGTC
>Ga0302314_10006688_pt1 | contig 20821 bp, 20 predicted proteins | sample III_Palsa_N2_3_FD_200533 | JGI IMG/M metagenome (GOLD analysis project Ga0302314, IMG submission 200533) | Peat permafrost microbial communities from Stordalen Mire near Abisko, Sweden - III_Palsa_N2_3 | ecosystem: Environmental > Terrestrial > Soil > Palsa > Peat permafrost | place: Sweden... | reverse complement strand
CCGCTACGGCGACCTGCAAACCGCGCGGAACGCCGACCTGGGCGGGGTCGGCAAATGGTTCGCGCCGCCGCACCTGTTCTACATCAACCACAGCTCGGTGAGTAACACCCACAGCCGCCACATCGTCATCATGAACGTGGCCGACCACGGGCAGAGGCTTGGAATCGCGCGCGACCTGACCTCGGTCAACGCGGCGGGCAATGCGCTGTCGCTGAAGTTCGGCGCCGACGATTCGGTGGTGTCGAACTACACCAGCCTGCGGCCCGACGGCGTGATCGACGTTCTGGCCGCGACCAACCTGGTGATCTCGGGCCTGAAGGGCGTTTACAACTCGGCGTTCGCCAACGACATCTACCCGGCGCTGCGGTTCCCGCAGGACGGTCTGCACAACATCGTCCTGAAGGATATTTCGATCCAGGACACGGCCCCCGTGACCCGCGTGCCGCCCATCGCCGACGCCACCTACGCATCGACGACCAACCTGGTCCTGAAGAACGTGACCGTGGCGGTCAACCGCTTCGCGCCCGGAGTGAGTCTAGCGCCGACCATCACGGGCCAGGGCGTCAGCCTTGATATTCGGCAGGTCGCGCCGCATTAGCCGCATCGGCGAGCGCCGCGTGGCCATGCGGCGTCTCTCCGGTTAGGTGTACGAGCGGGATCGCCTGAAGGTCATCATGTCGGCAGAGCGCTAGGGTCGGATGGCGGAACTGAAACAGGGCATGGGGCGGCGCCTGACGCTGGGCGTGTCGGGCCAAGCCTTTTCCCGCATCGTCATCGCGCTCAATACCGTGGTCCTGGTCCCGGTTCTGGTCCGGGCCTGGGGGGTGGGCGGCTATGGCCAGTGGATCGCGCTGACCGCCCTGGCCACCTACATGGGCTATTCAAACTTCGGCATCGTCACCACCTCGGCCAACGAGATGGTGATGGCGGCCGGCGCCGGCGATCACGACCGGGCGCGGCGCACCTTCCAGATGTCGCTGAATCTCACCCTCTATGTGATCCTGCCGATCATCCTGGTTGTGCTCGGCCTTGCCGCCATCACGCCGATCAGCCAGCTGCTGAAGCTGACGGCGATCAGCAACCGCGGCGCCCTGCTCATCCTGATCTTCGTCGCCGTCCAGTTCTGGTTCCAGACCGCGCGGGGCTTGATGGTCGCGGCCCTCTACGCCACCGGCCACTACGGCGTCGGCTATTATCTGGCGGGCGCGGCCAGGTTGGGGGAACTGGCGGGCATCACCATCGTGGTGACCTTCTTTCACGGAACCCAGGTCAGCGCCGCCGCGGTGATGGGCGGCGTGGCCGTCGTCGACGCCTTTGTCATCGCCGTCATCACCCACCGCGCCGCGCCTTGGGCCCGCATGGACCTACGCAACTTCGACTGGGCCTGGGTCGGCCAGCAGGCCAAGCCCTCGGTCGGCTTCGCCCTGTCGAACCTGGCGACCATGGGCGTGCTGATCCAGGGTCCGCGGATTGTGCTGGCGGCGATCCTCGGCGGTCAGGCCGTCGCGGTCTACGCCATCTACGGCACCGCCATGCGGCTGATGGACCAGTTGCTGCTCATGGTGGTCCTGCCGCTCGAGGTGGAGATCGCCCACAGCGTCGGGCGCAAGGCGATCGACCAGACCTACAGATTGGTGAGCCTGGGCACCCAGTTCTCCTGGCTGCTGTTCATGGCGGTGGCGTCGTTCCTGATGCTGTTCGGACCGCTGATCTTCCACTTCTGGACCCGGGGCCAGATCCAGTTCAGCTACGGCCTGATGGCGCTCTATCTGCTGATGTCCGCCTGCAATCAGCTGGGCCGGGTCAGCGCTCACGCCCTTATCAGCACCAACCGGCTCTATGGCCTGTCGTTCTGGACCCTGGGCGCCTCCCTGGCCGCCCTGGGCGTGGGGGCGCTGCTGACCTTCCCCTTGAAGATCGACGGGATGGTGATCGGCGGCATCCTCGGCGAACTCGGCAATTCACTGATCTTCATCGTCGTTCTGACCCGCTGGATGGACCGGCCGCTGTCCGGCTTCCTGCTCGATCAGCTCAATATGAGCGACACCTTCGCCTTTGCACGCACCCGCGCCACGGCGCTTCTCCAGCGCGTGCGCGGCGCCGCCTAAGGGTTCCAGATAGATCACCTCACGCGGACAGACCCCTCTCTCCCATTCCTTCGCGGGGACAGGGGTATCGGTTCGACGCCGTTTCATGGATCGCGGGGTTGACTCCTGGTCCCCCAGCCCCAAGAAACCGGCGCAAAATCAATCGTGGGGTCATCCATGCCTGTTCGCGTCGCTATCAATGGGTTCGGCCGTATCGGCCGGCTTGTGCTCCGGTCGATCGTCGAGCACGCGCGCCGCGATATCGAGGTCGTCGCCATCAACGACCTGGGTCCCGTCGAGACCAACGCCCACCTGCTGCGCTACGACAGCGTCCATGGCCGATTCCCGGGCATCGTCACGGTGGACGGCGACTCCATCGACGTGGGCCTGGGCAAGATCAAGGTCACCGCCATCCGCGACCCGGCGCAGCTGCCGCACAAGGATCTGGGCGTCGACATCGCCCTGGAATGCACCGGCCTGTTCACCACCAAGGACAAGGCCAAGGCGCATCTGGCCGCCGGCGCCAAGCGGGTGCTGGTCTCCGCCCCCTGTGACGAGGCCGACAAGACCATCGTCTATGGCGTCAACCACCACACCCTGACAGCCGAAGACCTCGTGGTCTCCAACGGCTCCTGCACCACCAACTGCCTGGCGCCCGTCGCCAAGGTGCTGCTGGAGAGCTGCGGCATCGAGCGCGGCTACATGACCACCATCCACAGCTACACCGGCGATCAGCCGACGCTCGACACCCTGCACAAGGATCTCTACCGCGCCCGCGCCGCGGCCATGTCGATGATCCCGACGTCCACCGGCGCCGCCAAGGCCCTTGGCCTGGTGATCCCGCAGCTGAAGGGCAAGCTGGACGGGTCCTCAATCCGCGTGCCGACCCCGAACGTGTCGGTGATCGACCTGAACGTTGTCCCCACCCGCGACACCAGCGTCGCCGAGGTCAACGCGGCGATCCAGGAGGCCGCCAACGGCGCGCTCAAGGGCGTGCTGGCCACCACCAACGATCCCTTGGTGTCGATCGACCTGAACCACATTGCCGCCTCCTCCACCGTAGCCCTGCCGCAGACGCAGGTGATCGAAGGCAAGCTGGTGCGGGTGCTGTCCTGGTACGACAACGAATGGGGCTTCTCGACCCGCATGAGCGACGTCGCGATCGAGCTGGCCAACTTTATCTAATCAGGCCGGACAAACATGACCTTCCGCACCCTCGATCAGGCCGACCTGAGGGGCAAGCGCGCCCTGGTTCGCGTGGACTTCAACGTGCCGATGCAGGACGGGGTGATCACCGACGACACCCGCCTGCGCGCCGCGCTGCCGACCATCAAGGAACTGCGCGACGGCGGGGCCAAGGTGATCCTGATCAGCCACTTCGACCGGCCCAAGGGCAAACGCGTGCCCTCCATGAGCCTGAAACCGCTGGTCGAGCCGTTGGAAAAGCTGATCGGCGCCCATGTCGCTTTCGCCGACGACTGCGTGGGCGAAGCGGCCGAGCGGGCCGAGGGCTATCTCAAGCCCGGCGGCGTGCTGCTGCTGGAGAACCTGCGCTTTCATCCCGGCGAGGAAGAGAACGATCCGGGCTTCGCCAAGAAGCTGGCGGCGTTGGGCGATCTCTATGTTGACGACGCATTTTCCGCCGCGCACCGGGCGCACGCGTCCACCGAGGGCGTCGCGCACCTCTTGCCCGCCTACGCCGGCGAGAGCATGCGCCGGGAGCTGGACGCGCTGCACAAGGCCCTGGGCAACCCCGAACGGCCGGTGCTGGGCGTCGTCGGCGGCTCCAAGGTGTCCTCCAAGCTCGACCTGCTCAGCCACCTGGTGACCAAGCTGGACAAGCTGGCCATCGGCGGCGGCATGGCCAACACCTTCCTCTACGCTCAGGGGCACGATGTCGGCGCCTCCTATTGCGAGAAGGAACTGGCCGACACCGCCCGGGAGATCATCGGCCTGGCCGGTCGCAACAACTGCAAACTCTTCCTGCCGGTGGATATCGTCGTCGCCGAAAAGATGGCGGCGGGCTCCCCGGCGCGTGTGCGGGGGCTTGGCGAGATCGACGACGACGAGCGCATCCTGGACGCCGGCCCCGAGACCATCGCGCGGCTGAAGCGGGCGATGGACAACTCCAAGACCCTGATCTGGAACGGCCCGCTTGGTGTTTTTGAGATACCTCCCTTCGACAAAGGGACCATGGATGCGGCGAAATACGCCGCCGAGCTGTGCAAGGCCGGCAAACTGGTGGCGGTGGCCGGCGGCGGTGATACGGTGTCGGCCTTGAACGCGGCTGGCGTTGTGGGCGACTTCACCTTTGTCTCCACCGCCGGGGGCGCGTTTCTTGAATGGATGGAAGGCAAAAAGCTGCCCGGTGTTCAGGCTCTGAACAGATAGGGCGGCGTTGCCGATTAAGAGGAGGCTTAAGACTTGGCGAGGATCACTCTTCGGCAATTGCTCGATCATGCCGCCGAGCACAGCTACGGCGTGCCGGCGTTCAACATCAACAACATGGAGCAGGGCCTCGCGATCATGGAGGCCGCTGACGCGACCAACGCGCCGGTGATTATCCAGGCCAGCCGCGGCGCCCGCAGCTACGCCAACGACATCATGCTGGCCCGGCTGATCGACGCCCTGGTGGAGATGTATCCGCACATCCCGGTCTGCATGCACCAGGACCACGGCAACAACGAAGCCACCTGCGCCACGGCGATCAAGTACGGCTTCACCTCGGTGATGATGGACGGCTCGCTGAAGGCCGACGCCAAGACCCCGGCGGACTACGACTACAATGTCGAGATCACTCGCAAGGTCTCCGAGATGGCCCACTGGGTCGGCGCCTCGGTGGAGGGCGAACTGGGCGTGTTGGGCTCGCTGGAGACCGGCGAAGGCGAGAAGGAGGACGGCCACGGCTTCGAGGGCAAGCTCGGCCATGACCAGTTGCTGACCGACCCGGAACAGGCGGTGGACTTCGTCCGCCAGACCGAGGTGGACGCCTTGGCCATCGCCATGGGCACCAGCCATGGCGCCTACAAGTTCACTCGCAAGCCGGACGGCGACATCCTGGCCATGGGGGTGATCGAGGAGATCCACCGCCGGCTGCCCAACACCCATCTGGTGATGCACGGCTCCTCGACGGTGCCGCAGGACCTGCAGGACATCATCAACCAATACGGCGGCGAAATGCCCCAGACCTGGGGCGTGCCGATCGAGGAGATCCAGCGCGGCATCAAGCACGGGGTGCGCAAGATCAACATCGACACCGACAACCGGATGGCGATGACCGGCCAGATCCGCCGGGTGCTGATGGAGAACCCCGGCGAGATCGATCCGCGCAGCTACTTGAAGCCGGCGATGGCCGCCATGCGCGCGGTCTGCCAGCAGCGGTTCGAGGAATTCGGCGCGCCGGGCAACGCCGGCAAGATCAAGGTCCTCCCCATGTCGGTCATGGCCAAGCGCTATGCGGCAGGCGAGCTGGCGCCGAAGTTCGGGGTGACCAAGCAGGCGGCGGAGTAGGGAGCCTAGCTGGCCAGAAGGCGGCGCGAAAGCAGGCTCTGCATGTCGCGCCGTCCATCGGCGATTATCAGAATGACGACTTTGCGGCCCATCACACGATAGATGATCCGATAGGGCGAGCTCACGGCCTGTCGAAAATCATGGATGCCAATGTCCGCCAATTCCAGCGGATATGATCCCCGATCGGGAAATTGCCGCAGGCTGTCGACGACTTCAAGGAGCAGCGCGAGTACTCGGTCGGCCCCTCGCGAGGGAGTCGAACTCGGCAATGTAGGCGTAGATCTCGTTCAGATCGCGCTCGGCAAACGCAGTCAGTTCGACGTCATACCGCATCAGTCCGACCGTACTTCGCCCTCAATCGGGCTACGACGTCCTCGATCGGAGAGGTTTTGCCGTCTTTGATTTGTTGGTCGCCCAGCGCGAGGATTTTAAGTAGCGCTAGTGTTTCCTGGGTCTGCTCGTAAGATGCGATATCTTGGATTACCGCCTTAGCTTCGCCGTTCTGGGTGATGATCATCGGCTCGCGCTGTTCGGCGAGCTCGTACAAAACCTCGGCGGCGTTGGCCTTCAGGTAGCTGACCGGCTTAATTCGCGATGCATACCGCATGGAGCTTTCTCCTCGGACCAAATTTGGTCCGTATTTGGTCCGAACGCAAGTATCTCAACTCTCCTCCTCATGCGCCCTCGCCAGCAGCGCCGCCGCCAGCCCCATCACCGCCGCGAAGGATAGCCATGCTCCCGGCATGGCCTTGTCGCCAGTGTGCTTGATCAGCGCGGTTGCAATGGCTGGCGAGAAACCGCCAAACAGGGCGGCGGCGAGACTGTAGGCCAGGGAAAAGCCGGCGGCGCGCAGGTTCACCGGGATCATCTCGGTGAGGAACACGACCATGGCGCCGTTGTAGCTGGCGTAGAGCACCGACAGCCACAGCTCCACCGTCAGCAGCCGCCCGAACGAGGGCGCGCCGGTGAGCCAGCGCATGGCGGGATAGGCGGTGACCAGCATCAGCAGGGTGCAGGCGTAGAGCAGCGGCTTGCGCCCCACCCGGTCCGACACCGCCCCCATGACCGGCAGCAGCACAAGGTTCGACAGGCCCACGCACATGGTCACCGTGAAGGCCGCCGTGGCCGACAGCTTCAGCACCGCGGTGCCGAAGGTCGGGGTGTAGGCGGTGATCATGTAGAAGGAGACTGTGGTCATGGTCACCAGCATCAGGCCGATGCCCACGACGCGCGCGTGAGTCAGGAGCGAGCGCCAGACCTCCGCCAACTCCGGCCGATGGGCCTGCTTCTCGAACGCCTCGGTCTCCTGCATCGAGCGGCGCATGTAGAACAGCACCGGGACGATCAGGCAGCCGATCAGCAGCGGGATGCGCCAGCCCCAGGCGTTCATCGTGGCGTGGCCAAGGGCGCGGTTGAGCGCAAGGCCGATGATGGCGGCGACCACGACGGCCACCTGCTGGCTGGCCGACTGCCAGGCGACGTAGAACCCCTTGCGCCCCGGCGGCGCGATCTCGGACAGATAGACCGACACCCCGCCCAACTCCATGCCGGCGGAGAAGCCCTGCAACAGCCGTCCGGCCAGCACGATCAGCGGCGCAGCCAGGCCGATGGTCTTGTAGTCAGGCGTCAGCGCCAGGGTGAGCACCCCCACCGCCATCAGGCCCAGGGTGAGCAACAGCCCCGCGCGGCGCCCGTGCTTGTCGGCATAGGCGCCCAGGATGACCGCACCCAGCGGCCGCATCAGAAACCCGGCGCCGAAGGCCATGAAGGCCGCCAGTAGCTGGGCGAGCGGATCATGGCTTGGAAAGAAGGCCGCGCCGATGGCTTCGGCGTAGTAGCCGAACACCATGAAGTCATACATCTCCAGGAAGTTGCCGCTGGCGACGCGGAACACCGACCAGAAGCCGGTCTCGGATTTATCGCTGCCCATTTACCCTCGCCGGCGCGGTGACCTTGGACGCATCGGACCCGGCTTCGCCGCCCGAGGCAACCCCTGGAGCCGCTTGCTCATCGGCCACTTAGTCCCGATATTGGCTGCAGGGAGCACACGCCAAGATGACGAACCACGACGGACCGCCCAACGGTCCATTCATGGCCAAGGTCGCGCTGACCGCCAATGGCCAGCCGCATACGCTCACCGTCGACACCCGCACCACCCTGCTGGATCTGCTGCGCAACCACCTGGACCTGATGGGGGTCAAGAAGGGCTGCGATCACGGCCAGTGCGGCGCCTGCACGGTGCTGGTGAACGGGGTGCGGATCAATTCGTGCCTGTCTCTGGCCGTGACGCATCAGGGTGACGAGGTCACCACCATCGAGGGCCTCGGCCTGCCCGGCCACCTGCATCCGATGCAGGCGGCGTTCCTGGAGCGCGATGCCTTCCAATGCGGCTATTGCACCCCGGGGCAGATCTGCTCGGCGGTGGGCATGCTGGCCGAGGCGGCGGACGGCGCGCCGAGCCAGGTGACCACCAATCTCGGCGCAAGTGAGATCGCGCTGACCGACGCGGAGATCCGCGAACGGATGAGCGGCAACATATGCCGCTGCTCGGCCTATCCGCAGATTCTCGAGGCCATCCGCGACGTGGCGGAGCAGTCCGCGTGAGGCCGTTCACCTACGAGCGCGCGGTTGACGCTGCCCAGGCGGCGAAGGCGGCGTCGGAGCGGCCTGACGCGCGCTTCCTGGCCGGCGGCACCAACCTGATCGACCTGATGAAGCAGGAGATCGAAAAGCCCGCCCACCTGATCGACCTGCGCGCCCTGCCGCTGGCGGACATCGAGGGCGCGGGGGGTGGCCTGCGGATTGGCGCCATGGCGACCAACAGTGCGGTAGCTGCGGACCGGCAGGTGCGCGAACGCTATCCGGTACTGGCGCAGGCGATCCTCTCCGGCGGCTCGGGCCAGCTGCGCAACAAGGCCAGCGTCGGCGGCAACCTGCTGCAGCGCACCCGCTGCGCCTACTTTTACGACGTCACCAAGCCCTGCAACAAACGCGACCCGGGGGCGGGCTGCGCGGCGATCGGCGGGCTGAACCGCAACGCCGCGATCCTGGGCCAGAGCAGCGCCTGCATCGCCACCCATCCCTCGGACATGGCGGTCGCCTTGAGCGTACTGGACGCGTTGGTGGAAACGGTCAGACCCGATGGCTCCATGCGGACCCTGCCGGTGGACGAGCTGCATCGGCTTCCCGGCGACACGCCCCAGACCGAGACCAGCCTCGTCGCCAGCGAACTGATCACCGCTGTCGTCCTGCCGCCACCGCCGGAAGGGCGACAGAGCTACGCCAAGGCCCGCGACCGCGCCTCCTACGCCGGCGGCCTGGCGTCGGTCGCCGCGGCGGGTGATCGGATCGCTCTGGGCGCGGTGGCGCTGAAGCCATGGCGGGCGCGTCTGACAGAGCAGGCGCTGGCCCAGGGGGCCTCGCCGGCCGAAGCGGCGGACGCCGAACTCGCCCAGGCGCAAGGCTGTGGCGGCAACGACTTCAAGATCAACCTGACCCGCCGGATGATCACGGCGGCGCTCAAGGAACGCTGATGGCCTCGACAACCCTCGCCGACTACGCGGCGCCCAACCCCATCAGCCGCAATCGCTCGGGCATCATCGGCCGGGCGGTGGACCGCTACGAAGGCCCGCTGAAGGTCTCCGGCACCGCGCCCTACGCCTTCGAGGTGGCCACGCCCTCGCCACCGGCCTACGGCGCCCTGACCTGCGCCGCCATCGGCCTCGGAGAGGTCAGCGCGGTGGATGACGCCGCCGCCCGCTCTGCCCCGGGGGTCAAGCTGGTGTGGCACGCGTTCGCCAAGCCTGACGGGCAGGCGGCGGCGGGCGCGCGCGCCTATGTCGGCCAGCAGGCGCCATCGGCGCCGACCTTCGCCAGCCCGCACATTCGCTTCTTCGGCCAGCCGGTGGCGCTGGTGGTCGCCGACACGCCCGAAAACGCCCAGTACGCCGCCGAGCTGATCAAGGTGTCCTATCGAGAGGACCGCGGCGAGTTCGCCTTCGATCCTCTTCAAACGGAGGTCCTCGACGGCGAATCCCGCGTGGGCGACTTCGAGGCGGCCTTTGCCGTCGCGCCGGTGAAGCTGGACGAGACCTATTCCACGCCGATCGAGAACCACTGCCAGATGGAGCCCTGCGCCACCACGGCCTGGTGGGAGGACGGCGCGTTGACGATCCACGCCTCCGTGCAGATGCTCAAGGGTCCGCAGCACGCCCTGGCCGCGGCGTTCGGCATCCCGAACAAGCAGGTGCACCTGATGTCCCGCTACATCGGCGGCGGGTTCGGCGGCAAGGGCTCGACCTACGAAGACATGGAACTGGCGGCCTTCGCGTCGAAGGTCCTGGACCAGCCGGTGCGGATCGCCCTGACTCGCCAGCAGATGTTCAACGCCACCGTCCATCGCCCGGCGACGGTGCAGCGGGTGCGGCTGGGGGCGACGCCGGACGGGCGACTGACGGCCTTCTCGCTGGAGGCGGCGACCCATTGCGCGCGGGACAATGTCTTCGTGGAGCGGGCGGCCAACTTCTCGCGCGCCCTCTACGCCGCGCCGAACCGGCTCACCGGCCATTCCTTGCACAAGCTGGACATCGCTGTCGCCAGCGCCATGCGGGCGCCGGGCGAGGCGCCGGGGATGATGAGCCTGGAATGCGCCATGGACCAGCTGGCCGAACAGCTGGGCCTGGACCCCATCGAGCTGCGCATCCGCAACGAACCCGACGCCCACCCGGAGACCGGCCAGCCGCATTCGGAGCGGATGCTGGTGGAATGCATGACCGACGGGGCCAAGCGGTTCGGCTGGGACAAGCGCAACCCGAAACCCGGCCAGGTGCGCGACGGCGACTGGCTGGTGGGCATGGGCATGGCGGCCGCCATTCGCGGCAACTTCCTGCTGCCGGCCAAGGCCAATATCCGCATCGAGGCGGACGGAACCGTGGTGTTGCGCCAGGGGATGACCGACATCGGCACGGGCTCCTACACCATACTGGCCCAGATCACCGCCGAGACCATGGGCGTGCCGCTGGAGCAGGTGGTGGTGGAGATCGGCGATTCCGGCTTTGCCCCCACTCCCGGCTCCGGCGGCCAGTTCGGCGCCGCCAGCGCCGGCTCGGCGGCGTTCGAGGCGGGCATGGTGATGCGCAAGACCCTGGCGGGTCTGGCCATCGCAGACCCGGCCTCGCCTCTGTTCAGGGCCAGCGAAGCCGAGGTGGATTTCCGCGATGGACTAATCACCGCCTCCAACAGGTCCGAGACCCTCGCCGCCCTGATCTCCCGGCAGGCGCCTGCAGGGATCGAGGTCGAAGGCGACTCGCGCCCGGTGGCTCAATCTCGGGACTATTCCCAGCACGCTTTCGGCGCCCACTTCTGCGAAGTCGGGGTGCATGTGGTGACTGGCGAGGTGCGGTTGAGGCGGATGCTGGGCGCCTTCGCCTGCGGCCGCATCCTCAACGCCAAGATGGCGCGCAGCCAGATCACCGGCGGCATGATTTGGGGCGTCGGCTCGGCGCTGACCGAGTTCAACGCCGTGGACCCGCGCTATGGGAGCCTGATCAATCAGGATCTGGGCGGCTACCTGGCGCCGGTGCACGCCGACATCGTCGACCTGGACGCCTACTTCCTGGACGAGGTGGACGACAAGGCCAATCCCCTCGGCATCAAGGGCGTGGGCGAGGTCGGCATCTGCGGCGCCGGGGCGGCGGTGGCCAATGCGGTCTACAACGCCTGTGGCGCCAGGGTGCGCGATTATCCGATCACGCCGGACAAGGTGCTGCCGTTCCTGCCGGAGGTTTGAGGGCGACGTTGTAAATCGCGGGTCCATCCCCATTTATGCGGCCCGACAGCCACATAGCTGGGAGCAGCAGCATGATCGAACGCAGGCCTTTCACTGATCTGGGTGGCGCCGACCATGGCTGGCTCAAGGCGCGGCACCATTTCTCCTTCGCCAACTACCATGATCCGAAGCGGATGAGCTGGGGCGCCCTGCGCGTCTGGAACGACGACGAGATCGCGCCGCAGTCAGGCTTTCCGCCACATCCGCACTCGGACATGGAGATCATCACCTACATCCGCGACGGGGCGATCACCCATCAGGACAGTTTAGGCAACACAGGCCGCACGGGCGCCGGCGACGTGCAGGTGATGTCGGCGGGCTCCGGCGTGCGGCACGCGGAGTACAATCTGGAGCCGGAGCTGACGCGGCTGTTCCAGATCTGGATCCAGCCGGACGCGCGCGGCGGGCCGCCGTCCTGGGGGACCAAGCCGTTCCCCAAGGGCGACCGCTCCGGCAGGTTCGTGACATTGGCCTCAGGGCGGCCCGGCGATGAGGACGCCCTGCCGATCCGCGCCGACGCGCGGGTGGTGGGCGCGACGATCAAGGCCGGTGAGACGGTCACCTATGACATCGACCCGGGCAGGCGCGCCTATCTGGTCGCCGCGGCGGGGACGGTGGACGTGAACGGCGTGACGCTCGGCCCCCGCGACGGCGCGGCGGCCACAGGCGAGCCCAAGCTGACCATCACCGCCAGCGAAGATGCTGAGGTAGTGCTGGTGGATTCGCTCTGATATCTGCTCCGGATAGCGGCCAAAGGACCGATATCCTAAGATCACTTTATGTCGAGGAGTTCGCACCAACCAGACGATGAGCGCGCGCGGATGATGATCGTGCGAGCGCGTGAAACCTTTGTCCAACTGGCTGAAAGCCATGGGCTTTCTCTGGAATGGATTGACGACGCCCCGGTCGAACTCTGTGCGCTCTTGCCCAAACAGCCCGGTTTGGACTGGTCACTCTCCCTCTTGCTCCAAAACGAAGACGAGCTCTGCATTCAAAGCGAATGGTTCGCCGTCGAGTGGTTTCCAGCGTACCATCCGAAACGCGAAGCCGAATTTATCGAAGCCCTTGATGGATTGCTTTCGGGAACAGTCCAGCTTGTGTGCAAATTCGGCCGCCGCAAGCAGACGCCCTATTCGGTTGCACTCCGCACTGACACTGGGTCCTTGCATCAGTACTATGATGGCTTCCACCTTGGTTGCGCCTCCGGAACAATCGTGTTGCGCAACGGATCGGTTCCCGTCGCCGAAGGCAGAGGTCAGCTTTTGTCGGTCATGACATAGGCGGCATCACATCGCCGGCGCCGTCTCACGCATCAGCAGCGCCGCGACCACGCCCACAGCCGACGCCGCGATCAACCACCAGGCGGGCCAGAGGACATCGCCGGTGCGGTGGATCAGCCAGGTCACCATCGGCTGGGTGATCCCGCCCATCACCGCTACGGCGCAGGCGTAGAGCAGCGCCAGCGAGGTCCCGCGCACCGGCTTGGGCAGGGACTCGGTTACGCTCACCAGACCCGCAGCCGCCGCGGCCTGGCCGAGGGCGCTGAGCACCAGGGTGGCGACCAGCAGGCTCGGCGCGTCGCGATGCGCGGCGGCCAGGGCGAACATCGGCCAGGTGGCCAAGAGCAGCAGCAGCCGTGGCCAGATCATCAGCGGCTTGCGGCCGAACTTGTCGGACAGGGCGCCGGCGCCGAGGCTGAAGACGATGGTCGACACCCCGTTCACCACCGGCGCGGCGAAGGAGACATTCGCCGTCATGTGCAGGATCTGGCCGGCGTAGGTGGTCATGTAATTCAGAATGTAGAACTGCACCGTGGAGGCGACGACGATCATCATGCCCAGGGCGATGACGCCCCACGGCGCGCGGGAGGGCCCCTCCTGCGGCTCGGCCTCGTGCAGGGTCTCCGGCAGGTCGCGGCGGATCATGACGCCGATGGGCAGCAGGATCGCCCCGGCCAGGAAGGCGATCCGCCAGCCCCAGTCGGTCATGGCGTGGGCGCCCAGCGAACGGGTGAGGACCAGGCCGAGGATCCCGGCGGCCAGGGTGGCGAACCCTTGCGTGGCGTATTGCCAGGCGCCGGTAAAGCCGCGCCGGCCGGGCGGAGCGGCCTCCACCAGCCAGGTGGTGGCGACGCCGATCTCGCCGCCGACGGACAGGCCCTGGATCAGCCGGGTGGCGACCACGATCACCGGCGCGGCCCAGCCGATCTGGGCATAGGTGGGCGTGGCGGCCATCATCAGCATGGTCACGCCCATCAGGCCGAAGGACAGCATCATCGCCGGCTTGCGCCCGACCCGGTCCGCCATCAGGCCCAGCAGCAGGGCGCCGAGGGGGCGGGTGAGGAATCCCGCGCCGAACGTCGACAGCGAGAGCATCAGGCTGATGAACGGCGTCTTGGCCGGAAAGAAGGCGTGGCCGATCGCCGCCGCGAAGAAGGCGTAGGTCAGAAAATCGTAACATTCCAATGCATTGCCGACCACCGCCGCGGTCATGTGGCGGCGTTTGAGGGTGGGGGAGGCGGTGACGCTTGTCATTTGACCTTTTCTAACTCGTTCCCCAGGGCTTGTGCCTGGGGTCCATTGGACTCGGTCTGAAGGGAGTCGCGCTCGGCCCGACGGGCCGCGCTCAACCTCGACCCTGTCGCGCTCAATGGGCCCCAGGCACAAGGCCTGGGGAACGCGGTGTGTGTTGGCTGCGACAGCTCTTCGCCCAACGCCCTTCGCGGGGATGAGCGGAACAGCTCACCCGAAATCATCCACGAACGCCACCACCCGGGCGATCACTTCCGGGTCCTGGGCGATCAGGCGGTGGCCCAGGCCGTCCAGGGGAAACAGCTCGGCGCCGGGCCAGCGGGCGGCCATTTCCTGGGAGTTGCCGAACGGGCACTGTTCGTCGTCCATGGAGTGCAGGATCAGCGCCTGGGCGGTCATCTGGGGGATTTCGGCCTCGACCATCGCGTGACCGCCGGCGCGGCCTTCCCATTCAACGGCCATGATCTCGGCGGCGCGATCGACCACCTCGGGATCGGCGCCGCGCTCCAGCTGCCGGTCCTTCCAGCGCCGGCTCCAGTCGTCGCCGTCCCGCCCCTTGGTGCGCGGCATGGGCGAGGAGATCATCACCGCCTTGTTCACGCTCAGCCCGTGCGACAGGGCGTAGATGCTGGCCGGGCAGCCGAAGGAATGGCCGACGATGGAGTCGATCGGACCCAAGGCCTTGGCCACGGCGACCACCGCTTCGCCGGCCGACTCCACCGAATGGGTCTCGGCGGGGGAAAAGCCGTGGCCCGGCAGGTCGAGCACGACCACGGCGCGGTAGATGTCGGCGAAGGCGTCGATCAAGGGGCTCCAGAGGGCGTTGTCGTCCTCCCAGCCGTGCACCAGCAGGGTCGCCGGACCATCGCCAAGCCGCCAGGCCATCACCGGGCCGTTGGGGGTGTCGACTTCGAGGTCCTGGGCGTCGGCCAGCCGGCGGGCCAGCCTCGGCCGCACCCGGCGCTTGGGCTTGGCGGCCTCCTCCAGTAAGGCCTTGGCCTCGGCGTCCAAAGCGGGATCGCTCAAATCCGTCATCGATTCAAATGTCCTGATGCAAGGCGTTCAATGGCGCCACGTTGGCCCAATCCGCCGCGCGGCGCCAGCGGGTCCGCCCGCCCCTTTGACAAGGTCGGGATGAGGGCGACTTTGAATGCGGCGCTAAACCTGCCTGAGGCCTCCACGTAAGCCTCACCCCTGACCTGTCGCAGGGCAAGGCGGACCCTCAGGTCTCACCGTCACGGCCTCCTGAGACCAGCGCCGCGCCACACGCGCCTCTAGCTCGGATAGCCGCGCATCCAGGCCATCGCCGCCGGGCGCGCGCGTCGATACGCCAGCGTGTAAGGCGATCTCGGCCGTGGTGGCGCCGAGCATCTCGGCGAAGATCGCGACCTCGGCGGCGGTAAGCTCCCGCTGGTCCTTGAACACCAGGGCCAGATCGGCCGCGGTCATGCCGCTGGCGACGGCCAGGGCCTCACGGGTCAGGAGCCGTTCGGCCATGCGCGCGTTGAACCACTCCCCGTCGAAGAAAAGCGCCATGTCTGACCCTTCGGCTGGCCCGGGACTTGCTTGCCTTGGGAGGCTGCACCGCCCCTGCTTACCGGAAGCGTCCCATGTCCGTCATCGCCTCGTTCGTCGTCAAAGCCCTGGACCTGGTCGTCGTGACGCTGATTTTCACCGCGCTAAGCTAGACGCGACCTCAGCGGTCGTTGAAGTCGATCTCGCGCCGCGAGGCGACGATGGTGACGATGAAGCCGGCCAGCACGTCCAGCAGAACCATCAGGGTGAGCAGGAAGAAGGCCGAGGTGGCGAAGGCGGGGATCAGCAGGAATTCCACCAGGCAGATGATGAACAGGATCATCGAGAGCGAGTGGTTGACGATCGCCACCTGACGGCTGGTGGTGGATTTGAGCAGTTCGATGAACAGCACCACCAGGGCGCCGGCCAGCAGCAGGTCGGCAAGGCTTACCGGCCACAAGGTGTGCGAGGCGGTGCGGATAGAGAACAGCTGCGCCGACATCCGCTCCGGCGCGCCACTGCCGCCAAACCCGCCGGCGACGGTCAGGGCGAGCAGGTTGTAAGCGAGCACGGGCAGGGCGAGCAGCGGAAAGGCGGCGAACATTTTGGTCCCCCTAGGGCGTCCAATGACGGCCTTATGCTTAAGCCTAGCCCAGTTCGTGCCGACAACGCAAAACGCCGCACCTTGAGCGCGATCGTCCAGGCGCCCAGATAATCAGGTCCAGGCGCAATTCGTGCTACGAGCGCGCTGGCGAACAGGTTGAACCAGCAAGGCGCAAGGCCGTGAAGTCGAACATTGAGATCGTCGAAGTCGGCGCCCGCGACGGGCTGCAGAACGAGAGCGCGCTGCTGAGCGTCGAGGACCGGATGGATTTCATCGCCCGGCTGGAGGCCTGCGGCGTCAAGCGGCTAGAGGCGGTGTCCTTCGTCAATCCCAAGCGGGTGCCGCAGATGGCCGGGGCCGAGGAGATCATGGCCGCCTTGCCCCACGCGCCGGGTCGTTCGCGCATCGGCCTGGTTTTGAACGAACGCGGCTGGGACCGCGCCGTGGCGGCGGGGGTGGACGAGGCCAATGTGGTGGTCTGCGCCAGCGACGGTTTCGGCATCCGCAACCAGGGCGCCAGCGTCACCGAACAGGTGGCGGCCATGGCGGCGATCGCCGCGCGCCAGAAGGCGGAGGGCGGACCGCCGCTGTCGATGACCATCTCGGTGGCCTTCGGCTGCCCCTTCGACGGCGAGGTGTCCGAGGACCAGGTCGTGGCCATCGCCCGGGAGGCCGCGGCGGCCGGGATCGGCGAGATCGCGCTGGGCGACACGATCGGGGTCGCCGACCCCTGGACGGTGCGCAAGCGGCTGGAGGCGGTGCGCAAGGCGGCGCCGGACGCGCGCATGAGGCTGCATTTCCACAACACCCGCAACACCGGCCTGGCCAACGCCTATGCCGGGCTGGAGGGCGACGTGGACGTGCTGGACGCCAGCTGCGGCGGCATCGGCGGCTGCCCCTTCGCCCCGGACGCCACCGGCAACATCGCCACCGAGGACCTGGTCTATATGCTGGACCGGGCTGGGGTGGAGACGGGCCTGGACCTGGGTCGGCTGATCGAGACCGGCAAGTGGGTGGCCGACAAGCTCGGCAAGGCCCCGCCGTCGGCGCTGACGCGGGCGGGGGTTTTTCCGAAGGGGTGACCGCTGACAGTCAGCCCGGCTCGCCGCTGAATGGACCTCGCGCGCACCTTCCTCCGGTACGCGGCGGGCCGCTTTCAGGCGGGAACTCAGGCGTGTCCTGAACATTGAAGCCGGATCAGAAATCGGCGCGCCAGGTCGGCTTTCGCCGGGCGCGCTGACGACGCGACTTCCCTACAGGGCCACAACTTTCAGGATTTGCATCATGACCGAGGCCCAATCCACGACAGACTCTCCGAACCCGCTGATTTTCGCGGGCAAGGTCAACGGAACGCCGGTGTTCAACGCCGCCGGCGAACGCATCGGCCATATTCAGGACCTGGCCATCGGCAAGATGACGGGCCAAGTCGCCTACGCCATTTTGTCCTTCGGCGGATTTCTGGGCATTGGCGAAAAGCACCATCCTGTCCCCTGGTCGATCCTCACCTACGACCCGGTCAATCATGGCTATATCGTTCCGCGCGATAAGGAACAGCTGCGCCTCGCGCCCTCCTATGACCTGGGTGAACTGGCCGACTTGGGCGACCCGGATGAGCGCCGCAAAATGATAGCGGAACACTGGGGGCCGTTCATCTAACCGGCATTCACCGGATGGGCAGCCTCGACACGTTCGCCCGGATCGCCCGAGGGTAAGCCCAGCGGACCCCGCGCCGGGCGCCGCGATGAGCATCTCAACGGACCCGAACCCGAATTGGTCTGCTTGCGCCGGTCTCGTCTGATCGGTTACCTGCGCGGCAAACCATCCAGGGAGAACGCCCGTGAGCGACGGCCAAGTGTTTCCGGTGCCCGAGGCCTGGGCCAAGCGCGCCCACATGAACGCGGCCGGTTATGACGCGGCGTGGAAGCGGGTCGAGGTGGACCCCGACGGCTTCTGGACCGACGTGGCCAAACGCCTGGACTGGATCAAGCCGTTCACTCAGGTCAAGGATGTCTCCTTCGACGCCAAGGATTTCCACATCCGCTGGTTCGCCGACGGGGTTCTGAACGTCTCGGCCAACTGCCTGGACCGGCACCTGCCCACCCGGGCCAACGACATCGCCATCATCTGGGAGGGCGATGATCCGAAGAGCAGCCGCAAGATCACCTATGCCGAGGCCCACGCGGAAACCTGCCGCATGGCCAATGTGCTAAAACAGCACGGCGTCAAGAAGGGCGACCGCGTCACCATCTACCTGCCGATGATCCCCGAGGCCGCCTTCGCCATGCTGGCCTGCACCCGGATCGGCGCGGTGCATTCGGTGATCTTCGGCGGCTTCTCGCCCGATTCTATCTCCGGGCGTATCCAGGATTGCGACTCACGGATTGTCATCACCGCCGACGAGGGCGTGCGCGGCGGCAAGGTGGTGCCGCTGAAGCTGAACGTCGACGAAGCGCTGAAGGCCTGCCCGGACGTGAAGGATGTGATCGTCATCCAGCACACCGGCGCCAAGGCGCCCATGACCGCAGGCCGAGATCATTCCTATACGGAAGATCGCGCCAGCGTCTCGGCCGACTGCCCGCCCGAGCCCATGGGCGCGGAGGACCCGATGTTCATCCTCTATACCTCGGGGTCGACCGGAAAGCCCAAGGGGGTGCTGCACACCACCGGCGGCTACCTGACCTGGGCGTCGTGGACCCACGAGCTGGTGTTCGACTACCGCCCCGGCGAGGTCTTCTGGTGCACCGCTGACGTGGGCTGGGTCACCGGCCACAGCTACATCGTGTACGGACCATTGGCCAACGGCGCGACGACGCTGATCTTCGAGGGTGTGCCCAACCATCCCACCACCTCAAGGTTCTGGGAGGTGATCGACAAGCATCAGGTGGAAATCTTCTACACCGCCCCCACCGCCCTGCGCGCCTTGATGCGCGAAGGCGACGCGCCGGTGCAGAAGACCTCGCGCAAGTCCCTGCGCCTGCTGGGCACCGTCGGCGAGCCGATCAATCCGGAAGCCTGGCTCTGGTATCACCGGGTCGTGGGTGAAGGCCGCTGTCCCATCGTCGACACCTGGTGGCAGACCGAGACCGGCGCCTGCCTGGTCTCGCCGCTGCCGGGCGCGACGCCGCTGAAGCCCGGTTCGGCCACCAAGCCGCTGCCTGGGGTGAAGCTGCAACTGGTGGACGCCGACGGCAAGGTGCTGGAGGGCGCGACCCAGGGCAACCTCTGCATCACCGATAGCTGGCCGGGCCAGATGCGCACCGTCTACGGTGACCACGACCGCTTCATCTCAACCTACTTCACCACCTATCCCGGCAAGTATTTCACCGGCGACGGCTGCCGGCGGGACGAGGACGGCTACTACTGGATCACCGGCCGGGTGGACGACGTGATCAACGTCTCCGGCCACCGGCTGGGCACCGCCGAGATCGAGAGCGCCCTGGTGGCCCACCACGACGTCGCCGAGGCGGCGGTGGTCGGCTACCCGCACGACATCAAGGGCCAGGGCATCTACGCCTATGTCACCCTGAAGGTCGGGGTCGCGGCCACCGAGGAACTGCGCGCCGAGCTGATCAAATGGGTCCGCCGCGAGATCGGCCCCTTCGCCGCCCCCGACGTGATCCAATGGGCCCCCGGCCTGCCCAAGACCCGCTCCGGCAAGATCATGCGCCGCATTTTGCGCAAAGTGGCCGAGGGCGATGTGAGCAACCTCGGCGACACGACGACCCTGGCCGATCCCGGCGTGGTGACCGATCTGGTGGATAATCGGGTGGGCGCGAAGGGGTAGGATCAAATCCCGCGCCATCCAATTATCCCCGTTCCCCAGGCCTTGTGCCACAAGGGCGGGGGAACGCGTTTGTTTTGACTTCTCAGAACCGCCGCGGCGCCCGCATCTGCGCCACCCAGGCCTTCGACTCATGCGCAATCCACCCCTTCGCATGGGCCTCGTCTCTGAACCCGGTGACCTTGTCCTTGTGGCCGCTGGCCCAGACGATCTCCACCGACCATTCGGAGAAGAATCCGCCGGCTTTCGGCGTCATGATGGGCTCGTCAGGCATGGGCCGGGTTATGCCATGCCAATCGACTAAACAGAAAGCGTTGCATCCAAACCCTCGGTTGGCGCGTATGTGACCCGTCGGGGCGGCTGCCCGGGAGCTGTTTATGCCCTTCGCCGATCGATTCACTGTCGCCCTGATCGCGGCGACTTTGGCCCTGGCCGCCGCGCCCGCCTTCGCGGCCGAACCGGCGCCGATCGTCAGCGTGACGCCCGACCCCCTCGGCGCGGCCGGCGTAATCCATGGCCAGGTGGACATCGGTGCGCCGCGCGCGGTGGTCTGGGCGATCATGACCGACTGCGCTCGAACGGCGTCGCTGATGATCAACGTCAAATACTGCCATGTGCTGCAACGCGACCCCGCCGGGCGCTGGGACGTGCGCGAGCAGGTGAGCAAGGCGTCCCTGCTGCCCAGCGTGCGCGTCGTGATGCGCTCCGACTTCGACGCCCCGCACACGGTGCAGTTCCACCGCACCGATGGCGACTTCAAGATCCTGGAAGGCGAGTGGCGGCTGGAGCCGCTGGATGGCGGCGGTCGCACGCGCGTCTTCTATGTCAGCCGCATGTCAGCGCCCTTCGCCGCGCCGGGCTTCCTCATGCGCGCGGCGCTGCGGACGGACCTGCTGGCGACGTTGGTAAATCTCAGGAAAGCGGGCGAACTCGAGGCCGCCGCCCACTAACGGCGAAGCCGGGCCT
>Ga0302314_10006687_pt1 | contig 20822 bp, 13 predicted proteins | sample III_Palsa_N2_3_FD_200533 | JGI IMG/M metagenome (GOLD analysis project Ga0302314, IMG submission 200533) | Peat permafrost microbial communities from Stordalen Mire near Abisko, Sweden - III_Palsa_N2_3 | ecosystem: Environmental > Terrestrial > Soil > Palsa > Peat permafrost | place: Sweden... | reverse complement strand
TACAACGATCCCACCAAATGGGACAACCCAAACACCCAGATCGTTTCGTGCATGGGCGGCGTCAAGTACGTGCTGGACAAGTCCACGGTGGCCGGCACGGAGGTCACATCTGCCTCTGCCACTCTCAGCACTACGAGTAGCTACTGGGAAGTCCTCGTCAACTTCAACGGTGCGGGCACGACCGCTTTCGGCAACCTGACCACCACGATGTTCGACAAGTACTACAGCGACGGCCAGCCAACCTCGGTACTTGACGAGCTGGCGGTCGTGCTGGACGGCAAGATCGTCTCCTCGCCGGACATCGTCGCCGCGATCACCGGCGGCCAGGCCCAGGTCACCGGGAGCTTCAGCGAGCAGCAGGCCACCTTGCTGGCCAACCAGCTGAGCTACGGACATCTGCCGCTGACCTTCGACAAGGAATCGGTCGATGCGATCTCCCCGGAGCTTGGCTCGTCCCAGCTGCACGCCGGACTGGTCGCAGCCGGAATCGGGCTGCTCCTTGTCGTGCTCTACTCCTTCCTCTATTACCGCGGCCTCGGCCTCGTGTCGGTATCCAGCCTGGCCATCGCGGCGCTGCTGGCCTACTTGTCGGTGGTCCTGCTCAGCAAGTACCAGGGCTACTCGCTCTCGCTGGCCGGCGTCGCTGGCCTCATCGTCGCGATCGGCATCACCGCCGACTCGTTCGTGGTGTTCTTCGAACGACTCCGTGACGAGGTCAGGGACGGCCGGTCGTTGCGGGCTGCGGTGGAACGAGGCTGGCAGCGGGCCAGGCGCACGATCCTGGTCTCGGACACGGTGTCCTTCCTTGCCGCCGCGATGCTGTGGTACTTCTCCATCGACCAGGTCAAGGGCTTCGCCTTCACGCTCGGCCTGACCACCCTGATCGACATACTCGTGGTGTTCCTGTTCACCAAGCCGATGGTCACCGTGCTGGCCAGGACCAGCTTCTACGGCAACGGGCACCGGCTTTCCGGCCTGGACCCGGCCAGGCTCGGTGCGCGAGCTCCCTGGCGCGGCGCCAAACGGGTCGCCGCCAGGCCGGCCGCGGGCGGGGCCGCCGGCGCCGTGGCGAGCCCGCAAGCCCGGACCACCCCTGGGGAGGCGTGATGTCCAGGCTCGGCAACATCGGCGGTCGGCTGTACCGCGGTGAGGTCTCGATCGAGTTCGTCGGCAGGAAGCGGCTCTGGTATGCGATCTCCGGACTGATTCTGGTGATCAGCATCGCCGCGCTGCTCGTCCGCGGACTCGACTACAGCGTCGATTTCAAGGGCGGCTCGGTCTTCCAGTTCAAGGCACCGGCGTCGTCGTCCGCCCAGATCAGCCAGATCGTGGAAGGGGCGGGCGGCGGCAACGACGCGATCGTGCAGAAGGTCGGCGTTGGTAGCAGCGCCAGCTGGCAGGTTCAAACCGGGAAGCTCCTGTTCAACGAGCAGACCAAGATCCAGGACGCCCTCGCAAGCGACTTCCACCTGCCCGTCAACGCCGTCAGTACGACCTTCGTCGGGCCGAGCTGGGGCGGGCAGATCTCCGACAAGGCGCTGGAGGCGCTGGTCGCCTTCCTCATCGCGATCGTGATCTACCTGTCGATCGCGTTCGAGTGGAAGATGGCCAGTGCTGCCCTGATCGCCCTCGCGCACGACATCGTGATCACGATCGGCGTCTACGCGCTGACAGGTTTCCAGGTGAGCCCGGCCACGGTCATCGGCCTGCTCACCATCCTCGGCTACTCGCTCTACGACACCGTGGTCGTCTTCGACAAGGTCAGGGAGAACACCGCGGGGCTGCTCGGCACCGGCAGGAGCACTTACAGCCAGGCCGCGAACCTTGCCCTGAACCAGACCCTGGTCCGGTCGATCAATACCTCGCTGATCGCGCTGCTGCCGGTCGCATCGATTCTGGCCGTCGGCATCACGCTGCTCGGGGCCGGCGAGCTCAAGGACCTGGCGCTCGTGCTGTTCGTCGGCATGCTGTCCGGCACCTACTCCTCCATCTTCATCGCCACCCCGGCGCTGGCCGACATGAAGGAGCGTGAGCCGCAGTACAAGGCGCTGGCGAAGCGGGTCGCGCTGCGCGCCGCCGGTGGCCGTGCTGCCCAGCGGGCCAAGGCAAAGGCCGGCAAGGCATCCCCCGCCCGCGGGCAAGATGCGGCTCGGCTCGACCAGGCGCCCGATGCCGAGGCTAACGGCAGCGACGAGGCCGACTATGACGCCCAGCAGGAGGCCGATGACGGCCAGGCGCCACCGCAGCCCGGCGAGTGGGTACCGGCCGGCCGGCCGGCCGCTGGCAGCGCCGTGCCGCGCAGCCCGGCCCGGCCAGGACCGCGCCAGCAGCCACGGCGCAACAGCGCGGCCAAGCGGCGGCCAAGCGGCAAGAAAAAGCGGCGCTAGGCCGTGTCCCCGGGCCACGAGGCGCTGGCCGGCGGGGGGATCGCCGACCTGATCTCCGCTATGATCCGCGACGTCCGCGACTATCCCAAGCCCGGCATCGTTTTCAAGGACATCACCCCGCTGCTCGCCGACGGCGCCGCCCTTGCCGCGGTGGTCGGCGCGCTCGCCGCCGGGAACGGCCGGGTCGACAAGGTGGCCGGGATCGAGGCTCGCGGGTTCATCCTCGCCGCGCCAGTCGCCGTCGGCCTCGGCGCGGGCTTCGTTCCGGTCCGCAAGCAAGGGAAGCTGCCGGCCCCCAGCATCGCCGAGACCTACCAGCTCGAATACGGCACTGCCACGCTCGAGGTGCACGAGGATGCCTTCGACGCCGACGACCGGGTCCTCATCATCGATGACGTGCTGGCCACCGGCGGGACGGCCAGCGACCGCGGACCTGGTCAGGCGCAGCGGCGCGGAGGTCGCCGGGATCGCGGTCCTGCTGGAACTCGGCTTCCTGAGCGGCCGCGCACGGCTACCGGGCCTGGACGTACGATCGCTGCTCGTGGTGTGACCTGGCGCGCCGAGCCGGCACATACCTCATCGTCCGCCGATAGACTGTGTCTTGCCGGACGTGAGGAGCATAAGTGGCGGGTGACGTGGTGACGGCTGGCGCAGCCGGAGCCGGTATCACCCAGGCCGCCGACGGGCAGCCCGAGCAGGAGAAGCCGGCTGCGCCATCGGAACAGGGCGGGGTGACAGGACAGGGCGCCACGGACGGCGCGGGCGAAGTCGCGCCGCGCGCCGCCCAGCGCCCTATAGCCACGCCCGGCAGTACTGACACGCCCGGCAGCGCTGCCCAGCCCGGCAGCACTGCCCCGCCCGGTGCGGCACGGCCTCGTGTGGTCAAGCCCGATGTGGTCAGGCCCGGGACGCCTAAGCCCGGGACGCCTCAGCCAGGGACGCCTCAGCCCGGCGCAGCCCAGCCCGATGCGGCCGCGCCCGATGTGGTCAGGCCCGGAACGGCCAAGCCTCGTGCGGCCAAGCCCGGTGCCGCGCCGCACGGCGCAGCGCTGCCGGTCCCGGCAGGCGCTGAGGCACCGAACGGGGCCGCCGGGACCGCGGTCGTCGGGACCGCGGTCGTCGGGACCGCAGCCGTCCGGCGCAGGCTGGCCAGGCTCGGGTCGCCGCGCGGCGGCGTCAACCCCGTGCTGGAGCCGCTGGTCAAGACCATCCGGGCGACGCATCCCAAGGCGGACGTGCGGCTGATGGAGCACGCGTACGAGGTCGCCGCCGCCCAGCACGCCGGCCAGCGGCGAGATAGCGGCGACCCGTACATTACCCACCCGCTGGCGGTGGCCACGATCCTCGCCGAACTCGGCATGAACCACCAGACGATCTGTGCCGCGCTGCTGCACGACACCATCGAGGACACCGCGTATACCCTCGCTGAGCTGCGCCGGGAGTTCGGCGACGAGATCGCCGAGCTGGTCGACGGCGTGACCAAGCTGGACAAGGTCAAGTACGGTGATGCCGCCCAGGCGGAGACCGTGCGCAAGATGGTGGTCGCGATGTCCCGCGACATCAGGGTTCTCGTCATCAAGCTAGCTGACCGCTTGCACAACATGCGGACGCTCCGCTACCTGCCCAGGCCGAAGCAGGAGCAGAAGTCGCGCGAGGTGCTGGAGATCTTCGCGCCGCTCGCGCACCGGCTCGGGATGAACACCGTCAAGTGGGAGCTTGAGGACCTGGCCTTCGCCACCCTGTTCCCGAAGCGCTACGACGAGATCGCGCGGCTGGTCTCGGAGCGCGCGCCCCGGCGCGACGTGTTCCTGCAGGAGGTCGTCGAGGACGTGTCGGCGGACCTGCGCGAGGCCAAGATCAAGGCGAGGGTCACCGGGCGGCCCAAGCACTACTACTCGGTCTACCAGAAGATGATCGCCAGGAACGTTGGCTTCGACGACATCTACGACCTGGTCGGCATCCGCGTCCTTGTCGACTCCCTGCGCGACTGCTACGCGGCGCTCGGCACGGTCCACGCCCGGTGGAATCCCGTCCCTGGGCGGTTCAAGGACTACATCGCGATGCCGAAGTTCAACATGTACCAGTCGCTGCACACGACCGTGATCGGCCCGGAAGGCAAGCCAGTCGAGTTGCAGATCAGGACCTGGGGCATGCACAGGCGGGCGGAGTACGGGGTCGCCGCGCACTGGAAGTACAAGGAAGAGACCGTGCTCGGCAGCCGCTCCTCCGACCTGGCCTGGCTCCGGCAACTGGTCGACTGGCAGCGGGAGACGGCCGACCCCGCCGAGTTCCTCGAGTCCCTCCGGTTCGACCTTGGCACCGCCGAGGTATACGTCTTCACCCCCCGCGGCCAGGTCGTCGCGCTTCCGCAGGGCGCGACTCCAGTGGACTTCGCCTACGCCATCCACACGGAAGTGGGCCACCGCACCATCGGGGCCAGGGTGAATGGGCGCCTGGTGGCGCTGGAGAGTTCGCTCAACAACGGCGACACGGTGGAGATCTTTACCTCCAAGGCGCTCGACGCCGGGCCGAGCAGGGACTGGCTGGGCTTCGTCAAGAGCGCCAGGGCAAGAAACAAGATCCGGCACTGGTTCTCCAAGGAACGCAGGGAAGCAGCCGCCGAGACGGGCAAGACCGCGATCGCAAGGATCATGCGCAAGCAGGGGCTGCCGCTGCAGCGGCTGGCCACCGGCGACGCGCTGCTCGCCATTGCCCGCGACCTGCGCTACACCGACCTTTCTGCGCTGTACGCGGCCGTCGGCGAAGGCCACGTGAGCGCCCAGTCGGTGGTAGGCAAGCTGGTCAGGTCGGCGGGCGGGCTAGCGGGCGCGCAAGAGGACCTGGCAGAGACTGCCTTGCCCACCAGGCCGCCGAAGCCGCCGCCGGCCGGTGACTCTGGCGTAGTCGTCGAGGGCGCCGCGGACGTATGGGCGCGGCTGTCCAAGTGCTGCACGCCGGTGCCAGGCGACGAGATCACCGGCTTCGTCACGCGCGGCCACGGCGTGTCCGTGCACCGGGCGGACTGCGTCAACCTCGGCCACCTGCTCGACTCCCAGTCCGAGCGGGTCGTGTCGGTGCGCTGGTCACCGCGGGAAGGATCGCTGTTCCTCGTCGCGATCCAGGTCGAGGCGCTGGACCGTACCGGCCTGCTCTCGGACGTGACGAGGTCGATTTCGGACCAGCACGTCAACATCCTGTCCGCGTCGGTGACCACGACAAGGGACCGGGTTGCCTTCAGCAAGTTCACGTTCGAGATGGGCGACCCGAAGCACCTGGGCCACGTGCTCCGCGCGGTCCGCCTGATCGACGGGGTCTACGACGTGTACCGGGTCACCAATTAGGCCGCGGCCCCATCCGCTTCCCCAGCCCCATCCGCCCCTGCGGCGGCGACGGGCAACCCGATGGATGTGACAGTCAGCGGGTTAGGTGCCGTTGAAAGCCACATTCAACGGATTGCGCAGGACGCGGCCAGAGCCGCGGGCGAGCCACGGATGAGCCACGGATGAGCTGTCAGGCTGAGCCGCGGGCCTCAGCCTGACAGCTCGGCCAGGGTCCGCTCCGCCTCGCGCAGCCATTCACGGCGGGCGGCCAGCGCTTCCTCGGCACGTTGCCTGCCTCGCTCGTCGCCCGCCGCCTGCGCCCGTTCCAGCTGCGTCTCGAGCTGGCTGATGGCAGCGCGGATCTGCTCGACGGTGCCCTTCGCGCGAGACAGCGCCTCGGGGTTGGAGTGTCGCCATTGCGTTTCCTCCGCCTTCCGTACCGCGTCCTCGACCCGGCGCAGGCCGCCTTCGAGCTTCTCCTGAGCATCGCGCGGCACGCCGCCGACATGCTCCCAGCGCTCCTGAATTCCGCGCAGCGCCGAGCGGGCTGTCCTGGCGTTGGACACCGGCAGCAGCTTCTCGGCCTCCGCAAGCAGCTGCGTCTTGGCGTTCGCGTGCTCGCGAAGCTCGTTGTCCTTGGCGGAGTAGATCTTCCCGCGTTCGGCGAAGAAGCCGTCCTGGGCCGCCTTGAACCGGTTCCACAGCTCTTCCTCGGCGGCGCGGTCGGCCCGGCCAGCGTCCTTCCACGAGCGCATCAGCTCACGGTAGGCGGTGGCCGTCGGCCCCCAGTCGGTGGAAGTGGCGAGGGCCTCGGCGTCGGCGACCAGCTTCTCCTTCCGTGCCCTGGCGCCTTCCCGCTCGTCCTCCAGCCCGGCAAAGTACGCCTTGCGGCGCTTGGTGAACCCGTTCCGCGCGGCGGACAGTCGCTTCCATAGCGCGGTCTCGACGGCGCGATCAGCGCGCGGCGCCGCCTTCCACTCTTCCAGGAGCTGCCGCATGCGCTCCCCGCTGATCTTCCAGTGCGTCGCCTCGGCCGCGATTCGCTCGGCCTCGGCGACGATGCGCTCCTTGCGGTCCTGTGCCTCGCCGCGGGCCTGCTCCCGGGCGGCCTTGTTCTCCTCCCGGCGGTGGTCGACCAGCTCGGTCATGGCATCGAGCTTGCTCCGCAGCCCGTCAAGGTCTCCGACGGCACTCGCCTCGGCGACGGTCGCAAGCAGCCTCGTGATGGTGGCCCTCGCCTGACCGGGGGAGAGGTCGGTGGTGGAGATCCGCTGCTCAAGCAGGTTGACCTCGGTCTCGAGCGCCAGGTACTTGCGCTCGAAGAAGGCGAGAGCCTCCGCCGGAGTACCCGCCTGCCAGGATCCCACCGCGCGCTCGCCGTCGGCGGTGCGCACGTAGACAGTGCCGTCGTCGTCTACCCGGCCCCACGGATCGTTGGCGGTGCTCACCGCGAACCTCCTGCTCAGTGACTGACCGGCCAGGCGCGTGCCGGTCAGGTCTTCTTGATGGTCACGCTCTTGATGACGACCTTCTTCTTCGGATGACCGTCACCGGGACCGTTGGCGTTGTCGCTGCCCGCCTTAGCCACATTCTGGATGATATTGAGTCCGCTGACGATGGTGCCAAACGGCGTGTATTTGGGTTGCAACTGAGCGCTGTCCTTGTAGACGAGGAAGAACTGGCTGCCGTTGGTGTTGGCACCCGAGTTGGCCATCGCCACGGTGCCAGCCGGGTATGTCGCTCCGGCCAGGTTCTCGTCGTCGAACTTGTAGCCCGGCCCGCCGCTGCCCGTCCCGGTCGGATCCCCGCACTGCAGCACGAAGATGCCGGACGTCGTCAGCCGATGGCAGTGGGTGGCGTTGAAGTACTTCTTGGTGGCCAGGAAGACGAAGGAGTTCACCGTGCACGTCGCCTTGGCGTTGCGCAGGCTGATGACGATGTCACCGCGGTTGGTGTGAATCGTCGCCTGGTACCTAGCCTTGTAGTCCGGCTTGGCGGGCGGGATGCCGACATTGCGCGCGGCCGGTGGGTTGGACGTGTACGTGCAGTGCTTCGCGGGCTCGGCCTGCGTTGGCGACGGCGACGGCGACGGCGTGGCAGCGGGCGAGGTCGCGGCGCTGGCGGTCGGCTTGGTCGAGGCCGCCTGCGCGTGCTGGCCGGGCCCGCGGAACAGCCAGAAGCCGCCGGCGGCGAGCGCGACGACAATGCAGCACACCGAGCCGATTGCCGTCCACCGTCGCGCCTGCTGGTATCGCTGCGCCCGCCGGGCCGCCCGTCGCTCGTAGCGCTCGCGGGCTAGCCTGCGCTGGCGTTCCTTCTTACCCGCCACCTGTCTAGTCCTCCCGTGGTCCGTGCCGTCCCGCCACGCCCCCGGCCCTCCCGTGGTCCGTGCCGTTCTGGCTGATCAGCGAAACCTCGCGAATCGTACCTGCACCCGGACTCAAGTGCGCCGGCTGTTACCGGTTCGAGCCAAGGCCGTCGTTGCGCCGCCACCCGCAATGCCCGAATCCACCGTAATCGGCCTCAGTAGCCAGCCGAAACCAGTCGGAACCGGTGCGAAGGCCAGGCTGGTCAAACCAAGCGCGGCGGCGAGATCGGTAGTCTGTACCCGCGTTCGGTAACTGGCCGGCGTCCACCGGGAGGCCGGCAGTCCACCCCGAGGCTGGCAGCCAACGATGGAGGCCGTCAGCCCACCGGAGGTCGGCAGCCCACCGGAGGCCGGCAGCCCGCCAGGGAGGGAGGACGGCCATGCTCATCGCCGGATTCCCGGCCGGCTCGTTCGCCGCGAACTGCTACGTGGTGGCGGCCGGCCCTGGCGAGCAGTGCCTGATCGTGGATCCTGGCCAGGACGCGGAGCCGGGCATCGAGGAGATTGTCCAGCGGCACCGGCTGCAGCCTGCCGCCGTCCTGCTCACCCACGGCCACGTCGATCACATCTGGTCGGTGGCCCCGGTCTGCGGCGCCAAGAACATTCCCGCTTACATTCACCCCGCGGACCGGGCGCTGCTCACCGACCCGGCGAGCGGGCTCTGGCCGCAGCCTGGCCAGTTCGGTCCGGCGCTGCTGCGCGGGCTCACCTTCACGGAGCCGGCTGAGGTGGCCGAGCTGACCGACGGCGCCACGCTGCGACTGGCCGGCGTAGAGGTCGTGGTCGATCACGCCCCAGGGCACACGCCGGGATCGGTGACGTTCCGGCTGCCCGGTACTGGTGGTTCCAGCGGTACGACCAGTGGTTCCAGTGGTTCCAGCGGTGCGGCGGTTCTCTTCTCCGGCGACCTGCTGTTCGCCGGATCGATCGGGCGCACCGACCTACCCGGCGGCGACTATGCGATGATCCTGGACAGCCTCGCCCGGGTGTGCCTGCCGCTCCCGGACGAGACCGTCGTGCTTGCCGGGCACGGCCCACAGACCACGATCGGCGCCGAGCGGGCCGCCAACCCCTTCCTGGCCGGCCTCACGCCCGCGAACGGGCCTGCCAGGGGGCTCTGACCGGCAGCACGCGGCAGTACCTGGCCAGCTGGGAACAACGGCAGCAAGCAGCCCGCCACGGGGGCCGGCCGGACTGGCGGCAGCAGGCTCGGCTGCGAAACGGGCAGGACGGACCGCGAACCGGTCGGCCGGACCGCGAACGGGCAGGACGGGCCGGGAACGGGCAGGACCGACCGCGAACGGGCAGGACCGACCGCGAACGGGCAGGACCGACCGCGAACGGGCAGGCCGGACTGGACAACGCACGCCGGCCAAAGCACAACGGACAAAGAACAACGGACAAAGCATGACGGAGAGGGTGAGCGAAGCGATGATCCGCACCCACGAGGCGGGCGACCTGCGCGCGTCGCTGGCGGGTCAGCAGGTCACGCTGGCCGGCTGGGTAGCGCGCCGCCGCGACCACGGCGGCGTGGTCTTCATCGACCTGCGGGACGCCAGCGGGATAGCCCAGGTGGTGTCCCGCCAGGAAGACCTGGCGCACGACCTGCGCGCCGAGTTCTGCGTCCGGGTGACCGGCGAGGTGCGGCGCAGGCCCGCGGGCAACGAAAACCCGGAGCTGCCGACCGGAGAGATCGAGGTGGCCGCCGGACAGATCGAGGTGCTCGCCGAGTCGGACCCGCTGCCGTTCCCGATCGACGGCGGAGGCGAGCTGAACGATGACGTCCGGCTGCGCTACCGCTACCTGGACATCCGGCGCGCCGAGATGACCGCCGCGCTCCGCGCCCGCTCCGCGGCCGCCTACCTGGTCAGCGAGGTCATGCAGGAGCACGGCTTCGTGAACGTCGAGACCCCGTACCTGACCAGGTCGACGCCGGAAGGCGCACGCGACTTCCTGGTGCCGGTGCGGCTGCGCCCCGGCAGCTGGTACGCGCTGCCGCAATCGCCGCAGCTGTTCAAGCAGCTGCTGATGGTCTCCGGCCTTGAGCGCTACTACCAGCTGGCCCGCTGCTTCAGGGACGAGGACTTCCGGGCCGACCGGCAGCCCGAGTTCACCCAGATCGACATCGAGATGTCCTTCATCACCAGGCAAGACGTGATAGAGGTCGCCGAGAACCTGGTGCAGCGGCTCTGGGCCGAGATCGCCGGATACCAGGTGCAGCGGCCGATACCGCAGCTCAGCTACGCCGACGCGATGGCAAGGTTCGGCTCCGACAAGCCGGACCTGCGCTTCGGAAACGAGCTCAACGACCTGACCTCGTACTTCGCGCGGAGCGAGTTCCGGGTGTTCCAGGCCCCGCACGTCGGCGCGGTCGTCATGCCCGGCGGCGGGTCCCAGTCGCGCAGGGAGTTCGACGGGTGGCAGGAATGGGCGCGCTCGCGCGGCGCCCGCGGCCTGGCCTACGCGGCGATCGGCGCCGACGGGCTGGTGTCCGACGCCGGCCCGGTGGCCAGGCACCTGTCCGGGGCCGAGCGTTCCGGTCTCGCCGCCGCGGTCGCCGCGCGCCCTGGTGACTGCGTGTTCTTCGCCGCCGGGCCGCCCGGCGCCGCCCGCGCCCTGCTCGGCGCCGCCCGGCTGGAGATCGGCCAGCGCTGCGGGCTGATCGACCCGGCGTCCTGGGCCTTCACCTGGGTGGTGGACGCGCCGATGTTCGAGGAGGACGGCGCGGGCGGCTGGACGGCCGTGCACCACCCGTTCACCTCGCCGCTGCCGGAATGGGCGGACAAGTTCCCCAGTGAGCCCGACGGCGCCCTCGCCGACGCCTACGACATCGTGTGCAACGGCACCGAGATCGGCGGCGGATCGATCCGGATCCACCGCCCGGACATGCAGCAGCAGGTCTTCGACGTGATCGGGCTGAGCCGGGAGCAGGCCGCGTCGCAGTTCGGCTTCCTGCTCGACGCGCTGCGGTTCGGGCCGCCCCCGCACGGCGGGATCGCCTTCGGCTGGGACCGGCTGCTGATGCTGCTGACCGGCCGCGACTCGATCCGCGACGTCATCGCGTTTCCCAAGGCGGCGTCCGGGCTCGACCCGCTGACCGGCGCTCCGACGCCGATCACGGCCGAGCAGCGCAAGGAGGCTGGCGTGGACGCGGTGCCAGTGCGGGAGCAGCCGGCGGCGGAGCGGGAGTAGCCGAAGGCGGACGGGGGCAGCCGAAGGCGGAGCGGGACCAGCGAAGCGGAGCGGGACCAGCGAAGCGGAGCGGGACCAGCCGAAGGCGGACGGGGAGCCGCTGAAGGCGGGCGGGGAGCAGCCGAGCGGGACGGGAGCAGCCGAAGGCGGGATAGCGGCCAGCGGCGACGAGACGAGCTGCGCAGGGAACAGCCAGCCCCGGATACTGTCGGCCTGTGGCCAGAACCGAGCCCGGCCAGCGGGACAGCCTGTTCGACGCGGCCGGGGAAGAAGCAGCGCGCGCCGCCGCGCCGCTCGCCGTCCGGATGCGTCCGCGAGCGCTGGACGAGGTGGTCGGGCAGCGGCACCTGACCGGCGCGGGGACGCCGTTCCGGAAGCTGGTCGATCATGATGCCGCGATGTCGCTGCTGCTCTGGGGTCCGCCGGGGACCGGCAAGACCACGCTGGCCCAGGTCGTCAGCAACGTCACCAGCCGGCGCTTCACCGAGCTGTCCGCCGTCACGGCCGGGGTCAAGGACGTGCGGGCGGCGATCGACGCGGCGCGGCGCGAGCTCGGCCTGACCGGCAGGCAGACCGTGCTGTTCATCGACGAGGTGCACCGGTTCAACAAGGCGCAGCAGGACGCGCTGTTGCCGGCGGTGGAGAACCGGTGGGTGTCCTTCATCGGAGCGACCACCGAGAACCCGTTCTTCTCCGTGGTCGGGCCGCTGCTGTCCCGCTCCCTGCTGCTCACCCTGGAGCCGATCGGCGACGACGACATGGCCGCGGTGATCGAGCGGGCGGTGGCCGACGAGCGCGGCCTCGGCGGCGCTATCACCCTGGACGAGGGGGTCACCGGCCTGCTCGTCCGGCTGGCCGGCGGCGACGCCAGGCGCGCATTGACCTACCTGGAGGCGGCGACGCTCGGCGTGCCGGCCGGCGGCCGGGTGGACGTCGCCGCCGTCGAGCGGGCCGTGGACCGGGCGGCGGTCCGCTACGACCACGGCGGCGACCAGCACTACGACGTGATCAGCGCCTTCATCAAGAGCATCAGGGGCAGTGACGCCGACGCCGCGCTGCACTACCTGGCCAGGATGATCGAGGCCGGCGAGGACCCGAGGTTCATCGCCCGCCGGCTCGTCGTGCACGCCAGCGAGGACGTCGGGCTGGCCGACCCGTCGGCGCTGCAGGCTGCCATCGCCGCCGCGCACGCCGTCGAGTTCGTCGGCCTGCCCGAGGCCAGGATCAACCTCGCGCAGGCCGTCATCCACCTGGCCCTGGCGCCGAAATCCAACGCCGTGGTCGAGGCGATCAACGCCGCCGCCGGGGACGTCCGGGCCGGCCTGATCGGGCCGGTGCCCGCGCACCTGCGGGACGCCAGCTACCGCGGCGCGGAGCGGCTCGGGCACGGCGGCGGCTACCGCTACCCGCACGACTTCGCCGAGGGCGTCGTCGCGCAGCAGTACGCGCCTGACGTGGTCACCGGGCGCCGCTACTACCAGCCGTCCCGCCGAGGCACCGAGGCGAGGTACGCCGACAGGAATGAGCGGATCAGGGCGATCCTGGACGACGGCCCGGACGCGGCGGGCCCGGCAACGGCACCCGGCCAGCAGAATTCCTGAACGAGCCGTCCGCGCCCGTCCCTGCCGCGCGGCTGCTCCCCGGGCGCCGCCGGCCGCCCCGTATCGGCCCATGCGGCCGCGCGGCAGGCGGTAGGGTCGGGCAGGAAGCAGGCCGGGCGAGCTGGCGGAGGAGCAGCCTGACGTGACTACCGGGCAGCTGGCAGAGCTGATCGCGGCGGGGTTCTTCGCGCTGGGAGTCTGCGCCGTCGTGTACGTGATGATCCGGCTGGCCAAGCTCGTCGCCACGACCACCAGGATGGTCTCGGACTACCGTGATCGCGCTGACCTGCTGCTGCAGGGTGCCCAGTCGGCCGTCGATCGCGCTGGCGAGCAGCTTGCCAGGACCGACTCCATCACCGCGAGCATGGACGACGTCACCGCGAACATGGCGGAGCTGTCCGGGCACGTCTCGGCCATGGCCGGCCTGGCCAGGGCCATCTCCGGTGGCTTCGGCGCCCCGCTGCTGAGGATCTCCGCGCTCGCCTACGGCGTGCGCAGGGCAGCCGGCTTCCGTCTTGGCGTCCAGGCCGCCCGGCCTGCGATCGAGCAGCACGTATCCTCCGGCCAGCACGTATCCTCCGGCCAGCAGGGCTCCCTCGGCCAGTCCTCCGGCCAGCAGGGCTCCCCCGGCCAGCAGGGCTCCCCCGGCCAGCACGGCTCCTCGGGCCAGCAGCCGTCCCTCGGCCAGTACCGGGGAGCGCGCCGGTGATCAGGAGGCTGTTCTGGCTGGCAGCCGGCGTCGTGCTCGGCGTGACCGGATATCGGCGGGCCGGCCGGCTGGCCCGCTCGATCCGGGCCGGCGGTCAGGCCCGCCAGTGGGACGGGCGGGGGCTCGCGCGGTTCAGCCGGGACGTGCGGGACGGCATGGAGCTTTACCTGGATCGCCATTCCGCGCCGTCAGGCCCTAACCTCGGAGGTCAGCAAGTGGCGCCGCGGTTCCCCCGCCAGGCGGGCAGCAGCGGCGGCTACTCCGATATCGACGACGCAAAGGATGGCCGATGATGGATTCGGCAGAGATCGCCCGCCGTTTCCTCAGCTATTTCGAGCGGCACGGGCACACCGTGGTGCCCTCGGCCAGCCTGATTGCCGATGATCCGACGCTGCTCCTGGTCAATGCCGGGATGAATCCGTTCAAGCCGTATTTTCTCGGTCAGCAGGCACCGCCTTTCCTGCGGGCGACCAGCGCCCAGAAATGCGTGCGCACGCCGGACATCGAGGAAGTCGGCAAGACCACCAGGCATGGGACGTTCTTCCAGATGATGGGGAACTTCTCGTTCGGCGACTACTTCAAGGACCTGGCCATCCCCTATGCGTGGGAGCTGCTGACCGGCGCCGAGGCTGACGGCGGGTTCGGTTTTGCCGAGGATCGCCTGTGGGTCACCGTCTACCACGACGACGACGACGCGGCGAAGCTCTGGCGGGACCTGGTCGGCGTGCCCGAGGGGCGCATCCAGCGCCGCGGCATGGCCGACAACTTCTGGTCGATGGGCGTGCCGGGGCCGTGCGGGCCGTGCTCCGAGATCTACTACGACCGCGGGCCCGAGTACGGGCGACAGGGCGGTCCGGTGGTCGATGAGGACCGCTACCTGGAGGTGTGGAACCTCGTCTTCATGCAGTTCGTCCGCGGCGAGGGCGCCGGCAAGGAGGACTACCCGATCCTCGGCGAGCTACCGTCGAAGAACATCGACACCGGGATGGGCCTGGAGCGGATGGCCGCTCTGCTGCAGGGCGTCGACAACATCTACGAGATCGACACCATGTGGAAGGTGCTCGACCGCGCGGCGGAGCTGACCGAGCAGAAGTACGGCCGTGACCACCGGACCGACGTCGCGCTGCGGGTCGTCGCCGACCACGTGCGCACCGCCGTGATGCTGGTCGCCGACGGCGTGCTGCCGTCGAACGAGGCGCGCGGCTACGTGCTCCGCCGGATCCTGCGCCGCAGCATCCGCAACCTCCGGCTGCTTGCCGGCTCGCAGCGCGGCGGGACCGGCGGGTCGCACGACCGCGACCGGGGCGGTCACGGCGAGCGCTACCTGCACGAGCTTTCCGCGGTGGCGATCGACGCACTGGGCGACCAGTACCCGGAGCTGCGCCGGGACGCGCCGAACATCCACACCGTGATCGACGCCGAGGAGTCGGTCTTCCTGGGCACGCTGCGGACCGGCACCGCGATCCTGGACGCCGCGGTCGAGGAGACCAGGCGGCGCGGAGGGCAGGCCATCGGCGGCGGCCAGGCGTTCCAGCTGCACGACACCTACGGCTTCCCGATCGACCTGACCCTTGAAATGGCCGCGGAGCATGGCCTGTCCGTCGACGAGCCGGAGTTCCGCGCTCTGATGGCAGAGCAGCGGCAACGAGCACAACAGGACGCTGCCGGGAAGAAGACCGGCAACGCCGACATCTCGGTCTTCGCCGCCATCCTGGAGCGGTCCGGCCCGGTTACGTTCACCGGGTACGACGAGGTGGCGGGAGAGGCAACGGTCACCGGCCTGCTGGTCGGCGGCGCCCCGGTCCCGGTGGCCGGCGCCGGCACCGAGGTCGACGTGGTGCTGGACCGGACCCCGTTCTACGCCGAAGGCGGCGGCCAGCTCGCCGACGCCGGCCAGCTCACCGCGCGCGGCGGCGGCGCCGGCGACGGCGCCCGCGTCGAGATCACCGACGTGCAGTCGCCGGTGTCCGGGCTGATCGTGCACCGGGGCAGGGTCAGCAGCGGCGAGATCGCCGTCGGCGCAGCCGTCTACACCGAGATCGACGTCGAGCGCCGCCGGGCGATCTCCCGCTCGCATACCGCGACCCACCTCGTGCACCGGGCGTTCCGCGGCGCGCTGGGCGAGTCCGCCGCCCAGGCAGGCTCGGAGAACTCCCCGGGCAGGTTCCGGTTCGACTTCACCGCGGCCGGCGCCGTGCCGCCGTCGGTGCTGCGGGACGCCGAGGACGAGGTCAACCAGGTTCTCATCACCGACGCCGGCGTCCGCGCCTTCTACACGTCGATCGACGAGGCGCGGGCGATGGGCGCGCTGGCGCTGTTCGGCGAGAAGTACGGCGAGCGGGTCCGTGTCGTCGAGGTCGGCGACTACTCGCGCGAGCTGTGCGGCGGCACCCACGTCGCGCGGTCCGGCCAGCTCGGCCTGGTCAAGATTCTCGGTGAGTCGTCGATCGGCTCCGGCGTGCGCCGGGTCGAGGCACTGGTCGGCATGGACGCGTTCCGCTACCTCGCGATCCAGAACGTCCTGGTCAGCCAGCTGACCGAGCAGCTCAAGGTGCCCAGGGATGCACTGCCCGAGCGTGTCGCCGGGCTGGTAAGCCGCCTGCGGGAGGCCGAGCGCGACCTGCAGCGGCTGCAGTCCAGCCAGCTGCTCGGCGCCGGTGCCGAGCTGGCCGCCCGCCCCGAGGACGTCGGCGGGGTCGCGTTCGTCGGGCACCGGGTTCCTGACGGCACCGCCGCCGACGGGATCAGGAAGCTCGCCCTCGACCTTCGCGGCCGGCTGCCCGCCGGGCGTCCGGGCGTCGTGGTGGTGGCGGGGGTCCCGGCGGACCGGCCGAGTGTGGTGGTCGCCGTCAACGACGCCGCCCGGAAGGCGGGCCTTGCGGCCGGGGCGCTCGTGCTGCCCGCCGCCCAGGTGCTCGGCGGCCGCGGCGGCGGCAGGGACGACGTCGCCCAGGGCGGCGGGGCACCGCTCGGGGAAGCCGCGCAGGTCGTGATCGAGAAGGCTTTTGCCGCAGTTCGCGCGGTTGTCGGGGCGGCGATGGGGTCGGGTGGCGTACCGTGAGACCGTGCCGCAGCCACATTGTTGCCCAGCTGATACACGCGGCCCGGGGATCCTGTCCTTGAGGCGCGGTGTGAGGCTTGCGGTTGACGTCGGATCCGTGCGGATCGGCGTCGCGCGCAGCGATCCGGACGGCGTGCTCGCCAGCCCGCTCGCCACCGTCGCCCGGGGCTGCGGCGACCTGGACAGCGTGGCCGGGCTCGCGACCGGGCACGATGCGGTCGAGGTCATCGTCGGGCTGCCGACTGGCCTTTCCGGCCGGGAAGGCCGGTCCGCTGCCGATGCAAGGACGTTCGCCGCGGCGCTGGCCGGGCGGCTCGCGCCGCGCCCGGTGCGGCTGGTCGACGAGCGGTTCACCACCGTGCTCGCGCACGACGCGCTCCGGCGGGGCGGCCGGGACGGCAGGGACCGGCGGTCAGTAGTGGACAAGGCGGCCGCGGCGCTGCTGCTGCAGGGGGCACTCGAGACGGAACGCTCGACGGGCCGGCCGGCCGGCGAGCTGGTCGCGGCAGTCCCAGGAGCCCCCGGATGAACGGCGACGGCAGTCCGGGGGAGAGCCTCCGGGACGAGGCGCGGTGGCCACCCGGAAGTGACGCAGAGCCGCCGTCGAACGGTTACGGCCAGGCATCGGCGAATGGTGCCGAGCCGGGCGACGAGTACGGCGCGGGGGAAACCTACGAACAGGCGGGCGGCTACCGTCGGCAGGGCGGGCCGGCCGGGAGAGGCCGGCCCGATCCCTACGGACAGCAGGATCCCTACCGGACGCGCGATCCCTTCGCGCCGCCGCCGCCGCGGCGTCCTTACGGCCAGCAGGATTCTTACGACCCGCTGACCTCTGGCGATCCGCTGACCTCTGGCGACCCGCTGACTTCCAGCCGTCCGCAGGATCCGTATGCTGGACCGGATCCGTACCGCTCGCGCGACCCGTACGCCCCTCCCGGCGGCTATGCCCCGCCGGAACCCCGGGCCCGGCCGGAGCCGTATGGCCGGCCGGACCCGTACGGCCCGCCCGGACCGTACGCTCAGCCTGAGCCCTACCGTCGGCCCGAGCCTTACGGCGCGTCCGGGCCGTACACCCGGCCGGAGCCTTACGCCCGCCCCGATCCCTATGCTCCGCCGGAGTCGTACGCCGCGCGGGACGCAGGACGCGGATACGATCAGCCGCCCGCGAACGGCCGGTACGGCGCGGACCGTCCGCACGACTCCGCCGACCGGCACGGCCGGGCGCCGGAGCCGCCAGCCCGGCCCGCCGCCTATCATCCGGAAGACCCCTATCGCGGGCAAGATCCGCTCGACCCTTCGGTGCCGTACGTGCCGCTGGAGCCCGATGACCGGCCGCAGCCGCAACGCCAGCCGAACGCCGCCCACAGCCAGGCCGATTACCCGGCTGGCCGTGATCCATCCGGGCGTGATCTCTACGGCCAGGACGGCTCGCGCGGCGCCCGGCCGGCCCCCTACGTCCCGGCAGATCCGCACGCTCCGCCTGCCTCGTACGGCTCGGTTCCCTCCCCCTACGGTGCGCCTGGCCGGTACGGGCCGCAGTCCTTCCCGGGCCCGCGGCAGGCAGCCCCGGCCGGGACTGCCCCGGCAGGCTACGACCCGGCCGCCTACGACACAGGCGGGTACGACACGGCCGGGTACCAGACAGGCGGGTACCAGACAGGCGGGTACGACCCGGGCGGGTACGGCCCGGCGGGATACGGCCCTGCCGGGTACGGCGAGGAAGCTAGCCAGCACCTCCCGGACGGCGCTGACCCGCGCCTCCTGGCTGGTGGTGACCGCCCCGCTCCGGCCGGCCCTGACCCGCGCCTCCCGGACGGCGCTGACCCGCGCCTCCTGGCCGGCGGTGACCCGCGCCTTCCGGCCGGCGGTGAAGCGCGCCTCCTGGCTGGTGGTGATCCCCGCGCCCTGGCCGGCGGTGACCCGCGCCTCCCGGCCGGCCCTGACCCGCGCCTCCCGGCCGGCCGTAAGCCGCGCGCCCCGGCGGGCCCCGACCGCCGCCATCCACCGCAGCAGCCCCGCAAACGTGGCCGGGCGGGCCGGCGCCGCGGCGCGGCCGACCCGCTGGGCGCGCCGCCGCAGGCCCCGGCACGCGGGGAGCAGAGCGACAAAGCCGTGGCCGGCATCGGCGCTGGCACGGAAACGGGGCACGGAAACCGTAGCGCCGTACGGGACGCTAAGGACCCACGGACCAGCCCGGCCGCGCGCGGCCGGGGATCAGGCCGCCCGCCCGGGCCAAAGCCGAAGCGCCGAAGCGGCGTGATCGCAGGCCTTATCGCCTCGCTCGTCATCATCGTCGCGCTGGGCGGCGGAGCCTTCTACCTGTACCGCGCCTACGAGGCCAAGTACCACCCGGCGAACTTCACCGGCGACGGCCACGGCAGCGTCGGCGTGCACGTCCCCGTCGGGGCCACGGCCACCTCCCTGGCACCGACCCTGGTGTCCAAGGGCGTCGTCGCCAGCGCCAGGGCCTTCGTCCTGGCCGCGAAGGCCAGCACCGCCAAGGCCGGGCTGGAGCCCGGGTACTTCACGCTGCACAAGGGCATGAGCGCTGCACTCGCCTACCAGCTGCTGATCAACTCGAGTAACCAGCTGCACGCCAGTGTCCTCATCCGGGAGGGGCTGCGGGTATCCAACGTCGTCGACACTCTCGTCAAGGACGACCCGGCGATCCCGCGCAGCGACTACCTCCAGGCGCTGCGCGACCCGGCGTCCCTCGGCCTGCCCTCCTACGCCCACAACAACCCGGAGGGCTACCTCTTCCCCGCGACCTACGACATTCCGCCGCACACGTCCGCCATCGAGGCACTGAGGGGGATGGTCACGAAGTTCAAGACCGTGGCGCAGATCATCGACCTGCGCTCCGCGTCGAAGACCGCCTTGGTGAGCGAAGGCCACATCATCATCGTGGCCAGCCTCATCGAGGCCGAGGGCGGCAGGTACTCGGACTACCCCAAGATCGCAGAAGTGATCTACAACCGGCTGAACCATAACATCAAGCTGCAGCTCGACAGCACGGTGCTTTTCGCGCTCGGCAAGTACGGGATCCAGGCCACCGACCAGGAGCTGCAGACGCCGTCGGCGTACAACACCTACCTGCACACCGGCCTGCCGCCCGGCCCGATCGACAATCCCGGCGAGGCCGCGATCGAAGCGGCGCTGCACCCGGCGCACGGCGACCTGATGTACTTCGTGACCGTGGATCCGAAGAAGCACATCACCAAGTTCACGGCGAGCGAGGCCCAGTTCGAGCAGTTCGAGGCCGAGCTGGCGAAGAACATCAAGGACAACACCTGACGGTCGCCCGGATGAAGGCGGCCGTTCTCGGCTCGCCGATCGCCCACTCCCTGTCCCCGGTGCTGCACGCCGCGGCCTATCAGGCGCTCGGCCTGGCCGGCTGGAGCTACCAGGCGATCGAGTGCACCGAGGCGGGCCTGCCTGAGCTGCTGGGCGGATGCGGCAGGGACTGGGCCGGGCTGTCGCTCACCATGCCGCTGAAGCGGGCCGTGCTGCCCCTGCTCGACCAGGTCGATCCGCTGGCCGCGGAGGTGGGCGGCGCCAATACGGTGACCTTCGCCGGCGGCGCTAGGCACGGCCACAACACCGACGTGCCCGGCATGATCGCCGCGCTGGCGCATGCCGGGATCTGCGCGGCCGGCCGGCCGGCTGGCTCAGCGGCCAGTTCCACGGCCGGCCCGCCGGCTGGCTCAGCGGCCGAGCCGGCGCTCATCCTCGGCGGCGGAGCCACCGCCTGCTCGGCACTGGCCGGCCTGCGCGGCCTCGGCGCGGCCGGGGCGACGGTAGCCGTCCGCGATCGGGCCAGGGCAGCGGACCTGCTTGCGGCAGCGGACCGGCTGGGCATGCGGGTGCGGCTGGTCGCGTTCGGCGAGCACGAGGACCGCGGCTGGCGCCTGCTGATCTCCACCGTTCCCGCCGGGGCGGCCGACGGATATGCCGAACGGGTGCTGCGGGCGGCTCCCGCCCCGCTGGCCGTTCTCGATGTGGTCTATCACCCGTGGCCAACCCGGCTCGCCGCTGCCGCGGCTAAGGCCGGTGCGGTCGTGGTGAGCGGGTTCGAGCTGCTGCTGCAGCAGGCCGGCCCGCAGGTGGAGCTGATGACCGGGCGGCCGGCGCCGCTCGCGGCCATGCGGGCGGCGGGCCTTGCCGAACTCGCGCGCCGGGCGGCC
>Ga0302314_10006685_pt1 | contig 20826 bp, 20 predicted proteins | sample III_Palsa_N2_3_FD_200533 | JGI IMG/M metagenome (GOLD analysis project Ga0302314, IMG submission 200533) | Peat permafrost microbial communities from Stordalen Mire near Abisko, Sweden - III_Palsa_N2_3 | ecosystem: Environmental > Terrestrial > Soil > Palsa > Peat permafrost | place: Sweden... | reverse complement strand
TGCCGTTGCGCCTGGCAGGCTGACAAGCTGCGAGACCGCCTTTGCGATGACTGTGCATAAGTCGCAGGGATCAGAATTCGACAGCGTCGACGTGGTGCTGACATCGGCCGAGAACAGGGTTCTAACCCGAGAGCTTCTTTACACGGCGATTACCCGGGCGAGAACAAGAATCCGCGTCTGGGGTCGTTCTGATGTGGTTAAGGTGACAATATCGCGACGTACTGAGCGCCTATCGGGACTCGCAGATCGGATTTTGCAATCACTATAGTGATCAACTCCCTGGAGATACAAGCCGCTCGTTGAAAGAGAAGGATTGTTTAGTTGCACTCACTCCGGGCTGGATGTGGATTCGTGCCTGCAGCGGGCATGACTCAGTAGTAGGCACACGGATTTTAGTCTTGGAGTCAAATCAGAAGTAGCCGTAGATCCGGCGCGGTGGCTGTCAATGGGGAGATTGTCATGGTCGCAGAATTACTTCGTGAAGGCTTTGAACTACGTGGAAGCTTCTCCATGGGCAACAATCGCATTCCGCGCCTTGAGGGCGATATCCCGATACACCCAGGCTTGTATGCCTTTGCGACAAACCAGAGGGTGCGGTATATCGGACAATCCAGTAGCAGTATCAGAGAGCGAATATCCAATTATTTGGCAAGACAGAGGCGCATCGCACTTACACGCGTGGTGCACGAAGGCATTGCGTCCACTGATGGCTGATTAGCGGCCCAAAGCAGCCGCAGTCCCTGACTTTTCTCTGAGCGGCCGCCTGTTTCGCGCCCAATACGGAACCGCGACGACCAGCTCACCCCTTCGGGTGTCAGTCCCGACTAAGGCCGTAGTCGCCATCGGGCTTTTCATTTTGATCGAACGGGTACGGATCGATCAGGTCCGATTCCGCAATATTCTTGCGCGGCATGCGCAGGTAGGAGCGCCAGTCATCGCTTACGCGCCGCAAATCGATCTCTGGGCTCACCGGGGACTGCCGACACGCGTCCATGCGTTCTTCGACGAGATGCTTCTCGCGCACGAACGAGGCCAGCTGTTCCTCGTCGAACGAGTGCGCCAGATATGGATATTGGATCAATAGCTCGGCCCGGCCCTCACGTTCCAGCAGCGCGTTCACCTTGCCGAAGAGCCGGTCCACTCGCCCCAGGCGCTGTTCATTGTCACCGGGTGTCCAGGCGATGCCGTAGTGGTGCACCTTGCGGCACTGCAGGTGCAGGTTCACGCCCTCCTGTAGCACCGAGGTCGCTGCCAGCACGTTCGGGTAGAAGGGACTATTGAAGCCCAGGATCAGCCGCTGTCGGTCCTTGACCGCGCCGCTGGCATAGAACGCGGGGCTGCTGAGCCCGGTGAGCTTGTGCCAGTCGCGGCGGTCCTCGTCGGGCACGTTTTCGCACAACGCCTCGAAGGTCTGCAGCGCAGCGCAGAAATAGCTGAAGGCCAGCGAGTTTTGCAGCCCTTCGCTCAGAAAATCCAGAAAGGTCCGATAGCGCTGCTGCGCATCGCCCGCCTTTGCGCAGCGACGGAACTCGGCATAGCGGCAGTACAACTCCACGATCACTGGGCTGGCGAACAGAAAGCCGTTCTTCAGGTAGTGGCCGAAGCTTTCGGCCTTCGCTGGTTCTCGCGCCAGGCGCTCGATGCGCTCTCGATCCGCCGTATTTAGCAAGCCGTACATGAGCCCCCACAGCGTGCCCATCGGAATCTCGAATTGTTCCTTGTTGTCACCGACCATGGCGCCGCGCTTCTCGCTGCCGCCACGCGCTTCGAGCGCTGCCAAAGCGTATTCGTCACGCAACCTGCCGCCGGATTGCTTGCGGTAGTGGTAGCCGTAAGTCCCCGCCCGGTAGTCGCTGGCCGGCTCGAGCAGCAGCGAGAACAGGCTCTCCGGTTTGCGCAGGCGCAGGCTGAAGTTCGAAGCGTCGGTGCTGCGCTGCGCGCCCGTCTTCTTAACCACGAACAGATTGGCTACCTGAGAATAGAGGTTGGCGTCTGCATCCGCGCATTCCTCAGCGGCCGGGTCGTCGCCTTCGAACAGCACCGCGTCGTCGGCGTCACCATGTCTGCCGAAGAGCCGGTTGAAGGCCTCGCGCTTCCAGAGAGCTTTCTCCCACCTCAATTGGCTTCCCGTATCGTCCGGCGCTAGGGCCTGCGCTATTCTCCGTCCCATTTGCCGGTCGTAAGCCGCGTTGACGCGGCCGGCGATTTCTCGCACGGATGGGATCCTGCGCACGAACACCAGGTGCTTGCATTCGTGGAGTTCCACGCCCGTATCGAACACGTCGGCCGGCACGCAGGCGTTCACCAACGCATCGTACTTGGGATGCGCTGGCAAGCCGCCCAGGCTCTCGTGCATACGGGCCAAGCGGGTGAGAATCTCGGTATCGGGCGCGCCCTGGAAGTCGCGCTTGGCGACGTCTTCCTCGGTCTCCTGTTCTTCTACTGGCGCTTGCACTCGGAAGGACTCGAAGCCCTCTAGGTAACCGTATAAGAAGCGCCGCCCGTCGTGCTTCTCCTTGCTCACCAGCAGCTTCTGATAAAGCGCGAAGAACAATTCGGCCGCCGGGTTCTGTGCGAGGTCCGTCGCCACCGCCAGCTCGTGGCGGTAGCTGTATTTGTCGTAGCTGCCGTCGCGTCCCTTCATGCGGCGCAGACGGCGCAGAGCGTACTTCTTCAGCAACGCCTCTGGCTGGTCCTGGCCAATCGCGGCCACGTAGCCCAAGATTGCCGTCACATCGTCCATCGACGCGTGGCAGGGTGTGGCCGTCATCAGCAACGCCCGCTCGCCCAAGCGGTCATCCGGTGGGCCGAAGAATTCGCGCGCTGCACGGGCGCGCTGTGACTTGCCTTGGCTGTTGCGGAAGTAGTGCGCCTCGTCCACTACCAGCAGGTCGAAGCCCCGCCCACCCAGCACTTTCTTGAGCCTGCGGTGGATCTCGTTCGCCGCCGCTGCGGCGCCCTGGAGCTTATCGAAGCCCTCGTCGTGCTCGCCGCGCACCAGCCCGCTCAGCGAGTAGATTGTCGTGATGAAGAACTGTTGGGTCCGCGCCTCCACGGCGTCGGCGAGATCCCCCAGGGACCAAGCCATTTTGGCCTCGTGTACTGGCTCTCCGTCGCTGATGCGCCGCACCACGTCGTCGGCCTTCCGGTAATGCGTGCGCACGAACTTGGCGTACTCGCGCTGCCAGTGGCGACAAATGTCGCGGTTGGGCGCCATGACCAGCACTCTCGCGTCGGAACGCATCTTCCACAGCAGCGCCATTATGCCCAACGCCTGCAGCGTCTTGCCCGTGCCCACCTCATCGGCCAGCAAGGCCGTGCGATGACAGCCCAACTTGTTCCACAAACCGGCCACGCCCTCGGCCTGGCGCGCGGCCATCGCAGGGTCGCCTTCGCGATAGGTCCAATCCTCGCGCTCGCGGTCGAAGGTGATCCAGCCGCACACCTTCTCCGGCGTCAGTGCACCCCAGCGCTCAGCGCCCATAGCCGCACGCCTCCCGCAACTGTCGCATGTACTCGGCGTTGCCGCGTATCTCCGGCGGCAGACGCACCGCCCGCTTGTCGGCCCTCAGGCTCTGCCACTTGCCGCCCTCGGGCGAACGCTCGTACTTCGCACGCGTACGGGTATGGGCCTCCAGCGCCGCAGCGTGGAGCGAATCCGCCTCCTGCAACAAAAACCAGTTGAATACCGCGCTGCCGCCGGGCACCGCCACCTGCGCATTTACCTTGTCCACCAGCTCCTGCAGACTACCAGCCTGCACGAACAGCAGCTTCTCCAAGTCGCCACGCGAATCCACCTGGCGCAGCCGCTGGCGGAACTGCTCGAATGCATGGAACAGGCGAAAGTAGCTCAGCCTACCCGCGTCCACGGATGCCAGCGGGGCGGGCACGTCGTCGGGCACGTCGTCGTTGCGGAGCACCGTGCGCAGCCGGGGCTTGCCGCTGCTGCCGGGCTCGACGCCTTCGATCAGGTCGTTCAACAAGTCCTTCAAGGAATCATAGCCCTGGGCACGCCGATGGGTCTGCCCGGTCTCCAACACCAAGCCGCGGTATTCCAGGCTGTTGCCGCACCAGACCTCGTAGCCGTGATCGGCCAGCAGCGCCTCGTTGTCGGCAAGCTCCAGCTCGATGCACTCCAGTGGCCAAGCGCCTTCGATGCGACGCTCTTTCCAATCCAAAGCTAATCGCTGCTTGACCCCCGGCAGCCGCAGCGTGTAGCTCGTGCCCTCAATCTTTTCATACAGCCGCCCCTGCACGTCGTAGCGCCCCTTCTCCCAGTCGAAGCACACCAGCAGTTCGAAGGGTAGAGGATAAGGCGGCAGATCTAGATCGTCATTCTGCAGCATGGCATCGGTGCTAAAGTCCTTGACGCCCAGGGCCAACTGGCGCCCGGCAATCTGCACTGCGGGCCCCACCTCCAGCACGATGCCTGCCTCCACGTTGCGCAGCTCAAAGCTCGCGCTACCCGGCTCGGTGCAGTTCCACGAGCCCACAGCCAGTCGCGCCCGGCGCCCCGAGGCCATCCATAGCTTGGCATGGGTCATCTCGATCTCGTCCGCGCGCGGCGAAGGCCGGTCATGGAAGGAAAGCACGCCCTTGTCCAGCAATTGCCTGATCGCCTCCGACCACTTCGTGCGCACGTGCCGGTTGCCGACGCGATCCGGCACGATGGCAAAATTGATCGCTCGCCCCGCCAGGGCCCGGATCTTCTCGATCAGGCCCGCGAGATCGGGCGAGAAGTACGGCGACCACACGGTCAGCCGTTCGACTTGCGTATCCTCCAGCAAGACCTGCAGAAAACTCTCGTGCTCAAAGCTGTGCACAAATCGCCAGCCCTCGTCGTCGCCCTTGAACTGCCTGCGCACACCCATCGCCTCGTCCAAGCCTGCCGCAGCAAGCAGCGGCTCGAAGAAACGCCTGATCTGCTGATACTGCTGGTTGTTGCTCACCTCATGGAAGCTGAAGACCTCCTGGTTCCGCCCCCAGCCGCTGACGCTGAGATTGGCGCTGCCCGCGCCCAGCACCATACGGCCGCTTTCGTCTTCCAGAAAGATCACCTTAGGGTGGAACAACGACTCCTTGCCGAATCTCTCCGGGTCCAGCCATCCCGGCAACACGCCGTGCACCGGCAGAGCCGTGCGCTTGAGCTGGTCGGCTTCTATCATGCGCAGGTCGCAGAACACGCGCAGGTCGATGCCGCGCTCGGCCAACTGCAACTGCATGTTCTCGTAGTCCATACGGTTGACCGGTGGATCAGCGTCGCCCTGGAACAGCTCGGTCAGCACATGCGTCTCGAAAAACGGGATGCCCAGGTTGAATGTGGTGAACCAGGCCCGCTTCAGCGGGCCCAGCTCCCTGACCTGCTGACGGAAGGTATCCAGTAGCTTCATGCCGCACCCCGCAACCCTGACAGGAAGTTACGGAATTGCGGCACGTAATACTGGTGAGCCCAAGTATCCACGGGCCTGTCGTCCTTCTCCGGCAGCGGGCGGGTGCGGACGTCGATCTTCAGCTGGCTGCCATTCAGTAGCCGCAGCCAAGGCGACTGGCCACGCGCTTCCATCACCTTCTCATGGTACTTGAGCAGCCGCTCCACCTGCTGCTTCACGTCGTTACCGCGCGCCAGGGCAAGCAGCTCGTTCATCCGCTCAGCGGCCGTGCCCGCCACTTGAGCGCGCATCGCCGGATCGTCTTCGATGGACGCTGCCCGCTTCGGCAACGTGTCGCCGTCACGGCCCAGTGTCTTCCACAGATCCTGCACCTCGCCCAGCGACTGCGACTTGGCAGAGAGCATCACCCCCAGCAGCAGATCCAGTTCGGCGAGAAAGGGCTCCAGCACACGTACGCGATCGAGTTTTTCCCGATCGCTCGCTGCGAGCGAGGAACGCCCAGCCGCAAGCTCGAATACTCGGGCGGCGGGACGCGCCTGGACCTGGCCGCCCGGGCGCCATTCCTGCTTCAGCACTTGGTACAATGCGCCCGGCGCACCTTGGTCCAGTTCGGTGACGCCGAGCCAGAAGTCGCGCGCATAGGCTCCCACCGTCGTCGGCGAACGGAAGGCGCTGACGAAGGCACGCTTCAGCCCCGCGGGTAAGTCGGTAAAGGTATGCTCGGGTTCGCGGCGCGCATCGGTCAGCAGCTTGGCCAAGTGAGCGTGTACCAGCTGTTGCAAGGTGGCCAAAGGCTTGCCCGCCGCGAACAACTCCGTCTGCGCCTTCTGCCAATGCGGCCGTGACGCAGGTAGCGCGTAGTCGTAGCCGCCGTTGAAGAACCCCATCTCCACAAGCGGCGTCTTGTAGCGCCCACTGACACCTAGCGAGTTCTGCCGCACCAGCACGTGCGCCCGGGGCCCGGGGCTGAAAATCAGCCGGGGCTGGCCCTGGGTATCTTCCCAGCGCCGGCGCGCCTTGGAAATGCCGAGCACGCCAGCTGTCTCAACGCTTGGCTGTGCCTGCGCCTCCACCATCGCGAAGGCAAACATGTTTTCCAGGTAGATCAGGCAGGCCTGCTTGAATGCGGCCGAGTCCTTGCCCCGGCCGATGTAGGCCTTGTCGTGTAGCAGCGCTCTGCCCGGCAGCACCGCATCGTCCTCGACCAGCGCCTTAGTGGCCGCGTGATTGAACAGGTTAAGCGTGTAGTTTCGGACATCGTTGGAAATGGAGCTAATGCGGTAGCGGAAGATGGCCTGTCCATAGGCCGACCAGATGACCTGTAAGCCTAGCGGGTCCAGGTTCAACTCGCTGCTGATGTGTTCGTCGAACTCGGTGAGGAGATGGTCCAGAAAGTTCATCTGAATCTCATATTTGACCAAGATCAAGTGTAAAGACGGTAGGGTATCCGTACAACGAGGCAGACATTTCGGCGGGAACCAGAATGCATTTGTTCGATCAGGTGTTTGGGGGTTTAGTGCTGCTCGATGCGAGCTACGTCCATGGAGTGCTCGTCGGCCAGAACAAGCTTCCGGGTCGATTGATCATCAACGGCTTTGCCGCACTGCTATAGGACGGCACTGTCGCACTTTTCTACTAAACCTTGAGGCAGATGTCGTCCGCGACCGGCGGGTTAGTGCCAGGAGCTACCGACGTCCACTTTAGGCTTCTTAGAGTGTTGCCAGACTGGCTCACAGCCACTAGCAACTGGCTTGAGAGTCGATTCGTCGTCCCCCACCCCTTCCGCGGTCTAACCCTCGGAATTCTTGCGCCGGTGCGCCGCCACGATCTCGGCTTCAGAAAGAAACCACTCGAGCGACGCTGAGATGCTGGCGCGAAGCGCGGCATGCGCCATGTCGCTCTGGGAAGCGTTGATGCTGACTGAATCGACTTCGACATCCGCGCGCTCTTCGATTTCGCCGAGAATTTCGCTCGCCTTCCCCTCGGCTTCGGCGAGTGCCGCCTCCATGGCCCTATCCAGGACATCTTCGCCGAGGGGCGTCCAGGTACCATCGATCTGCAGCGGGACAACGCGGTTGAACGCATCGATGAACAACTCTTTACCGCAGCCATCGGGATTGTCGCGGATGTTGAACATTGCTCTTTCGTTGAACGACCACCAGTCCAGATCGCTCACGGCCTTCAACAGGCACACCGTCGCGTGCGAGTTCTCCTTGGGCGTTTCAACATTGCTGTAAACAATCGCACTTCCTTTCAGGAACAAGGTTCCCGCGCCTTCCAGGTGGGCCGCCAGACAGGCGGCCGGAATCGAAAACTTCATGTGCATTCTCCTTTGTGGGTGGGCACCGACCGCCGTGCGCAAAAGCCGGCGCACATCAGGTTCCGATGCCCTGTGGCGTGGCGGCGCGACCAAAAGTACGCCGGCCCCGATCTGCATACAAAGGAGGCACCCTGAAGGAGATCCGGGGTGCAAACCATACAGGTTGACGCCTCGTCAGCCGGGGCTCATCCGCTCCAAGTGACGCGAGGTTTGCACGGACGCGCCGTTTCTGTCGGGGGCTGTTGAGCACGATGAACGGCCGAATCAGGAGGTTTCCGCTGTGCAAACTGGCCATGCTTGAAGCCCGATTTGGGGAATCGGGCGTCAGCTGCAAACGATACCGATACCGCCCCGCAAGCAAACCCCTGTACCGGTACGATCCCGGCGCTGCCACTGACCTCTGGTGACGGTTTGAACCGCGTGCTGATGCCTGCAAGCGGAGCCGGTTCCGCCGTCGATGTGCCGTCCAGCACGACCGTGACCATGGAAGGCAGATGTCAACCGCCTCCGTGGACATTTGAAAACGGTTGAGGTTGACATGGCAGGTCCAGATTCAAAGCTCAGCCAGGCCGAGGAGCAACACACCACCTCGACCGGGTCGGTGGATTTGGTCGCGCGGCCGGCTCGCATCAACATTTGCGACAATAGAATGCATGGCTACTCGAGCCCTCTTGCCGCCCTAAGCCTGCTTCCCCGGTCCATCTCTCAGCCGACCTCCGTCCACAAATGAACTTCGACCTGAGCTGTGCCCAACTGCAAGGAGGGCGGGAAAACCAGGAGGATCGCTATGCCGCCCATTGGGTCGGCAACGGTGATCTCATACTGCTTGTCTGCGATGGCTTGGGTGGTCATGCCCACGGCGATCTCGCTGCCCAGGAGGCAATTGCGACAGCGTCCAGGGTGCTCCGGGCTGGCCTGACCCGCGGTGAGCCCGGCGTTGCCAACCTGTTGCGACAAGCTTTTGTGGAGGGGCACCAGGCTGTTTGCGGCATCGAGCGCAGCCCCTACGAAAGGCCGCCGGCCACGACCATGGTGGCAGCGATACTATCGGCGGATCGCGAAGAGCTCCATCTGGCCAATGCCGGCGACAGCATCTCCCTGATCGCCCGCGGCAACGAGATCCGCGGTATCGCCGAATGGCAGCAGGACATCACCTACGTCCTCGGGGTCAGCCTGGGCAGTGACAATGGAGGCGGTGTGGAAATCGTCTCTCCACAGCCATTGCAAGTGGGCGACCGCATCCCGCTGGCCAGCGACGGCCTGGAAGGCTTTGATCGCCAGCTGATCCTTGAATGCCTGGCTCGAGATACAGCGCGTCAGTCCTGTGAAGCGCTCGTCCGCCTGGCGCTGGCCACGTCTACCGATTCCTCCGACAACATCACGATCGTGGTCGTCACGGTCGGACGCTGATAGCCCTGACGCCCAATTCTGTGAATTGGGCGTCAACCCCTGCGGCGTTCCGTCACCTACAGGGGTTTACAGCCTGAAATCCGTTGTCCCGCGCGGCTTTGGCTGCGCCGCGGCTTTTTCTGCCGCCGCATCCTTCTTGCCCTTGGTGACGGTCCGCTTCGGCTTTGGTGACGGTTCGGACTCAGCTGGATCCGGCCGGTACTCGACCAGCTCCTCGATCCTGCAACCGAAGTAGCGGCACAGCCGGTCCAGGTTCACAGTTTCGGCGTTGTAGCCCGGATGGTCGGCCATGCGCGTCAGCGTCATGCGGCCGATGCCGGTTTCCCTTGCTACCTCGACCAGGGTCAGGCGCCGGTTCTCGCGCGCAGCCTTGTGCGCAATCTGACGGCGCAGGTAGTAAGTCAACACGGCTTTGCATTCCAGTCGCGTGAGGGGGTTGTCTGGTTCAAAATGATCCTTATATTGAGCATCATGAACGAGACGCTCACCACCAATCTTAGCAGCCGCGGCCGGGTTCGCCTGCGCAGCCGCCCGGACGGGCGCTCGCTGCAGCTGGATCTGTTCGTTGACGGGCAACGCCTCAGGAAAAATACCGGGCTGGCGGATACCCCGGCCAACCGCAGCCGCCTGGCCCCGGTTCTATCCCGAATCGGCGCAGCGCGGACCCTGGGCCTGCTCGATGCGGAGGGGCAGCGGGTCGAGCAGTGGCTGGTCGAGGCCGGCGTTCCGGTCCAGACCCGCCGCTGCCGCCTCGTGCCGTGCGGCCCTCCGACAACCGCTGGGGGTTACAGCCTGCGGGACTGCTCCGCAGGCTGGCTGGCACGCTCGGCGCCGCGCTGGCGGGTGTCAACCGCCACGACCATGCGCGAGCTGGTTGACGCTCACCTGGTGCCGCGGCTCGGTGTCCGCGATGTGCGTCGCATCTCCCCAGATGACCTTCTCGATCTGCGTGCCGCGTTGAGCGCTGCTGATGGGGAAGGACGCCGCAGCCCGCGCACCGTCAACGCCGCGATGCGGGTGCTGGCCGCGATCCTGGCCGACGCTGCGCGGCGTTTCAGCTTCGACTCGCCAGCCGTCGGCCTCAAGCCCCTGCGGACCCGCAAAGCCGAGGTACTGCCCTTCGCGCCCGCCGAGGTTCAGGCGATCCTGCAGGCTGCGCCCCCGGAGCAACGCCCCTATCTTGCGGTGCGGTTCTTCAGCGGCCTGCGCAGCGCGGAGATCAACGGCCTGAAATGGTGCCACGTCGACTTCGACGCCGGCCTGATCCTGGTGCGCGAGAGCTTCGCCAAGGGCCGGGTCGACCAGGTCAAGTCCGAGGCCTCGCGCCGCGACGTGCAGATGTCCAGCGTACTGCGCAGCGCCCTGCGTGCGCAGGCGGCGCTGACGCACGACCGCAGCGAGTACGTCTTCCGCAACCGCGGCGGCAACCCGATCGAGGCCCGCAACTTCGCCCGTCGCACCTGGTACCCGCTGCTGCGCCAGCTTGGGCTGCAGCCACGCCGGCCGTACCAGACCCGGCATACCTGCGCCACGCTGTGGCTGGCCGCCGGCGAAAACCCGGAGTGGATCGCCCGGCAGCTCGGGCATGCCGACACGAAACTGTTGTTCGAGACCTATTCCCGCTACATCCCGAATCTAACGCGACAGGACGGCAGCGCCTTCGAGCGACTGCTCGAGCGCTCGGGCCTGGCGCAATCCGTCCAGGTTGACTTCACGGCCTAGGCCCCGCCCCCCCTTCTGGAGAACCCATGCCCAGCGCCGATCACTATGCGTATTTCGCCGAAGCGGCACTGTCGTGGTTCGCCGAGGCGCACCTGATGCGGCAGGAGCCGGATGGCGGCCGCGAGCGCCTGGCCTGCGGGCTCTTCGCGCGTTCGGCGCGCTGTGCCCTGGTCGCCCTGTGCGCGGCGCAGGGCACTCCGCGCGATGCGGCGACCCTCAACCTGCTTTCGCTGGTTGAGCCGCTGGATATTGGGCCGCCGCGCCAAGTGGAGCGAATGAATGCCGCGGCGCGGCTGCTGAGCCGCGTCTTGGTGCTGGACCAGTGCGACGCCGGCGCCGGTTATGTCACGCGCGACCTGTTTGATCGTGCCGACGTCGTCGCCTGCGAGGCAGCGGCGAAGCTGCTGGTCGAGCTGTGCTGCCGGCGCCTGCTGCGCTGTGGCTGGGAGGACGCACTGATTCGTTTCGAACCGTTCCGCACTGCGCCGATGACCGACACCCACCTGTGGTCGCGGCGCGCCATCGACTTGTCAACCCGGAGGGTTTCCCGATGAACATCATCACCGTCCCGGCATGGGAAGAACGCATCGATATCAAACCGCTGACGCCGCGGGCCAAGGCCGCCCTGGCACGCTACTACGCCGCCGAAATGATCGGGGAGCTATCGCTGCAGGGCGATTGCGATGAGCTCGCGGTCGTCCTCGGCGTTGCGCCCGAATACAACCCCCTGCAAATGATCGAAGGCTGGATCCTGCATCGCCTGCGCTTCGTCTGCGAGGTCGACCTGCTGTCGCTGGTTTATGAATTCAGGCAGCTCTACCAGAGCTGGAGTTACCAGGAAGCCTGCGGCCTGCTCGGCTGCGAGTGGGACTCCAGGGGCAACCTCGTCGAAAACGACGTGGAGGACTGAGATCATGTATCGATTCGACATTCACGCCGCCCAGATCCAGGGTGGCCGCCCGCGCCAGGAAGACTGCTGGGGCTTCCACAACGTCGGCGGGATGCTGTGCTCTGTCCTGGCCGACGGCCTCGGCGGCCACCGCTGCGGCGATATCGCCGCGCAGCTGACCGTCGACCAGGTCCTGGGAGAGCTGCAGTCCGCCATCAGCGACGACCCGCGCCGGCCTCCCGCAGTCAACCTGCGCGCCGCCGCCCGCAAGGCCCGCGAGGCCGTCAACCGCTACGGGTTGACACACCCGGAATGCGCACGCATGGCTGCAACCCTCGTCGCCGTCAGCATCGACGAGGAAACCGGCCAGCTGTATTCCGCCTGCGCCGGCGACAGCCTGCTGCTGGGTCTCACCTCCTGGGGTGTGGCTGACCTGCACCGGCAGCAACGAGAGCGGGGCACTGTGAGCTGCGCCGTCGGCTACTCGCTCGAGCAGCTCGACTGTCCGGACGAGAGCATCCAGCTGCAGCGCGGCGACCGCTTCGTGCTCGCCAGCGACGGCATCGAAAACCTGTCGCGGCCGGCCATCGAGAGCCTGCTGGCCGCAATCGAGGCCCAGGCCCTGCCGACGCAGGACAACGCCACGATTGTTGCCCTGTTCGTGGGCGGGGAGGACGCATGATCGAAACCATCATCAGTGGCCTGTATACCCCAGTGGAATACGCCGCGGCCGGCTTCGCCGTGGACTGGGGCCTGCAGCTGCGCGGCACCACCACTCAAGAGATCTACCAGTCGCGGCAGCACACCTGCGACGGTGTGGGGATTGCCCCCCATCCTGTCGGCCCCACCGAGATGGTCCAAGGACACATCTGCGATGCCGACCTCGTCCTGGTCCTGTGCAGTGCCGCGAAACCGACCTTGCACGAGAGCACCGTGGGGTTCTCCGCAATGTTGGCCGGCTCTGCGTGCGTATGCATCGCCCCCGGCCTCGACTGGGAAGCGCCGCTGAAGGAAGCGCTGCGCCGTCCCGGCCTGCACAGCCTGTACCTGACCGGCGGCACTCCCACGGCTGAGCCCGGAGCGGACGATGCGCGCGTCGAGCCCCTGCTCGCCGCGGTCTGCAAACTCCTCGACCCTCTCGGCCACCTCGATCCCCAGTCCAGCTACATCCCCGACGAAGACTTCGCGCGGCGCCTGGACGAATTGTGCCGGCGCTTTCCCTACCAGTTTCCGGAGAGCCTGCCTGGCGCATGGCTCAATCCAGACCGCGGCTGGATCGGCCTGTTAGAGCAGCTCTGCGCCGACATCGACGCGGCGCTGCCGGAAGCGCACAAGCCCCGCTTCTACTGGAAACAGATCAAGGAGAAGTTTGGAGGGTTGCGCGCCTACTGGTCGCTGGGGCCGCTGTTTGCGGACGCGATGGAGCCCAAGGGCGTTACCACCTGGCGCTTCAGACAGTGGCCAGAAGGAGAAGATGCACTATGGCAACCGGTAGACGATCTGATCGACGCCGCCATGGCGGCTTCCGAAACCTGCTGCGGCGACTGTGGCGCGCCGGGTCGGCGGCGCCCGCGTCGGTGGATGCGGACGCTGTGCGATCTGCATGCCCGGCCCGGCTGGAAACCCCGGCAAGAGAGGCCCACATGACCGCACCAAATCTCACTATCAGACTCACCCTGGAAATCGCCAAGGCGGTCTGTACCTGGGGAGATCGCTGCCATTCGCGCACCATCGAAGTCGGCAACGGCAAACGCCTGGTCCGTTTTCTGCGCATGTCGATGCCTGAAGCACGGGACTTCGTATTGCAGTTCTGCCGGCACGACGAGCTGATTCTGACCTGCGAAGGCCTGGCCATCGACGCCTGCGCTACAGAGCGGCCCTTGGCGCAAGCCCAGGCCTTTGTAGGGGCGGCCACCGCGGCGCAGGCCGAGGCGGAAGCGGCATTGTGTGTGCTCAAGGACCTGATCGAGGAGGCCCCAAAAATCACGGCAATACTGGAAATCCCGCCCGAGGGCGTGCGCTGGCCCCTCTGCGACGGGCACTTGCCTACGGCGGAGGAGATCGAGAGCGACACCCGGAGCACGCCTGAGCGAAGCATCGTCCTGCAGCAACTGGCCGAGGCTCCCGAGCGCTGGCTACCGCGTGTCTCCCAGACCGCCATCAACGCGGTGCGCGCGCTCGAAGCCGCCTATCCCAACTTCCAGTCCGTCATCGACTACTTCTGTCGCGACCTGCACCTCCAGATGCGCGCCGGCGGCGCGTTGCGCCTCCCACCGGTGCTGCTGCTGGGGCCGCCGGGACTGGGCAAGACCCAGTTCGCCAAGGCGCTGGCGAAGGCGCTCGATCTGCACCTGCGCCTGCAGTCCATGGCGCAGGTCACCGCCGGCTGGGTGCTAACTGGTAGCGCCAGGAAGTGGGCCGATGCCACGCCGGGCGTCATTGCCCGGCATGTGGCCGCCTGTCCGATGGGACGGGCACCGATGATCGTGCTCGACGAGCTGGACAAATCCAATGGTCACTATTACGCCTGCGACTCAGTCCTGTTGGGCCTTCTCGAAGCCCATACCGCCCAGGCCTTCCGCGACGAAAATCTGGACCTGACGCTGGACGTGAGTCCTGTCTCTTTCCTGCTCACCGCCAACCGCACTACCGGGGTCCGGCCGGAGATCCTGTCCAGGCTCAAGGTGATCGAGATCGCCGCGCCGACCGCGGAGCAGATGCCTGCCATCGTGCGCTCGGTGGACGCGGCCCTGCGCGAGGAATCCCCGGCCCTGGCGGAGGCGTTCGAGCCGCTGGACGCATCGATCATCGCCGCCTTCGGCAGGCGCGCGCCGCGGGACCTGCGGCGCCTGCTGCGCGACGCCTATGCCCTGGTGGCGGAGCGGGAGGCCGGAATGGACGTGGGGCTGCGGCTGACCAGAGAGGATCTTGATGCGGTGGAAGGACGCAAGCCCCAGTCGCTGGTGAAGCCGAGACCCTGCATCCCGATCTTGGTCGATCCCCAGGGTCCCTGGAGACTGCACTGATGGCAGACCGGACCGCTTTCAGCGCCAGCGTTTGGGCAGGGTCGCCACGGTGCGGCGCAGCAGCTCCCCGGTCGGTAGTCCCAGCTCACGCTCCAGGCAGATCAGCGCTTCCAGCGAGGGGGTGCTGATCCCGGTCTCGAAAAAGGCCACCTGCACGCGGCTGTAGTCGATTGCGGCCGCCAGTTCTTCCTGGGTCAGTTTGGACTCGGTGCGGGCGGCTTTGAGGATGCGGCCGAAAGCGCGTCCCAGTGGTGTCTTCTTGCGGGGTCCCATACCCACAGATTCGGGAACTGCGTCGCACTAGGAAATAAAACATGTTTTACAAATTAAACTTTCTGCGGTTTACTGGATGCACAGGCAAAGGAGTGCCAGGACCGGTTCGACAGAACAACCGGGGAGTCGTACCGGCTCGGACTGCCCCGCATTGGTATCGAGTCCCGCCCCCTTGCCGGCGGCGGGCATCCATGAATGTTGCCCCGCGCGGCGGGGAGGAGTGTGTGGGTATGAAGATGATCCGGCGGATTCTGGCGGTAGCGGCGCTGCTGGCTTGCGGTCAGGCGCTTGCGCAGCCTGAGGTGGTGCACTTCGACTTCAAGAGCTACATCGTCAAGCACCTCGACGAGCCGCGCCGTTACGCGGCGCCGGTGTCCAAAACCATCGACGCGGCGAGCGCCGGCACCTGGACGGTCGAGAACGACCATGCCGTGTGGCGTTACGCCGTGCAGATCCCGGGTGCCTCGTCCGTGGCCTTTCACGCCAACCGGGTATCACTGCCGCAGGGCGCGCTGCTGACCGCGGTGTCGGCGGACGCCAAGCCGCAGGTGTACGACTCTTCGTTCTGGAAGAACGGTGAGCTGTGGTCCCGCGCCCACAGCGGCGACACCATGGACTTTGAACTGGTGCTGCCGACGGCCAGCCACGATGGGGTGGTGTTCCACATCGCCGAGCTGCAGGCGGGCTATCGCGGCATCAGCCCGGCGCAGCAGGACAACAGCACCTACCGAGCCCTGGCCGCCAGCGCCGGCTCCGGCTCCGGCTGGACCGTGTGCGATCAGAACTATGAGTGCTTCGCCACGTCGACCAACCAGAATCAGGCCGACTCTGTCGTGGGGGTGGGCATCGACAACGTCGACTTCTGCACCGGCAACCTGGTCAACGACACCGCCGGCGACTTCAAGCCGTACATCACCCTTGCCGAGCACTGCGTGTACTCCGAGGCGACCCCGTACGGCTTCTCGTTCTACTGGAACGCGACCACTCCGTGCGGCCAGACGCCGGGGAATGTCACAGTCGACGCCAAGGAGTTCTCCAGCGGCGCGGCGGTGGTGGCCAACTATGAGGACACGCTGCTGATCCTGGCGAATGCCGCGCCGCCGTATGGCGCCAACCCCTATTGGGCGGGCTGGGATGCTTCCGATTCCGTCACCGGAACCTATAAGACTGACCAGGGCACCACCCTGGGATACCTGAACGGTTCGTTCTACGGCGTGCACCACGGCCAGATCCTGGATCGTCAGTACTGGACCGCCACCGACAGTTACCAGATCGACGGAAACATTACGGACGACAAGGGCAACGCGATGCCCTATACCGTTGAGGGTTGGCAGATTATTCTGGAACTGATCGCCGAGCCGGAGAGCGGCCGCATCACCCCCGGCGCTTCGGGATCTGGGTTGTTCTACGCTGCCACCAACCGCATCATTGGCACGGCGTCGGGAGTTAGCCCGAGTCTTTCCTGCGGTACGTTCAATGGCCAGAATACCCAGGACGCCACCGCGATCTTCCAGCGCCTGGACGTGTCCTGGAGCGGCGGCGGCACCAGCGCGACAAGTCTGAAGCCCTGGCTGGACTCCAGGAGCACCGGCAACAAGGCCATCGACGGCGCCGCGGACCCGGCGCGTAATGGCAAGCCGGTGGTGACGCTGTCGGTGTCGCCGAACTCGGTGACTGCCGGCACGAGCGCCACGGTGTCCTGGAGCGCGACGCTGACGGGCGACTGCACGCTGTCGGGTGACTTGATCGCTAGCAGTACGGTGGGAGGTTCCGGCACCAAATCGGTGTCGACCACCAATGCTTCCCCCGGCAGCCACAATTTTTCGTTGACCTGCACTTCTGAAGACAACGAGAGCGGCAGTGGCCAGACCGGCCTGACGGTGACCGCCGGCAGTTCCTCGTCATCCAGCTCCGGTGGCAGCTCGTCGAGCAGCTCTTCATCCGGCTCAGGAAGCTCAAGCAGTTCGTCGAGTAGTGGATCCGGCAGCTCTTCCAGCTCGAGTTCGTCCTCCAGCGGGTCGTCATCGGGCGGGGCTTCGTCCGGATCGAACGGCAGCTCGGGTGGGAGCACTACTGGAGGCGGTGGAGGCGGGGGAAGCCTCGATCCACTAACACTCGGGCTGCTGGCACTCGCAGCGGCTGCGGCATTGCGGACCCGTGCGCGCCGCACGGGGAGGCGCGAATGAACCACCGGGAGCTCCAATTCGGATCCAGCATCCTGCTGGTGGTTGAGGGCGTGGTGCAGGAAGCCCGGGAATGGCAGGAGACACGGGTGCACACACAATCGCACCTCGGTCGTGGCCTGAGCATCGGTACGAACGTCAGCCATCACGGACAGTTCTGGCTGCGGCTCGACAATGGTCGGGAGGTGTCGGTTCAGGGGTCGGGAAGCTTCCAGTTGCGACAGGGGCATCGGGTACGCGTAGTGGGGGCCGACGGCGCGGCAAGCATCAGGGCGGTGGCTATTTATAACCTGAGCACTCAGCTGCAACAGTACGACGATGTCGGAGCTCGGGCGGTGTGGCAGTCGGGCTGGTGGGGCTGGATGGTGCTCCTCGTAGTTATGGCAATGATCCTGCTGTTGGTGGTGGGGCTGCTCCTGTGGGCGCTGTCGACCAAGCACGGCATTTTCTATCTCCTCCCGGCGGTCATGGTGGCGGCGGTAGGGATTGGATTCGATGCCAGTCGGGCGCGGCGGTTCCGAGAATTTGTGTGGGCAGCCATAGGCTGAGTCACAACATCAGGTGGCTGTCGTCGCACTCAGCTTGGACACTCAAGAGTCGCAGTCTGGGCCCAAGCCGACGTCTCCTCAATGATTGCTTTACTGAAAGTATCGGCGCGAGTAATCGATTGGGAACGGCACTGGCCTGGCGTTGCCGGCTTAATATGCCCCGCTGCTCGGTTCAACTACTGCTCTTATGTCAACTCGAATGACCGTACATGGCGCGCTCGGTCATTCAACAGGCAGCTCCCTGTAGACCGGACACTTCCCCCGATCATTTGGACTTATGGTCGCCGATCGCCGGCGGACGACGCGCGCCATGCAATCGAAGATTGCGCGATGTTTCAGGCTTTTGGGTGCGCGAAGCGGCACCCGTGTGCCACCAGCATTCGGCGCGCCGGAGACGGCCTACCAGCCGGCGGCGGTGCCGACCAGGCGCGCCACGACGCACCAAACCACTACAGACAGTGCTGGCGCACGTGCCGACACCAGCAACAGGAAGCCTGTTAGCGCGATGCCAAAATCTAGCGGACCATGCACGGCGCTGATCCACAACGGATCGTAGAGCGCCGCCGCCAGCAGACCGACCACGGCGGCATTGATTCCCGCCATCGACCGGGCCACCGCCCCATGCCCAGCCAGGCGGTTCCAGAACGGCAGCACCCCCGACATCAGCAGCAGGCCGGGCAAAAACATGGCGAGCAGACTCACCGTCGCGCCAAGCGCGCCACCTTGCCCATGATCCAGGCGTGCGCCGAGGTAGGCAGCGACCGAAAACATCGGTCCCGGCACCGCCTGCGCCGCGCCATAGCCGGCGAGGAAATCACTCTCGCTGAGCCAGCCCGGATCGACCAGCGCCTGTTTCAAAAGCGGCAAAACGACGTGGCCGCCGCCGAACACCAGCGAGCCGGTTCTGTAAAACGCCGCCGCGGCGCGCAACAGCAGCGGCGCATCGCTTTCGACCAGCCAGGTACTCAGTAGCAGCACCGCGAACAGCGAAAGAAGCATTACGCCGGTTCCTGGCCCGTAGCCGAGCGGCAGCGCCGCACCCGTGCGCGGCCCTACCGAACGGCAGACCAGCGGGCCGAGTGCGGCGCCCAGGACGATAACGGCAAGCTGCGACCATGCCGCCGAAACAGACAAGATCAGCGCCAAGGCGGCCAAGGCCAGAACCCGGCGCGGCCAGTCCGGTGTGAGGCTGCGCCCCATGGCAAAAACGCCCTGCGCCACCACGGCAACGGCCGTCAGCTTGAGGCCGTGCAGCAGCGCCTGCCCGTAGGTGCCGGCAAGGACCGAGCTGAACGCGGCGAAGGCAAACAGGAGCAGTGCGGACGGCAGGGTAAAGGCACAGAATGCCGCGAGTGCACCGCGCCAACCGGCCCGCAGCAATCCGATCGAAAAGCCGAACTGGCTGCTCGCCGGTCCCGGCAGGAACTGGCAGGGCGCCAGCACTTGCGCATAGCGCGCTTCATCCATCCAGTGACGGCGCTCGACAAACTCGCGATGGAAATAGCCCAGGTGCGCGATCGGTCCGCCGAAGCTGGTCAGGCCAAGCCTGAGAAACACCCAAAGGACTTCGAGCGGCGAGCCGGCCGCCTGATCGTGCGCGCCAGCCGGTGTGGAGGCAGCCGTCGTGCGCTTCAAAATGTCCATTGGAACCCGAGGTAATACGTGAATGGATTTTGCGCCGCCGCATCCACGGTATAGGCCAGGCCGCCGTGTCCGGCCGAAAACAGCAGATGCTCGTGCTCGGTGAAATCGTAAACGCCCCCGAGGTTGAAACCGGACGATCCATCACGGCCGACCATAGAGGAAGTCTGGTGGAAGATCTCGCCGCCGAGGGCAAGCTGGTCAGTGACCTGGCGTTGCAACAGCCAGCCGGTGAACCAATAGTTGCGGTTGCCGGAGCCGGGATTGATCCAGTATCCGCCGCCGCCATACGTGGTCCATTTGCCGAAGTCCTTCTGCACCCAAAGCGGGAGAAACGCTTGCGTGTACCCGGCGCCCAAGCCGCGGACGGCGTTGCCGGTCGGGACTTCGATGAGAGGGAACACGCCGATCTGGGGCCACCAATCCTCGGGGCCGGGGGTTATAAAGCGGTATTTGGCGCCCAGCTCGGTGTCGCTCATCCCCATTTGCAGGGATTGGCCGGGCGCATTGTCAAAAGACAGGCCGGCGATGACGTGGAGCTGTAGGTTCGGCAGCGCGCCGTAGTTGACTTCGAGGCTTGGACCAAGCCCGCTCGTATCGCCCGAACCGTGCGCACCCGCCGAAAAGACATAGACCTCCCAATGGTGATAATCGACCGGCTCGGGATCATCGGTGATGAAGGGCGGCCCAGCTATTGCGCGCTCTGGTGCTAGCAGGGTGGCAGCGGTAAGCAGCCCAGCGATCCCAAAGAAGAACCGCTGCGCCATCCGTTTCACCCGCGTCATCGGAAGTCTTTGCCCTTACGGATGATCCAGGCATCCACGGACCAGGCGCCGGCACCGGCGATGAGCAAATAGATACAGCTCAGCAGCATGGCGAAGTCGTCGCGGGCCTCGTGCTGCATACTCCAGAAGCCATAGCGCGGCATTTGTTGCAAATGGAAGATCAGGAAGTCGTGGCCCAATAGAATCGGAATCTTCGTCGAGACAATGGCGACCAGCATAATGACGATCAGCGGAACGGCCGCCAGGCGCGTCAGCAGACCGGCGATGATGAGCGCACCGCAGATGGTTTCCACAATGCCGACGAAAGGGCCCAGCGCGTCGGGCGCTGGGATGCCGATGCGTGCGAAGCGGCCGGCGCCGAGGATTGCCGGGAACAGCAGCTTTTGCAGACCCTCGGGAAAGAACACCACCAGACCGACCACCAGCCGCACCAGGGCAGTCTCCGGTCCCGCCGCACTCGTCATCAGTTTGCGCAGCATGGGTTACCTCCGGGTGATCCCTCTGGGGTCGCGCTTTCCGGACGCAGCTTGGTCCGTGGCTTCCTCCAGCAGATCGCCGAACAGCAACAAGGTGGCGGTATTATGCCTAACGATTTGAGTCCCTTGTGTGTGGCCCGCTACAGGTGGCAGTGTGTGCCGC
>Ga0302314_10006682_pt1 | contig 20829 bp, 18 predicted proteins | sample III_Palsa_N2_3_FD_200533 | JGI IMG/M metagenome (GOLD analysis project Ga0302314, IMG submission 200533) | Peat permafrost microbial communities from Stordalen Mire near Abisko, Sweden - III_Palsa_N2_3 | ecosystem: Environmental > Terrestrial > Soil > Palsa > Peat permafrost | place: Sweden... | reverse complement strand
ATCGGCGCAACAAGCGCGGCGTTAAAAGGAAGATGAGCGGCTACCCCATCAGGCGAAAGGCCGACAGGCCGCCGCCTCCAGCCAACATAGCTCTGTGCATTCAGATCATTATCTGAACTGTATTGGGTTTAATCCGCGGCAGCTCCCTGCATGCCGGTGACCGCGCGATGCGCCTCGGCGACGATTTCGAACGAGCGCAGCCGGGCCTGGTGGTCGTGGATCGCCCCCGTCACCATCAGCTCATCGGCACCGGTCTGCTGGATGAAGCGCTCCATGCCGCGCCGGATCGTCTCGGGCGAGCCCACGACGCGGCAGGCCAGCGAATGCTCGACCATCGCCATCTCGGCCGGCGACAGATGTTCGGCGATGTTCTCTACCGGGCGCGGCAGCGGGCCGGGCCGGCCGCGGCGCAGGTTGGCGAAGGCCTGCATCTGTGAGGTGAACAGGAATTCCGCCTCCGCGTCGGTCGTGGCCGCGAAGGCGCCCAGGCCCAGCATCAGATGCGGCTTCGCCAGATAAGCCGACGGGCGGAAGCGCTGGCGATAGATGTCGATCGCCTCCCCCATCTGGTCCGGCGCGAAATGGGACGCGAAGGCATAGGGCAGGCCGAAGGCGGCGGCGAGCTGGGCGCCGTAGGTGCTGGAGCCCAGGATCCAGACCGGCACGTTGGTCCCGACGCCCGGCACCGCCAGGATGCGCTGGCTCGGGCTGGCCGGCGCGAAATAGCCGATCAACTCCATCACATCCTGCGGAAACGCATCGACCTCGCCCTCGAGATTGCGCCGGAGCGCGCGGGCGGTCATCTGGTCCGAGCCCGGCGCACGGCCGACGCCCAGGTCGATCCGGTCGGGATAGAGCGAGGCGAGCGTGCCGAACTGCTCGGCGATCACCAGCGGCGCATGGTTCGGCAGCATGATGCCGCCGGCGCCGACGCGGATCGTCTTGGTGCCGCCGGCGATATGGCCGATGACGACCGAGGTCGCGGCACTGGCGATGCCCGGCATGTTGTGATGTTCCGCCACCCAATAGCGCCGGTAGCCCAGGCGTTCGGCATGGCGGGCGAGATCCAGCGAGTTCATCAGCGCGGTGCGCGCGTCATGGCCTTCGGGGATCGGCGAAAGATCGAGGATCGAGAGCGCGGTCATAAGGGGCATATGGGCGCCCGTCTTGACCATTCAATGGAGCGGCCACACGGCCAGGATCAGGGGCGTGCCGACCAGTAGCACCAGGATCGACAGCGGCAGGCCCAGGCGCCAGTAGTCGCTGAAGCGATAGCCGCCCGGCCCCATCACCAGCGTGTTGTTCTGGTGCCCGATCGGTGTCAGGAAATCGCAGGAACAGCCGAGCGCCACCGCCATCAGGAACGCGTCGGGCTGATAGCCGAGGTTATGGGCGACCGAGGCCGCGACCGGCCCCAGCACCAGGACCGCGGCGGCATGGTGCAGCAGCGGCGTCACCAGCATGGCGGTCGCCAGCACCAGGCCCAGGGTGGCCCAGGCCGGGATGAACTGGGCGACGGCGCTCAGCGCGTGGCTCAGATGCTCGGTCCCGCCGGTCTCCTTCAGCGCCTCGCCGACCGGGATCAGGCAGCCCAGCATGATGATCACCGGCCATTCGATCGCGTCGTAGGCGTCCTTGAGCGTGATCTGACGGAACAGCACGACCAGCACGGCCGAGCCGAAGAAGGCGGTAACGACCGGGATGACGTTGACCGCAACCAGGATCATGGCGACGATCAGGATCAGCAGCGACCAGATGCCCGTGCGTTTCTGCCCGAGCGTCAGGCGCCGGTCGGCCAGCGGCAGGCAGCCGAGCTCGGCCAGGATCGTCGGCAGGTCCTGTTCCCAACCCTGCAGCGCCACCACGTCACCGGACTTGAAGCGCAGCCGATGCAGCCGCGCGCCCAGCCGCTCGCCGGCCCGGCTCACCGCCAGCAGGTTGACGTCGAAGCGCTGGCGCAGATGCAGCCCGGTCGCGGTGCGGTCGATCAGCAGCGAGCCGTCGGTCACTACCGCCTCGACCACGATCACATCGTCCTTCTGCCGCTCGGATTCATCGAGACGCTCGGCCCCGGCAACGTCGAGCTTCGTCTCGTCGGCCAGCTTCTTCAGCAGGGCCGGATCGGCCTGGACCGCGACCAGATCGCCGGCGACGAATTCCCAATGGGCCGGCGGCATGGCGCGCTGGCGTCCGCTCCGGATCACCGCCGCCACGGTCAGATCGCCCTCGCCCATCGCTTCGAGCGCGGCCACGGTCTGGCCGACCAGCGGCGAGCCCTCGGCGATCAGCAATTCGCTGGTATAGCGGTCGATGTCGAACGCGTCCTCGGCCGGGCGCTGGCCGGTGCGCTGGGGAATCAGGCGCCAGCCGAAGCTGAGGAAACCCAGCGCCAGAATCGACAGCGGCAGGCCGACCGGCACGAAGTCGAACAACTGGAACGGCTTGCCCTCGATCTCCTGCCGCACGGTCGAGATCAGCAGGTTGGGCGAGGTGCCGATCAGCGTGATGGTGCCGCCGATCAGCGAGCCGAACGCCAGCGGCATCAGATAGATCGAGGCCGAGCGCTTGCTGCGCCCGGCGGTCTGGATCGCGATCGGAATGAAGATACCGAGCGTGCCGACGTTCTTCATGAAGGCCGACAGGAAGGTGACGCAGCCGCTGAGGATGCCGATCTGGGCCGAGGGCGAGGTGATGCGCCGCATCCAGCGCCGCAGCACGGCATCGATCACGCCCGAGCGCGCGATCGCGCGGCTGACGACCAGTACCGACGCGATGATGATGATGACCTGGTTGGAAAAGCCCTCGAACGCCTTGGCCGCCGGAATGACCCCGGTCAGGAGGGCTGCGAGCAGGGCCAGGGCCGCCACCAGATCGTAGCGAATCCGGTCCCACACGAACAGCGCCAGCATGGCGCCGACGATCGCGAAAGCCTCGATCTGATTGAGCGGCAATGGAGATTCCCTGGTGGACGACACGCTTGGCGGAGCATAGCCCATAGGCGCTGATTAAGCTGCGGCACCCTTCCCGCAAGCGGTCCACACAAGAGGATCGGGGTGAGGGGCGTCCCCCTCGGCTCGGTCTATCTGCGCGCCTCGACCGTCGGGATGATCACCCCGGCATCCGACCCCAGCGCCTCTTTCGGCGCCGCCCGCGCCGAGGTCGCCGACGCCGCCAGCGCCGGCAGCGTGACGCCGGCCGCGGCCGCGGCCGTTTCGATCAGGCCGAAATCCTTGACCATGTTGGCGAGCGTGAAGCCCGGCGCGTAATTGCCGGCCCGCGCGCTCTCGAGCCGGCGCTTCTGCGAGGCGGACACGACCGCGGTCGAGGCCAGCGCGTCGATCAGCCGGGTCCGCTCCAGACCCAGCGCCTGGCCGAGCGAGACCGCCTCGGCCGCCGCCTGCAATCCCATGCCCAACAGGGAATTGACCGCGAGCTTGGTCGCCGTGCCCGCGCCGGACGGTCCCATGGCATTGACCGCACCGGCGATCACCGCCAGCAGGTCGCGCACGCCGTCGAGCGCCGCCGCATCGCCGCCGGCGAACACGACCAGTGCGCCCTTGGCCGCCGCCTCGGTGCTGCCCGACACGGGGCAATCCAGATAGGCGCAGCCCTTGGCTTCGGCGGCGGTGGCCATGGCCCGGCTGGTCTCCGGCAGCACGGTCGACATGTCGACGATCACCGTGCCGGCGGACACACCCGCCAGCACATCGCTAACCACGGCTTTCACTGCAGCATCGTCGGTCACCATGACGAACACGACCTCGGCCCCCGTGGCCGCCTCGGCCGGCGAGGCGGTACCACGGGCACCGGCCGCGACCAGGGCGGCATCGCGGCCCGGCGTCCGGTTCCAGACCGCCAGATCATGCCCGGCCGCCCGCAGCCGCGTCGCGATCGGCGTGCCCATCAGGCCCAGGCCCGCAACCGCGATGCGGCGGGGTTTCGGCGTCGTGTCCGGCATAGGAACGTCTCCCGTTATGCCGCCTCGGCGGCCTCCGTCACGCGACGGGTGAACTTGAACCGGATCGCCAGCACCACTGCGATCAGGCTGGTCACTGCGGCGATGGACAGCCACCAGCCGGCGGAAGCCCGGTTGCTGGTCTCCTCGATCAGCCAGGTCGAGATCGCCGGCGTCCAGCCGCCGAAGATCGTGGCCAGGCTGTAGGCCAGCGAGAAGCCCGCGGTCCTGACCGAGACCGGCATGATCTCGGTCAGATAGACCACCATGGCGCCGTTATAGGCGCCGTAGAGGAACGACAGCCACAGCTCGACGATCATCAGATTGACGAAGGATGGCGACGAAATCAGCCAGCTCAGAGCCGGATAGGCCGAGACCAGCGTCACCACCGTGCAGAAGATCAGCACCGGCGTCCGGCCGATCCGATCGGTCAGCGCGCCGATCACCGGCAGCCAGAACAGGTTGGAGACCGCGACGCACAGCGTGACCACGAGCGCGTCGAGCGCGGTCAGCTTCAGCACCTCCTTGCCGAAGGTCGGCGTATAGGCGGTGATGAAATAGAACAGCACGGTCGTGGTCAGCACCAGCATCATGCCGACCAGCACGAGGCCGATATTGGCGATCGTGGTGCGATAGATCTCGGCCAAATTCGGGCGATGCTTGCGCGCCAGAAACTCGTCCGTCTCCTTCAGCGAGGCGCGCAGAGCGAACAGAAACGGCACGATCAGGCAGCCGACCAGCAACGGAATGCGCCAGCCCCAGGCGTTGAAGTCCGCCGGCGGCAGATAATAGGTCAGCAGAATGCCGAGCAGGGCCGCGCAGATGACGGCGACCTGCTGGCTGCCGGACTGCCAGGCGACATAGAAACCTTTGTTGCCGGGCGTCGCAATTTCCGAGAGATAGACCGACACGCCGCCTAGTTCGACGCCGGCCGAGAAGCCCTGCAGCAGACGGCCCAGCACGATGATGACCGGCGCCGCGACGCCGATCGTCGCGTAACCCGGCGTGACCGCGAGCGAGAGCGTGCCCAGCGACATCAGGCCGAGCGTCACCAGCAGACCTTTGCGACGGCCGACATGGTCGATGTAGGACCCCAGGAAGAACGCGCCAAGCGGCCGCATCATGAAGCCGACCGCGAAGGTCGCGAACGCGAACATCAGCTTGGCGAAATCGCTGTTGCCCGGAAAATACGTGTCGCCGATCTGCTTCGCCACATAGGCGACGATGAAGAAGTCATACATTTCCAGGAAATTGCCGCTGGAAACGCGGATGACCGACATGATCTTGTCTTTCCGGTCGACGGGTGCGGACATCGGGTCTCTCTTCTTTGAACGTACGGAAAACGGCGCCGCGCAGGGGCGTGGGCAGCGGGAATGGGGTCGGAACCGGCGAAGCGTGGCTAGCCGCTTCGCTTGATGACCGCCGGCCGCGGAACCCGCGCCGGCCTAAGAATGCTGAATGACATGGACCTCCCCCCTCAGGCGCGCGATGGCTGTGAGCCATCGCTTTTTTCGCCACCGTAGCGTCTCGAACCGCAAAATCAAAACATGATCAAAAGTTTTTGGATGTTTTAGCGTCCGGAAACGATCATTTCGATCGGGCTTGCCAGATTTCGAGCGCCTGGGCATCGGCCTCGGCCGCCGCGGCCCGGCCGGCGGCGACCAGCGCCAGGGCCATGGTGCCGACGATCGTCTGGGTGGCGCCGACCGGCGTGGCCCCGCCGCGCCAGACGGCGACGAACCCGTCGAGCCCGATCGGCTTGGGCGCGCCGTCGGGCCGCTCGATCAGGGCCGGCAGCAGAATTTCGACCGGTTCGGCGCCGCGGCAATGCAGCCGGGCCGCGAGCGGCTTCGCCGGATTGCGCTCGGCCTCGCCGCCGCCGCCCTTCAGCACCAGCAGGCGCGGCCGTTCCAGCCGCTCGGCCGCCGCGATATGGCTGTCGATATAGGGCGGATGGAACACGCCGTCGATGCCGGCGGCGGCATCGAACGGGTCCATCAGCCGCACCAGCGTATTGATCGGCGAGCGCAACCCGAACAGCCGGCGCAATCCCAGCAGCCGGTCGAGGTCCGGCGACAGCGCGTCCAGCGGCAGATAGGCGAAGCCGCCGGCGTCCAGATGCGCCAGCGCCGCCGCCCGGTCTACCGCGACCGGCCGGCCCAGTGCCGCCAAGCCTTCCGCGACGGAAAACCCGGTCGAGAAATCGTTCGAGCCGTGCATCGCGATGCGCAGGCCGGTGCCGGCGAGCGCCACCGCCGCCAGCAGGAACCACGGCGCCTCGCGCGTCCGGCCGGCGCCGTAGGACGGCCAATCCAGATCGACGCGTCCCGGGGCGGCGCCGACCGCGGCGCGCGCGGCATCGACCAGCCCGGCCAACTCATCGCCGTTTTCGCCGCGATAGCGCAGCAGCATCAGGAATGCGCCGGCCTGGTGCGGATCGACCGCGCCCGGCGTCAGCAGCAGCCCCATCGCGTCCGCCGCCTCGGCCCTTGTCAAGGGTCGCGACCGCCCCGGTCCGCGCCCGAGCGCCTGGACATAGGGGGTAAAGCGGGTGACAGTTTCGGACGACATCGGGCGGCGGCTCCTGGTGAAATCGGAGCGACAGAGTGAAGCGGCAGGCGCCCAGGGGCAAGGGCGGCCATGGTAAGCGTTTGACCGCCGGTGGGGGGCATGCGAGCTTTTTTCCTTCGCAGCACGACGCAGATCGGTCCCCGATGGCACTGAATTCCGATGCCTGGCGCATCACGCCCCACGCCTATGTCGAGCGGCGGGCCAAGCCCTTTCAGGTGCCCGCGGCGCCGGCCTCCCATTATGTGACCATGCCCGACGGCTGCCGCCTGGCGGTCGACCTCTATCTGCCGCAGGCGCCGGACGGGGGCGTGGCACCGGGGACATTTCCCGCGATCACGATCTTCACGCCCTATTACCGGCGCTTCGCGCTGGCCGACCCATCGCGGGGCGACGAGGCGGCGCCGGGCGCGTTTCGCTATCGGGATCTGTTCGTGCCGGCCGGCTATGCGCTGGTCGTGATCGACGTGCGCGGCACCGGCGCCAGCTTCGGCACGCGCGACAGCTTCCGCTCGCCGCGGGAGCGGGAGGATTGCCGGGCGATCGCCGACTGGATCGTGGCCCAGCCCTGGTCGAACGGAGCGATCGGTGCCACCGGCGTCTCCTATCTGGGCGCCGCCGCGGATTTCCTCGCCAGCACCGGCCACCCGGCGGTCAAGGCGATCGCGCCGCTGTTCGCGGTCTGGGACACCTGGGGCGACCATTATTATCCGGGCGGCATCCATCTGAAGGAACTCGCCCGGGTCTATGACGAACTCATGGTCGCGATGGACCATGACCGGCGCGATCTTCTGAAAAAGATCTCCTATTACGCCAACCCGAATCTCGCCGGCCCCCGGCCGGTTGATGCGGATGCCGACGGCAGCCTGTGCCGGGCCGCGATCGGCGAACATGCCGGCAATTTCCGGATGCCGGACTTCATCACCGAGTTCAAGTTCAAGGACGACGCGCTGCCCTATGACCCGGACTTCACCGTGGCCCGCGTCAGCCCCTATGGTTACTGCGAAGGGGTCGGGCCCGATGTCGCGGTCTATTCGGTGTCCGGCTGGATGGACGGGGCCGGCTATGCCAACGGTGCCATCAGCCGCTTCCTGACCCTGCCCAACCGGAACCGCCATCTGCTGTTGGGTCCCTGGGACCATGGCGCGCGGATCGATTGTTCGCCCTGGCGCCGCACGATCGAGGCGGATTTTCCGATCGTCGGCGAGATTTTGCGCTTCTTCGACGAGTATCTGATGGGCATCGACACCGGCCTGCGCCAGGAAGCGCCGGTGCATTATTTCACCCAGCATGACGAGGTCTGGCGCGCGGCGCCGTCATGGCCGCCGGTCGCCACCCACGAGCAACTGTTCCTGGATGCCGACGCGCGCTTGACCGCCGGCAGCGTCGCGGCCGGTACCGACGACTATCGGGTCGACTTCGGCAAAGGCACCGGCGGCCAGACGCGCTACGAGCGCATCGCGGCGATCGACAGCCGCGATTACTACATCGACTGGCCCGGCCGCGATGCGGCGATGCTGTGCTACACCGCGCCGCCGTTGACCCGTGACTGGGTGGTGTCCGGCCATGTCGTGGCCGATCTCTATGTCTCATCGAGCGAACCGGATGCCGCGATCTTCCTGTACCTGTCGGAGGTCGAAGCCGACGGCACCGTGCGCTACGTCACCGAAGGACTGTTGCGGGCGCTGCATCGCCGGGAAAGCCCGTGCCCGCCGGCGCATCGCACGACCTGGCCCTATCGCAGCTTTGCCCGCGCCGACGCGGCGCCGCTGCCGATCGGCAGCGTCGAGCGATTGCATTTCGCCCTGCTGCCGACATCCTGGACCTTCAAGGCGGGCAGCCGGGTGCGGCTGGCCATCGCCGGTGCGGATGCCGATCATTGCGCGCAGGTTCCGCACGGGCGGCCGCCGCTGCTGACCCTGCACCGGGGCGCGGATCACGCCTCGTCCATCCGGCTGCCCGTCAATCCGGAATGATCTTGATCAGAAAATATGGACGGCCATATTAATCCCATGGGCAAGATCTCCAACCGCGATAAAATCCTGACCGAGGGTCTGAAGGTCGTGCATGAGCACGGCTTCGCCAACGCCAGCGTGCGCGACATCGTGCAGGCGGCCGGCGTGCCGCAAGGCTCATTCACCAACCATTTCGTCTCGAAAGAGGCGTTCGGGCTGGAGATCCTCGATCTCTATTTCGCCGCCGGCAACGCGCTGATCCGCGAGACGCTGCTGAACGACGACCTGCCGCCGTTGCAGCGGATGATCGCCTATATCGATGCGAACATAAGCCACATGAACGAGAGCGGCATGCGCAACGGCTGCCTGTTCGGCAATTTTACCGCCGAGGCAAGCGATCACAGCGAGGCCATCCGAACCCGGCTGGTCGAGATCTTCGGCGAGGTGCAAAGCGCCGTCGCCTATTGCCTGAAAGCGGGCATCGCCGCCGGCGAGGTGTCACCCACCATCGACTGCGACGAACTCGCGGGTTTCTTCGTCGCGTCACAGCAGGGCGCCAACCTGCTGGCCAAGGCGATCCGGACCCCGGAGCCGGTCGAGCGCTTCAAGCGCGTGCTGTTCTCGCTGATCCTGCGCCGAGCGGACTGAACCTTCCAAAATAAACCTCGACCAGCTTCGTTCGATCTCTTGAATATTAAATACGTACGTACATATTTCGCACGTCATCACATCAACCTCGAAGGAACTCCCCATGTCTTCCCCCGTCGTTCTGATCACCGGCGCGCTTACCGGCATCGGCCGCGCCACGGCCCTGGCATTTGCGAAGGAAGGCGCACGCATCGTCGTGTCCGGCCGCCGCGACGAGGCCGGCCAGGCCTTGGCCAGCGAACTGCGCGGTCTGGGTGCCGAGGCCGAATTCATCCGCGCCGACGTTCGTCACGAAGACGACGTCCGCAAGCTGGTCGATCAGACCGTCGCCCGCTTCGGCCGCCTGGACGCCGCCGTCAACAATGCCGGCACCGAGGGCGAGCCCGGCCCGCTGACCGAGCAGACCACCGAGAGCTATGCCGCGACGTTCGACACCAACGTATTGGGCACGATCCTCAGCCTGAAGCACGAGTTGCGCGTCATGCTGCCGCAGGGGTCGGGTGCCATCGTCAACGTGTCGTCGATCTTGGGCAAGATCGGCTTCCCCGGCGCCTCGATCTATACCGCCAGCAAACATGCGGTCGAAGGTCTGACCAAGGCCGCCGCACTCGAAGGTGCCGCCGCCGGCGTCCGGGTCAATGCGGTCGCTCCCGGCCCAATCGAAACCCCCATGCTGAACCGCTTCACGGGCGGTGACGCCGAAGCAAAGGCCGGCTTTGCCGCGACGATCCCGGCCAAGCGCGTGGGTACGGCCGAGGAAATCGCCCAGACCATCCTGTTCCTGGTGTCGAACAAGGCACCCTACCTGACCGGCCAGTCGATCGCGGTCGATGGTGGCCGACTGGCTTAGCGCCAGCGGCACGGGTGCGGAGTCTTCTACAAGACGCCGCATCCGCCCCGGCCGACAATCCATCGATCCACAGGGGAGCCGCAGCATGACAGAAGTACCCAAGCCAAAGACAATCAAGATCCCCGGTCCCGATCATCCGATCACGATCGAACCCAATCCGGCCCGCGTGACCGTGACGCTCGCCGGCCGCGTCGTCGCCGACACGACCGACGCGCTGATCCTGCGCGAGGCGGCCTATCCGGCCGTGCAGTACATTCCGCTGAAGGATGTCGATCGCGCGCTGATCGAGCGGACCGTGGCGCATTTCGGTCGCCTGGACGTCGCTGTCAACAATGCCGGGACCGAAGGCAAACCCGGTGCGGTGACCGAGCAGACGCCCGAGAGCTATGCGGCAACGTTCGACACCAGGCGCTCGAAGGCTTGACCAAGGCCGCAGCACTCGAAGCCGCCCCGGCCGGCGTCCGCGTCGATGCGATCGCTCCCGGCCCGATCGAGACCGGCATGCTGACCCGCTTGGCCGGCAGCACCGAGCGCAAGGACGGCATGGCCCTGGGCGTGAACGGCGGCAAAACGGTGTAACTGTCAGGACCTGCCAGCAGCCTCCTGCCTCGCGCGGCGACCGGGCTTGACCCGGTCGCCGGTTCTGCTAGAACAAAAAAAGAACATCGGTGATGCCAATTTGGAATAGGAACAATTCCGAACGCCGGTGGTTCTCACAAGCACCGGGTTCACCATCTATTGACGGGACAAATCGCCCGGCCGACCTATCTCACGGTCGATCCATCCTATGCCGGCGGCCGACGAAAAGAGAACGGGGGAGACAACGGCATGTCCGCAGCCCATGCAGCGATCGCATCTTCGATGCTATCGGAACCGAGCCTGGCCGAACGCTACCAGACGGTCCGCGATGCGACCGAAGCACTGGCCGCCCCACTGTCGGCCGAGGACCAGACGATCCAGTCCATGCCGGACGCGAGCCCGACCAAGTGGCATCGCGCGCATACGACCTGGTTCTTCGAGACCTTCGTCCTGCGCGCGCACGACAAGGCCTATCGACCCTATGACGAGCAGTTCTTCTATCTGTTCAATTCCTATTACGAGGCGATCGGCCCGCGCCACGCGCGCCCGTCGCGCGGCCTGATCACCCGGCCGGGCGTGACCGAAGTGGGTGCCTATCGCGCCCATGTCGATGCGGCGATGCGGAGGTTGCTCGCCCATGCGACGCCGGAGATCGATACCCTGGTCGAACTGGGCCTGCATCACGAGCAGCAGCATCAGGAATTGCTGCTGACCGACATCAAGCATGCCCTGTCCGCCAACCCGTTTCCCCTGACCTATCTGCCAAGGCCGCCCACGGCCCGCGGCGAAGCGCCGGCGCTGGGCTGGGTCGAACTCGACGGCGGCATCTATCCGGTCGGCCATCGTGGCGACGATTTCTCGTTCGACAACGAGGGCCCGCAGCACGAGGCGCTGCTCCGGGACATGCGCATCGCCGACCGTCCGGTCAGTGTCGGCGAGTACCTGGAATTCATGGCCGACGGTGGCTATGCCAAGCCCGGCCTATGGCTGTCGGAAGGCTGGGCGCTGGCCCAGGCCGAGGGCTGGCAGGCGCCGTTCTATTGGGAAGATCACGACGGCACCTGGCTGGTCCGCACACTCCATGGGCTGCAAGCGCCCGAGCCCGGCGAACCGGTCTGTCACGTCAGCTATTTCGAGGCCGCGGCCTATGCCCATTGGGCCGCCAAGCGACTGCCGAGCGAGTTCGAGTGGGAGGTGGCGGCGCACCGTCACGGCGGGGCCGCCGGCTGGATTGATCAAGTCCGCCCGCATCCGCGTCCGCTGGTCCGCGGCTTCCATCAGGATGTCTGGGAATGGACCGGCAGCGCCTATCTGCCCTATCCGGGATTCCGGCCGTCCGAGGGCGCCATCGGCGAATATAACGGCAAGTTCATGGTCAACCAGATGGTACTGCGCGGCCGCTCCTGCGCCACCGCGCCCGGTCATGAGCGCACCAGTTATCGCAATTTTTTCCCGACGTCCGCCCGCTGGCAGTTCAGCGGCTTCCGCCTAGCCGAGGATCTCTGAGCCATGTCGAACGCCCTGCAGCGCCTCCAGGATCTGGAGCCCTCGACCCAGGAATTCCGCGATGCCGTCCTGACCGGCCTGGGCGGGGCGCAGAAAACCCTGCCATGCAAGTTCTTCTACGATGCCGAAGGCTCGCGCCTGTTCGACCAGATCTGCGAGCTGCCGGAATATTACCCGACCCGGACCGAGCTGACGCTGCTGGCCGACCAGGCCGACGCCATCGCCGACCTGATCGGCCCGCGCGCGCGCCTGGTCGAGTTCGGCTCGGGCGCCGGCGTCAAGATCCGCCTGCTGCTGAACGCGCTCGACCGGCCGGCGGCCTATGTCCCGGTTGATATCTCGCGCGAGCATCTGATGATGGCGACGGCCGATCTCGCCCGCGATTTCCCGGCGCTGCAGATCGCCCCGATCTGTGCCGACTATACCAAGCCGTTCGCCCTGCCCGCGCCCTCCGGCCTGCACCCGGAAAGCACTGTGGGATTCTTTCCGGGCTCGACCATCGGCAATTTCACGCCGGCCGAGGCGCGCGGATTTCTGACCCGCGCGCGCAGGCTGCTCGGTCCCGGTTCGGCCATGATCGTCGGGGTCGATCTGCGCAAGGCGGAAGACATCCTGGTGCCGGCCTATGACGATGCCGCCGGCGTCACCGCGGCGTTCAATCTCAACCTGCTGGTCCGCATCAATCGCGAGCTGGACGGCGGTTTCGACCTGGAGCAGTTCACCCACGAGGCGCGCTGGAACGACGCACAAGGCCGGATCGAGATGCATCTGGTCAGCCGGCGCGACCAGGAAGTCCACATCGGTGCGGCCCGCTTCGCCTTCCGCACCGGCGAGACGATCCATACCGAGAATTCGCACAAATACACGCTCGACCAGTTCCGCCAGCTCGCGGTCGAGGCCGGCTACACGCCCCGCGCGGCCTGGACGGATGCCGCCGGGTTGTTCTCGGTCCATATGCTCGACGCCTAAAGCAGGCTTGGCTGATTTCCCGGCGAACGGCGTGCCGTCCGCCGGGGATGTCGGCTGAATCAGGGCGTCTTCACCAGCGCGCAGGTACTCTCGCTCAAGGGATGCGCCAGTTCCTCGCCGGGGATCTTCTTCACGATCTTGTAGAAGTCCCAGTCCTCCTTAGACTCGGCCGGGGTCTTGACCTGGGCCAGATACATGTCGCGGATCACCCGGCCGTCGGCGCGAATGTAGGCACCGTGGGTGAAGGCGCTTTCGATCTTGGTCGCACGCATCTGCTTCAGCACCGCGTCGGCATCGTCGGAGCCCAGCGCCTGGACCGCTTGAAGATAGTGCCGCACGGATTCATAGACGCCGATCTGCAGGAAGGTCGGCCGCCTGCCGTTGAACTTGGCGGCGAACTTGTCCGACCAGGCGCGCGTGCCGGCGTCGAGATTCCAGTAGAACGGCGTGGTCAGATAGGTGCCCTGAGCCGCCTTCAACCCCAGCGAATGCACGTCGGTCAGCAGCAGTAGCATGGCGGCGAGCCTTTGGCCGCCGGCGATCAAACCGAATTCGTTCGCCTGCTTGATGGTCTCGATCGTATCGCCGCCGGCATTGGCGATGCCGACGACCTGGGCCTTGGAGCCCTGGGCCTGCAGCAGGTAGGAGGAGAAATCCGCATTGCCGATCGGATGGTTCGCCGATCCCAGCACCTTGCCGCCGTTCTGCTCGATGATCGTGGTCGCATCGGCCTGCAACTGATGGCCGAAAGCATAGTCGGCCGTGATGAAATACCAGGTCTTGCCGCCCTGCTCGACCACCGCCTCGCCCGTGCCCTTGGCCAGCGCGTAGGTGTCGTAGGTCCATTGGATGCCGTAGGGCGAGCAATTGGCGTTGGTCAGCGCCGTGGTGCCGGCCGATGAGGTAATGAAGATCTTCTTCAGGTCGCGCGCAACGCCCTGGACCGCCAGGCCGACGCCCGAGTTCGGCACATCGACGATGATGTCGACCTGGTTCTGCTCGTACCATTGCCGCGCGATGGTCGACGCGATGTCGGCCTTGTTCTGATGGTCGGCGAACACGACCTCGATCGGCTTGCCGGCGATGGTATTGTTGAATTCCTCGGCCGCGAGCCTGGCCGCCACGACCGAGCCCTGGCCGGTCGCATCCGACACCACGCCCGACTGATCGTTCAACACGCCGATCTTGACCACGCCGTCGGAAATCTCGGCCGACGCCGCTTGCGCCCAAAGGGCGGCGGCAGCAGCGATCAGAGCGATGATGTTCTTGTTCATGTGCTTCCTCCCCGTTTTCTTTCGTTTCGTTGCAACGACCCTCACCCTCCCGCTGAGCGGGACCCTGCCTCTCCCACTTGTGGGTGAGGGTTGGAATGACGGTCTATCCGCCGGCCAATTCCGCCGCCAGACGCCCCGCGGCCACGATACGGTCCGGGTCGATCCCGGTGTCGATGCCCAGGCCGGCCAGCGCCGCGGCGGCGGTTTCGATCGAAAGATTGCCGCCGACGCCGGCGGTGAAGGGCGACCCGCCCAATCCCGCGAGCGTGGCGTCGAGCCAGGCGGCACCGGCTTGGGCCGCGGCCAGCGCATTGACCAGCCCGCGCCCGCGCGTGTCATGGGTGTGACCGCCGAAGCGGACCGTCGGCCAGTGCCGCCGGCACCGATCGAACAGATCCCAGATCCGGTCGGGCTGGGCATGGCCGGTCGTGTCGGCCAGACCGATCTCGCCCAGCCCCATCTCGACCATCCGGCCGACCATGTCGATCACCGCGGCGGGCGCGATGTCGCCCTCGAAGAAGCAATGGAACGCGTTGGCGACGGCCGCGCTGAATCGGATGCCGGCCCTGCTCGCTTCGCCGGTCATCCGGGCGATCTCGTCCAGCGACTGTTCCGGCGTGCGATGGGCGTTCTTCTCGTTATAGGCGCGGCTGACCGATACGACCGCCTCGACCTCGCCGACGCCGGCCGCCAGCGCCCGGGTCAGGCCGCGCGGATTGGCCACCAGCACCGACAGGCGCTGGGGCTCGTCCGCCAGGGCTGCCCACAAACTCTCGGCATCCGCCAGCGTCGGGACCCGCGCGGGATTGACGAACGAGGTCACCTGCAGCTCCGACACGCCGGCCGCGACCAGCGCGCGATAGAGCGTCAGCTTGGCCTCGGTCGGCAGCACCTTGTCCAGATTCTGCAGGCCGTCGCGCAAGGTGACGTCGCGCAGGCGCAGTGTGCGCGGCAGAGCCTTCCAGGGGTTCTCCATCAGATGATCCCTCTTGCCCGCAGATCGGCGATCTCGGCGACGCCGAGGCCGAGCCGTTCGCCCAGCACCGCGTCGGTATGTTCGCCCAAAGCCGGGCCCGGCCAGGCGACACCGCCCGGCGTTTCGCTGAGTCGCGGGGCGACGCCCTGCATGGTGATGGTGCCGAAATCCGCCGTCTCGACCTGGATCACTGCCGCACGCTCCTGGAAATGCGCGTCCTCGACCACGCCGGCCGCGTCGTTGACCGGGCCGGCCGGCACGCCGTGGGCCTCCAGCAGCGTGACCAGATGATCCAGCTCATGCTGTCCGGTCCAGGCGGCGATGCGCGCGTCCAGCTCGTCCTGACGGTGCCCGCGCGCGCTGTGGGTCGCGTAGCGCTCGTCGGTGCCCAGGTCGGGCTCGCCCATCGCCACGGTCAACCGGCGGAAGATGCCGTCGGCATTGGCGCCGATCAGAATCCAGGTCCCGTCGGCGGTCGGGTAGAGATTGGACGGCGCCACGCCCGGCAGGATCGAGCCGGTCCGGCCGCGCAGATTGCCGGTACCGGAATATTCGCTGATCACGCTTTCGAGTACGGCCAGAACGGATTCGGTGATGGCGACATCGACGACCTGCCCGGGCCCTTTGGCATCGGCGCCCTGGCGCTCGACGTGGGCGTCGCGACTGCGCAGCGCCAGCAGCACGCCCATGGCCGCAAACACGCCGGCCAGCGAATCGCCGATCGACAGGCCGACCCGCGGCGGCGGTCGGTCGGCGAAACCCGCCAGACCGCGCATCCCCGCCATAGCTTCCGCGACCGACCCGAAACCGGCGCGCTTGGCATAAGGCCCCGTCTGGCCGAAGCCCGAAACCCGCGCCACGATCAAACCGGGATTGTCGGCCTTCAGGACATCGGGGCCCAGGCCCCAGTCCTCCAGCGTGCCCGGACGGAAATTCTCGACCAGCACATCGGCCTCGGCGATCAGCCGGCGTGCCAGAGCACGACCGTCCGGCTGACGCAGGTCGAGCGTGACGCTCTGCTTGTTGCGCGCGATGACCGGCCACCAGAGCGACTTGCCGTCCCGCTTGGACACGCCCCACTGCCGCATCGCATCGCCGGTGCCCGGCGGCTCCAGCTTGACCACGTCGGCGCCGAAGTCGGCCAGCAACTGGCCGCAGAACGGGCCGGCGATGAACGAGCCCATTTCGATGATTTTGAGGCCCGCGAGCGGGCCCTTGGCTTCCCCCCGAGACATTCGGGACTCCCTTCGGTTGGCGAGCCGCGCACCGTTTCACGGCGTCTATTTTTGCTATTTTGGTATACCATTTCGGGATGCCGGTGCAAGTGCTCACGCACGGACGGCAAGTCCCCGCGCGCGCAGCGGCCGCTGCTCGCCGCCGATCGAGCGCATCAGCCGTTCGCGGCCGCGCCGGACATGGTGGGTAACGAGCGCCGCCGCCCCGTCCGCGTCGCCGGCGCGGATGCGTTCGACGATGCCGCGATGTTCGGCCCAGGCGGTCGCCCGCCCCGCCTCGCTCCAGATCTCCAGCCAGCGGGCGCGCGACAGGCGGGTCATGATATCGGTCACGGTGCGCACGAAGAACCGGTTGCCTGACAGGCACGCCAGGGCAACATGGAATTCGTTGCCGACCCGGTGCCAGTCGTCCAGCACCGCATCGGGTCCGCAGCTGTCGAGCATCGCGACGAGGGCGTCGAGTTCGCCCGCGACATCGCGGGTGCAGGCGAGGCGCGCGGCCGCCCCCTCGACCGCCTCGCGAAAGGCGAACAGCTGGTCCAGCTCGCCGATATCGATCGGCGCCACCGCATAGGAGCGGCTGTCGCGCGTGACCAGCCCCTCGGTCTCGAGCCGGGCCAGCGCGGCGCGGATCGGCGTGCGCGAGCCGGCGAAGCGGGTTTCGAGCCAACGCTCGCTCAGCTTCTCGCCCGGCAGCAGCTCCAGCGTCAGGATCAGGTGCCGCAACTGACGGTAGGCCTGATCCATCTGGGAAGGTGGTTTTGCGTCGACCATGGTCCGGCTTTTCTCTCCCCCGCCCCTTGCTTCTAGCACGAACCGCCCTGGTATACCGCGATGGCGGCCAGTGCCCCCGGTCAGCGATCTCTATAAGCCGGCTGGCTCCAGCACCGTGCGGCCGACCACCTTGCCCTTGTGCAGGTCCGACAAGGCCGCATCGGCTTGGTCGAGCGGCCGGCGGGTGATCGGGATCGGCTGGATGTGCTTCGATCGCACCAGCGCCACCAATTCTTTCAGCTCGGCCAGATTGCCGACATAGGAGCCCTGGATCGTGATCGCGCGCATCGGGATCAACGGGATCGACAGCCGGGCCTCGCCGCCGAACAGGCCGATGATGATCAACTGGCCGCCCTTGGCCAGCGCGTCGAAGCCCAGCTTCACCGTCACGGGCGCGCCGACGCAGTCGATGATCGCCCAGACCGTGCCGCCGGCCGCGGCCTTCACCTGATCGAGCGCATCGGGAGCGGCCCCGTCGATCGCGGCGATGGCGCCGGCCGCGATGGCCGCCGCCCGCTTGGCCGGATCGATGTCGACCAGGATCGCCCGGCCGCCCAGCACGCCGATCAGGTTGGTGCACATCAGCCCGAGGCCGCCGGCACCAACCACCACGATCGGCTCGCGCGCCAGGATGTCCGCCGGGATCTTCTTCAGCGCGCTATAGGTCGTCAGGCCGGAGCAGGCATAGGGCGCCATATCGGCCGGCGTCAAATCGCCGATATCGACCAGATAGCGCGCATGCGGCACCAGGATCTGCTCGGCATAGCCGCCGTGGCGATGCACGCCCAGAAAGCGCGCGTCGGCGCAGAGGTTTTCGTTACCCGCCAGGCAGACGGCGCAGCTGCCACAGCCGATCCAGGGATAGATCAGGCGCACGTCGCCGATCGCGACGCCGGTCGCGTCCGGCCCGAGTGCCACCACCTCGCCGACCGTCTCGTGTCCCATGGCGAGCGGCAGGGCGATGCCGCGATCTTTGAGCGACAGGCGCTTGCCCTGGCCCAGATCGTAGCCGCCCTCCCAAATATGCAGATCGCTGTGGCAGACGCCGGCGGCGCGCACGCGCAGCAACACCTCGGCGCCAGTCGGCGTCGGCGCCGGATAATCATGAGCCTGCAGCGGTTGCCCGAATTCCTGAACCTCGTAGCGGCGCATCCATTCCTCCCGGTCGCGTTTTGTCGTTGGCAATCATCGAACGCCCAAGCGACTGTACGAGGCAAGAGGAGAGCTGCATGAGTGACGAGATCAGCCTGGACGAAATCGTCGAGCTGGACGAGACGGCCCTGCCCGCGATCAACGGCGAGCGCGCACGCCAGCAGGCCGAATTCCACGGGCGCGAGGTGCGCGAACTGGCAGCCTTGGTCGCGGCCGATCCCAGCCGCAAGGCCGAACGGCACAAGCACCGCGAGCTGGAAATGCTGTGCCGGGAATTGGCGCTGGCCTTCGCCTGGCTGACCGCGAAGGATCGGCCCTCGACCGATCTGGACCTGGCGATGGCCCATCTGCGCGAGACCTACGAGGCCTCGCCGGAGCTGGCGTTGCTGCGCCGGATCGCCGAGACGCACTACCCGCTGCTGACGAGGATTACCTTCAGCCGCAGCAACGCAGTCGGGCTGCTCGACGAGACCCGGCTCAGCCTGAAACATGCCGCGCGCGGCCGGCCGCTCGCCGATACCATGGACGTGGCCGAGGCCGACGCGATGCTGGCCCGCTGGCTGAATGCCGCGACGGAGACGCCGGCGGTGCCGCTGCTGCCGGTGCATGAGGCGCTTGAATGGTTCCGCCACCTGGCCGTCGCCCGCGCCGAGCCCGAGCACGACCGCCCGTTGGAGGACGATCTGGAAGCCACGATCTATCTGGCGCGCAGCACGCTGGAGGCGGCGGGGTTTAACTACCAGGGGCCGGAGGAGCCGGCGCCGGGGTATTAGGCAAGAGACGGTCAAGCCCAACCACCCTCGCCCACCTCGCTGCCGCTCGGCCCCTCAGGGCTGGGAGGGGCGCGCCGCGTAACGCTATCGCTTCTTCAGCGCCGCGAGCCGCAAGGCCTCCGCCATCATACCGCCGCCGACCGGCGGTGGCGCCACCGGCTTGGGCGTCGCCTGGGGCTGGCGCGGACGCTCCAGCCGCGGCTCCGCCGGTTTGGGTCGCACCGCCTCGTCGAGTCGCATGGTCAGCGCGATACGTTTGCGCGCCGGATCGACCTCGACCACCTTGACCTTGACGATGTCGCCCGGCTTGACGACCGAGCGCGGGTCTTTGACGAAGCTGTTGGCCAGGGCCGAGATATGAACCAGGCCATCCTGGTGCACGCCGATATCGACGAAGGCGCCGAAGGCCGCGACGTTGGTCACGACGCCTTCAAGCAGCATCCCCGGCTGCAGATCCTTCATTTCGTGCACGTCGTCGCGGAAGCTCGCGGTCTTGAAGGCGGGCCGCGGATCGCGGCCGGGCTTTTCCAGCTCGGCCAAGATGTCGGTCACGGTCGGCAGGCCGAAATGCGCGTCGGTAAAGTCTTCGGCCTTCAGCCCGCGCAGCACCGGGGCATTGCCGATCAGGGTCTTGAGGTCGGTCTTGGCCCGGCCCAGAATCCGGCGCACGACCGGATAGGCTTCCGGATGCACGCCCGAGGCATCGAGCGGATCGGCGCCGCCGGCGACGCGCAGGAATCCCGCCGACAGTTCGAACGCCTTGGGCCCGAGCCGCGGCACGTCCTTCAATGCAGCGCGGCTCGCGAACCGGCCATGGGCCTCGCGGTGGGCGACGATATTCTGCGCCAGTCCTTCGCCGACGCCCGACACGCGCGCCAGAAGCGGTGCGGACGCGGTGTTGACGTCGACGCCGACGGCGTTCACGCAATCCTCGACCACGGCATCCAGAGAGCGCGACAGCTTGAATTCGCTCAGATCGTGCTGGTACTGGCCGACACCGATCGATTTCGGATCGATCTTGACCAGCTCCGCCAGCGGATCCTGCAGGCGCCGGGCGATCGAGACCGCGCCGCGCAGCGTCACGTCCAGCTCCGGCAGCTCGGCCGAGGCATAGGCCGAAGCGGAATAGACCGAGGCGCCGGCTTCCGACACGACGATCTTGGTCAACGGCAGATCGGCGTTGCGCTGGATCAGCTCGGCCGCCAGCTTGTCGGTCTCGCGCGACGCGGTGCCGTTGCCGATCGCGATCAACTCGACCTTATGCTCGCGGCACAGGCGGCCGAGCAGGCCCAGCGCCTCGTCCCAGCGCTTCTGCGGCTCGTGCGGAAACACCGCCATGGTGGCGACGACCTTGCCGGTGCCGTCGATCACCGCGACCTTGACCCCGGTGCGAAAGCCGGGGTCCAGGCCCAGCGTCGGCCGGGTGCCGGCCGGAGCCGCCAGCAGCAGGTCGCGCAGATTGCCGGCGAAAACGCGGACCGCCTCCTCTTCCGCCGCCTGGAACAGGCGCAGGCGCAGGTCGATCTGCAGATGGATCAGGATCTTGGTGCGCCAGGCCCAGCGCGCCGTCTCCAGCAGCCAGCGGTCGCCCGGCCGGCCGCGCTCGGCAATGCCG
>Ga0302314_10006677_pt1 | contig 20841 bp, 14 predicted proteins | sample III_Palsa_N2_3_FD_200533 | JGI IMG/M metagenome (GOLD analysis project Ga0302314, IMG submission 200533) | Peat permafrost microbial communities from Stordalen Mire near Abisko, Sweden - III_Palsa_N2_3 | ecosystem: Environmental > Terrestrial > Soil > Palsa > Peat permafrost | place: Sweden... | reverse complement strand
GGGGGTCAGAACTGTAGTCACGTCGCCTCTTCTCTAGCTCGACGAGCTGTCGTACCAGGGTCAACATCCAACCAGGCCGAAAACGTTCCCGCTCGCGGCTTTTCTTTTGTGGAGCGTCCGGGTGCGGGGGTGGCCCGGCCGGTGAGCCGGGGTCGTGGTGGAGGCGGCGATCTCGCTGCCGCTGTATGGATTCTCTTGTTGTAGAGGACGTGCCCGGAGTGTCATTGGTTCATGCCTACTGCCGAGTGTGTCGTGCACTTCACTCAAACGAGACCTTAGGTGCGGTATCGAACGTCCGTGCGAAGTGCGCGTAGCATAAGCCCCGCGCAGGTCAAAGCAGAAGCCCCAGCCCGCACACCGGTAGCCTGCAACCCGGCAGCATTGACGCCATGGTGCACCGGCAGCCCGACCGGAAGCCAGGGGAAGGGGCCGTGTTCGCGCTCCGCGTAGCGCCACGCGACAGAGGAATCGGCAGAGCAGCCGTCGAACCAGACCGAGGAGAAGTACGCGCGTGACCGCCGAAACGACCGTGCAGACCGTGCCGACCGCCGGGGCCCTCAGGGGTGGCGGGGGGACCGGAGGTGACGGTTCCAACTACACCGCGCGGCACCTCCTTGTACTCGAGGGCCTGGAGGCGGTCCGCAAGCGTCCCGGCATGTACATCGGCTCCACGGACAGCCGTGGCCTCATGCACTGCCTCTGGGAGATCATCGACAACTCGGTGGACGAGGCCCTCGGTGGCCACTGCGACCACATCGAGGTACTGCTGCACGCGGACAGCTCCGTCGAGGTCCGCGACAACGGCCGGGGCATCCCGGTCGACGTGGAGCCCAAGACCGGCCTGTCCGGGGTCGAGGTCGTCATGACCAAGCTGCACGCCGGCGGCAAGTTCGGCGGCGGCTCCTACGCGGCCTCCGGCGGCCTGCACGGTGTCGGCGCCTCCGTGGTCAACGCGCTCTCCGCGCGCCTGGACGTCGAGGTCGACCGCAACGGCCACACCCACGCCATCAGCTTCCGGCGCGGCGCCCCCGGCAGCTTCGCGGCCCTGGGCCCCGACACCGAGTTCACCCCGGCCACCGCCACCAGCGGCGGCCTCGCCAGGACCAAGAAGGCCCCGCGCGGACGCACCGGAACCAGGGTCAGGTACTGGGCGGACCGGCAGATCTTCCTCAAGGACGCCCGGCTCGACCTGGACGGGCTGCACGCCCGTGCCCGGCAGACCGCCTTCCTGGTCCCCGGCCTCACCATCGTGGTCCGCGACGACCGGGCCATCGACGGGGCGCCGACCGACGAGCAGACCTTCCGCTTCGACGGCGGAATCGCCGAGTTCTGCGACTTCCTCGCCCCCGACCAGGCCGTCTGCGACACCCTGCGGCTCACCGGCACCGGCAGCTTCAAGGAGACCGTGCCGGTCCTGGACGACCGCGGCCACATGACCGCCACCGAGGTCACCCGCGAACTGGGCGTGGACATCGCCCTGCGCTGGGGCACCAAGTACGACACCACGCTGCGCTCCTTCGTCAACATCATCGCCACGCCCAAGGGCGGAACCCATGTCTCCGGGTTCGAGCGCCAGCTGACCAAGACCCTGAACGAGGCGCTGCGCTCGGCGAAGCTGCTGCGGGTCGCCGAGGACGACATCACCAAGGACGACGCGACCGAGGGCCTCACCGCCGTGGTCACCGTCCGCCTCGCCGAACCGCAGTTCGAGGGTCAGACCAAGGAGGTCCTGGGCACCTCGGCCGCCACCCGGATCGTCGCGGCGGTCGTCGCCAAGGAGCTCAAGGCCTACCTGTCCTCCACCAAGCGGGACGACAAGGCGCAGGCCCGCGCGGTGATGGAGAAGGTCGTCGCGGCCGCTCGCACCCGGGTCGCCGCCCGGCAGCACAAGGAGGCGCAGCGCCGGAAGACCGCGCTGGAGACCAGCTCGCTGCCGGCCAAGCTGGCCGACTGCCGCAGCGACGACGTCGACCGCAGCGAGATCTTCATCGTCGAGGGGGACTCCGCGCTCGGCACCGCCAAGCTGGCGCGGAACTCCGAGTTCCAGGCGCTGCTGCCGATCCGCGGCAAGATCCTCAACGTTCAGAAGGCGTCCGTCTCGGACATGCTGAAGAACACCGAGTGCGCCGCGATCATCCAGGTCATAGGAGCAGGCTCGGGCCGGACCTTCGACATCGACCAGGCCCGCTACGGCAAGATCGTGCTGCTCGCCGACGCCGACGTCGACGGTGCGCACATCCGGATCCTGCTGCTGACCCTGTTCCAGCGCTACATGCGGCCCATGGTCGAGGCCGGGCGGGTGTTCTCGGCGGTGCCGCCGCTGCACCGGATCGAGCTCACCAACCCCCGCAAGGGCCAGGAGAAGTACATCTACACCTACTCCGACAGCGAGCTGCGCACCTCGCTGCTGGAGCTGCAGCGCAAGGGACAGCGCTGGAAGGAGCCCGTGCAGCGGTACAAGGGCCTCGGTGAGATGGACGCCGACCAGCTCGCGGAGACCACCCTGGACCCCAGGCACCGCACGCTGCGGAGGATCAACGTCGGCGACCTGGAGGCGGCGGAGAAGGTCTTCGACCTGCTGATGGGCAATGACGTGGCCCCGCGCAAGCAGTTCATCGTGGACTCGGCGGCACTGCTGGACCGCTCCCGCATCGACGCTTGAGCGGGGGCCCTGAGCAGGCATGGCCCACGGCCCTCCACCTTCGGGTGGTGGCCCGTCTCCATCTGTCGTTCCACCCTGGCTCCGAGGCTGTGAGCTGCGAAGATCCGTAGATTTTGAGTCGTAGGAAGCCAACCGGCCCAACAGACTCGGAGAAGCAGATGTCCAGCCCAGCGAACGTCGTCATCATCATCGCGGTCGTCGGCTACGTCATCGCGCGACAGTTCCAGGCCCGCCGCTTCAGCGGGAACGCCCGGCGGATGCTGATCCTCCCGGCGGTCCTCGCGGTGCTGGCCCTGGACAGCCACAACCTGCTCGACCCGCACCACCGCGGCGTCTCCGCCGTGCTGCTGATCGTCGGTGTGATCCTTGAGGTCGGTATGGGCTGTGTCTGGGGCTTCACCACCAGGATCTGGCGGGACGCGAGCGGCGACATCTGGGCCAAGGGAACCAAGGCCACCGCCCTCGCCTGGACCGGGATGCTGCTGATCCGTGCCGCGCTGATCGGGATCGGCAGCGCGATGGGCGTGGCTGTCAACGAGTCCGGCATCCTGCTCTCGCTGGCCGCCCTGCTGCTGGTCCGCTCCGCCGTGGTGACCTGGCGGGCACGGGAGATGAGCCCGGCGTACCGTGTCCCTGCCGTGGGCTGAGCGATGAGCAGCATGAGCCTTCCCCTCGTCCAGCCGGCGGCGACAGCTGCCGACCTGGCGAGGGGACCGTACGTGGAGCAGGACAACTGGACGAGCTGGCCGTCGAAGGAGGCGCTGACCCGGCAGGGGGTGTCCGCGTCCCGGCGCTGGCTGGGGGTGGTCGGCCGGTTGGTCGGACTGGGCTTCGCGGTCTGGGGGACCTTCGCCGACAATCAGCATCTGCGGGGCGGCGCGGTCTGGGCCGTCTCCGCGGCGATGCTGGTCGGGGTGCTCGCCTTCCTCGGCTTCGTGCGCTCGACCCCGAGGACCCGGGTGGTGCCCTCGCTGATCTGGCTGGGCGTGGTGCTCAACGCCGCCATCGTCGCGGTGGAGCTGGGCGGCTATGTGATCGGCATCGTCCTTCTCTGCGCCATCGCCCTGGCCTCGATGCAGCGGTTGCCGCTGGCCGTGGCGGTCCCGGCGACGTCCGTCTCGCTGGTGCTCTTCCTGGTCCTGATCCCGCACAACGATTCGCTGAGCGATATGGCGCTGGTGCTCGGACTGGGCGCGATCGGCTACATCGGCCGCCTGGACTGGGAGGCCCGCGCCGGGACGCTGCGGCTGCTGGAGCAGGAGCGCGCGGCACGGGCCGCCGAGGCCGAGTCCGCCGCACTCGCCGAGCGGGCCAGGATCGCCAGGGAGATCCACGATGTGCTGGCGCACAGCCTGTCCGCGCAGCTGGTCCACCTGGAGGCGGCGCGGCTGATGCTGGACGCCGGGGCGGACCGGGAGCAGCTGCGCGAGCGCATCGTCGCGGCGCGGAGGATGGCGCAGGACGGCCTCGCCGAGACCCGCGCCGCGCTGTCCGCGCTGCGCGGCGAGTTCGTGCCGACCGGCGAGTTCCTCACCGCGCTCGCCGCGAACGACGGGGCCCGGGTCACCATCGAGGGCGAGGTGCGTCCGCTGACCGCCGAGGCCGGGGTCGCGGTACGGCGCACCGCGCAGGAGGCGCTGACCAACGTCCGCAAGCACGCCCCCGGCGCCGAGTGCACCATCCGCCTGGCGTACCTGGGGGATTCGGTCGAACTCGAGGTCTGGAACGGGGCGTCGGAGGGAGGCGGGGAGCTGGCCGCCTCGGGCAGCGGGTACGGATTGCTGGGCATGCGGGAACGGGCGGAGCTGCTCGGCGGCTCGCTGAGCGCGGGCCCCGAGGGGAAGGGGTACCGGGTGCTGCTGAGTGTGCCGACGCCCTGACCGCATAGGCTGGCGCGATGAGTCAGAACGTGGTGCGGGTGGTGGTCGCCGACGACCAGAAGGTGGTTCGCGAGGGCATCGTGATGCTGCTCGGGCTGCTGCCGGGGATCGAGGTCGTGGGCTCGGCCGCCGACGGTGAGGAGGCCGTGCAACTGGTCGCGCAGCACGCTCCGGACGTGGTGCTGATGGACCTGCGGATGCCGCGCGTCGACGGCGTCGAGGCCACACGGCGGATCCGCAGCGAGCACCCGGGGACGGAGGTCGTCATCCTGACGACCTATGCCGACGACGAGTCGCTGTTCCCCGCGCTGCAGGCGGGTGCGCGCGGCTACCTCACCAAGGACGCCGGCGGCGAGGAGATCGTCAAGGCCATCACCGACGTCCGCTCGGGTGCGGCGGGGCTGTCCCCGCAGATCCAGGCACGGCTGCTGGAGCGGCTCTCCGGGCCCGGGTCCGCGACGACTGCCCCGTCCGGTCCGGCGGCCCCGGCGTCCGCTCCCGCGGCGGCGTCCCTGCCGGACGGGCTGACGGCCCGTGAGGCGGAGGTGCTGGGGCTGATCGCCGACGGCCTGTCCAACACCGAGATCGCGGCCAGACTGTTCGTCAGCATGGCCACCGTCAAGACCCACATCAACAATCTGTTCGCCAAGACCGGTGTCAGGGACCGGGCCCAGGCGGTCGGTTATGCGTACCGGCACGGCCTGTCCCGAAACGGATAACCGCGTCACCTGATGGAGTGAACGTCCGCACACCGGACCACGGTGGTGCGCCGGGCTCACCATGCTGGATGCCGACGGGCGGGGTCACCCAGCGGGCGCCCGTCACTCCATCCAGGTCGGGAGCACAGTTGTTGAGACACCAGGAACCCATAGAGACGCCTGAGGAGCAGTTGCCCCCGCAGGGGAGCGGGTTCGACTGGTGGAAGGCGCCGGGGCGTACCCCTCCCCAGCGGCCGGCGCCGGCTGCCGTGGCCACCGGCGAGCAGGCACAGGGGCCGGAGCCGTTACCGAACCCGGCGCCGGAGCCGGAGCCGGAACCAGAGCCCGAGCCGGAACCTCAGCCGGAGCCCGAAGCCGAGTCACCGGCCGTGCCTGTGGCGGAACCTTTCCGCACGTCGCACGCCGAGGTCTACCGACTGGCCCACGAGGGCGAGGAGTTCCGGGAGATCCGGAGCAGCTACCGCCGTTTCGTCTTCCCCGCCTGCGCCGTGTTCATCGCGTGGTACCTGCTCTACATCATCGCCGCCGTCACCCTGCCGGGGCTGATGGCCCGTCCGGTCGCGGGCCCCTTCAACGTGGCCTGGCTGATGGGCCTGCTGCAGTTCCTCACGACCTTCCTGATCACCTGGCTGTACGCCCGCCACGCCCGGGACCGGCGTGACCGGGCCGCGCTCGGCCTGCGCTGGGACACCCAGGACCGGCTCCGGTGATCGTTCACAGGCACAGCGTTCCCGAGGGGGGACCGGACCATGTCCGCTGACAAACAACACGCCCTGGCCGTCGGCCTGTTCACGCTGGTGGTGCTGGTCACCCTGGGGATCACCTTCTGGGCCGGGCGTCGCGGCCACGCCGCGGAGGACTTCTACGCCGGGGGGCGGGACTTCAGCCCACTGCAGAACGGTTTCGCCATCTCCGGCGACTACATGTCCGCCGCGTCCTTCCTCGGCATCACCGGCCTGATCTCCCTCTACGGGTACGACGGCCTGCTCTACACCGTCGGCTTCCTGGTGGCCTGGCTGCTGGTGCTGATGCTGGTGGCCGAACTCGTGCGCAACTGCGGCCGCTACACGCTGGCCGACGTGCTGGCGCTGCGGATGCGGCAGCGCCCGGTCCGGGCGGCGGCGGGCATGTCGTCGATCATCGTGACGCTGCTCTACCTGGTGGCGCAGATGGTCGGGGCCGGCAGCCTGGTGTCGCTGCTGCTCGGGCTGAACTCCAGCCAGGACCGGGCCTGGGGGATCATCGGCATCGGCGCGCTGATGATCGTCTATGTGACCGTGGGCGGGATGACCGCCACCACCTGGATCCAGATCGTCAAGTGCGTGGTGCTGATGACCGGGACGGCCGTGCTGTGCGTGATGGTGCTGCTGCGCTTCCACGGGGACGCAGGCACCCTGCTCCGCACCGCCGCCGCCCACAGCGGCTACGGGGCCCGCTTCTACTCGCCCGGCCTCAAGTACGGCGGCAGCGCGCTCAACCGGCTCGACTTCGTCAGCCTGGGCCTGGCCCTGGTGCTGGGCACGGCGGGGCTGCCGCACATTCTGGCCCGCTTCTACACCGTTCCCACCGCGCGGGCCGCGCGGCGCTCGACGATGTGGGCGATCGGCCTGACCGGATCGTTCTACCTGATGACGATCGTGCTGGGGCTGGGTGCGGCGGCGATCGTCGGCACCGCGGCGGTCAGGGCGTCCAATGAGGCCGGGAACACCGCCGTGCCGATGCTGGCGCAGGCGCTCGGAGGCGGCGCGGGCACCACCGGGGGGACGGTGCTGTTCGCGGTCATCTCCGCGGTCGCCTTCGCCACCATCCTGGCCGTGGTCGCCGGGCTCACCCTGGCGTCCTCCGCGGCCTTCGCCCACGACCTGTGGGCCCGGGCGTTCCGGCGGGCCGACGAGAAGCCGCCGACGGAACGTCAGGAGGTGGTGGTGGCGCGGATCGCGGCGGTGGTGCTCGGTGTGGTCGCCATACTGCTGAGCCTGTACGCGCAGAAGCTCAATGTGGCCTTCCTGGTGGGTATCGCCTTCGCGGTCGCGGCCTCGGCGAACCTGCCGGCGCTGCTGTTCAACCTGTTCTGGCGGAGGTTCACCACCCGCGGCGCGACCTGGGCGATCTACGGCGGTCTGGTTCCGGCGCTGGTGCTGGTGGTCTTCTCCCCGGTCGTCTCCGGCGGTCCCGACGCGATCTTCACCGGCGTGGACTTCCACTGGTTCCCGCTGCAGAACCCCGGGATCGTGTCCATCCCCTGCGGCTTCTTCTTCGGCTGGCTGGGCACCATCACCTCCCGCGCGAGCGCGGACCCCGATGCCTACGCCGAGTTGGAGGTCAGGTCGCTGACCGGGGCGGGGGCGGTATGAGCGCACTGGGCGGGCAATGACGAAGCCCCCGGGCGCGACGGGGGAGGCGCGCCCGGGGGCAGTTCCAGCGTAGCCGTTACCACGTCGCTCCGTGGCATGTCCGCTACGCCCCGTCCGTCCCGCTCAGGGGGACGGAGCGAGGTGCCGCACGTCGTATCTGTCGGGGATGGTGGGGACCTTGAGGCAGCTCTCCGAGCGCGGGGGCCCTTCGAGGGTGCGGACGACCTGGGCGGTCCACCGGCGGCCGTCGGCGTGGGCCATCTCCACGGACCAGCGGTCGGCGGCGACGTCGGTCTGCCGCACGGTCAGGGCCTCGGCCGAGTCCTCACCGATGGCCGAGCGCAGGGCGAGCTCGGCGGCCTGGCCCGGGCGCTCCCAGAAGGACCGCCCCCGGCACCACTCGGGCACCATCCGGCCCTCGTAGGTCGCCGCCAGCACCTCCTTGGCGGCCTGGGCGGACAGTCGTCCGTAGGAGTAGCCGTAGGGCAGCACCAGCATGGTGGGGGAGAACCGGTGGCCGCCGAGGTGGGTGGTCTCCCAGACCTGGGCGTGGCCGCTGGCGTTCAGCTCGGCGGCCAGCGGCCGCCCGAGCAGGGCGCAGCAGCGGTCCCGGCGGCCGTTGGTGCACACCAGGGCGAGCGGGTCGCCGAGGTAGGCCGCGCCGGTCCCGCCGTGGTCCCCGGCTCCGAGCGCGGCGAAATCGAGGTCGAGCAGTTCGGCCGGGTCGGTGACCGTGAGTTCGCGCACCCATGAGTGCCCCGGGCGGGTGTGTGCCAGGTAGACCTGACGGGCCGTCGTGGGCCGTCGGTCGGCATGGCGTCCGGGGTGGCGGATCAGGGCGATGCGCAGGTCGGTGCCGCGGGTCCGGGAGTCCAGGGTGCGGCCCAGTTCCGGGTCCAGATGGCTCTGGGTGAGTGCCTTGGCACCCCAGGGGCCCGGCTGCTCCAGCAGCAGCCAGGTGGCCCCCGTGGCGGCTGTGCCGCTGAGGGGTTCGGTCAGTTCCCTCGAAAGGGTGGTGCAGGTGCTCACGAAGGCAAGGGTAGCCTTACTGGCCTGAGATGAGTATGTCGGCGGTGATGCCGGACCCGGCAACCAGGGGGTTGGGCAGCAGGGTCCACCGGTCTCCGGGGGTTCCACTCTCCAGACGCATCAGGGTGAGCGCCTTCACTGGCAGGGGTTCGCTCAGCAGTGCGCGGCGGTCCTCCGGCAGCAGTACCGCCGCGGCCGCTGCGGCTTCCGTGGCCACGGCTGCCCAGAGCCGGTCCTCGAATGTGCGTTCGCACCGGCCCAGTGCGGAGACCAGGGTGCTGAAGGTGCCCCCCAGAGCCGATCCGAAGAGCTTGCGCCGCAGTGCCACCGGGTCGTCGTCCAGGACATGCCCGCCGAGGCTCGACGGGCGGACCCCGACGGCCGCCAGCCGGGTCCGGCTCACCCTGACGTCGGCGAGGTCCCGGTACACCAGCCGCCGAGGGCGGTCCTGCCCGTCGAGGACGACCAGCAGGTTCTGGCCGTGGGCCTCCAGCGCGACGCCCCAGGCGAGCAGCTGCAGCAGCGGGGGCCAGGCCAGCGCGGCGAGGCCGCGCAGCCAGCCCACGGGGTCGGCGAGCACGGGAGGGTGCTCCGCGACGGCGGCCAGCGGCACCACCCGTTCGCCCGGTCCTGCGTGCACCTCCGGGGACTCCCGGACCAGCACCGCCAGTTCGGGGCGCGCCACCCCGTCGATCAGCGCGCTCGCCGCCGCGAGGTTGCGGGTCAGCAGCAGGCTCCCCCCGAGCCGCGCGCACAGCTCCTCCAGCAGCGCGGACAGCGGAGCGCTGTTCACCACCGACTCCCCGGAGATGTCGCGGACGGCCGAGGTCATCCGCAGCGAGAGGGAGGTCTTCAGATGCGGGCCGCCGTCGAGCGGGGCGAGGGTGCGCACGGACATCAGCGGCGCGGCGGCGAGGCCGTCCCCGGTGGGGCCGAATCCCAGGCGCGGCAGCGTCTCGCGGAGCTGCCAGGGATGCGCGGGCAGCAGGATCCGGTCACCCTCGCACAGCCCTCGCGGCCAGTCGCCGATGACGGTGCAGTCCGCGGCCGGGACGGCGACCAGGCCCAGCGTCACCTGCTGCCGGTGCTCGGGGGCGTAGGCCAGCTGGTCGGCGACGGAGAAGCCGGGGCGGGAGCGGCAGCACGGGTGGTAGGGATGGCCGTCCACGACCGACTGCTCCCAGGAGACCAGGCCGTCCCCGGTTCCGGGTACGGCGTTCGCGCGCGACAGCGCGAGCGAGGCGACGCTGTGGTCCAGCTCCGCCACCAGCTGCGCACTGCCCGGGAGGCCGAGATCGATGAGCAGATCGGTGGGATGGGTGTACTCGCGGCCGTCCAGACGCAGCGTCAGCTCGTCCTTGGGCGTGCCGACGTCATAGGGGCGCAGCCCGGGACCGTGCACGCGGCCCGCGGTCAGAGCGGCCAACTCCCGTTCGAACAGCAGCGCCCGCCAGAGCCGCGCCATGACCGCCGCCCGCGCGCCCGGCAGCGCGGAGAGGAATTCCGACACCAGGTCGGGGCGGGCAACGTGCAGGCTTTTGACGAACGAAGTCTCGGTCGGTCGCATATCGTGAGGCACGAACCTTGTCCTACCCAGGGTTGTGACGCGTGAGCATGCCGTGCTGCAGCAAATCGATGGTATCGGCACAAGTGGCAGTATTCCGGTCGACTGAAGGGCTGGACCCGTGGTCCCAGCGGACGAACTGGCGGCGACGGCCGTCCTGAACTGCCTGATCCGTGAGCTGGCACTGGAGGACGGTGACGGCTGGCTGCTGCCCGCCGGCGGGGCCCGCTTCCGGGTGCGGGGCGGGCGGTGGCCGCTCGCACCCGAACTGGCTTCCGCCGGGGGATGGCAGGCGCTGGACCTGGACGGGGTGGTGGCCCTGGCCCAACAGGAGCTGCGCGCCCGCACGGGAGTCGACAACACGACCCTCGCAGCCGAGATCGCCGACAGCCGGGACGTGGTCGCCGCGGTTCTGGCGGCGCGTCAGCAGGCCGGGCCAGGAACGTGGTTCGAGCCAAGGGCCGATCCGTATCTGCGCTCCGAGCAGGCCCTGGTCGCCGGCCACCGGTACCACCCCGCACCCAAGACCCGGGGCGGTGGCCCGCCCTCCCGATGGCTGCCCTATGCGCCCGAGGTCGGGGCCTGCTTTCCGCTGATCCTGCTCGGCGTGCCCGAGGACCTGCTCGCGGGCGAGGGTGACACCGGGGCCGTCGACCGCGCCTGGGGCGCCGCCGCCCCCACCGGATACCGGGTACTCCCGGCCCACCCCTGGCAGGTGGAGCTGCTGGCCGCCCGCGACGACCGGCTGCTGCACCTCGGCCGGACCGACGAACTCGCCTGGGCGACGTCCTCGCTGCGCACCGTCTACCTCCCCGGGCGGGACCTCTCGCTGAAGTTCAGCCTGGAGGTGCGGGTCACCAACGACATCCGTCGGCTGTGGCTGCGGGACCTGCGTTGGCTGGCACCGGTCGACGAGGTGCTCACCAAGACCTTCGCGGATGCGCCGGAGACCGCGTCGATGCTGGCCGACCGGGGCTACCGCACGGCCGACCTCGGCGGGGAGGACGCCTACGAGGCCCATGCGGTCCTGCTGCGGGACGGCTTCGGCGCGGGCCCGCACCCACTGCTCGCGGCCGGGATCAGCGAGGGGTTCCCCGGCAGCCCGCTGGACGGGCTGGGCCCCGACCGCGCCCTGGAGTGGTGGCGGCGCTATGTCGGGCAGGTGGTGCCGCCGGTGCTGCACGCCTACTTCCGGCACGGCGTGGTCCTGGAGTGCCATCTGCAGAACGTCCTGGTCGGCATGGACGCCGACGGTCTCCCGGGCAGTGCGGTCTTCCGCGACCACGAGGGCGTGAAGCTGGTCGCGGAGCGCCACGGTCCACTGCTCGCGAGCCTGGGTCCGGATGTGCCCACCCCGGGGGTCCCGGCCGCCTACGGCTGGCAGCGGCTGGTGTACTGCCTGGTGACGAACCATCTGCTGGAGATCGCCGGGGCGGTGACCGAACGCCATCCGCAGCTCGCCGTAGAGCTCTGGCCGGTCGCGCGCAGGATCTTCGCCGCCTACGGCGCACAGCCCGAGCTGCGCGAGCTGCTCTCCTCCCCGGAGATCCCGGCCAAGACCAACCTGCTGCTGCGCTGGCTCGGCGCCGACGGCGGGGACTCCGCCTACACCCCCCTGCGCAACCCGCTGGCCGACCGGTAGCGGGAACCTGTCCTCCCCTGTCCTGGGAACGGGGACAGGACAGGTTCCCGCACGGCCTCGGCCACAGGGCTCAGGCCGGTCCGGCCACCGCGGCGATCTCCTTGGCCAGCGGCACGCCCGAGCCGTCGCGGCGCGGGTCGCGGCCCGGCAGCTCGGCGGGGGAGCCGTTGGACGTGGCCGCACGGGCCGGCGCGGCCCCGGCCCAGGCCAGGACCAGGGCGTCCTCGCCCTTGAGGAAGCGCTGGCAGCGCACGCCACCCGTGGCGCGCCCCTTGCGCGGGTACTGGTCGAACGGCGTCGCCTTGGCCGTGCCCAGACCGCCGAGGCCCTCCAGCGTGTCCGCCGTCGATCCGGCGACCGTGACGACCAGGGCGTCCACGGCCGGGTCGATCGCCGTGAACGACAGCACCTTCACGCCTTCGCTCAGCTTGATGCCGGCCATGCCCCCGGCAGGGCGCCCCTGCGGACGCACCTGCGAGGCCGGGAAGCGCAGCAGCTGGGCGTCGGCGGCGATGAACACCAACTCCTCCTCGCCGGTCCGCAGTTCGACCGCGCCGACGACGCGGTCGCCGTCCTTGAGCGCGATGATCTCGAACTCGTCCTTGTTCTCCGGCCAGTCGGGCACCACCCGCTTGACGATGCCCTGCTCGGTGCCCAGGGCGAGTCCTGCCGAGGACTCGTCCAGGGTGGTCAGCGCCAGCACCTTCTCGTCGGCGTCGAGCCGCAGGAACTCCGACACGGGGGCCCCGCCGGAGAGGTTGGGTGCGCTGGAACTAGGCGGCAGCGACGGCAGGTCGATCACCGGCAGCCGCAGCACCCGCCCGGCGCTGGTCACCGCGCCGATGTCGGCGCGAGCGGTGGCAGCGACGGCCGAGACGATCACGTCGTGCCTGGTGCGCCCGCCGTCGGCCTCGGTCGGCGGCTCCGCGTCGCCGCTGCGGGCCAGCAGGCCGGTCGAGGAGAGCAGCACCCGGCAGGGGTCGTCCGCGACCTCCAGCGGCACGGCGGCGACGGCCGTCGCACCGGCCTCCAGCAGCACCGTCCGCCGCTCGGTGCCGAACCTCTTGGACACCGCGGCGAGCTCGTCGGAGACGACCTTGCGCAGCACCGTGTCGGACTCCAGGATCTCGGTCAGCTCGGCGATCTCGGAGTGCAGCCTGTCCTGCTCGGCCTCCAGCTCGACCTGGTCGAAGCGGGTCAGCCGGCGCAGCGGGGTGTCCAGGATGTAGACGGTCTGCGTCTCGGACAGCGAGAAGCGCTCCATGAGCCGCTCCTTCGCCATCGCGGTGTTGTCGCTGCCCCGGATCACGGCGATCACCGCGTCGATGTCGAGCAGCGCCACCAGCAGGCCCTCGACCAGGTGCAGCCGCTCCTGGCGCTTGCGGCGGCGGAAGTCGGAGCGCCTGCGGACCACCTCGAAGCGGTGGTCGACATAGACCTCCAGCAGCTCCTTGAGGCCCAGCGTCAGCGGCTGCCCGTCCACCAGCGCCACATTGTTGATGCCGAAGGACTCCTCCAGCGGGGTCAGCCGGTAGAGCTGCTCCAGCAGGGCCTCCGGCACGAAGCCGTTCTTGACCTCGATGACCAGGCGCAGGCCGTGCGAGCGGTCGGTGAGGTCCTTGATGTCCGAGATGCCCTGCAGCTTCTTGGCGTTGACCAGGTCCTTGATCTTCGAGATGACCTTCTCCGGGCCGACCGTGTACGGGAGCTCGGTCACCACCAGGCCCTTGCGGCGCGGGGTGACGTCCTCCACGGACACCTTGGCGCGGATCTTGAAGGTGCCCCGGCCGTTCTCGTAGGCGTCCCTGATCCCGGCCAGCCCGGTGATCCGGCCGCCGGTGGGGAGGTCGGGCCCGGGGATGAAGCGCATCAGGGTGTCGAGGTCCGCATTCGGATGCTTGATCAGATGGCGCGCGGCGGCCACCACCTCGCCCAGGTTGTGCGGCGGCATATTGGTCGCCATGCCCACGGCGATCCCGGTGGCGCCGTTGACCAGCAGGTTGGGGAAGGCCGAGGGCAGGACGCCCGGCTCCTGCTCGCTGCCGTCGTAGTTGGGGTTGAAGTCGACGGTGTCCTCGTCGATCGACTCGACCATCGCCATGGCGGCGGCGGTCAGCTTCGACTCGGTGTAGCGCATGGCGGCGGGCGGGTCGTCGTTGCCCAGCGAACCGAAGTTGCCGTGGCCGTCGATCAGCGGGATGCGCATCGAGAAGGGCTGCGCCATCCGCACCAGGGTGTCGTAGATCGAGGCGTCGCCGTGCGGGTGCAGCCGGCCCATCACCTCGCCCACGACGCGGGCGCTCTTCACATATCCGCGCTCGGGGCGCAGACCCATCTCGTTGGCCTGGTAGAGCACCCGGCGGTGCACGGGCTTCAAACCGTCACGGGCATCGGGCAGGGCACGGGAGTAGATCACCGAGTAGGCGTACTCCAGGAAGGAGCCCTGCATCTCGTCCACGACGTCGATGTCGAGGATGCGCTCCTCGAAATCCTCGGGCGGTGGGGTCTGCGAACTGCGGCGGGCCATCGGGACGGGGCTCCCTTGCACTCTCTTGACTGCGGCGGACGGGCGGATGGACGGGCGGGCGGACGTGCAACGGCACCATTCTGGACCCTCTCGCCGACAAACCTGTTCGGCCGCACTCTCCGGGCATCTCCTCCGTTGCAGCAGAATGGATCGCAGCAGCGGATCAGCGCACAGTACACACGCAGCAACCGACCGGAAGGACGATGAGCGGATGGCCGACCAGGCCCCCAGTTCCACCAACGGATTCGTCATCAGCGAGCACACCCTGGCGAACGGTCTGCGGGTGGTGCTCTCCGAGGACCACCTCACTCCGGTCGCTGCGGTGTGCCTCTGGTACGACGTCGGCTCCAGGCACGAAGTCAAGGGGCGCACAGGTCTCGCACATCTCTTCGAGCATCTCATGTTCCAGGGCTCGGCCTCGGTCCCCGGCAACGGGCACTTCGAACTGGTCCAGGGTGCGGGCGGCTCGCTCAACGGCACCACCAGTTTCGAGCGCACCAACTACTTCGAGACGATGCCGGCCCATCAGGTCGAGCTCGCGCTGTGGCTGGAGGCCGACCGGATGGGCTCGCTGCTCAGCGCGCTCGACCTGGCCGGACTCGACAACCAGCGCGCCGTGGTCAAGAACGAGCGCCGTCAGCGCTACGACAACGTGCCCTACGGCACCGCGTTCGAGCGGCTGGTCGCGATGGCCTTCCCCGAGGGCCACCCCTACCACCACACCCCCATCGGCTCGATGGCGGACCTGGACGCGGCGACCCTGGCCGACGCGCAGGACTTCTTCCGCACCTACTACGCGCCCAACAACGCGGTGCTGTCCGTCGTCGGCGACATCGACCCCGAGCAGACGCTCGCCTGGATCGAGAAGTACTTCGGCTCCATTCCGTCCCACGACGGCAAGCGCCCGCCGCGCGACGGCAGCACCATCGACCGCGACGGCTCGGCGCCGATGCGCCAGCACCTGGTCGCGGAGGTGCCCTCGCGTGCGCTGATGGCCGCGTACCCGCTGCCGCTCGACGGCACCCGCGAGTCCGACGCCGCCGATCTGGCGCTCACCATCCTCGGCTCGGGGGAGTCGAGCCGGCTCTACAACCGCCTGGTGCGGCACGACCGCAGCGCGGTCGGCGCCGGCTTCGGGCTGCTGCGGCTGTCGGGCGCGCCCTCGCTGGGCTGGCTCGACGCCAAGACCTCCGGTGACGCCACGATCGAGGCCGTGGAGGCGGCCGTCGACGAGGAGCTGGCGCGGTTCGCGGCCGAGGGCCCGACGGACGCGGAGCTGGAGCGGGCCCAGGCGCAGATCGAGCGCGAGTGGCTGGACCGTCTGGACACGGTCCACGGTCGGGCGGACGAACTGTGCCGCTACGCGGTGCTGTTCGGCGACCCGAAGCTGCTGAACCCGGCGCTCGCCAAGGTCCTCGACGTCACCGCCGAGGAGGTCAGGGCCGTCGCCGCGCGCTACCTGACCCCGGACAACCGCGCCGTGCTCACCTATGAGCCCCTCGCCCCCACCGACGCCGACGCCGACGAGACCGAAGGTTCGAACGCATGACCATCGCCCCGACCATGACGTTCCACCCCCGTCCCGAGCCGGGCGAGGCCACCCCCTGGGCGTTCCCCGCGCCCACCCGCAGCACGCTGCCCAACGGGCTGACCGTGCTGCGCTGCGACCGCCCGGGACAGAAGCTGGTCGCCGTCGAACTGCTGCTCGACGCACCGCTCTCCGCCGAGCCCGCCGGTCTCGACGGTGTCGCGACCATCCTCGCCCGCGCCTTCAACGAGGGTACCGAGACACTGAGCGCCGAGGAGTTCGCCGGCGAGCTGGAGCGCGCCGGAGCCAACCTCGACGCCCACGCCGACCACACCACGCTCCAGCTCTCGCTGGAGGTCCCCGCCTCCCGACTGGAGCGCGGCCTGACCCTGCTCGCCGACGCCGTCCGCTCTCCCGCGCTGCCCGCGGACGAGATCGAGCGGCTGGTCGCCAACCGGCTCGACGAGATCGTCCACGAGCAGGCGAACCCCTCCCGCCGTGCCGCCTTCGCGCTGTACGCGGAACTGTTCGAGGCGTCCGACCGGATGTCCCGGCCCCGGGCGGGAACCGCCGACAGCGTCAAGGACATCGACCGCGAGGCCGTCGCCGCCTTCTACGCCGCGCACGTCCGCCCGGCGACGGCCACGCTGGTCATCGTCGGCGACTTCTCCGCCGTCGACTTCGACGCGGTGCTCGGCGACACCCTCGGCGCCTGGACCGGGACCCCGGCACCCGCCTCCGTCGCCGCGCCGGTGACCGCCGACGACACCAGCCGGGTCGTCATCGTCGACCGTCCGGGCTCGGTGCAGACACAGGTGCTCATCGGCCGCGTCGGACCCGACCGGCACGACCCTTCCTGGGCCGCGCAGATCCTCGGCATCTACTGCCTCGGCGGCACCCTCACCTCCCGCCTGGACCGCGTCCTGCGCGAGGAGAAGGGCTACACCTACGGCGTCCGGGCCTTCGCCCAGCCGCTGCGCTCCGCGCCGGACGGACGGGGCCGGGCGATGCTCGCCATCTCCGGTTCGGTGGACACCGACTCCACCGCCCCGGCGCTGGCGGACGCCTGGCAGATCCTGCGGACCCTCGCCGCCGAGGGCCTCACCGACGAGGAGCGCGACATCGCCGTGCAGAACCTCGTCGGTGTGGCACCGCTGCGCTACGAGACGGCCTCGGCCGTCTGCTCCACCCTGGCCGACCAGGTGGACCAGGGCCTGCCGGACGACTACCAGGCCCAGGTCTACCGCCGTCTGGCGGAGACCACCACCGCGGAGGCCACGGCCGCCGCGGTCGCGGCCTTCCCGCCGGAGCGCCTGGTCACCGTGCTCGTCGGTGACGCCGCATCAATCACCGGGCCCCTGAAGGAGCTGGGGATCGGCGAGGTCACCGTCATCGGCGCCTGACGCGACCACCCGCGAGGGGACGTCCGACCGCTTCTCCGACCGCCCGCCCGCCGGGCCTGCCGACCGACGCACGGTCAGCAGGCCCGTGAGGGCGGCCGTCCCGGCGACGGCCGCCGCCGCCGTGTACACCGCTCCGGTGCCGACGCACTGCACCAGCAGCCCCGCACCGGCCGTCCCCAGCGCCGAGCCGAGGTTGTACGCGGTGTTCAGCCACGCCCCCGCCTCGGTCCGCGAGCCCTCCGGGACGAGCACGTCCACCAGCAGGTAGGAGGTGATCAGCAGCGTGTCCGCCGCCGCACCGGCGAACAGCAGCACCACCGCGGCGCCGGGGATCGTGGCCGCCAGGGCAAGCGGCAGATAGCAGCAGGCGGCGGCAGCGCCGAGTCCCGCGAGTCGGCGGTCGGGCCCGGCCCGCCAGGTGCGCCGCCCGTACAGGAGCCCGCCGAGGGCACCGCCGACCGACAGCGCCACCTCCAGGGACCCGGCCACCCCCGCCCCCCAGGCCGCGACATTGGCGACCACCACCAGTGCCAGTCCCAGCGACGAACCCAGGACGACCACCAGCAGCGGAACGAAACCCGGTACGCGGAGCGGGTTCTGACGTGCCGCCGGTGCCGGCCGCGGTCCGTCGTCCGGGGACCGCCGGTCCTCCGCCGACCGGCGCAGCGTGGCGGCGAGCCGCAGGAATCCGACGACGACGATCACCGCGCAGCCCGCCAGCGCGATCGGCGCCGAGGTCAGGGTGATCACCAGCCCGGCGAGCGCCGGGCCGACCGCGAACATCGTCGACTCGCCGACCGTGTCCAGGCTCAGCGCGCTCTGGCGCTGCGCCGCGTCCGTGGCCAGGACGCCCCAGAGCGTCCGCATCAGCGAGCCCACCGGCGGTGGGACGGTTCCGGCGGCACACGCCAGGACGATCGCGACCCAGGGTGCGATGCCCACCTGCCCGGCCAGGGCGATGCCGGTGAGCAGCCCGGCGTAGCAGCAGGCCAGCAGGACCAGCGTGTCCGGCCGCCGCTCGACCAGCCGGGCCCGAGCCGGTCCGAGCAGCGCGGTGACGAGGCCGAACAGTCCGCTCGCGAGGCCGGCGACGGCGTAGGAGTGGGTGCCCTGCTTCAGTGCGAGCAGCAGCGGCAGCGGCGCGAAGCCGTAGGAGAGCCGGGCCAGCATCGCTGCCGCGAACAGGCTGCGGGCACGGGGAAGTGCCAGGACAGCGCGATAGGACGCGCCGCCCTGTGAGGGGCGTGACATGGGAGTACTCCGGTTCTGGCGCATGGACATGACCGATCGCGGTACCGCCCGGCCGGTTGCGGCAGGGGCGGTCGTCGGTCTGTCAGTGCGGTCCGGAGAGCATGCCCAGAAGATAGCAGCGAACGGATGTGATGCAGGTCACGCCTATCCGGGGATTTTCTGGGGACTTACTCCCCGTTTAGCTGATTGACTGAAGAAACGGGGACTCCCTCCCCGCTTCGAGGCCGACCCGCACAGCAGAGGAGTGCCCCATGGTCTGCACGATCACCAAGCGCGTCGCTCCCCGGCTGCGCGCGGATGCCACCCGTAATCGCGAGCGCATCGTCGCGGCCGCGCAGGAGGCGTTCATCGAGCTCGGCCCCGATGTCCCGCTGGACGAGATCGCCCGCCGCGCGGGCATCGGCAATGCCACCCTCTACCGGCACTTCAAGGATCGTCGGGAACTGACCCGCAGTGTCGTCCTGGCCGTGATCGACAGGATCGCGTCGGAGGGCGAGGCGATGATCGCCGATGCCGCCGACGGTCCGGACGCGTTCACGGCGCTGGAGCACTTCGTCCACGGAACCGCCGACTGGAAGGTCGGGGCGCTGTGTCCGCTGCTCGCCGAGTGGATGGACATGGCCGATCCCGAGGTCCTCTCGGCACGTGACCGACTCGACAGCATGGTCGAGTCCATCATCGACAAGTCCCAGGCCGACGGCAGTCTGCGGGCCGACATCAGCTCGGGGGACATCATGATCGTGGTGTCGCAGCTCGCCCGACCGCTGCCGGGATCGGACCCGGCCGACCACAACTCCTTTGTGCACCGGTACCTCCAGCTGCTGCTGGACGGCCTGCGCGCCCCCGGCCGCTCCGCCCTTCCCGGTCGCCCGGCCACCTTCCAGGACCTGCGCCAGGACCGCGAGGTTCCGGCTGCCCACTGAACGACCCCCGCTCCAGATCGTTGACGGCGGGCGCGCAACGGATGCACGTCCCGCCCCACTTCCCAAGCACGACCCTGACCAACAGACACGGAAACAGCCATGCCTGAAACCGCAAAGCCCTCGACTCTCCAGCCCGACCCACAGCGCTGGAAGGCGCTGGCCTTCATTGCCATAGCCCAGCTGATGGTGGTGCTCGACGCCACCGTGGTGAACATCGCCCTTCCGCATGCCCAGGCCTCCCTGCACATCTCCAACGCCGACCGGCAGTGGGTCATCACCGCCTACAGCCTGGCCTTCGGCGGCCTGCTGCTCTTCGGCGGGCGCATCTCCGACCTGTGGGGACGCAAGCGCGCCTTCATCATCGGCCTGATCGGCTTCGCGCTCGCCTCCGCGCTCGGCGGCTCCGCCGTGAACGAGGCCATGCTGCTCGGCGCCCGCGCGCTCCAGGGCGCCTTCGGCGCACTGCTCGCCCCCGCCGCCCTCTCGCTGCTGGCCGTCACCTTCACCGAGTCCAAGGAGCGCGCACAGGCGTTCGGCATCTTCGGTGCCATCGCGGGCGCCGGCGGTGCCGTCGGCCTGATCCTCGGCGGCGTCCTCACCCAGTACGCCAACTGGCGCTGGGCCCTCTTCATCAACATCTTCTTCGCGATCATCGCCGCCATCGGCGCCGTGCTCTTCATCCACGAGCGCGAGAGCGACCGCAACACCAACCGGCTCGACATCCCCGGCGTGCTGCTCGCCACCAGCGGTCTGGTCTCCCTGGTCTACGGCTTCACCAAGGCGTCCACCGACGGCTGGACCGCGACCGTCACCCTGGGCATGTTCGTCGCCTCGGTCGTGCTGCTCGCCGCGTTCGTCGTGGTCGAGTCCAGGGTCAAGGCCCCGCTGCTGCCGCTCCGGGTCGTCGCCAGCCGGATCCGCGGCGGCGTCTACTCCTCCCTCGGCCTCGCCGTGATCGGCATGTTCGGGCTCTTCCTCTTCCTGACCTACTACCTGCAGGAGAACAAGGGCTACTCCCCGGTCATGACCGGTGTCGCCTTCCTGCCGATGATCGTCGGCATGATCACCGGCTCCACCCAGATCGGCGCCCGCCTGATGAACCGGGTCCCGGCCCGGCTGCTCATGGGCCCCGGCTTCATCGTCGCCGCGATCGGCATGCTGATCCTGACCCAGCTCACGGTCAGCACCTCCTACGCCACCACGATCCTGCCCGCGCTGCTGCTGCTCGGGCTCGGCATGGGCACCGCGTTCATGCCGGCCATGAGCCTGGGCACGTACCGGGTGGACCCGCGGGACGCGGGAGTCGCCTCGGCGATGATCAACACCTCGCAGCAGGTCGGCGGCTCGATCGGCACCGCG